>Ga0302317_10001729_pt1 | contig 15735 bp, 11 predicted proteins | sample III_Palsa_N3_3_FD_200450 | JGI IMG/M metagenome (GOLD analysis project Ga0302317, IMG submission 200450) | Peat permafrost microbial communities from Stordalen Mire near Abisko, Sweden - III_Palsa_N3_3 | ecosystem: Environmental > Terrestrial > Soil > Palsa > Peat permafrost | place: Sweden...
CCGTCGTCGCCGTCTTCCTGATGGTCTGGTACGCCCAGCCGTCGCCGGAAGCGGGGCACCTGTCGACCTCGGTCGCCTTCCCGATCTTCAAGCGCGCCCTGCTGGACCTCGGCTGGTTCTACGTCGGCTTCGGCGCCCTGGTGATCATCGGCGCGTCCAATGCGGTGAACTTCACCGACGGCCTCGACGGCCTTGCCACCGTCCCGGTGATGATCGCCGCCGGCACCTTCGGCCTGATCGCCTATCTGGTCGGCAACTTCCGCTTCTCCGACTACCTCCAGCTCCACTTCGTGCCGGGCGTCGGCGAGGTCGGGATCTTCTGCGCGGCGATGGTTGGCTCGTGTCTGGGCTTCCTCTGGTACAACGCCCCGCCGGCTAAGATCTTCATGGGCGATAGCGGCGCCCTGGCGCTGGGTGGCGGCCTGGGCGCCGTCGCAGTCGCCACCAAGCACGAGATCGTCCTGGCCATTGTCGGCGGCCTCTTCGTGCTGGAGACCGTCTCGGTGATGGTCCAGGTGGCGTCATTCAAGCTGACCGGCAAGCGGGTGTTCCGCATGGCCCCGATCCACCATCACTTCGAGCGCCTGGGCTGGGCCGAGCCGACCATCGTGATCCGCTTCTGGATCATCTCGGTCATGCTGGCCCTGGTCGGCCTCGCCACCCTGAAGCTGAGATAGGGGAGGGCGGGCGCAGCGTCATGATCCCGGTCCGCGGCTTCGAGGGGAAGAAGGTGGCTGTGTTCGGCCTGGCTCGCACGGGCCTCGCCGCCGCGCGCGCCCTCGCCGCTGGCAAGGCCGAGGTCGTGGTCTGGGACGAGCGCGCCGCCGCCCGCGACGCCGCCATCGCCGAAGGCTTCACGGTCGAGGATCTCAAAGCCTCCGATTGGACATCGCTCTCGGCCCTGATGCTGTCGCCGGGCGTCCCGCTGACCCATCCCGCGCCGCATTGGACCGTCGAGAAGGCCCGCGCCGCCGGGGTCGAGATCGTCGGCGACATCGAGCTCTTTGCCCGCACCGTCGCCGCCGCGCCGGCGCACCGGCGGCCGAAGATCGTCGCCATCACCGGCACCAACGGCAAATCGACCACCACCGCCCTCGTCGGCCACGTCTGCCGCCAGGCCGGCCGCGACGTGCGCATCGGCGGCAATATCGGCGTGGGCGTGCTGGACCTCGAGGACATGCACGGCGGCGCCGTCTATGTGCTGGAGCTGTCGTCCTACCAGCTCGACCTGACGTCCAGCCTCAAGCCCGACGTCGCCATCATCCTCAACATCTCGCCCGACCACCTGGAGCGGCATGGCGACATGGAGGGCTATGTCGCCGCCAAGAAGCGGATCCTGCTCAACCAGGGCAAGGGCGACACCGCCGTGGTCGGGGTCGACGATCCCTGGTGCGCCCACATCGTCACCGAGATCACCGCCCTCAACCGCCGCACCATCGTGCCGATCAGCGCCCGTCGCTCGATGGGCCGCGGCGTCTACGCCCTGCAGGGCATGCTCTATGACGCCACCGGCGAGCGGGTGACCGAGGTCGCCGACCTCACCCGCGCCGTCTCCCTGCCCGGCCGCCACAACTGGCAGAACGCCGCTGCCGCCTACGCCGCCGCCCGCGCCCTCGGCATCCCCGAGCAGGTCGCCGCCGAGGGCCTGCTGACCTTCCCCGGCCTCGCCCACCGGATGGAGACGGTGGGCGCCATCGGCCGGGTGCGGTTCGTCAACGACTCGAAGGCCACCAACGCCGACGCCACCCGCCAGGCCCTGTCCAGCTATCCGAAGGTCTACTGGATCGCCGGCGGCCAGCCGAAGACCGGCGGCATCGACAGCCTCTCTGACCTCTTCGGCGCCGTCGCCAAGGCCTATCTGATCGGCGAGGCCGAGGACGAATTCGCCAAGACGCTCGACGGCCGCGTCCCCTACGCCCGTTGCGGGACCATGGACGCCGCCGTGCGCGCCGCCTTCGCCGACGCCAGGGCCGACGGCGAGGACGCCATCGTGCTGCTCTCGCCGGCCTGCGCCTCCTTCGACCAGTTCGCCGACTTCGAAGACCGCGGCGAGGCCTTCCGCGCCTCCGTCCACGACCTCACCGCGCCGGCGGCCCGCGAGGTATGGGCTTAGATGGCCGACCTCGCCGACGCGCCTGCTGGAACCCACGCCTTCTCCCGCGCCGACCGCTCGCGGCTGGGGTTGTGGTGGTGGACGGTGGATCACTGGCTGCTCGGCGCGACCCTGGCCCTGATCGGCCTGGGGGTGCTGCTCTCGTTCGGCTCCAGCCCCGCGGCGGCGCAACGGCTCGACATCCCGTTCCCGTTCCACTTCGCCGTGCGCCAGTCGATCTTCGCGGTGGGTGGGGTGGCGATCCTGCTCGGCGCCTCCGTGCTTCCGCCCCGGGGCGTACGCCGCGCGGCCTTCTTCATCTACCTGGCCACCATCGCCATGATGCTGGCTCTTATCTTCCTCGGTCACTCGGCCAAGGGCGCGACCCGCTGGGTCGAGATCGCCGGCTTCACCCTGCAGCCCTCCGAGTTCATGAAGCCGGCGCTGATCGTGCTGGTCGCCTGGATGTTCGCCGAGGGCCAGAAAGGCGAGGGCGTGCCGGGCGTGTCGATCGCCTTCCTGCTCTACGTCGTCGCCGTCGCGCTGCTGCTGATCGAGCCGGACGTCGGCCAGACGGTGCTGATCACCATCGCCTTCGGCGCGGCCTTCTGGATGGCGGGCGTGCCGATGAGCTGGGTGATGGCGCTGGGCGGGACCGCGATCGCGGGCCTCGCCAGCACCTATTTCGTCTTCCAGCACGTGGCCAGCCGCGTCGACCGCTTCTTCAGCCACGACAAGACACTGGACACCCACCAGGTCGACCGCGCCGCCGAGGCCATCGCCGCCGGTGGCTTCTTCGGCCGCGGTCCGGGCGAGGGGATCATGAAGCGCGAGGTGCCCGACATGCACACCGACTTCATCTATTCCGCCTCGGCCGAGGAATACGGCCTCTGGTTCTCGCTGATCCTGATCCTGCTCTTCATGTTCCTCACCCTGCGCGGGCTGTTCAAGGCGATGCGCCTGTCGGACCCGTTCGAGCAGGTGGCCGCGGCGGGCCTCTTCGTGCTGGTGGGGATGCAGGCCTTCATCAATGTCGCGGTGAACCTCGACCTGATGCCGACCAAGGGCATGACGCTGCCATTCATCTCCTACGGCGGCTCCTCGATGCTGGCCTCCGCCCTGACCATGGGCATGGCGCTGGCGCTGACCCGCCGCAATCCCGGCGCCTACGCCCCCGCCGGGCGCAAGGCCGACCGGCTTGGCTGACACATCGACGGCGAAACTGGCTGTCGTGGCCGCCGGCGGCACCGGCGGCCACTTGTTTCCCGCCCAGGCGCTGGCCCAGGCGCTGGTCGGCCGCGGCTGGCGGGTGGTGCTGGCCACCGACGAGCGGGTGCAGACGCTGTCGGCGGATTTCCCGGCCGAACGCCGCATCGCGCTCTCGGCCGCCACCTTCAAGCCGGGCGATCCGCTGGGTATGGTCAAGGCCGGTATCGCGATCCTGAAGGGCGTCAGCCAGGCGAGGCGCGAGCTGAAGGCGCTGAGCCCGGCCCTCGTGGTCGGCTTCGGCGGCTATCCCTCGTTGCCGGCCCTGATCGCCGCGATCACCCAGGGCCGCCGCACCCTGATCCACGAGCAGAACGCGGTGATGGGCCGCGCCAACCGCCTGCTCGCCGGCCGCGTCACCGCCATCGCCTGCGCCTTCCCGACGCTGCAGAAGGCGCCGGCCGCGGTGAAGGCCCGCGCGGTGGTGGTCGGCAATCCGGTGCGGGCCGAAATTCAGGCGCTCTACGACGCGTCCTACGCCGCGCCGACCGGCGAGTTCCGGCTGCTGGTCACCGGCGGCAGCCAGGGGGCGCGGCTGTTGTCCCAGGGCGTTCCGCGCGCCATCGCCCTGTTGCCCGAGGCGCATCGAAAGCGCCTGAGGGTTCAGCAGCAGACCCGCGCCGAGAACCTCGAGGCGGCGCGCGAAACCTACGTGGCGGCCGGCGTCGCCGCCGAGACCGCGCCCTTCTTCACCGACATGGCCGCGCGCCTCGGCGCCGCGCACCTCGTGATCGGCAGGGCCGGCGCCTCGACGGTCTGCGAGATCGCGGTCGCCGGCCGCCCATCGATCCTGGTCCCGCTGAAGATCGCGCTCGACGACGACCAGGGCCAGAACGCCCGCCTGCTGGCCGAGGCCGGCGCGGCCGAGGTGCTGCGCGAGGACGCGGTCAGCGACGCTTCGCTCGCCGCCCTGCTACAAGCCCTGATGGACGACCCGGCGCGCCTCGTCGCTATGGCCGCGGCCGCGCACGGCGTCGGCAAGCCCGACGCGGCGGACCGCCTGGCGGACGTGGTCGAGGCGACGGCGGGCGCTCAGGCGATTTCGCCTGGCCCCATAGGGCTTTAGGCCGAACGGGCCGCCTGTCTTCGCAGCAGGAAACCCAGCGCCACCATGCCGCCGGCTCCGAACGCCACCGCGAGGTCGGCGAAGTAGAGGACGCTGCCATCGCCGTCCGCGAACAGGAAGAACGTCTCCATGTTCACGAGGAAGTGCAACAACGTCGCGATCGCGATCCTGCTCTTCCACGAGCGCCCCACGGTGGCCAGCGCCAGGATCAGCGAGAGCGCGACGGCCCCGACGAGAAACAGGAGGAAAGCAACCGCGCTCACCGCGAACGCCAGATAGAAGTGGCCGAGTCCGAAGAGCGCGCCGGTGACGAGGGCTGCCTTCCAGGGCGCCAGCCGCGTTTCCAGCAGCGGCTGCACGAGGCCGCGCCAACCCACCTCCTCGGCCGCCGCCCCCAACAGCTGGACCGCCAACACCACGGCGAGCGGCGCACCGAGTGCGCCGGGACCCGGTGGTCGCCACGGCGCGCCTTCGACCTTGGCGAGGCAGAGGACGATAACGCCTGCCACGAGGCATGCGGCGATAGATACGAGAATGGGCCCGCCCAATCCGAACGTCGTCGTGGGCGGATAGGCCAGCCGTTTTCGCCAGAGCAGCCATACAGCCGCCGCACCGACGGCCGTCGAGAACACGGTCAGGCGCAGGACATCCGGATTGAGCCCGGTCACGCCCTGGAGCTCGGCAAGCGCGGGCGATGCGATGGCCGAGACGACAAGGAACGCTACGATGGGAACCGCGACGGATCGGGACATAGCCGACAGATGACAGGTTGGGATGCGACCGTCATCACCCTGAGTCGCCGGCCGCGCCGCCGCCGTGTTCAGGCCGCCAGCTTGGCTCGCCCGGCCAGCAGATCGTCGATCATCGCGGCGGGAAGGGCCTCGCTGTAGAAGAAGCCCTGGTAGAGCGTGCATCCGAGCTGGCCCAGGCGATCGACCTGGGCTCGGGTTTCGACGCCCTCGGCGATCACCTTCAGCTCCAGCGCCTCGGCCAGGTCGAGGATCGCCTTGATGATCGCGCTCGATTCCGGCCGCCGGCCCAGGTGGACGACGAACGAGCGGTCGATCTTGATCTTGTCGACCGGGAAGCGCCGCAGATAGCTGAGGCTCGAATAGCCGGTGCCGAAGTCGTCCAGCGCGATCGAGAACCCGAGCCGGCGAACGGCGTTCAGGGTCTCGTAGGTCTGCGCCTCGTCGGCGAGCAGCACGCCCTCGGTGATCTCGAGCTCGAAGTTGCGCGGATTGGAGCCGGACTCCGCCAGCAGTTCCTGCAGGGTGGCCACGAGACCGCCCGACCGCACCTGCGCGGCCGACACATTGATCGCGACCTTCAGCCCCGGCCATTGCTTGGCGTCGAAGAAGCACTGGCGCAGGGCGAAACGTCCCAGCACGTCGCTCAGGCCGCAGTTCTCCGCCAGCGGCACGAAGAGGCTGGGCGGCACCTGCCCCTGCCGCGCGCTGGTCCAGCGCATCAGCCCCTCGACGCCCACCAGCACACCCTTGGCGTTGACCTGGGGCTGGTAGGCCATGGTCAGGGCCTCGTCGGCCAGCGCCCGGCGAAGTTCGACCTCGAGCGCCTTGCGGCTCTTCAGCGCCCGATCCATCGCGGGTTCGAAGACGCAGACCTGAGCGCCGCCGCGCTTGCGGGCTTCCGACAGCGCCAGCTGGGCCTCGCGCAGGATTTCGATCGGCTGATCCGCCTGCGAGGCGAGGAAGCCGATGCCGATCGAGCAGGTGATCACGGCGCGGCCGGCGGCCGCCTCGTAGGGCGCGCAGAGGGCCTCGATCATCCGCGCCGCCAGCGCCTCGACGCTTTCCCGAGTCGCGCCCGGCCACAGCACCGCGAACACGTCGTCGCTCAGCCGGGCGACGGTCTCGGCGTCGCCGCTGACCAATCCCAGCCGCGCGACCAGTTCGACGACCACCTCGTCGCTGCCGTCAATGCCGAGCACCTCGACGGCCTCTTCGAACCGGTCGAGGCCGATCTCGAACAGGCCGAACCGCGCGCCGTTCTCCGGCGCGGCCACCGCGCTGGCCGCGGCTTTGAGCCGATCCAGGAGCAGCGCCTTGTTCGGCAGTTGCGTCAGCTCGTCGTGGGTGGCGACATATTGCGCCCGCGCCTCGCTCGCGGCCAGGCTGTTGGCGCCCTTGCGCAGTTGCCGGAACAGGATCAGCCCGCCCGCGCCGAGCCCGGTGATGACCACCGTCAACAGAGGCCGCGCCCCCGGATAGCTTCCGGCGACGACGCAGAGCAGCGATACGAACGATGCGATCGCCCCGACCGAAACCAGGGCAAGCAGGTCAGGCGCGTTGCGCGGCGTTTCGACTGCCATTTCTGTCCGACCCAGCATGCTGACGTCGTTCCTAGCAGCGAGTCCCTCATTTCCGGTAAAGGCCCGCTTGCCCGACGCGGTGTCGGCCGCGTCAAAACTGCGCTAACCAGCGCCCATGAATCGTCGTCCCGTCCCGTTCGACCTCGGCCCGGTGCATTTCGTCGGCATCGGCGGCATCGGCATGAGCGCCATCGCCGAGATCATGCTGCGCATCGGCTACCAGGTGCAGGGCTCCGACGCCCGCGCTGGCCCGGGCACCGAGCGGTTGGAGAAGCTGGGCGCCAAGATCTTCATCGGCCACGACGCCAGCCACATCGAGGGCGCGTCCGCCGCCGTTTTCACCAGCGCGGTCAAGCCCGACAATCCGGAGCTGGCGGCCGCCCGCGGCCGCCGCATCCCGCTGGTGCGGCGCGCCGAGATGCTGGCCGAGCTGATGCGCCAGCAGCATTCGATCGCCGTCGGCGGCACCCATGGCAAGACCACCACCACCTCGATGGTCGCCGCCATCCTCGATGCGGCCGGGTTCGACCCCACGGTGGTCAACGGCGGCATCATCAACGCCTACGGCGCCAACGCCAAGGTGGGCGAGGGCGACTGGATCGTGGTCGAGGCCGACGAGAGCGACGGCACCTTCCTGCGCCTGCGCCCCACCGTCGCGGTGGTCACCAACATCGACCCCGAGCACCTCGATCATTACGGCGATTTCGACGCGGTGAAGCGCGCCTTCCAGAGCTTCGTCGAGAGCGTGCCGTTCTATGGCTTCGCCGCCGTCTGCATCGACGATCCCGACGTGCAGGAGATGGCCTCGCGGGTCGAGAACCGGCGGCTGATCACCTATGGGACCAACCCCCAGGCCGAGATCCGCGCCATGAACATCGGCGTCGGTGCCGAGGGCTCGGCGTTCGACGTGCTGATCAGCGCCCCAGACGGCGGCGCCACCACGCTGCTGGGCGAGCTGACCCTGCCGATGGCGGGCCAGCACAATGTGCTGAACGCGCTCGCCGCCATCGCCATCGGCCGCGAACTCGGCGCGTCGGAGAAGGCGATCCGCAAGGGGCTGGCCGGTTTCGCCGGCGTGCGGCGACGCTTCACCTTCACCGGCCACGCCGGCGGCGTGCGGGTGGTCGACGACTACGGCCATCACCCGGTCGAGATTTCAAATGTGCTGAAGGCGGCCCGCGCCGTGACCAACGGACGGGTGATCGCCGTGGTGCAGCCGCATCGCTATTCCCGCCTGAAGGACTTGTTCCAAGATTTCTGCCGCTGCTTCAACGACGCCGACGTGGTGATCGTCGCCGACGTCTATCCGGCCGGCGAGGCGCCGATCGAGGGCGTGAACCGCGAGGCGCTGGCCGAGGGCCTGCGTCGCCACGGCCACCGCAACGTGCTGGAACTCTCCGGCCCCACCGCCCTGCCGGCCCTGATCGCCGCCGAAGCCAAGGACGGCGACCTCGTGGTCTGCCTCGGCGCCGGCGACATCACCACCTGGGCCCAGGCCCTGCCCGCGCAACTCGAGGCGCTGTCGGCGTGAACTCCAGAAGCCCCGCTCATCCCGGCGAAAGCCGGGACCCAGACAGGCTGGCGAGCGACTCGGAAGCTTCAAGGTTGTCGTCCACCACAAAGGTCACAAAGGACACAAAGGGCGCGCATCGCGCGCCAGATAGCCGTCGACCCGTTTGCCGATTTACGGGCGCGCAGCGCCCCTTTTTGCCCTTCGTGCCCTTTGTGACCTTTATGGTGACCCTTCATCCAGCGCCTGCCTGGGTCCCGGCTTTCGCCGTGATGAGCGGATCGTGGGGGGCGCTGTGACCTGGCGCGACCATCTCCCCCCCGTTCGCGGCAAGCTGCTCCGCGATGAGCCGCTGGCGCCCTTCACCTGGTTCCGGGTCGGCGGCCCCGCTGACGTGCTGTTCCTGCCGGCCGACGCCAATGACCTCGGCGGCTTCCTCGCCGCGCTGCCGGCCGAGGTCCCGGTCACCGTGCTGGGCGTCGGCTCCAACGTCATCGTCCGCGACGGCGGGATCGAGGGTGTGGTCATCCGTCTTGCCGGGCGCGGTTTCGCCGACATCCATATCGAGGCGGCGGACGCCTGCGTGGTGGCCGGACCGGGCGCTCTCGACGCGGCCGTCGCCCGGGCCGCGATGCGGGCGGGTATCGCCGGACTGGAGTTCTACGTCGGCGTTCCCGGCACCATCGGCGGCGCCCTGACCATGAACGCCGGCTGCTACGGCGCCGAGACCAAGGACGTGCTCAAGATCGCCTGGGGCGTTGACCGCGCCGGCGTCCAGCAGGCGCGCACCGCCGGAGACCTCGGCTATAGTTATCGCCACAGCGCCGTCCCCGAGGGCTCGATGATCTGGCTGGGCGCGGTCTTCCAGGGCCGGCCCGACGATCCGCCCTCGATCGAGGCGCGGATGGCCGAGATCACCGCCCGGCGCGAGACCACCCAGCCGATCCGCGAGAAGACCGGCGGCTCGACCTTCAAGAACCCGCCCGGCATGAGCGCCTGGCGGCTGGTCGACGAGATGGGCTGGCGCGGCAAGCCGTTCGGCGGAGCGATGTTCTCGCCCCTGCACGCCAACTTCATGATCAACACCGGCGCCGCGACGGCCGCCGATCTCGAGAGCCTGGGCGAGGCGGTGCGCGCCGACGTGGCGGCCAGGGCGGGCGTCCTGCTCGAATGGGAGATCAAGCGGATCGGCCGGGCCGCCTGAGCCCGCATTTCGCTTGCCAGCGATTCAGCGGCGGATGAGGGTCGCGTCGCCTATCCCACCTGGGGAGTAACAGTTCTGAGGCTGGCGCTTATCCTGGCCGCTCTGCTAGCGCTCGGCGCTTGCGCGCGGCACGATCACCGGCCGGCCTGTCCGCCGGGCGCGCGGTGCCTGCTCTATGGCAACGGCGCCGAGCCGGTCTCGCTCGACCCGTCCAAGATCGACGGGGCCTGGGAACACACCATCGTCAGCCAGGTGATGATCGGTCTCACCGACCGCGACCCGCAAGCCCACCTTATTCCGGGCATGGCTACCTCCTGGAGCACCAGCCCGGACGGCCTGACCTGGACCTTCCATCTGCGCGACGCCCGGTGGTCGGACGGCGTTCCAGTCACGGCCGGGGATTTCGTTTTCGCCATGCGCCGGTTGGAAGATCCGAAGACCGCGTCCTATTCCGCCTTCCTCATCTATCCGATCAAGAACGCGGAGAAGATCAACAACGGTCATGCGCCGGTGGCGAGCCTCGGCGTTGAGGCGCCGGACCCGCACACCCTGTTGATCCATCTCGAGCACCCGTGGGTCAATCTGCTGCTCTACACTTCGACGCGGGCGATGTGGCCGGAGCCGGAGCATGCGGTGCGGCGCTGGGGCGACACTTGGACCCTGCCTGGCCGCTACGTCGGCGACGGGCCTTATACGGTCGCGGCCTGGCGGCTGGGCGACAAGGTGGTGCTGAAGAAGAACCCGCTGTTCTGGGACGCCGCCCACGTCTGCTACGACGAAGTCGACTATTTCCCCTCGTCCGACGCGATCTCCAACGAGCGCAGCGTGCGCAGTCACGAACTGGACGTCTCGACCACCGTCCAGTCAAACCGCGTCGCCTACCTGCGCCGCCAGGGGCTTGGGTCGTCGTTGCACGTCGCGCCGGAGAGCGGCGTCACCTACCTTGCCTTCAATCTGAAGGACCCGCTGCTCAAGGACGTGCGGGTGCGCCAGGCGCTTTCCATGGCGATCGACCGCGAGTTCATCACCACGAAGCTGCTGCGCGGCGGCCAGACGCCGGCCTACAGCTTCGTGCCGCCACACCTGCTGGGCTACGACAACGGACCGAAGGCCTATTGGGCGGGGTGGACGTTCGCCGAGCGCCAGGCCGAGGCGCGGCGCTTGCTGGCCGCCGCCGGCTACGGCCCCGCCCATCCGCTGAAGCTGGTGATCAAGCACCGAAACAGCGCCGACCCGCTGCTGTTCATGCCGGCGATCCAGGCCGACTGGAAGGACATCGGCGTGGAGGCCACGCTGCAGCAGAACGACGTCCAGGTCGCCTACCAGGAATACGAGATCCACGATTTCCAGGTCGGCGACGCCGGCTGGCTGTCGGAAGACCCGATCGTGTATCTGGACCTCGCCCGCTCCGACACAGGCGGCCAGAACTACGGCCAGTACGACAATCCGGCCTACGACGCCGAGCTCGACGCCGCCCGCGCCAGCGGCGACCTGCCGACCTACGACGCCCACATGGCCAAGGCGGAGGAGATCCTGCTCACCGACGCGCCGCTGGCCCCGCTGTTCTATGTTTCCAGCCGCAACCTGGTGAACCCCACCATCACCAACTGGGTCGACAATCCGACCGACAACCACGGCGCCCACTGGCTCTGTCGCCGGCCCTCGACAAGCGCGACCATCGGCGCCCAGGCGGCGTGATCCGCCCTCGCGATGGCCTGACGGAGCGGTTCGGCCCGAACGGAGCGCCAACGGCCTTGACTTGAGCCGGGCCCGCGCTCACCGCCGGGCGAAACTGATCCGGGAGTGTTCGATGCGCATCTGGCTGACGGCTCTGGCCATCCTCGCGGTCGGCGCGGCGCCGGCGTTCGCCGATCCGTTGCGCTCTGGCGCCGAGGCGGTCCGCGACCGGGCGCTGAAGGATACGACGGCCTACGACTACGTCGAATCCGTTTCTGTCGAGGTCGGCCCCAGGCTCGCCGGCAGCGAGGCGGCGGCGAGGGCGCGGGACTGGGCAGTGGCCAAGCTGACCGCGCTCGGCTTCTCCAATGTTCACGTCGAGCCCTTCCCGATCACCGCCTGGCTGCGCGGCCCGGAAGAAGCCGAGATCGTCGCCCCGCACCTGCAGAAGCTCGCCATCATCGGCCTTGGCGGCTCGGTCCCGACCCCGCCGGACGGCGTCGAGGGCGAAATCGCATTGTTCCACACCTACGCCGACCTGCTGGCCGCGCCGCCGGGCTCGCTCACCGGCAAGATCGCGGTGGTCACCCAGCCGATGCCGAGAGCCCAGGACGGCAGCGGCTACGGCGCGCTCAATCCGGCCCGCCGCCAGGGCCCCAGCGAGGCCGCGCGCCGCGGCGCCATCGCCTATCTGGTCCGCTCGCTCGCCACCGGCGTCAGCCGCGAGCCCCACACCGGGGCGATGAACTACGCGGCCGACGCGCCGAAGATCCCCGCCGCCGCGCTGTCGGTGATCGACGCCATGCTGATCGACCACTTGGCCGAGCGGGGCCAGCCGATTCGCATCCGGCTGAAGCTGGCGTCGACCACCCAGCCCGCCACCGCCTGGACCGTCGCCGGCGAGATCCCCGGAACCGAGCACCCCGAGCAGATCGTCCAGGTCGGCGGCCACCTCGATTCCTGGGATCCCGGCACGGGCTCCATCGACGACGGCGCCGGCATGGCCATCGCGGTCGCCACGGCGAAGCTGGCGGGGACGCCGAACCCGCCGAAGCGCACCATCCGCGTCGCCCTCTTCGGTTCCGAGGAGATGGATTTCGCCCGCGAGGCCTTCGCCGCCGCCCACATGGCCGAGGCGCCGCGCATCGTGGTGATCGGCGAATCCGACATCGGCGCCGACGCGGCCTGGAGCGTCCAGGTCCCGGCCGGCTCGCTGAAGACACCGGAGATGCAGGCCTATGCCGCGACCATCGCCCCGCTGGCCGTCTACGTCTCGCCGGAGCCGTCGACCGGCAGCGGCGACGATGTCGCCAACCTGATCAAGGCCGGCGTGCCGGCCGTCGACGTGCGCCAGGACGCCAGCCGCTACTTCGACTGGCACCATTCGTCGGAAGACACGCTCGACAAGGTCGATCGGACACAACTCAACCAGGCGGTCGCGACCTGGGCCACGTTCGTCTATATCGTCGCCAACTCGGATATCGACTTCCGCGCTCTTGCCGCGGCTGCCCCGGCCAAGCCCGGCCCTTAACAGCCGCCCGCGATTCAGCGACAACCGGCTTCCGCTTCCGGAGCCGCGCCATGTCCAAGCCTCTCGACGGCCACCATGTGGCGGTGCTGCTGGGCGGCCTTTCGCCGGAGCGCGAGGTCAGCCTGGTCAGCGGCGCGGCCTGCGCCGACGCGCTGGAGCGGCTGGGCGCCAAGGTCACCCGCGTCGACGCCGGCCGCGACCTCGCGGCCGTGCTGACGCGGCTCAAGCCCGACGTCTGCTTCAACGCTCTGCACGGCGTCTGGGGCGAGGACGGGTCGGTGCAGGGCGTGCTGGAGACCCTCGCCATCCCCTATACCCACTGCGGCGTGTTGGCCTCGGCGCTGGCGATGGACAAGGCCAAGGCCAAGGCGGTGATGGCGGCGGCCGGCGTGCCAGTGCCGGGCGGCGGCCTCTTCAACCGCTTCGAGGCGGCCAGGGACCACGTCATGGCGCCGCCCTATGTGGTCAAGCCCAATGCGGAGGGCTCGTCGGTCGGCGTGTTCCTTGTCTTCGAAGGCGCCAACGGGCCGCCGCAGGAGCTGGCCGCGCCGTCCTGGACCTTCGGCGACGAGGTGATGATCGAGCCCTACATCCGCGGCTTCGAGCTCGCCGTCGCGGTCATGGACGGCAAGGCGCTGGCCGTGACCGAGATCGTCCCGCGCACCGGCTTCTACGACTACGACGCCAAGTACGCCGAGGGCGGCTCCAGCCACGTCGTGCCGGCCCGAATCCCGGAGGCGGTGGCGGCCGAGGCCCGCCGTTGCGCCGAGCTCGCCCACGCCGCTCTTGGTTGTCGCGGTGTTACCCGCGCCGACTTTCGTTATGACGACATTAACGCCCTTCTGGTCCTTCTAGAGGTCAATACTCAACCCGGCATGACGCCCACCTCGCTCGTTCCCGAGCAGGCGGCTCACCTCGGTATTGGGTTTGACGACCTTGTGCTCTGGATCACGGAGGACGCGTATGCCCGCGGCATTGCGGGGGGCCGGACGCAGCAGCGCCAAGGCCCGGAGCAAAAGCTCCGCCAGTCCCCTTAAGAGCCGTTCGGCTCCGGCTAAACCCGGAGCGGCGGCCCGACCCGCCATGTCCATTTCGCCGCGCGTGGTCTTCGCCCTCAGCGGCATGGCGCTGGCGGGCGTCGTCGCCGTGGCGCTGGCCACCGACCATCGCGGCGAGCGGCTCGCCGCCTCCGCCGGCGACGCCGCCGTCCAGGGTGCGGCCCAGGCCGGTTTCCGGCTCGAGAACGTGCGGCTCGAGGGCGCCTCGCCGCAGTCGGCGGCCGACATCCTGCGCGCCGCGTCCCTGACCAAGGGGGCGCCGCTGTTCGGCCTCGACCTGGCCGGCGCCCGTGGCCGGGTGGAGCAGGTCGGCTGGGTCAAGAGCGCCCGCGTCATCCGCCTCTTCCCCGACAGCGTGGTGATCGCGGTGGATGAGCGCCGGCTACTGGCGGTCTGGGAGCACGCCGGCCACGTCGGCGTCATCGACGCCAGCGGCGTCATCGCCCCCGAGGCCGATCCGGGCAAGTTCGCCAGCCTGCCGCTGGTGGTCGGCGACGGCGCCAACGTCGCGGCCGCCGCGATCCTGCCGCTGATCCAGTCGCGGCCGCGGCTGCTCGAGCGGCTCGACGCGCTGGTGCGGGTCGACGACCGGCGCTGGGATCTGCGGCTGAAGGGCGGCGAGATCGTCCAACTTCCGGCGAGCGACGAAGAGGCGGCGCTGATCCGGCTGGACCAGCTCGATCAGCAGTCGCGCATCCTCGACTTGGGTTTCTCTCGGATCGATCTCAGGGATCCGGAGATGGTGGCGGTAAGGCCGCGGGAGAATCCCGCGGTCAATGCAGGGGCGAATGGGGCCGGATGACAGTTGCGGTAAGGGAAGCGAGACCCGCGTCCGCCGAAGCGGAACGCAAGGGCGGCGGTCGTGATAGCTTGAAGGCGGCGCTGAGCCGAGCCCCGGCGGCGGCGGCCGTGGATCTGGGCGCCTCGAAGGTCGCCTGCTTCATCATGAAGCCGGACGGGATCCGCGTCGCCGACCGCACGATCACGGCGGCGGGGGTCGGCTATGTCCAGTCGCGCGGCGTCCGTGGCGGCGTGGTGGTCGAGGTCGACGAAGCCGCCAGCGCCATCGCCAAGGCCGTCGAGCGGGCCGAGGCCATGGCCGGGGTCACCGTCTCCGGCGTCACCGTCACCACCGCCGGCGGCCAGCTCGCCAGCAAGCGCGTCTCGGCCAATGTCTCGCTGGGCGCCCGGCCGATCGGCGACAACGACCTTTCCCGGGCGATCGCCGCGGCGGTCTCGGGGCTGCGCATGCCCGGCCGGCGCCTGATCCACCTGCGGCCGATCGCCTGGTCGGTGGACGGTAATCGCGGCGTCCGCGATCCGCGCTCTATGTTCGGCCGCCAGCTCGGCCTGCAACTCCTGCTGGTCTCCATGGACGAGCAGGTGTTCCAGACCATCGCTCACTGCGTCGAGCGCGCCCATCTCCAGTTCGAGGGCGTGGTCGCCGCCCCGTTCGCCTCGGCCCTGGCGACGCTGGAGGAGGACGAGAAGGACCTCGGCGCCATCCTGATCGACATGGGCGGCGGCTCGACCTCGCTGGCGGTCTATGCTGGCGGCAGCCTCACCCACGTCGACAGCCTGCCGGTCGGCGGCGGCCACGTGACCCAGGACGTGGCGCGCGGCCTCTCTACCTCGATCGCCGGCGCGGAGCGAATCAAGACCCTGCACGGCTCGGCCATCGCCTCCACCAACGAGGATCGCGAGATGATCGAGGCCCCGCCGCGCGGCGACGATCCCGGCGCCGGACCGGTAGTCGCGCCGCGCTCGCTGCTGAAAGGCATCATCGCCCCCCGCGTCGAAGAGACGCTGGAGCTGCTGCGCGAACGGCTGAAGGCCTCCGACGCGCCGGTCGAGCCGGGCGCCGGGGTCGTGCTCACCGGCGGCGCCAGTCAACTGGCGGGTGTCCGCGAAGTGGCCGTGCGGGTGTTCGACCGCCCGGTCCGGCTCGGCCGGCCGCGCCGAGTGCCGCACCTGGCCGACGCCGCCTCCGGCCCTGCCT
>Ga0302317_10001731_pt1 | contig 15723 bp, 18 predicted proteins | sample III_Palsa_N3_3_FD_200450 | JGI IMG/M metagenome (GOLD analysis project Ga0302317, IMG submission 200450) | Peat permafrost microbial communities from Stordalen Mire near Abisko, Sweden - III_Palsa_N3_3 | ecosystem: Environmental > Terrestrial > Soil > Palsa > Peat permafrost | place: Sweden...
CCGTCCAGGAGTTCGAGCAGCCGACGGATGCAGCCGGTGGGGTCGGTGATCTCCGTCATCTCACCGAAGCCACCAATATAGATCGTTTCACCGGAACCAAAAACCGGCGAAGTGTGCTTAAGCTGGGGCAGCTGCCCCCTGCCTGCGGTCATGATCGTCCCTTCACGGTACAGGTGGGCAGCCGCGCACGCCCGGTCCCCGGGCGTCCGGCTCGATGAGCACCCGCTGGTGGGCGATTGGCGCGCCCACCAGCGGGGTATTCCACGTTCACGGCGGCGCCCCGTGCCGCGGCGCCGGGCTGGGATCAGCCCTCGTTGGAGGCTCCGGCGATGCTGGCCTTGCGCGTCTTCATGGCGACGGTCATGTCAATTCCTCCTCTCTGCCTGATGGCGTGGATTTCCCGTCCGCTGCTTGTGCTGGACGGAAGTCTGCGGGAGTGCCGCCGGTCAGCGAGCGCAGCCGCACGAGCTGCTCCCGCCAGGAGTCGGCGGCCGCGGCCCAGTCGGCGGATCCGCCGGGGCGCAGGCCCAGCCGGGCGAGCAGGGCGCCCGGCTGGTCCGTGTCGCCCGCCCGGAGCAGTTCGTGGAAGCTCACGGCGAAGGCGGCCGGGTCCTGCTCGAAACGGCTCAGCAGGGCCAGCGCGGACAGCTGCCCGTAGATGTAGCTGTAGTGCGAGCCGGGGCTGGTGAACAGGTCACCCAGGTAGCTCCACCACATCCGGTAGCCCTCGGTCAGCTCCACCGCCGGGCCGTACAGGCGGCGCTGGCCCTCCAGCCACAGCGTCCCGATGCGCTCGGCGGCCGGCGGACCGTCGGTCTGCGGTTCCTCGCGCAGGCCGGTCTCGAACCGGTGCAGCGCGGCATGTCTGCCGACCGCCGTCATCTGGTCCTCCAGCCAGCGGGCCAGCAGGGTCGCCCGGACCCGGTCGTCGGTGCTGCGCTCAAGCAGCGTGCGCAGGGCGACCGCCTCGCAGAACAGGGCCACGGTCTCGGCCAGCACCGGCGCCGGGACCGCCGCGAACAGCGGCTGGACGGCGGCCGAGCGCATATGCACGGCGTGCCCCAACTCGTGTGCCAGGACCAGGACATCCCTGAGCCGACCGGTGAAGTTCAGTGAGACGCACGGCAGGTGACCCGGGATCGCCCGGGTGAACGCACTGCGTTGCTTTCCGGCCCGTGGACTCGCGTCGATGCAGTTCTCCCGGACGACGGCGCGGGCCAGCGCCCCGAACTGCGCGCTGATGCTCTCCGCCCCGGCCAGGGCGATGTCCACGGCCTCGTCCCAGGAGATCTCCGGATCCACCGGGTACAACGGGGCGTAGCGGTCGTAGTCGTAGAGCCGGCCGGTCCCCAGATGCGTGCGCTTGAAGTCGTAGTACTCATGGACGATCGGCAGAGATTCGTCCGCGGCGGCCAGCAGGTCCGACAGCTCCCCCGAACCGATCTGGTCGGTCTCCAGGCGCGACTGCAACCAGTGCGCGGAACGCAGCCGGGCCCGGGCCGCATCGTCGGCCGCGATCATGCCGAGAGCGGTGGCCCGGAGGTCGATCTCCGCTTCCAGCGCCGTGCTGATCGCGGCGTGGGTTCTCTCGCGGACGCCGCGATCCGAGCGGTACAGGTCGGGCAGGGCCCGGCCGATGCTCCACGACTCCCCGCCGGGGCCGGTCACCTCGATGCGGGACAACAGCTGTTGCGCCAGGCGCTGCCAGCCCTCCGCCCCGGTGGGCAGGAGCGCGGCCAGCACCTCCTCCCGCTCCGGGGAGGCCGTACCGGCGGCCGCTGACCTGATCTTGTCCACGAAATGGGCGTAGGGACCGAGTTCCTTGTCCGCCAGATTCTTGTGAGTGGCCAGTTCCGGCTCGAAGAACCCCAGCAGTTCCTCCAGTTCGCCCCAGGCCGCGTCACAGCGGTACAGCAGCGAGGTGACCGCGGGTCCCTGGTCGTGCAGGGCGAAGACAAGCTCGGCATAGGCGGAGAGCCGCTGGAGGTCGCTGACGCAGTCCTCGTACTCCCGTAACGCCTTCAGTAACGACCCGCCGCTCAGCGAACCGACCTGCCCGGACACCTCACGGGCGAGCCTGCCGGCCCTGGTCGAGACAGCGGCGAAGGCGTCATCGATCTCCACGGAGCCGGGGCCCGGAAACACCCGGGACGAATCCCACATGGGAAGGGCTCCCTGGACGCTCACCGACTCCCCCTCCAAAGCGCCTTGCTCCCGGAAAACCTGACCCGTTCCCAACGCGCCATGAACGTAACCGACTTGATATGGATCGGTCAAGGCCGTCAAACGGCCATGCAGACAAATTCCCGCCGTACAGAAACAACTGCCACAACAGCACCTCGAATTGACAATACTTCGCATCCGTCCCAACTGAAACAGCCACCACTGTGTGTCCGGCAGCCGGTGCCATCCTGGGAAGTCGGAGAAGTCTCGGACTGGGGGGACCATGGCGGGTCAGTCGAACAAGTCCATTCTGGAAAGAGCGGGTTGCCTGGTGCTCCTGCTGCTCCTGCTCGCGGCTGTGGTCGGGATGGCCGTGGTGGTCTCACAGTCCAGCGGTTCCGGCCAGAACTGCGCCCCGTCCTGCTCCTCGTCCGTGGGCGGCTACAGCGGCGGCGGCGTGAGCGGCGGAAGCGACAGCGGCGGGGACAGCGGGGGCGACAGCGGCGGCAGCAGCGGGAGCAGCGGCGGCGACGGGGGCTGACAGCTCCGGGGACAGGCGGCGTCAGCAAGCATGTGATGCCGTCGAACGACGCGGGGTCGAGGGGCAGCGGCTGCGCCAGGTCCGCGACCAGGACCGGGCGCGGTCGGCGCAGCGGCGCCTGGCCTCCTCGATCATGGCCGGGCCCAGGTCCACCCCGACCAGCTCGCCGCCCCGGTCGAGACGAACCGTCAGCCCGGCCCGCGGTGGCGGCCCTCAGCGCGCCTCGGGCGCCGGGACGAGTTGTACGCCGTCGTCCCAGGGGGCCAGCTTCTGGAAGAAGACCTCGTCGTGCCATCGCCCGCCCGCATGCAGGTGGCCGCGCGATATCCCGGACCGCTGGAATCCGGCCCGCTCCATCATCCGGCAGGACCGCTCGTTGTCCGTCCGGACAAACGCGTCGACCCGGTGCAGCGCAAGCTCGCCGAAGGCGACGTCCAGGACAGCGCGCAGGGCAGCGGTACCGTAACCCCTGCCACCGTGACGCTGCGCGACCCAGTATCCGACCGAGCAACTGCGCAGCGGGCCAAGGATGATGCCGGTCAGCACGATCCGGCCGACCACCTCCCCGTCGCCGACGATCGCCCAGGCCTGCATCACCTGGGCCGCACAGGCGTTGAGCACAGCGGCGATGAACTCCCCCTGTCCCTGCGCGGTGTAGTACTCGTCGGGTTCGTCGGGCTCCCAGAGCGTCAGGAACTCACGGTCCTCGGTGAGGAGATCAGCGAACACCTCACCGTCTTCAATGCTCAGGGGCCGGATATCCACAGCGGTTTCCACGGCAGTCTCCACGGGGTGTCAGGCGCACCGGCCACGCCGGGCAGAAGATCAACTTCCTTGGTCCGCCCGCACAGTACACCACCCACCGCGGGATCAGCCTGCAACGGCCGCAGCTGCCTGACCGCGCCCGCCTCGGCGGGGACCGCGTGGGGTGGGCGTAGGGTGGCGCGGTGGAGTGCATCGGGGAGTTGGCCGGGCTGGTGCGTACTGAGCGGCTGAGCCTGCTGCCGTTGCGAGTTGAGTTTGCCGACGAGATGGCTGCGGTGCTCGGCGACCCCGGCCTGCATGCGTTCACCGGCGGGGCGCCGCTCGGCGCGGAGGCGCTGCGGTCGCGCTACGAACGACTGGTGGCCGGGTCACCCGACCCGGCGGTCGGCTGGCTGAACTGGGTGATCCAATGGCGCGACCGGCGCCGCCTGGTGGGCACGGTACAGGCGACGGTCACCGCCGGGCCGGTCGCCGAGGTGGCGTGGGTGGTCGGCAGTCGCTGGCAGGGGCACCGGATCGGCTCGGAGGCCGCCGTCGGCCTGGTCGACTGGCTGGCCGGGCAGCGGGTGCGCACCGTCGTCGCCCACATTCACCCCGGCCACGCCGCGTCCGCCGCCGTTGCCACGGCCGCCGGACTGACCGCCACCGACCGGTGGCACGACGGCGAGGTGCGCTGGCAGCGCGAGATCGTCCCGGGCCCGGAGCTTGCCGGTTGAATCAGCCACGTGCAGGTGAGTGCAGGTGCGTGCAGGTGGACAGCGCTCGCCTCGGGGGCTGTGAGTCCATGGCGGACGGGTGCCGCCGCCGGTGTGCCCACACCGGCAGCGGCGCCCGCGAGGTCAGCGCAGCATCTCCGTGGTCCAGTTCCGTGGGTCGGGGCCGAGGAGCGTGACCCGGCTGAGGAGTCCCTTGAGGCCACCGATGGCCGCCAGGTTGGACGGGGAGTTGCCGGAGACGAGGTCCGCCGGAGCCTCGATGCACGCGTCGAGCCCGTGCGCGGTCGTGCAGACCTTCGTGAAGCCACCGCTGTTCTTGATGGCCTCCTTGCCCAGCGCCGGGTAGGACTGCGCGGCGGCACCGGTGTGCGGCGAGACCGTCAGATAGTAGGCAGGGCTGGTGTCCTGCTTGTCCATGAGGGTGAAACCGATGGAGCTGTGGTCGAGTACCTGTCGGCCATCGCGCTGCACCAGGGCCGTGGACGCCACGAACACCCCTAGCCCGGGTAGCCGCTGGATGGTGAAGGGCAACGGCACGGAGTGTTCCTCGACCGTGACCGCTGCCGCCGTGCGCAGCATGTCACTGGTCAGCGTCGTTGTCGCCATTCCGCCTGCCTGGAGTTCCACCCACTGGCCGTCGGCCGCCTGCCAGCGGAGCACGGCCGTCGTCTGGCCCGGGTTCGAGCTCTTCAGCCAGTACGCCGTGCGCCCGTTCACCGGAGGCGCCGCGGCCTTGTAGGTCCACCACGGGGAGATGGCTTCATCGGCCTTGGCGGGGTCGATTCCCTTGGGATAGACGTACAGGGTCAGCGTTGGCATGCCAGCTGGGGAGTCGCCCAGATGGGCGCCCGTGGCGATGATTTCGTTGCCCATCGTGGCCTTGGGGCGGCTCGCGAAGGTTGTCCACGGCACTCCCGCCGGCAGCCACCCGAAGTCGGCGTCGGCGGTCACCGGATCGCGGGAGTCGACCACGACGTGGTTCATCCCGGTGGCCGGATCCGCGCCGCTGGCCGGGGACACGATCGCCCCGACGGCTATGGCCGCGGTGATGGCCAGTGCCAGGCCCCCGGCCGCGGCCCCCCGACGGCGTACCCGGCGGCGGCGCCCGACGCGGATGGCCTCCGCGATGTCGATGCCACGTGGTGCGGGCGGATCCTGCACGAGTACGCCCAGTTCACTGGCAAGGAAGTCCTGCTGCTCCTGGTCCTCGCTCATCTGCTGACTCCCTCCCTCGATGTGGCCGGCTGCCGGTGGGACCGCAGCGCGTGGCGCAGGGTGTCCAGGGCGCGCGCGGTCTGGCTTTTGACATTGCCGGTGGAGCACTTCATCGCATCGGCTGTCTGCTCCACACTCAGATCGCAGTAGTAGCGGAGGACCACGGTTGCGCGCTGGCGTGCGGGCAGGGCCGACAGGGCCTGCCGCAGGTCGAGAATGGCGTCCAGATCCGGCTGCACCACCGGTTCCTCCCCGGCCGAGCGCAGCAGCACCCGCCGCCATGGCGAGCGCCGCTCGGCCAGGAAGGTGTTGACCATGACCGTGCGGGCATAGCCGTCGAGATTCTCCATGTCGGCAATGCGGTGCCAGGCGCCATAGAGCTTGATGATCGTGGTCTGCGTCAGGTCGTCGGCCTGATGCCAGTCGCCCGAGAGCAGGTACGCAACGGTGCGCAGCCACGACATCCGCGAGCTCGCGAACTCGCCGAACTCGGCGTCGCGATCACGTCTTCCCACAGAACCACCTCCTTTCACGCCCTCTAATGCGCCCCGGCCGCGCTTGGTTGCATGCGGATTCCCAGCGATCTCACATCTCGCCGCCGCACCCCGCGATCCGGCCCGATACCTGCGCGCTTGCCCCGGATGTCCGGTCCCCGCGCCGGTGCCACGGCAGGCGGTGGACAGCAGGAGCAGGGTGTCAGGCCCGCGGTCGGCTCCACGATCACCGGCGCCGGACCTCCACGTCCGCGGCAGAGGTCAGTCGATGTTGAAGGGCGCCGGATAGCGGACGGTCCCCTGCGGCAGGGCGGTGGCATCGTTCAGACCGAGAGCGAGGAAGGCTTCGTCGGGCCAGTCCTGGGGCGGGAGGATGCCGAAGCGGGACGCCGGAGCGAAGCCGAACCTGGGGTAGTAGCCGGGGTGTCCAAGGACGATGACGGTCTGTTCGCCCGCGGTGCGGGCGGCGTCCAGGAGGGCCCGGATGACCGCCGTGCCCGCACCGCGGCCCTGCCGGCCGGGGAGGACGGCGCAGGACGCCAGGGCCGCGGCCGGGGTGTCACCGACCAGGCAGCGGGTCAGCAGGGCATGGGCGACGACGGCGCCTCCGCCAGATAGGACAGGCCGTCCAGCCGGCCGGGATCACCGCGCAGGGCGTCGACGAGATCGGCCTCCGCCGGGGTGTCGAAGGCCGCCAGTTCGACCTGCCGCACCGAACGCCTGTCGGCCGCACTTCCTGGCCGCTCGGGTCGCGGCGTCCACACGTCTGCCATACGGTCATGATCGCAGAGCCGGCCCCGGGAGCGGCGCGCCGACTACTCGCTCCTGACCGGGGCCGTCCCGTGGACGGCGCTCGCGAAGGTCCCCCGTGCGGTGGTGCCGTCCGGCCAGGTCCATCCGGCGACGAGGTGCGCCGGTGCGCCTTCCTCGACCTGAGCGGCCTCAGTGGCCTCAGTCGCTGGAGCGGCCCGAAGGACGCGTACCAGGTCGACCTCGGGTCCGGCGACAGGGCCGGTGCCGTGGACGGTGACGGTCGGGTCCGGGGTGTCGCTCTCGGACTGCTGCTGTGGCACCGCTTCGCCGCGCAGCAGCGCCGCCAACTGTGCTCTGACTACCGGATCGTGGGCGCCGTCGTAGACCCAGCGGGTGCCGAGCACGCCATGTTCGCAGGTGCCGATCAGTGCTCCGTCGGGGGCGTCCGGCAGAGCGGCCCCGCGGTAGCCCAGTGGCACCAGGTAGGCCGTCCTGGCGGGCGCGGCCGTGTCGGCCACGACCACGAACTCGATGCCGACCTCGCCGTCCGGGTCGTCCAGCCGGAATCCCCCGGCCTTCGCCAGGTCCGGTGCCGTGTTCCCGCCGAGGTACCAGTCCTGCTTCGGCATCCACTCGGTGAGCAGTTCCAGCTTGCCCGGTGTCAGGGTCGTGTGGTGGATCGTGGCCATCCGAACTCCCTTGTGTGCCTGGCGCCCCGCCCCGTGACCGGGCCCGTCAGGCAACCTAGCGATCCGGTCCGGGCTGGGCAAGCGCCGGCCGGTGGGCACCTCCTCCGGCACCGCCTGACTCACCGTCAGATCCCTTGGGCTCAGGCGCTGTCTGCCTCCAGCGCGGTGAAGCGGGCGACAAGTGGCGGCAGATAGTCGAAGACCCTGCCGAGAGCCACTGTCTCCGCTTCGGAGCCGACGGTTGCCAGCCGGTCGAGTTCGGGTTCGCCCCCTCCCGCGATCTCGGCCTCGCACAGCCTGGCATGGTGGTCGAGCACCAGCTGTTCCGGGAGCCGGGGCGCCAGGAAGTGCACGCCGATGCTGCCGTGCCTGCCCCGGCTGACGGCGAACAGGTTCAGGTCGTCGGGCACCACCTTGATGCCGGTCTCCTCGAACAGCTCACGCGCCGCATGCCCTCGCAGTCCCGGTACGCCGAGCTCCGCGCCGTCGGCGGGCGGCTCCGCGCCCCCGCCGGGAAGGGTCCAGCGGCCCGGCTCGGCGGTCCAGCCCGACGGCCTGCCCACAACCAGGGTTCCCTCGTCCGTCGGCTGGAGCACGGTGACGAACACCGAGGTGGGCAGCCACGGCGCACCGGGCACCCGGCGCAGAGCCCGGTAGCGGTAGCTGACCCGGGCCCAGCGCAGCAGCAGGGTGTCCTCCTCCCGCTCAAGTCCCAGGCAGGCGACGGCCGGACCGTCGAAGAGCGCGGGCTTTGCCCGGACCGCCCGGTCCCAGGTCCGGTCCATCCCGGCCCGCACCTCGGGCGGCAGCGAGGGGATCTCCGCCTCCACCAGACGCAGCGCGCGAGGACCGAAGAGCTCCACGGGATCACTCATTGCGCCATCGTGTCAGACCCGGAACCACCGGGGCGAAACCGGCAGCCAGAGCGGCCAAAAAATACAACAGCACTTATATAAGCACTGTTACGATGCTGGGCATGACCCAGGACCAGGTACCTGACGCCACCGGCCACGCGCCCGACCCCACCGAGCAGAGCCTGTGGCGCCCGCTGCGGCTGCTGCAGGCGTCCATGGACGCCGACATCGGCCGCGTCTACGCGGAGCGTCAGATCGACGGGCTCAAGCCGAGCTTCGTGATGGAGCTGCTCCGGCTCCACGCCCGGGGGCCGATGACCATCACCGAACTGGCCGAGTCGGTCGAGCGGACCCATTCGGCGCTCAGCCAGAAGGTGGCCGCGATGCAGGCCGCCGGCTGGGTGCGGACCGTGGCGGGCGACGACGCGCGCAGCAAGAAGGTGACGCTCACCGACAGCGCCCGCGGCATCGTCGGCCGGCTGGCGGCCGAGTGGCGGGCCACCGAGGCCGCTGTCGCCGGGATCGAGGCCGAGATCCCCTATCCGCTCAGCCGGGTGGTCACCGACATCGAGCGGGCCCTCGAACGCAGGAGCTTCCACGACCGGATCGCCGAGAAGCTGGCAGAGGATGCCTCATGGGAGTGAGGCAGGCACTGCTCGATGTGACCCCGCTGCGGACGTCGGCACCGTTCCGGCGGCTGTGGACCGGCCAGACCCTTTCCCGGCTGGGCGGGCAGATGACGCTCGTCGCGGTGATGTTCCAGGTCTGGCGGATGACGAACAGCACCGTCTGGACGGGTGCGGTCGGTCTGGCCCAGGCCGTTCCGCTGGTCCTGCTCGGACTCTTCGCCGGGTCGCTGGTCGACCGCGTGGAGCGGCGCAGGTTCTACCTGGTCATGACCGTCGGCCAGGCCGGGTGCTCGCTGCTGCTGGCCCTGCAGGGCTTTCTCGGGCACCTGCCGACCGCGGGGGTGCTGCTGCTGGTCGCGATGCAGTCCTGTTTCGGCGCCGGCAGCGGCCCGGCGTCCCGTACCTTCATCCCCCGCCTGCTGCCCGGGGAGCAGCTCACAGCGGGCCTGGCGCTGAACCGGATCAGCTTCCAGGGCGCGATGCTGCTGGGCCCCGCGCTGGGCGGGCTGGTGCTGGGCGGGCTGGGTGTCGGCGGCTGCTATCTGATCGACGCGCTCACCTTCACCGCGGCCGTCGTCGGGGCACTGGGCCTGCCGCGGATGAGCCCCGGCGACACGCCCGCCCGGCCCGGCCTGCGGGGCGCGCTGGACGGCCTGGCCTTCCTGGTGGCCACCCCGGTCATCCGGAGCGCGCTGCTGACCGACCTGGCCACCACCGTGCTGTCGATGCCGATCAGCCTGTTCCCGCTGATCAACGCGGAACGGTTCGGCGGCAACCCGCGCACCCTCGGGCTGTTCCTGACCGCCATCGCGGTCGGCGGCGTCGCCGCGTCGCTCTTCTCCGGCACGTTCACCCGGCTCCCGCGCCCCGGTCTGGTCATGGTCTGCGGATCGGCCACCTGGGGCGCTGCGCTGGCACTGTTCGGCCTGTCGGCCGACCCCTGGGTCGGCCTGGCCTTCCTCGCTCTGGCCGGTGCCGCCGACACGGTGTCCGTGGTCTCCCGGAGCACCATCGTCCAGACGCACACCCCGAATGATCTGCTCGGCCGGGTCGGCGGCGCCGAGCAGATCGTCGGCGGGGCAGGACCGGACCTCGGCAATCTGCGCGGCGGTCTGGTCGCCCATGCCACGTCGGGGGTGACCGCCCTGGTCAGCGGCGGCCTGCTGTGCGTCGGTGCGGTCGCGCTGGTGGCGGCGACCACGCCGGGTCTGCGCCGGTCCGCGGCAACGCCCGGGCACCGGGCGGCAGCGGCGGCTCAGTAGGGCGCCGGAGTCGACCGCCGCCAGCCAGGTTCCGCTGAGCAGCAGCAGGGCGGCTGTGCGCAGGCGTTCGTCGGTGGAGCGGGCGCGGCCGACGGGGCGTATCCGCACCCGGGTCGGGGCGGTGGCGAGGGATCTGAGTCCGGGCAGGAGTTCCTCGGGCGCGGTGCCGATCTCCGCCAGGAGTTCCAGCGCGGCCAGACCGGCCCGGGTGAGGTCGTCCGGGTCGATCAGGGCGGCCAGAACCGGGACCACCAGCTCCGCGTCGCCGCTGATCCGCCAGTGCGCCCTGGCCGCCTCCAGCCGGAGCTCCGGCGATCGCGAGATGAACCGGCTCTCGATCAGCGGAAGCAGCGGGATGCCCAGCGTTCCCAGGCGGTCGACTTCGGTGAGTGCCGAACGGAAGTGCTCCTTGCTGCTCAGGACTTCCCGGAGCAGCTTCAAGGCGCTCTCGCTGCCCGCGACGAGTGTGCGTCGGGATTCCGTCCGGACGAACGGGGTGGCCGCGTCGCACAGCCGGGCGTAGGCGACTGCCGCCGCGACCCGCCGGTCGAGGGGGTCGCCCGCGCGCGTGGCCCTGGCGAGGGCCTGCATCAGCTCGCTGCTGACGCTCCTGGACCGCCCGACGTCCCCCAGCGCGCGGGCGGCGGGTGCGTCCAGTACCGGGTCGGACAGCAACCCCTGGAGTTCGGGCACGAGTTGCGCCGCCGCGGCGGGAGTGAGCGCGGCGATCAGGGCAGCGGCGGCGTCCTTGGCGCCCCTGGCCGTCTCCGTCCTGCCCGCTGCGCGCAGCACGACGCGCATTTGGGGCAGCGCGTCGTCGAGACCCGCGAACGGGACGAGCGCCCTGGCCGGGGGAACGCGGCCCTCGCGCAGCACCACGGGGTCGCCGCAGCGGGCCAGCGCGAGCAGGGCCCGGCCGGCCACCCTGGCGTCCGGGTGGGTGGCATGCAGCAGCAGCGCGTCGCGCAGTTCCGCGTCGACGTCCGACAGGGACGGCAGCAGCCCGGCGATCACTCCGAGCAGCCTGGCCAGACCACGGTTGTCGCGTTCGTCGGGCAGCGCGGCCACCAGCAGGGCGAGGATCTCGGGCTCCCGGTCGCGCCAGCTGTCGTCGACCTCGCGGGCGAGGTCGTAGCCCCGGTACTCCGGGTTGCCCCACGCGATCCAGTCGGCCGCCACCGCCAGCGCCGCGTCCGCGTCCTGGACCAGTAGCTCCTTGATCTCCGTCTCCAGGTGCCACTCATCGAGAAACGCCTGCTGGTAGGGGTGCGGCCGGGGCGCCAGCGCGTCCGCGGCCACGATCTCGACCAGGTGGTGCGGGTAGGGCGGAGCCGAACGCTTCAGGCCGGACAGTGCCGCGGTCAGCCGCAGGGCGGTGACCGTGCCGCCGAGGGCTTCCCGCTCGCGGTGCCGGGCTCCCTCCTGGTCCGGATCGATGAGCGTCAGCGCGGTCAGCGCGGCCGCGCGGACCTGGTCGTCCGGGTCGCCCTCGTACGCGGTCCGCAGGGCGGCCGGGGCCTGCTCCGGGTCCGGGCCGGCCACCAGGCCGAGGAACTGCGCGGTGGTGAACCGCGCCTGCGGGTCGGGATCGGCCAGGCACGGCAGCAGTTCGGGGACGGCCGCCCGCAGGACCGCGGAGACCGGTTCCGACAGCGGGTGCGGCGACCGGGCCTGGAGGGCCACGGTGACCAGGGCCAGCAGCAGTTCGGCCCGCTGCGCGGGGAGGTTGCGGACCGCGTGCACCAGGAAGGGGACCAGCTCCACGGCTATGGGGTAGGGCGCGAGGTCCCGCTGGTCGAACGCCAGACAGGAGCACAGTTCACCCGCCGCGTCCGCGGCCTGCTCGCCCTCGGCCGAGTACATGGTGCGGAGCAACTGCGGCACGAGCTCAGGCGAGCCGAGGGCGTCCCCCAGGACGGCCCAGTCGATGCCGTCCGCTTCCTCTGGCGGTCTCATGGGCAGCAACCCTACCCACGCCCCCGCTCCGAGCGGCCTGCGCGGGGCGACCGGGCCCGGAGGGCGGACCATACTGGGCCGAGCGGCGAGACCACGGTGGGCCGGCATCGACCAGGACGGCCGCCGCACCGTCCTCGCCGGTCACCGCCACCGGCCAGCCCCGTGTCTGGTCCCGACCGCCCGGAGCCCATGTGCGCACCGTCAGCCACACCGACGTCAAGGCAGCCGCCGACCGCATCCACGGCCGGATCCGCCCCGTCACCGTCGCCCCCGTCGACGCCGGTACCTTCCCCGGGCCGGTCTGGCTCGCCCAGGAGTACATGCAGCACACCGGATCCTTCAAAGCCCGGGGCGCCGTCAACTTCCTGCTCGGCCACCTTGAGGCCGGCTCACTGCCCGACGCCGGAGTGACCATCGCCTCCGGTGGCAACGCCGGACTCGCCTGCGCCTGGGCCGCGCAGCAGCACGCGGTCACCGCCACCGTCTTCCTGCCCGCCTCAGCACCCGCCGTCAAGGTCGACAAGCTGCGCGGCTACGGTGCCGACGTGCGCCTGGTCGAGGGCGAGTACGCCGACGCCGCGCGCGTCTGCGCCGCGTTCGCCGAGCGGTCCGGGGCGCTCGCCTCCCACGCCTACGATCATCCGCTGATCGCCGCCGGTGCCGGGACGGTAGTCGACGAGATCCTCGCCCAGGTCCCGGCCCTGGACACGGTCGTCGTCGCGGTCGGCGGCGGTGGGCTGTTCGCCGGGGTCGCCGCCGCGGCCGCCGGGCACAGCCTGCGGGTCGTCGCGGTCGAGCCGGAGAACAGCAGGGCCCTGAACGCCGCGATCGGGGCGGGTGAGCCGGTCGACGTCGATGTCGACTCGGTCGCCGCCGACTCCCTCGGTGCCCGGCGCACCTCGCGGACGGCCCTCGACCTGGCGCTGCGCGGTGACGTCCGCTCGGTGCTGGTTCCGGATGAGGCGATCACCGCCGCCCGCGCCCTGCTGTGGGACCAGCGCAGGATCGCCGTTGAACACGGCGCCGCGACCGCCCTCGCGGGGCTCACCTCCGGCGCCTACGGCATCGGCCGGGGTGAACGGGTCGCCGTCGTCCTGTGCGGCGCCAACACCGACCCGGGCGACCTCGTCCGGCGCGACTGAACCGCCACCCGCCGGGGCGGCCGGGCTGGAACGGTCAGCCGGAGGCCAGCCGCAGGGTCCGGTCGAGCGACAGCGGCGTGCTGCCGGTGGTCGTGGTGGTGACCCGTGTGCCTCCTGCGGCAGTCCGCAGCTCGGAGGTACCGCCGCAGGTGAGGTCGGTGCCGCTGCCCTTCGACGGCTGGAGGTGGACGACCCCCTGCCCCCGGCGGGCCGGGGTGAACGTTCCGCTGACCCCGGGGGTGCTGTCCGCTCCGAAGCGGACCGGGTGTCCGGCCACAACGCTGAGGCCGGTACCGGAGGCCGGGGCGGGCAGCAGCGAGGCCCCGGGGGACGAAGCCTCCGTCGCGGTCGGCGGGCGGGTGCCGGTGCCGGCGGCGGAGGAGGCCGGATGCCCGGCGCACCCGCTGAGCGCGAGGCCGGCGAGCGCCAGGCCCGTCAAAGCGAGACCGGGACGCCCCGTGGCGGGGCCTCGGTCCACCCCGTGGGCACGCGGCGTGACGTGCGTCATAGCGCCGTGGGCGGAGCGGGGCCGCCGTTGGGGGCCCGGTGCCGACAACAGGCCGACCCTGTCGGCGGATCCGGGGATGCCCCGCCGATGGGCGGGGTGCACCGCCGCCCCGGGCCCCACCCCGGCGACTTAGGTCACCCTTCCCTGGGGCCGGGGCGCCTGGTAGAGATGGTGGGGATCCGCCAGCACCTAGGAAGTCTCGCCATGAACCAGGACAATGCGACCGGCCTGATCCCCTTCACGATCGACCTGACCTTCGAGGAAGCCCGGCGCCGGGCCGAGGTCGTGGCCGCGCTCGGGCCCGACTGGGACCCGGTGGCCGCCCTCCGCGGCGAGGACGAGGCCCATGCCCTCCTCTACTCGGGCCTGGACGAGGAGCAGCAGCGCACCTACGACCTGCTGGTGGCGGCCGGTGTCCTGTCAGGGGAGGAGCCGGGCCGTGCGGCTGCCCATTGACCCGCAGGCGGACCCGGCCCGTCGCGCCTGGGTGGCCTGCCCCGTCTGCGACGACGCCCGCCACTGCGCGACCTGCGCCGACCGCCGTACCTGCGGCGAGCACTGGCGCTACCTGATCTCCAACAAGGGACCGGTTGTCCACCTTCAGTGCCCGCAGTGCACCCACATGTGGTCGCTGAACACCCGGCCAGGCACCGGCCGCCGCTGAGGCCCTGCCTCCGGCCGGGCCCGGCGAAGTGGCCTGCCTCCTCCGGTAGCCTGCGGTGATGCCGCGCCCACTGCTCTTCCTCGACGTTGACGGGCCGCTGCTCCCGTTCGGCGCTCCGAACGGATATCCGGACCGTTCGCCGAGCCGGGGATCGGCACCCGGCGCGAATCCGCTCCTGTCGCGGCTCGACCCCGGGCTCGGGCCGAGGCTGGCGGCGCTCCCATGCGAGTTGGTCTGGGCGACGTCATGGATGACGGATGCCAACGAGTGCATAGCGCCGCGACTCGGGCTCCCGGACCTGCCCGTGGTCACCTGGCCGGAACCCTCCCAGGAGGATGAGCGGGATCAGGACGCGGGGCTTCACTGGAAGACGCGCGGGCTGCTGCGGTGGGCTGCCGGACGCGCCTTCTGCTGGGTCGACGACGAGATCACCGAGGCGGACCGGGCCTGGGTCTCCCGCCACCACCGCGGGCGGTCCCTGCTGCACGTCGTGGATCCGCGTCGTGGTCTGACCGGGACGGATTTCAGCGCTCTCGGCGACTGGCTGGGCGCGGAACGATGAGCTCCGGGCGGATCGCGAAGCCGCGGTTTCCCCACGTGTCAGCGGCGACGTCAGTGCCGGTGCGCCCACTCCCCCGGGTGGTCCGCCCAGTAGACCTGCGCCGGGTCGGCGACGTCCACGTCGGCGCGCTCGGTGTGGACGAGGTGCTCGAACTCCCGGTGCGAGCCGCACGGCTCCGGGCCGGTGACGGTGCCGTTGGTCCGGCAGACCTGGACCAAGCGCATGCCGCTGTTCGGGTCGTGGGCGCCGACGTAGACCGGCACGTCGGCGTTGGGGAAGGAGATCGCGGTCATGCCACCAGCGTCGCCCCGCGGCCTGCGGCCCGCACCTCAGCTCACCCACTCGCCGGGCCGGTTGGCCCACTGCACCTGGTGCGGATCGCCGAGGTCGGTCCCCGGCCGCTCGCCGGTGACGAACGCGGCGAGATCGTCCTGGTCGGTGCACAGCCGGAACACCGGTCGGCCGGTGCCGTGCTGCACCAGCACCTCGCGGCCGATCTCATCGGGGATGAGCGGGCCGACGACGACCGGCGGCGTACCGTCCGGGACCGGGCTCCGAGCGGCGACGGCGGCCGCCGGGGCGGTGAGCGGGATGTCGGTCTGCTCTCCGGCGTGCCGCCCGTGCCCGGGCTCGCACTGGCCCATGGCGCCGAGGGTGTCGGCGGGCACCCCGGCGGCGGTGGCTCCTGCGATGGCATGGTCCAGGGCGCGGCGGGTACGGGCATGCTCGGCTGCGGCCGTTTCGACGCGGCGCAGCCACGCAGCCTGGTCCGGCCGGGTTTGCGGGGTCAGGTTCACGGTGTCCATAGGC
>Ga0302317_10001736_pt1 | contig 15705 bp, 14 predicted proteins | sample III_Palsa_N3_3_FD_200450 | JGI IMG/M metagenome (GOLD analysis project Ga0302317, IMG submission 200450) | Peat permafrost microbial communities from Stordalen Mire near Abisko, Sweden - III_Palsa_N3_3 | ecosystem: Environmental > Terrestrial > Soil > Palsa > Peat permafrost | place: Sweden...
AGTGCGGCAGCTCAAAGCCCGTCATCTGGGCCGCCGCATAGGCGATGGCGAAGGCGACCAGGCAGGCCACGAAGGCGGCGAAGCTGAAGCTCTCGGCCTGGTGGATGCGATGGTCGATGACCTCGTTCCGATGCCCTTGGCGCTGGTGGTAGGCGGCCTGGGACGTGAGCAGTTCGTCGATCGCCCAGCCGCCCCAGAGCGACACGCGTTGGGCATCAAAGGCGCCGGTCGCCGAGCCCGCGCGACGCCGCAACGCGCGCGCCGTTCGGGCGGCGGGTCCCAGCCCGTCCGCGCCCTCCACCGAACTGAGTCCGAGCGCCCAGGCGGCGCGTTCGAGCCGGAGTTGTTCCGCCAGACGCCGGGCCACGCCCCAGCGTTCGTGTCGGCTGGCCCGGGCAGCGCCTGACCAGACCGCAAGCGCGACCAGGGCGAGCGCCAATTCGGAGAGCACCGCATAGATCTTGATGTGCGGCCAAACCGCCGGCGAGACGCCGATGGCGGTGGCCAGCACGGCCGCCGCCAGCAGGAGCAGCTGCTGTGACCGGTGCACCGAGGCCAGCCGGTCGGCCTGGCGATCCGCCACCGCGTACGCCGCGGTCAGGACCGTAAAGCCAGGCGTGGCCATCAGGTCCGCCGGTGGCGCGATTGCGGGGATGCCGCGCCTGACCGAGCCGCCCAGGACGCGCCGGAAGGCCGCGTAGGTCCGCCAAAGGGTGGCGTGCAGCACGCGGTCGAGGCCGGAGGGCGCCGGCGACGCCGTCGTGGGCTCCGCATCATCGAAGCCGCGCGTGGCCAGGGCGGCGCGGATCGCCTCGACATCCGCGGGCGGGGCGACGCCGACCAGCCCCCGGTCAAGCTGTTCGAGCAGTTCCATGAAGTCGTAGTCGCGGCTTGAGGCGGACGGCGCGATCAGGCGTGGCGCGGCGTCCTGGTCCGGCTCGATCCACAGCACCGAGACGCCGGCGTCCAGCGCCAGACGCACGGCGTCGGCGGTGCCGCCGGCGCCCCGTCCGGCCCGACCGTCCCACAGCACCACCAAAAGGTCGGCTGCGGCGACCAGCCAGCGGGTCTGCGCCAGGTGGGCGCTGCCGCCGGCGGCCTCCAGGGCCGCGCCGTCGAGCCAGGTGGAGTTCTCCACGCCCTCCAGCGGCTCGTCTGGCGGGGTCTCGGTGAGGAAGGGATAGACCGCATGGACGGGGCCCAGCCCAGCGTTCCACCAGGCCTTCGCGGCGAGCACATCGGCGCCGCCGGCCAGACCGGTCAGCAGCAGCGCCTGCTCCACGCCCGCCAGTTTGATCAGTCCGAAGCCAGCGCTCAGACCCGCCGCCGCCGCCTTCTGATCGCCGATGTCCGAGGGCCGGTTGTGGCCCGCGAAGGCGATCTGCGCGTCGCGAAAACTCATGCCAGCCCTGCGTCTCCGCGACGCCCCTGGTCGCGCCTGGGACCCTACCGATCCTGGAGAGTGGGGCGCAAGGGAAACGTCGCCGCCGCCGCCGGCTCAACCAAGACCTGTCTTCAGTCCAACACCCGCTGATGGCGGTCCCTGACGTCGCGTCAGGGTATTTCGGCGCCCGACAGTCGATTACAATGCTTCGAAACAAGGCGTTCCAACGAGGAAACGAGATGTCAGTCACCGCCGGCGATACGGACCTTGAAGCCTTCCGCGCCGAGGCCAGAGCCTGGCTTGCGGCCAACTTTCCCACTTCGCTGAAGGGCAAGGCCGGCATCGTCATGTCCGGGCTGGAAGGCGGGCGCCCCGCCGGCGACGCGGCGGCCTGGCTGAAGGCGGTCGGCGAAAAGGGCTGGACCACCCCGACCTGGCCGGCCGAATACGGAGGCGGCGGCCTCAGCGGCAAGCAGGCGCGGGTGCTGCAGGAGGAGATGGACCTGGCCGGCGCTTTCAACCCGCTGCTGGGCTTCGGCATGGGCGTGACCATGATCGGCCCGACCATCCTCGACTACGGTACGCCAGAGCAGAAGAAACAGCATATCCCGCCCATCGTGCGCGGCGACCTGCGCTGGTGCGTCGGTTACTCCGAGCCCGGCGCGGGCTCGGATCTGGCCAGCCTGCAGACCAAGTGCGTCGACGCGGGCGACCACTGGGTGATCAACGGCCAGAAGATCTGGACCAGTGGCGCCCAATGGTCCGACTGGTGCGGCATGCTGGTCCGCACCGATTTTGAGGCCAAGAAGCATGACGGCATCACCTTCATGCTGGTCAACATGAAACAGCCGGGAATCGAGACCCGGCTGATCAAGCTGATCAGCGGCGACAGCCCCTTCTGCGAAACCTTCATCACCGACGCGGTCGCCGACAAGGACGCGGTGCTGGGCGAGCTGAACCACGGCTGGACGGTGGGCAAGCGTCTCCTGCAGCACGAACGCGCCAGCCAGACCGGGGCCCGCATGGGCGGCATGCGGCAGGCGCCGTTGAACGAGATCGCCAAACGCTATGTCGAGGTCGATGAGAGGGGTCGCATCGCCGACCCGGATCTGCGCACACGCTTGGCGGAGCATCTGATGCACGTCAGGGCGCACGGGCTGACCATCGCCCGCGCCATGGCCGAGGCCAGGGGCAACAACAGCCCCAGCAACGCCCCATCGGTGCTGAAGAACTCCGCCTCGGTCATCGGCCAGACCCAGGCCGAACTGACGCTGGAGATCATGGGTCACCAGGGCCTGGGCTGGGATGGCGACGATTTCGCGCCGGCGGAGATCATGGCCGTGCGCGGCTGGCTCGGCGGCAAGGCCATGTCGATCTATGGCGGCTCGTTCGAGATCCAGAACAACATCATCTCCAAGCGGATTCTGGGCCTGCCGGAAACCACCTAGTCGAGCTGATCGGCGCGGTCCGGCGCCGGGCCCAACCGATACTGGCGGCCTTTGCCGATCTGCAGTAGAAGACGAAGTGTTGGCAACCGGAGCGTCGAGCCGGGTTGACGTGGTGTCGCCTGCGTTTCACATGTTCGACATCGGTGAATTACAAGTGTTGCAGGGCCTCTGTTTTCGCCTTGCCCAAATAACCCGGTCGTGTGAACTTGCGCGGCCTGACACATAGGTGGGAAAAATGAAACAAATCGGACTTTTGACGGCCCTAATCACCGCGGTGCTCGGCCTGACGCTGATGGCGACGCCCGCGTCCGCCCAGGCGACCCGCACCTGGATCTCCGGCGTCGGCGACGACGCCAACCCATGCAGCCGCACGGCGCCCTGCAAGACCTTCGCCGGCGCGATTTCCAAGACCTCCGCTAGCGGCGAGATCGATTGTCTCGATCCCGGCGGTTTCGGGGGCGTGACGATCACCAAGGCGATCACGCTCGACTGCCTTGGCGCGAGCAACGGCGGCATCGTCGTATCGGGCACGAACGGCATCACCGTCAACGTTCCGGCTGGTACGCTCGTTCAGCTGATCGGGCTCGATATTGACGGCCTGGGTCCGGGCAACAGTCCAGGCCTGAATGGCGTTTCCGTCATTCAAGGCGGCAATGTGGCGATCATCAACTGCTATATCTACGGCTTTACGGCCGCCACCACGGGCGCCAGCGGTAATGGCGTCTACGTCGCGAGCACCGCGGCTGGCACGCACGTGCTGGTCGAAAACAGCGTCATCCGAGGCAATGCTGTTGGCGTTCAGGCGAACCCCAGCGCCACCGCATCGGTTACGATCGACCACTCCGTCCTTGAGTCCAACACGATCTCAAACCTGTTCATGGGCACGTCTACCGCGACCGCCGTCCTGCAGGCGAGCACGATAGCGGGCGCCCCGGCGGCCATCACCAATACCGTTAGCGCGGCGGTGATTTCGTACGGGAATAACTTCATCCGCAATCCGGGCGCGCCAACCTCGACGGTCGCGTTGCAGTAAGGCTTTCTGGCCGCCGTTCGGCGCGCCGGGCAGGTAATGGGGCGGGCGTTTGGCTGCTACGAGCCGAACGCCCGTCTTGTTGTTTGAACACAGAGTGATGGTGACGAAGGCTGATTGGGCGGCAGGATGACGTTCCCGATGGCGCGTGGGCATCCAAGACTATCCGGCTTTTCCCTGCTCGAGGCCCTTATCGTCCTGATTATCGCCGGCGCGGCGCTGATGCTGGTGTTCGCCATCGGCGGTCAAGCGGCGCGGACTGGCTTTCGGCTCGGGCGCGGGGCTTTGGCCGCTGCGGACGCCGAGGTGGCCGAGGACGAGTTGCGGGGCCTGATCCGCGGCCTGGTGCTGCCGCCGGACGCGGTGGATCCACAGGCCCTAGGCATGCAGCCCTTCTCGGGCGACGCCAGGTCATTCCAGGCCGACTTCCTGCTCGATCGACCAGGCCTGTGCGCCGCCGCGGGCCCGGCCGGGCGGCTGCGGGTAGCGATCGAGCCCCAGGCAGATGGCGACATCGTCACCTGCGGGGCGCCGGCCAGCCCCACGGTGATCGTCGCGGATCTGCGGCCACGCCGGGCCCGCTTCGCCTATTCGGTCGACGGGGTCGCGTGGAGCGATCAGTGGTCAACCCGGCCCACCTGGAGCGGCCTTCGTCATGATCCGGCGGCGAGGGTGCTCTATGTGCGGTTGGCCAGTGACGACGGCCGGATCGACATTGTCGAGCGCGCCGCCTCGGGTCCGCCCTTCCTGTTCAAGCTTCCCGCGGCGGCCCGGCCATGAGCCCGCACCGGGTCTCATCGGCCGCCAAGGCCGGGTTCGTGCTGCCGTCGGTGTTGTTCGTCGTGGCCATGGTGACCCTGGTGTTCCTCGTCGCCATCCAGTCGCTGAACAGCCTGGCGGAGGAGACGCGCCGGGCCAGAAGTCGTGCTCAATTCGAAGCCTCGGCCCTCAGCCTGGAAGCGCAAGCGACCTTCCTGACCGCCACCCGGCCCCTGGCGTCCGCCGCGATCCTGCAGGGATGGGCGCCGGCGGCGGCGCCGCTGATGATGCTCGATGGACGCCCCTACGCCGCCGGACCGGACCTCACCATTTCCATCCAGGACGAGGCCGGCCTGATCAATCTCGACTCCCTGACCCAGCCGGCGATGGCGAACCTGTTCGCGGCACTGGGCTCGCCGCCAGCCTGGCGGGCGGTCATGGTCGATCGTCTGAGCGACTATATGGACCGGGACGGCGTCAAACGCCCCAACGGGGCGGACGCGGACGACTATCTCCGCGCCGGTCTGCCGCCACCGCCGAACACAGCCTTGCGCCGCCGCGCCCAGGTTCTTGGCGTCATTGGGTGGCGTGAAGCGGTGCCCGCGCCGAATTGGCGGGCCTTCAGCGACAATGTCACAGCCGATCCCGTCAGCTTCGGCGTCAACGTCAATACCGCGCCCGCGCCGGCGCTCCAGGTGCTGTTCGGCTTGAGCCCAGCGCAGGCCAACGCTGCGATCGCCGGTCGCGACGCCGCGCCCTTTACCAGCCTGGAAGGCTTCGGTCGGGCGGCCGGCGTGACGCTGGTGGGCGACGCCGAGCGGGTCTACACCTTCCCAAACGGTCATTTCGCGCTGAGACTCCAAGATCGCGCGAGCGGCTGGGCGTATCGTTCGCGGCTCTTGCTTTCGCCGGAGGATTCCGTGAGACCTTTCTGGATCGTCGAGCCGGTCGCCTCGGCTCTCTCCGCGGCCGAGAAGGCGTCGATCCCAAGTCATGCTCCCGCCTTTCCTGACCCCGCCGCTTGAGCTGCTGACCGGCGACGGCCGGTTCGAGCCGCTGAGCGAGACGCGCGCCAGGTGGCGGCGCACCCAGGTCCTACTGGCGCGCGAGCTGTGCAGTTTCGAATGGTTCGAGCAGCCCATGGCCAAGGGCGCCGAGGGCGCGAGGGCCGCGCGGCTCTATGCGAGAGCCGCCGCGCCGTACGTCAACGCCGGGATGCTGGTGCGCCGCGCCGGCGACGGCTACGCCATCTGGTGGTGGGACCTGGACCGGGCCGGCCCATGGCTGGCCGAGCGCTTTGGCTCCGCCTTGCCGGTGGTCGCGCCGGAAACCCTGGCCCAGCCTCCAGGCCATGACTGGCGGGTGGTTCGGCTGGGCGGCGGATTTGAAGCCCAATGCTGGAGCGACGGGGTGCTGGTGGCGTCCGCCTGGCGGCGCTCGGCGCCGGACGCGGCCTTCTGGTCGGCCTTCACCAGGAGCCTGCGCAACCCGCCGAGCCCGGCGCAGGCGCAGCCGCCCACGGCGCAGACCCTGCCGCTCGCCGAACGGGTCAATCTGGGTTGGGCGCGTTGGGGCGACACCAGTCGCGACCAAGGGTTTCGAGTCGCCGCTGGCGTGACGGCGGTGCTGCTCGCGCTGGCCTGCGTGTTCTGGTTCGGCCAGGGCTTGCGCCTCGGCCGCTTGGCCAAGGTCACTGAAACCCAGGCTCAAGCCGAGCAGGCCCAGGCCCTCGCCGCACGACACGACGATACGGCGGCGGTGCGCCAGTTGGCGGCGTTTCGCGCCGTCTCGGCCGGTTCCAACCCTGTCGCGGCGCTGGAAACAGCGCTTGCCGTCGTCAAACGACATGGCTTGTCGGCCAAGGCGTTCGCCATCGACGGTGCGACCATCACCGTCAGCCTGCCCTATTCGGCGATCGACCAGGCGGCGGCGATCACCCGCGAGCTTCAGGCCAGCGACGCCTTCACCGACGTCCGCCCCATGAGCGCGTCCGGCCAGGGGCTGATCACCATCCGCATGTCCATGCGAGGGGCGTCCCCGGGCTAGTGTGGCGATTCAGAAATTCGCCCGTAGATGATGGCGAGCGCGCTGCGAATTTTTTGAATCATAAGCCACACTAGAAGTGTTTGATTTCTAGCGTGCTTTTGGGGTCTGAAGTTCGCTCCGCACTTGATCCCTTCTACGGGCGAACTTCAGACCCAGCACACTAGTCCAGCCGGGTGAAGTGGCAGGTTCCATCCGAGGTGGTCAGGTTCATCACCACCCGGCCGCGATTGAGAATCTGCGCCGAAGCCTGGCTGCAGCCGCCGCCGTCGCTGATCCGGATCGGCCGCTCCAGGCGGTAGGTCCAGGCCGTGCGCAGCGCCAGCACGCGCACCCGCTCGCCCGCCTCGCTCGTGGCGGGCGCCGGTGACGCGCTGTCCACCACCATGGTGGAGCTCTGGGTGGCGTAGGCCTCGCGGCGCAGGTCGGAAATCTGACGCTGGAAGTCGAAGAACACCGCATGGGTGGTCATCTGATCCAGCATGGCCTCGCCGCGCGGCATGACCAGCGCGACCGCGCCGGCCATGATCGCCAGCACGATCAGCATCTCCAGCAGGGAGTAGCCGGCCTTAGGCGATCTGGAGGCGCGAGACGGGATCATCCGCCGCGCCCGTCAGGTCCCAGCCTGGTTATAGATGTCCGCCGCGGTCCCCTCGCCACCGGGTTTACCATCCGAGCCCAGGCTGTGCACCTTGGGCGGATGGTTGGCGTCCGCGGGCGTCTCATAGACATAGTCGTGCCCCCACGGGTCCTTCGGCAGGCTGCCGCCAAGGTAGGGACCCTGCCAGCCGGCGACCGCCTTGGGATCAGCCTTGACCAAGAGATCCAAGCCCTCGCCTTGGGTAGGATAGCGGCCGATATCGAGCTCCATCGTCTGCAGCGCCGTTTCCAGCGCGCGCACCTGAACCCGCGCGGTCGTCACCTTGGAATGGTCGAGCAGGGCGAACAGGCGCGGGCCGACAAAGGCGGCGATCATGGCGATGATCGCCAGCACGATCAGGATTTCCAGCAGGCTGTAGCCGGCCTTTGCCGCCAAGCCGGCGCGAGCCGCCGCCGATCGCCCAGGGTCAACCCTCATTCGTACGCGCTCCCAAGGGCCTTCACCGGCCCCGGCCAAATCCTACGTCGCCGGGCCGATGTTCTCAAACGCCCAGTTTCAATATACGAAGAGCAGGTCGGTGAGGCTCGCCTGATCCCCGCGGGTCGTTATTCGCGGAACCGTCGGGACCCATGACCCTGGACTCTCAGTTCGACTCAGCACCGCCAGGCCCATCACTCCTCCGATCGCTGACCCAGCCGACGGCGCGGGAGCTTTGGCTGCTGATCGGTCTGGGCATGACCGCCCTGGCGGTTCTGGCCAGCCTGGCTCTGCAGTGGAGCGATGGTCAACGAGAACGCCTGTCCGCCGCCCAGGCCGATCTGATGCTGGCCCACGAAACGCGAGCGCAGGCCCGGCAAAGCGGGCTAAGCGACGCCGACCGCGCCCAGCTGGGGGCTCTGTCGTCCTGGTCGGTGCATGGCGAAACCATCTGGCTGGCGCGGCTGAAGATCGAGCAGCAGCTCCACGCGGCCGCGGTGGAGGCGGGCTTGCCGACGCCGGCCATCAGTGTCGGCGAAGGTCTGGAAGACAACATCGCCACGCCGCTGCTGCGGGCCGAGATCACCGGCCCCTATGTGCGCGCCAGTTGGCTTCGATACCTGGACCGGCTGGCGTCCATGCCCGCGGCGCTGGTCATCCGCAAGCTCGACGTGAGCGACGCGGAGACCGCGCAGTTCAGGCTGGTTCTGCTGTTCCCGGTCACCCTTGATCAGTCCCCGGCCCAGCCGGCCGAGACCGCGCCATGAACCGGGGCCTCGTCGTCTTGTCCGCGTCGGGGATCGTCGCGGCTCTGGCGGTGGCGTTCGCCATCGGCTGGAACCTCCCGGGGCGCCCAACGCCGCCCCTGAGCGTGACCCGCTATCCCCGGATCGCCGAAGCGGCGCCGCTGCGGCAGCCGAACGAAGACATGGCCTCCGCCGTCGAGGCGCTGCGCGACGACCTCGGCCCAGACATCGCGGCCGGCGGCGACCAGGCCGCGTCCCATCCGCGATACGTCCGGCTGCAACGTCCGCCAGCGCCACCGCCGATCGATGAAGCGCTGGTGTTTCGGCGGCAGGTGGCGGCGGTGGTCAAGCTCGACGGGCAGGGCCTGGCGGTCCTTCTGGCCAATCCGGGTGGGGATGCGCCGGGGCGGCTGCTCAAGGTCGGCGATCTGTTTGATGGCCGCTGGCGCATCGCGGCCCTGTCTATGGACGAGGTTGTCCTGCAAGATGGGACGGTGGAGAAGCGGGTGCCCCTCTATGGGGGGTTGGACGGGGCGGGAGCGATGGCTCAGTAATGTCGGTCATGCGTCGCGCCTTCGCCGTCGCCCTGCTTGCGCTGGGCCTTGCACTGGGCGGCTGCGCCAACTTCCCGGCGATGAAGCTGCCCGCCGCCGAAGCGCCGGCGAAAACATCGGCCAGCGCCGCGCTGCCGGCCGTGACCGCTGCTGGGTCCAGGCCCGACTACCGTGCGGCGGCCAACGCGGATGACATCGCCGCCCTGGTCCCCGCCGACAGAATCGATGTGGAGTTGCCGCCGCAGCCGCTGCCGCAGATGCTGAACACGGTCTTCGGCGACATTCTGAAGGTGCCTTACGTGCTCGGCCCGGACGTGGGCGCGCGCACCGACATCGTCACCCTGCGCGGCTCGGACGGCATGACCAAGCGGGACGTCTTCCGCATGGTCCAGGCGGCCCTGAAATCCTACGGGCTCAAGGTGGTGATCCACGACGGGACCGTGGACGTCGTCACCGACACCATGCCCAACCAGTCCTCGCCGGTGGTGTTGAACGGCCGCACGGGACCGGAGGCGCCGCAATCGGCCCAACCGGTGACCGAATACGTCGAGGCCAAGTCCATCGACATCAAGGCGGGCATCGCGCTGATGACGGATGTCTTTCCAAAGGCGCGAAGCCTGACGCTGGCGGTCGACGATCGATCCAACTCGGTGGTGGTCACCGGCGGCGCCCGCGATGTTGCCGAGGCGAGCGGACTGCTGCGGGAACTGGACCAGTCCAAGTTCGCCGGGGTCGGGGTGGTGCGATTCCAGCCGATCTATTGGTCCGCGGAGACCCTGGCCAAGTCGCTCGAGGACACCCTCCGCGCCGAGGGCTATTCCGTGTCGAACTCGCCCCAGCGCCCCCGGTCCATCCTGGTGGTGGCCTTCCCCGGCCCCAACCAGGTGCTGATGTTCGCCAAGGATCCGGCGCTGCTCGCCCGGGCGCAGGAATGGGTGGGCAATCTCGATCGCCCCCAGGCGATCGGCAACCGGCAGGCGACCTTCATCTATCAGGCAGAAAACACCGACGCCGAGGGGCTCGCCGATCTGGTCGAAACCCCCGGCGGCGCCTCCGGCTCAGGCAAGCGCTCGGAGCCCACGGGCCTTGCCGGAACGCCGCCGTCCGGACCCGCGGCCGCCAATGCGATCGGCCCGGCGGACACCACCAGCGCGCTTGGCGGCCTGGGCGGCTCGCTGAGCCCGGCCGGGCACGCCGGGACCTTCCTGAACGGCCGGATGATTGTCGACCAACCCGGCAACCGCATCCTCTTTACCGGCCTGGCCAGCGAGTTCACCGAGCTGCGCAAGCTGCTGGTGGCCCTCGACACGCCGCAACGGCAGGTGCTGGTCGAGGTCACCATCGCCGAGGTCACCCTGACCGACCAGACCAACCTGGGCCTGGAGTGGTTCTTCACCCATTCGATGTCGGGCGGGACGCTCAGCGGCGGCACTCAGGGCGGCCTGGGCATTGGCTCGACCGGCCTGTCGTTGAACTACAAGGGCATGAATCTGCAGGCGGCGTTCAACGCCTTCGCCTCCAACAACAAGGTCAACATCCTCTCGCGCCCCAGGCTGGTGGCGCGTAGCGGCGCGGAGGCCAACATCCAGGTGGGCACCGACGTGCCGATCATCACCTCGCAAACCAACGCGGCCATTCAGACCGGTGGAAACACCAATATTCTGCAGTCCATCCAGTACCGGCAGACCGGGACCATCCTGCATATCAAGCCACTGGTCTATGGCGACGACCGGGTCGACCTGATCATCGGCCAGGAGGTCTCCAGCCAAGAGGCCAATCCGAATACGGCGATCGGCAGCCCGCTGATCCTGGATCGCACCATCACCACCCAGCTGTCGCTTGCGGACGGCGCGACGGCGGTGCTGGGCGGGCTGATGGACGACGACTACACCAAGGGCAATTCCGGCATTCCGATCCTGAAGGACATTCCGTTGTTGGGCTCGGCCTTCCGCACCGACACCATCTCGGGGAACAAGACCGAGCTGGTGATGTTGGTGACGCCCTACATCCTGCACGAAGAGGATGACGTGACCCGCTGGACCAACCGGTACCGGTCGGAGATGAACGCGGCCTACAAGGTCGGATATGGCTGGTCCTACACCTTGACCGCCTATGCGCCCTGGCTCGGGCTGAAGGATCCTAAAGCTGGTCCTTAGGCGCCGGTTGCGGCGCGGCCTGTAGCGGGACCGGCGGCGCGGGCGGGGTCGGCGGGGCGATGAACGGCGCCGGCCGATCGAGCTTTCGCCAGCCGACCCGATCGAAACTCAGCTGCCCGACCACGGCGTTGCGCTCGTCGAAAATCTGCACCCACACGCGGTAGAGCCGCAGCTCGAACCGCCGTCCCGCGCCCGCCGAGCCGGCGTTCAACATCGGCCCGGAGCTGGGCGTCGCGGTCCAGCGCACCGTCCGTCCGCCGGCCAGCGTCGCCGCGCCCGTGGGTTGGGCAGTGGGGTTGATGTCGGCGGTCAGGGCCATGGCGTCGCGCTCCAGCGCCGCAGTGGCCAGCGCCTGCTGGTATCGCCTCTGCCCGTCGGCGAGCTGTTGCTGCAACGCCAGGGCGGCCGAAAGCGCCAAGGCGGCGATGATCAGCGCCACCAGCGCCTCGATCAGACTGAAGCCGGCGCGGCGCGCGGCGCTCATGACGTCAGCCGGCTCAAGGCGAAGACAACCAGGCCGGGCGCCGCGGCGGCGGCGCCAAATGGCGCCACAACCTGACCGGCCAGGGCAGCTTTCCGGCGCAGGCCGATCCAGGCCGCGCCCAGGCTCGCGGCGGTGATGATGATCCAGAGAACGCGTTCAGGACCCACCAACCCGCCCAGGGCGGCCATCAGCTTGACGTCGCCCAGGCCGAGGCCTTCGACCCCGCGAAACCGTTGGAACAGCGCTCTCACGCCATAGAGCAGGCCGCCGCCCAGCATCGCGCCGAGCCCGGCCCGCAGCCAGCCCACCTGCTCGATCCCGGACAGAGCGACCAAGGCCAGCAGCAGGACATAGAGGTCGGGGATCACCAGGTAGCGGGCGTCGAACACCAGCACCCCGGCGAGGCAGGCCGCGACGACGCCCAGCCGCCAGGCCTGCGCGGGCTCGCCATAGGCGCATGCGCCGGCGAAGGCGGCCAGCCCCGCCCCGGCGGCCGCCAAAGTCAGCCAGAGGCCGACCGGCGGCGATGGCGTCCGCTGCTCGACCTGGGTGAGCAACCGCCGCGGCCCAAGCCCTATGAGTACCGCGACCAAAAGCACCAGGCCCCCGCCCGCCAGCAGCCCTAAGGGCGTGGCGATCACGAAACGGCTTCGTAGATGCTGGCCAAGGCCATGATCAGCGACAGGGCGATCAGGCCGACGACAATCGAGATGACGCCGATCGCCGCCGGCTCGGCCAGGGCGGTGAACTGTTTCATCCGGTCCTTCAGACGATCGTCGTAGCTGTCGGCCAGCAGGGCGAACATGGTCGCCAGGGCGCCGGACCGCTGGCCCGCGCGCAGCAGGCTGAGGTCCATCGCCGTCAGGCTGGTATGGCGGCCAAGCGACACGTCCACCGCCGCGCCAGTTCTCAGCTCGAAGTCGAAGGCCTCCAGCCCGCTGCGGAACGCGCCCGCCGGCAGGGCCTGGCGCGAAAGCGCCGACGCCTCGAGCAGCGGCACCCCGTGCGCCAGGCTGAAGGCGGTCAGCCGCGCCCAGGTGGCGATTTCCCGGGCCTTGAGCAGGCCGCCGATCACCGGCGCCCAATGACCGATGGCGTACAGGCCCCGCCGCCCGGCCGGATGGCTCGCGCCCAACCCGACCATCGCGGCAAGGGCGGCCAGCGCCAGGCCGACACCGATCAGGTGGCCGTTGACGAAATCGCCGATGGAGAACACCACCCGCGACAGAAACGGCATGTGGCCGCCATTGGATTGGATCAGCGCCGAAAACCGCGGCACGATCTCGATGAAGATGAAGCCCACCGCCAACACCCCCGCGCAGGCCAGCAGCGCCGGGTAGGTCAGGGCGTTGACGAAGTCGCGCCGCAGCCGGTCTTCATAGGCCATCTGGTCGGCGGCGGCGCGCAGCACCTCGGGAATCCGCCCGGCCGCTTCCCCCACCTCGGCCATGGCGTAGACATAGTAGGGAAAGCCCGGCGCGTGCGCCCGCAGCGCCGCGCCCAGCGCCGTCCCGCTCTTCAGCGCGGCGATCACCGCAAGCAGTTGCAGCCGGCCGCGACGCGCGACGACGCCGGTGGCGACGGTCTCCAAGGCTTCCAGCAGCGGCACGCCGGCCTGCAGCATCAGCGCCAGCTGGCGCATCAACAGCACCCGCTCCCCGGGCCGAAATGTCCGGTCCGTGAGGCTGGCCTCGGCGAGCGCGACCTCCGACAGGCCGGTGACCGTCAGGCCCGACGCCATCAGGCCGCGCAGGGCCGCCGGCTCGTCCCTGGCCCGCACGATATCCCTGACCGCGCGCCCCTCGCGGGTGATGGCGCGGTACTGGAACTGGCGATCCTCGGCCTTGTCCACGTTGGTCATGCGGCCGCTCTCAAGCCGCCGGCGTTTCGACGCGCGTCGCCACCGCGTCATCCAGGCCGGCGCCGGCCACCAGCCTCACCTCCGCCAGACTGGTCAGCCCGGCCCGCGCCTTGGCGTAGCCGTCTTCGGCCAGGCTGCGGAATCCGTCGGCGCGGGCGGTGCGGATCAGGCCTTCCTCGTCCACGCGGTGGCGAACGTCGCGCTCCAGAGCCGGAGTGGCGACAGCGATCTCATAGAGCCCGAGCCGGCCAAGGTATCCGGTTTGGGCGCAGTGCAGGCATCCCACCGGTTCTCGCCAGCGCGCGGCCTCGGTAAACCGGGCGCCGCCGGCGGGCCGCAAGGCATCGTAGGTCTGGCGCCGGTCCTTGTCGCTGGGCCGGGCGCAATGCGGGCACAACAGCCGCACCAGGCGCTGGCCGACCAGGCCGCGCAGCACATCGGCCAGCAAGAAATTCTCCACCCCCAGGTCCAGCAGGCGCGGCACGGCGGCCAGCGCCGAATTGGTGTGGATGGTCGAGATCACCAGGTGCCCGGTCAGCGCCGCCTGAACCGCGATGCGGGCGGTCTCCGGGTCGCGGATTTCGCCGATCATGATCACGTCCGGATCCTGCCGCAGGATCGAGCGCAGGCCGGCGGCGAAATCCAGCCCGATGTCGCCGCGCACCGGCATCTGCACCACGCCGGGCAGGTCGAACTCCACCGGGTCCTCGACGGTGACGATCTTCCGCCTCCCATCGTTCAGATGCACCAGCAGGCGGTAGATGGTGGTGGTCTTGCCCGAGCCGGTGGGGCCGCTGACCAGCACCACCCCGTTGGGCCGATCGACCAGACCGAGCAGCTGCGCCGCCTGCTGCTCGCTGGCGCCAAGTTCGCTCAGTTCCGGCAGCCGACTGGATTTGCCGAGCAGGCGCAGCACCACAGACTCGCCCCAGGCCGAGGGCAGGGTGGAGACCCGCAAATCGAGCTCCTGGCCGGCGACGCGGATCGACTGGCGTCCGTCCTGAGGCAGGCGCCGTTCGCCGATGTCCATGCCGGACAGCAGCTTCACCCGCGAGCAGACCGCGTCGAAACGGGACCTGGGCGCGGTGCGCGCGGCAAGCAAGACGCCGTCGACGCGCATGCGCACCACGAAATAGTCGCCGAACGGCTCCAGGTGCACGTCGGAGGCGCGCCGGGACAAAGCCTCGGCGAACACCCCGTTGACGAAGTCGATCACTGGCGTCTCCTGCGCCAGCTCACGCAGGCGCCGGGTGTCGGTGACACCGCCGGGCTCCGCGGCGGCCTGGACGCCGTCGGCGATATCCTCCAGCGCCGCGGTCACCATGGCGTGGGTGGCGATGCGATATTCGACGGGGTCGGCCGTAGCCTGCGCCAGCCGCTCCGCCAGCATCGGGTCCAGCGGATTGATCCCAGCGCAGAACACCGGCGCGCCGGGCGTCTCGCTTGAGCGCCACGCCACGGCCTGGCGTTGCGTCCACCAGGACAGGGGAGAGCCGATCTCGGCCATGAACCGCGCGATCTGGTCCGGCTGCGGCGCCTCGTCTGGCGCTAAAATCGCCACGCCAAGCTGCTCGCTCAGCATGCGGATCAGATCGGCTTCGGACAGGGCGCCGAAGCGAACCAGCAGCTGACCCAGCAGCCCGCCGAGGCGGTCCTGCATCGCCAGGGCGTCGGCCAACTCCTTTTCGGAAATCAACCCCTTGCCGCGCAGGAGATCGCCTAGCTTCTGGCTCTGCATCCGGCGAACTTAACTTACTCGCGAGGCCGCCGAAACCCGGCGTAGGGGCCGAGCGACCCTCCGCGGACCGACTGATCGCTTGAGCGCCCCGCGTCGCGCGCTAAGTTGGGCGCCTCTATCCAGGAGCGCCCATCGTGACCACCCCCTTGCCCGTGCGTCTCGACCGCGCCATCGCCGGCCTCGCCCGCGCCTATCCGGGTCCTGGCGGCGCTGTCGCCGTGCTGAAGGAGGGCGAGGTGCTGGCGCGCCACGCCTGGGGCTACGCCAACGCCGAACGGCGGATCGCCTTCACCCCAAAGACGCTGTTCCGCATGTGCTCGATCACCAAACAGTTCACCTGCGCCCTGGTGCTCGACGCCTTCGCCGACGTTTCCGAGCTGGACGGCGACGTCGCCGCGCGTCTGCCAAACCTTCAAGCGCCGGC
>Ga0302317_10001741_pt1 | contig 15673 bp, 13 predicted proteins | sample III_Palsa_N3_3_FD_200450 | JGI IMG/M metagenome (GOLD analysis project Ga0302317, IMG submission 200450) | Peat permafrost microbial communities from Stordalen Mire near Abisko, Sweden - III_Palsa_N3_3 | ecosystem: Environmental > Terrestrial > Soil > Palsa > Peat permafrost | place: Sweden...
GCACACCCTGGTCGGCGCCGGCAAGTCCGAGGGGGCGATGGACGCCTCCAACCTGCTCAAGCCCGCCCTGGCGCGCGGGGAGCTGCATTGCGTCGGCGCCACGACGCTGGATGAATACCGCAAGCACGTGGAGAAGGACGCCGCCCTGGCGCGGCGGTTCCAGCCGGTGTTCGTGGGCGAGCCGACGGTCACCGACACCGTCTCCATTCTGCGCGGGCTGAAGGAGAAGTATGAGGTGCACCACGGGGTGCGCATCTCCGACGCGGCCATCGTCGCGGCGGCCACCCTGTCCAACCGCTACATCACCGACCGCTTCCTGCCGGACAAGGCCATCGACCTGATCGACGAGGCGGCCAGCCGCGTGCGGATGGCGGTGGATTCCAAGCCCGAGGAGCTGGACGAGATCGACCGGCGGCTGGTGCAGCTGAAGATCGAGCGCGAGGCCCTCAGCAAGGAGACCGACGCGGCCTCCAAGCAGCGGTTGGAGCGGCTGGAGAAGGAGCTGAACGAGCTCGATGTCCAGTCCCGGGAAATGACCGCGCGCTGGAAGTCGGAGAAGGACAAGGTCGGCCAGCAGGCCCAGTCCCGCGAGGCGCTGGACCGCCTGCGCGCCGAGCTGGCCAACGCCCAGCGCCGCGGCGACCTGCAGCGAGCGTCCGAGATTCTCTACGGCGAGATCCCGCCGCTGGAAAAGCGCTTGGCGGAGGAGGAGTCCAACAACGCCGACGCCATGACCCCCGAGGTCGTCGACGCCGAGCAGATCGCCCAGGTGGTCTCGCGCTGGACCGGCGTGCCGGTGGAAAAGATGCTGGAGGGCGAGCGCGAGAAGCTGCTGGCGATGGAAGACGCCCTGCGCGGTCGCGTGGTCGGCCAGGAAGACGCCCTGGCCGCCGTGGCCGACGCCGTGCGCCGCTCCAGAGCCGGCCTATCCGATCCCGGCCGGCCGATGGGCTCGTTCCTGTTCTTAGGCCCCACCGGCGTCGGCAAGACCGAGCTGACCAAGGCCCTGGCCGGCTTCCTGTTCGCCGATGAGGCGGCCATCACCCGGATGGACATGTCCGAGTATATGGAAAAGCACTCGGTCAGCCGGCTGATCGGCGCGCCTCCGGGCTATGTGGGCTATGACGAGGGCGGCTCGCTCACCGAGGCGGTGCGGCGCAGGCCCTATCAGGTCATCCTGTTCGACGAGGTGGAGAAGGCCCACCCGGACGTGTTCAACGTGCTGCTGCAGGTGCTGGACGACGGCCGCCTGACCGACGGCCAGGGCCGCACGGTGGACTTCAAGAACACCCTGATCATCATGACCTCCAACCTCGGCTCGGAGTTCCTCGCCGACCTGTCGGCCTCCCCCGACGGCGAGGCAGGCAGCGTCGAGGCGGTGCGGCCGCTGATCATGGACGTGGTGCGCAAACACTTCCGGCCCGAGTTTCTGAACCGGATCGACGAGATCATTCTGTTCAAGCGGCTGGGCCGCGAGCAGATGGACGAGATCGTCCGCATCCAGCTGCAGCGCGTCGAGCGCCTGCTGGCCGACCGGAGGATGTCCATCGTCCTGGACGCCTCAGCCACCCACTGGCTGGCCGAACGCGGTTATGACCCGGTCTATGGGGCGAGGCCCTTGAAGCGGGTGATCCAGAAGGAACTGGTGGATGTGGTCGCGAGGAAGCTGCTCGCCGGCGAGCTGGCGGATGGGTCGGTGATCCAGGTGTCAGCCGGGGAGGGCGGGCTGGAGGTTGGGAAGGTGTTGGTGAATTAAGGGCTCGACCCCTCATCCTCCCACGCCTTTCGAGCGCGGGCCCCTCCTTCTCCCGCAAGGGGAGAAGGAAAACTAAACCTCCACCACCACCGTCCCCGCCTTATCACCCCGCTCGACCGCCTCGTGCGCGGCGGCGATGTCGTCCAGCGGCCAGGTTCCGGCCACGGCCAGGATGCGCTTCCCCGTCGAGATCCAGCGGGTGATGTCGGCCTGGGCTCGGCGCCGGGCTTCGTGCGGGGATGTCGGCAGCAGCACCCCGCGCACCGTCAGGTTCTTGCGCATCAGTTCGCCCGCGGTGAGCGTCGGCGTCGGGTCGCCCTTGGAGGCGTAGTAGGCGATGGAGCCGCCCGACTTCAGCGCCCGCACCGTCTGGGCCAGGTTGCCGCCGAAATCGACGTCCACCACATGGTCCACGCCCTCGCCGGCGGTGATGTCGCGCACCGCCTTGGCCACGTCTTCGCGTTTGTAGTCGATGGTGAGGTCCGCCCCGCCGGCCTTGGCGCGGGCGGCTTTCTCAGGCGACGAGACGGTGGCGATCACCGTGGCGCCGGCCCATCTGGCCAGTTGCACAGCATAGAGCCCCACCGCCCCCGCGCCGCCGGTGACCAGCACGATCCGCCCCTGCACCGATCCTGTGGCGAACAGGGCCACGTGGGCGGTCATGCCGGGAATCCCCAGCGTCGCGCCCTCGTTGAAGCTGACCGCGTCGGGTAGGGGGCTGACCAGGTCGGCGTCCAGCTCGATGTATTCCGCCGCCGAGCCGAACGCGCGGCCGTTGCGCTGGCCGTTGTAGAACCAGACCCGCTTGCCGATCAGGCCCGCGTCGACCCACGGCCCCACCGCCTCGACCACGCCGGCCCCGTCGCTGTTGGGCGTGATGCGGGGATAGGCCATCGGCGCGCCCACGCCGCCACGCATCCCCACATCCGACGGATTGACCCCCGAAGCCCGAACCCGGATCAGCACCTCGCCCCGGCCGGGCGTGGGCGTCGGCCGCTCGCCGACCACCAGCACCTCGCGGGCGGGACCAGTGCGGTCATACCAGGCGGCGCGCATGTGGTCTCTATTCCCAGCTGTAAAATGGCACAGAGATGCGGCGTCCCACCTTGTCGATGGCGGCGCGAACGTCCGGCCGTTGGTAGAGCTGCGCCCAGCGATCAATCCGCTCCTTGACGACAGGCGGCAGGGTGGCGGGCACGCGCTCTTCCCGAAACGACGCCAGCACCGTGACCCGGAGGGCAGGATCGTTCAGCTCTTGGATCACGTGTTTTGCCGCACCGTCCAGATCGTTTGAGCACACCAGGGCGTCGATCACCCAGCTGGGGGCGTCCGCTTTATGGGCCTCGAGATAGGCGATCGATTTCGCAACCTCAGCCTGATCACCAAGCTCGGCGTTTGCACAGGCTTTTACACCTTGAAAGTCGGAACGCCCGTATGGGCTGAGAGGCCAGCGATCCGCGCCGGCCATAATCTTCAAGCCCTCCGCCGGACGTCCAACCGATTCGTACATCTCGGCGAGGTTGAGACGTTGGCTGACGTTGTCGCCGCCATTCTCGGGTTTGTCCGCCCCGATTGCCATCTGCTGAAGCGCTTCGTCGGTGCGCCCCAGCGCTGTCAAGGCTTTAGCGCGCTGATTGTAGGTCCAATTGATCTGGTCGGGGTCTGTGAACGGTGTGGACGCGGCCGCGCCCTGCTTCAATCTGGCCAGCGTGGCATCGAGCATCCCGAGGGCTTCGTCGGTTTTCCCGACGTCGATCAGGTACATCGCCAGGTCGTTGATCACCTCCAGCCGATTGGGGTTGGCCTTTACCTGGCCCCGCAGGATTTGGATGTAGCTGTCCATAGCCCTCTGCGGGTCGAACCGCTGGTTGTCGCCCTGGGTGATCGGGTCAAACACCTTCTGCATCAGCATCTGCTCGATCATCTGGTAGTCGACAATCGGCTGTGCGACAGCGCGAGCGTCTTCGACCCGTCCCTTCTCCAGCAGCAGTCGTGCGAGTTCCAGCCACACGTAGTCAGGCTCGTTGATCGGGTCGTTGGGCTTCCATCCGGCATGTTGGAGCGCCTCCAGCATGCTGAAGCGCGCGTCAGTCAGTGCACTGTCTTTGGCGGTGCGGAAAACCAGGTCCTGCACCATATGATCGTCGGTCTTGCTCAACGAATCCGGCCATCGCTTGGCTATGACTGTCAGAGACGCAAGCCCGTCGGAATCGTCGGTTACCACGGCATCCGCCCAAAGCCGCAGGTTCCAGCTGTCGCCGTTGGCGAAGGCTTCCATCGCGGTGACGCGTTTCGTGGTCGTAAGCCCGGCGGCGTCTCCATCTTCGACCTGCGTCACAGCGAACAGGTTCAAGATCGCAAACTGCATCTGTGGCGACAGATCATTGAACCCGGGTGAGTTAACGACCGGCGCGATGAGGGATTTTGCGCCCTTGATGTCGTGTTTCTCAAAAAGCGCCGCGGCCTGTTTGACCTTGAGGACCAGCTCGTCCGTCGTCGCTGAACTCGGTGCGCTTGGATCAACATTGGCGACTGAACGCGCGTCAGCCGATGCACCGATCGCGCAGACGAGCGCCAAAACCACGCTTAAGCGGAAAACCCGACCCATATCCCACGCCCCGCAGCCAAGATGGTTCTAAGACTGGGTCTGACAATCCGGCTAAGAGTACAACCCTAATTCGACCTCAAGGCCTTCCGGGCTCAATCCCCGGATACCGCGGCGCATCGTCCGTCTCTGCCCACGCCGGGGCGCCTTCGGTGAAGATGTGGGCCTGGATCTTCAGGTCGGGGGGCGGGTTGTCGAGGACGCCGAGGCGCAGGCGCAACGCGTCGGGCAGGCTCGCGCGGCGAGAGTAGACCGGCGAGCCGCACAGGCCGCAGAAGGCGCGGACCTTCCCGGGCGAGGATTCGTATTCACGCACCAGATCGCCGCCCTGGGTGATGGCGAACCCCGCCATCCGCGCCGGGACCACGGCGGCGGCGAACCCGGTCACCTTGCGGCATTGGCTGCAGTGGCACAGCGTCACCAGGCCGAGCGACCCGCCCAGTTCGCCCGAATAGCTGAACCGCACGCCGCCGCAGAGGCAGCCGCCCTGGATGTCTTGGTTCGTCCCGCTCATCGCTGCCTCGCCGACGCCGGGAGCCGTCTTATCGTCCGGCGTGGCGGCGCGCCACCGACGCGGCCGGGCGGCTTGACGCCGGCGGCAAAGTGATATTGATATCACTTTGTGCAATAACGAGAGAATTCGCCATGTCTCCCTGGATGATCGCGTCCTTCGCCGGCCGCGCGCTGTTGGCGCTGCTGTTCATATTGGCCGGGATCGCCAAGATCGTCGGACCCAAGCCGTTTCTGGATCACATGGCGCAGCACCGCGTGCCCGGCGTGCTGCTGCCGCTGGTGATCCTGTTGGAGATCGGCGGAGGGCTGCTGGTGCTGAGCGGATGGCAGGGCAGGTGGGGCGCGTTGGCGCTGGCGGCGTTTTGCGTGGCGACGGCGTTCGTCTTCCACCTGGACCTGGCCGACAAGGCGGAACGGACGCTGTTCTTCAAGGATCTGGCCATCGCCGGCGGCCTGCTGGCGCTCGCGTCCTACTACGCCCGCGCGACGGGCCAGGGTTAGCGTCCTCTGAGGCCAGTAGGAGACGCTCTTTCCGTCCAATTTGTCCCGTTCCCTCGCCCCTGTGGCGAGGGCCCATTGAGCGCCAAAGCAAAGCGGTACGGGCGCAGACGGCGCCGTCGCTTCAAACTTCCTACCGTTCGAGTCCAATGGACCCTCGCCACAAGGGCGAGGGAACGGCGTAGGTTGGAGCGCATTGAATTTTGGAGCCTACGGGGCTGACGCCAAGTGGACCGTTAAAGGCTGAACCCAATCAGCCCTAGCCCCGCACGGCGGCGATGATCCGCGCGAGTTCGGCGCGGGCGGCGTCTTCGCTAAGCCCCATGTCGGCCAGTTCGCCTTCGGCCACGGCGTCGGTCAGCCGCTCCAGCTTGAAGAACTGCACCGCCAGGTCGTCGGTGGCCGCATCGGGCCGATGGGTCCAGGCGCGAAGCTGATCGACCTGGTGCAGGCGCCGTTCAGCGCGGGCGGCGCGGATCGCCTCATCCTCCAGCGACAGCTGGCGCAGGCTGCGGCGGAACAGCAGATAGCGGCGGTGATGGGCGATTCCAGCCTCCACCAGCGCCGCGTCAGGGGCGCCTCGCGCCATCAGCGGCGTCAGCACGCTCTCCTCCTCCGCCCACCACGCCCGATAGGCGTCGATGAAGATCTCGGTCTTGTCCTTGAACCAGCGATAGAAGGTCTGGGGCGCGAATCCCGCGCGGCGGGCGATGCGATTGGTGTCGGTGCCGGCGAAGCCGCGCTCGTTGAATTCCGCCATGGCGGCGGCGATCAGCAAGGTCCGTGTCGGCGTCGGCTCGGCGGTCGCTTTGCTTGGCATTCCAGAGTGATGCTCTCATCACCCGCCAGGCGCAATTCCCAAAAACGTAAGACCCCGCGCCTCGGGGGGAAGGCGCGGGGTCTCTGGGGGTAGGCTAGGCGTCAGGCCTTAGCAGGCCCAACGATAACCGTCCCAGTACCGGTGGCCGCAGGCGTAGCCAGGCCCGTAGGCGTAGGGCGGCGGCGCGTAATAGGGGCCGGGCGCGTAATAGGGGCCGGGGCCGTAGCCGGGGCCGGCAAGGGCCGCGCCGAGCGCAAGGCCCACAAGGGCCGCGCCGCCGTAGCCATACCAGCGGCCGCCGCGCCAGTAGCCGCCGCCGCCGCCGCGATAACCGCCGCCGCCGTGATAGCCGCTGTGACCGCCGCCGTGGGCGGGGGCCGCATCCACCGGCGCCGCGGTCGCGAGCGCCGTACCGCCCAGGGTCGCCACGGCCAGGGCCGCTGTCAGAAACTTACGCAATTGAACCTCCATCGTTCGTACTCAGACTAACGCTCGGGAGGTCTGGCGGCTCCGCACCGGAAGGTCTCTCGCGTTGTTGAAGGCTATATTGGCCATCCGCCATGAACCCAGGCTGAATGGGGCTGGAGGGTGATTGTCAGGAAAGGGTCAGCGCCAGGCTCGCGACGGCGGGCCTGCGCAGGGATGGAATGTTCTTAAAATGTTCTTGACAAGCTGCGTGAAGTATGTTCTTGTTTCGTTCGACTATGAACACGCACTCAGACATCGCCGCGGAGACCCCGGCCGACGCCGCCAACCCCGGTCCCGGGGAGGTTGCCGGCGGCCCAGGCGCGCCTGTGTTCGATCCCGATGGGGAGCGGACGGAGGTGATGCTGAACAAGCTGGCCCGGCTGAGCGAGATCTGCATGGAGCTGGCCGAACTCGTGAGCCATCAGGCCAAGGGGCAGCGGGATCTGCAGGATGTGGCCGACCGGGCCGGCGTCAAGGAGATCATCGAGGAGACCATCGTCCTGGAGGTCCGCAGCGACTTCGGCGCCATCATCGCCAAGATCGCCCGCGCCGTGCGGGTGACCATCATGCTGGAAGACAAGCTGATGAAGGAACGGCGGCTGCGGCTGTCGGGGCTTGAGGAACAGCACGAGACGCGGCGGAAAGAGGCTGGGGAGGAACGCGGCCGCAAACAGCGCCGGGACCGCGCCCACCGCAAGGTCATCGTCGACCACGTGGTCCGCGACTTCATCCGGCTGGAGCAGCCGGACCGGGAGAGCCGTGAGCCCTTCTTCGACGCCCTGGATGAGCTCTGGCAAGACGAGGAATACGAAAACTACGAGATCCAGGGCGGCTGGAGCATCGGCGAGACCATCGCCGCCATCTGCAAGGAACTGGGCGTCAAGCCGGACTGGGACCGCTGGAAAGACAAGGACTGGGCGGTCGAGGAGGCGGCGAACAACACCCCGGGATCGCCCTATGCGACCGGCGATCCGCCCCGCGAGACCGGGCCGCCGCCCGACGGCGCCTAATTTTCTTCGTCATCCCGGGCGAAGCGAAGCGAAGACCCGGGACCCAGGGCCGCGCGCCCAGTCCCCTGGGTCCCGGCGCTACGGCTCGCTTCGCGAGCCTCCGGCCGGGATGACGAGGGGAGTTTGGGAAATGAGCGGACCTTATCGGCCTACTGCCGCACCGTCCCACTGCGCAGGCCGTCGGTGTTGGCCATGGCGACCTTGGTGGTCGACGCGGCGCTGGCGAGCAGGGTGTCGATATGCGCCTTCTCAGCCTTGAAGCCGCTTAAGTCGCGGCCGGCCAGGATGGTGCCCGAGGGGGCGTTGGCGCCCTTGGGATTGATCTTCTGGCCGTTCTTGATCACCTCATAGTGCAGGTGCGGGCCGGTGGATTCGCCGGTGGAGCCGGAATAGGCGATCACTTCGCCCTGATGGACGTGGGCGCCCTGATGCACGGCCCAGCCCGACAGGTGCCCGTAGCCGGTCTCCCAGCCGCCAGAATGCTTCAGCTTCATCCAGCGGCCATAGCCGCCGGCCCAGCGGGCCTCCTCGACCACGCCGTCCCCCGCCGCATAGACCGGGGTGCCGATCGGCACGCCGAAGTCGATGCCCTGGTGCATGCGGGTGTAGCCCAGCAGAGGGTGCATCCGCATGCCGAAGCCGGAGGTGATGCGGGCGCCGTCCACCGGGGTGCGCAGCAGCATGCCTTTGATGTTCTTGCCGGTCTCGTCGAAATATTCCGGCTGCGCGTCCCTGGCCTGGTAGCGATAGAAGCGGGTCACCTGACCCTTGGCGCCGATCTCGGCATAGAGCAGGTCGCCGGAGTCGACGGTGCGGCCGCTATCGGTGACCTTGCGGTCGAACACCATGCGGAACTCGTCGCCCGGGTGGATGTCGCGGCTGAAGTCCAGCTTGTGCGAGAACAGCTTGACCACATCGGCGGTGATGGCCGGCGTCGCGCCGGCGGCCTCGGCGCTTTCATAGAGCGAGCCGTTCATGGAGCCTTCGGCGACATGGGTGTCGGCGTGGATCTTCTCTTCCATCTGGCGCAGGCGAAGCGCGCCGTCAAAGGTGTGCGACAGGGTGATGGTGGTGGCCGGGCCGGTGGTCATCGACAGGCCGATCAGCCGCACCGCGCCGCGCTGGTCCCTCGGACGGGCGATGGCGGCGTTGAAGGCCATGCCCGCCTTGATGTTCACTGTATCCATGGCCTGGGCCAGGGTCACGACCACCCGGTGGGCTTCGGCCGGCGCCACGCCGACGCGGCGAACGGCGGCTTCGAAGGTCTCGCCGGGCAGGATCTTCACCGGCACGGTGATCGGCGCCGCAAAGCCCGGCTGCACCTGCGCCTGGGCGAAGGCCTCGACCTGCAGCGCGGCCACGGCGGCGGCGTCCAGCGGCTTCGCGGGATTGACATGGGCCTTGCCCAGTTCGCCGGCGACCATTCGCCAGCCCAGGCCCAGCGCCGCCAGGCCGATCGCGCCGACCAGCAGGTGCGGCGCGACATAACGAATGCGGGTTCTCGGATCGAAAGCGGGCATCTTTCCCCCGTTACAAAAGCGTACGGCGCAGCCGACGGTGCGCGAGTTACAGCAAGAAGGCGGCCAACCCGGACGCCGGCCCCAACGCCCTTGGGGTACGGGCGGACCATGACCGCACGGTTCCGCCGGGCGCAAGCAAATTTTCGCTTAGTGCTTAAATTGTCACATATAATTCAATTACGACGCGAGGACGGCGTTCGGCGCCCGCATTTCGCTCAGCAAACGGGCCGGGCCCTTGACTTTGACGGGCGAACCAACGACTTACCGGCCGCGTGTCCCGTCACGGGATGCGACTTCGAGCGCTTCTAGTCGCGTGAGCGGGACTCTTGGTCCCTGCCAGCTTTAGCGCCGCAAACTATCCATTCGATCGCCCAGGTCACGCGGGGCGCTTGCCCAGACCCCGCGTTCCCCCGCGAGGCCGCATGGTGCGGCCGCGCGGGCGAGCGCCTATGAAAGAGTCCAATTCCTTTGACCGATTTCGCTTCCCTCGGCCTTTCCGCGCCGATCCTCAAGGCCCTCGTCCGCGAAGGCTACACGACCCCGACGCCGATCCAGGCCAAGGCCATTCCGTCCGTCATGCTCGGCCGCGACCTGCTGGGAATCGCCCAGACCGGCACCGGCAAGACCGCGGCCTTCGCCCTGCCGATCCTGCATCGCCTGGCGCTCGACAAGAAGCCCGCGCCGCGCAAGGGCGCCCGCTGCGTGGTGCTGGCCCCGACCCGCGAACTGGCCAGCCAGATCGCCGAAAGCTTCCGCACCTATGGCTCCGGCCTGGGCATGACCGTCGCGGTGGTGTTCGGCGGCGCCAAATACGGCCCGCAGATCAAGGCGCTGACCGCCGGCGTCGATGTGCTGGTCGCCACCCCCGGCCGCCTGATCGACCATATGGGCGAGCGCACCGCCGACCTGTCCTCCACCGAGATCCTGGTGCTGGACGAGGCCGACCAGATGCTCGACCTGGGCTTCCTGCAGCCGATCCGCCGCATCGTTTCGTCGATGAGCAAGAAGCGGCAGAACCTGTTCTTCTCGGCCACCATGCCCACCGAGATCGGCAAGCTGGCCGGCGAACTGCTCGTCAACCCGGTGAAGGTCGAGGTCGCCCCATCCTCCACCACGGTCGAGCGGGTCGATCAGCAGCTGCTGTTCATCGAGGCGCCGCGCAAGCGGGCCCTGCTGGTGGAGCTGTTCGAGGATCCCAAGATGAGCCGCGCCCTGGTCTTCACCCGCACCAAGCGGGGCGCCGACCGGGTGGCCAAATATCTTGAGGCCGCCCAGATCGGCGCCGCCGCCATCCACGGCGACAAGAGCCAGAGCCAGCGCGAGCGCGCCCTGGCGTCCTTCAAGGCCGGCAAGGTCCGCGCCCTGATCGCCACCGACATCGCCGCGCGCGGCATCGACGTCGACGCGGTCAGCCATGTGATCCAGTACGAACTGCCGCAGGTGCCGGAGAGCTACGTCCACCGCATCGGCCGCACTGCCCGCGCCGGCGCCGGCGGCGTCGCCATCAGCTTCTGCGCCGACGACGAGCGGGGCCTGCTGCGCGACATCCAGAAGGTGACGCGCCAGACCATCCCGACCTTCGACCGCCGCAACGACCGGCAGCTCGCGGTGCTCACCGCTAACGCCCCGTCGATCCCGGCGGCCGAGCAGGCGCTGCCCCAGGCCAAGGACCGCGGTCCGCGTCCGCAGAACCGTGGCGGCAATAATGGTGGTAACAACCGTCGTGGCCGTCCCGGCGGCGGCGGTGGTGGCGGCCAGCGCAATGGAGGCGGTCATGGCCCTGGCGGCGGTGGTCAATCCCGCAACCAGAACCGCGACCGCAACAGCGGCGAGCGCGCCGGCGTGACCACGGTCGCGACCCGCTGGGATCCGGTAAAGGCTTAGGTTTAAGCGCTCATCGCCAGCCCACCCCAATGCGTTTCCCCGGCCTTGTGCCGGGGATCCATTGTGCTCAGGCGGATGGAATGACGTGAAGGCCGATGGGCCTGGGCGAACCTGCTTGATTTCGCGTCCAATGGGCCCCCGGCACAAGGCCGGGGGAACGGCCTACCTTGAGATGAGACAATATTAGTGGCGCTTTCGCGGAGCCGAATGGGTTATTCCACCACCTGCCAGGCCGAGCCGGTGTCGTAGACGAACCGCTCCTCGGCGATGCGGTCGCCGCGCCAGGTCTGCAGGGCCAGCTCGTTCAGACGCCGCGTCACGCCATCGGTGGTCGTCGCGTCGAAGGTCCAGCCCACCACCACATGGTCGCCGTCGACCAGCACCAGCGGGTCGGGATGGGTGTGCATGCTGACCCGCTTCAGCACCGCCGCCTCGTGCGCCATCAGCACCTCGCGGCCCCGACGCGGCTCCATCAGATTTTCCTGCATGGTCGCGTCGTCGTGGTAATAGTCGCCGATGGCCCCCACATGGTCGCCGCCCACCACGGCGTCGACGAAGGCCTTCACCCGGGCGCGGTCCGGCATCTCACTTCCCCGATTTTTCAGACGTTCACAGCCATCCCATTGGAGGCCGCATGAGGCGTTTCATTCTGACCGGCGCGCCAGGCGCCGGCAAGACAACCCTGATCCAGGCGCTGGCTGAGCGCGGCCATGCCGTGGCCCGTGAGGCGGCGACCGACGTCAACGCGATCATGATCGCCAGGGGGGTCGCCCATCCGATCGCCGAGCCCGACTTCGTCGAGCAGATCGCGGACTTGCAGCGCGAACGGCGACTGGCGTTGGGGGGTGAGCTTCAGTTCCACGATCGCTCGGCGATCTGCACCCTGGCCCTGTGCCGGTTTGTAGACTTGCCGGAGTCGCCGTTCCTGGCGGCCGAACTCGCCGAGATCGAGCGCGAGGCCTTCTACGAACGGCGGGTGCTGTTTGTGGACAATCTGGGCTTCATGACTCCGACGGTCGTGCGGCGGATCAGCTTCGAAGATTCGCTGCTGTTCGAGGCCGTGCACGAGGCGGTCTATCGCGAGCTTGGCTATGAGCTGGTCAGGATCCCGCGGGCGCCGCTCGCGGAACGGGTGGAGATGATCGAGCGATTGGCGGGATCCCCAATCTCTCAGGAATAAAACCGCTCATCCCGGCGAATGCCGGGACCCAGATCATATGGCGGGATCGTGAGGTCTTATATCGGACAACCTAGCTAGGCTGCCGCTCTGTCATCTGGGTCCCGGCATTCGCCGGGATGAGCGGGAATATATATCAGCCAAAACAGCAGTCAGGACTGCGAAGGCGCATCCGAGATGGGGGTCTTGCGCGCGCGCGGCGCGGCGGTCTTGGCCTCGGCCGCCTTGGGCTTGGGCGGCGCGTGCTCCTTCCGCTCCAGCGAGACCTGGTGCGGGTAGGGGACCACGAAGCCCGCGGCGTCCATGGCCAGCTTGGCGCGGCGGATCATCTCGAACCGGACGTCCCAATAGACGTTCACCGGCGCCCAGGCGTGCAGAGCCAGCGTCACCGCGCTGTCGCCCAGGGCCGTGACGCGCGCGTCCGGCGGCGGCTTGGCAAGCACCCGCTTGTCGGCCTTGGCGCAGTCCAGCAGCACCGCCAGCGCCTTGTCGAGATCGTCGCCATAATCGATGCGGAAGGTCAGCTCCATCCGGCGATTGGCCGGGGTCGAGTAGTTGATGATGACGTCGCCGAACACCTTGCTGTTGGGGACGAAGACATCGAGGTTGTCGGCGTCCGACAGCAGGGTCCCGAACAGCTCCAGCGCCTTGACCGTCCCGGCGCGGCCATTGATCTCGACCACGTCGCCGACCCGGTAGGGCCGCAGGATCAATATCATCACCCCCGCCGCGACATTGCTCAGCGCCCCCTGCAGCGCCAGGCCGACGGCCAGTGACGCCGCGCCCAGCACCGCCAGGATCGAGGTCTCCCGAATGCCCAGCTGCTGCAGCACGGCGGTGACGCCGATCACGATCACGCCCCATCGGGTCAGCGAGGCGAGGAAGGACTGCAAGGTGGTGTCGGCGCCGCTGCTACGGGTCAGCCGCGCGATCGCCCGCCGCACCGCCCGCGCCGCCAAGCCAGAGGCCCAGAGCGTCAGCGCCAGGATCACGGCAGCGATCAGCAGATTGACCGCGAAATCGCCGATCGAGGTCAGCAGATTGCGCCAAAGCTCGGTGTCGCCGGACAGCAGGTCGGAGAGCCGCACCCGCGCGACCGCCAGGGTCGGCGGCGGCAGGGTCTTGATGGCGGCGGCGAGATAGGGAATCGGCACGCCCTCTTCTAGCGCACATCAGCGGGTCGGAAATCCTTGGGCTTCGACAAGCTCCGCCTGAGGACCTCTGTTGAGCGTTCCTTTTGAAGCGCCCGCATTGAATTCGCCCTCAGGCCGAGCTTGTCGAAGCCCCTGGGCGCACCTGTCATTTCGTGGTCTTGGCGCCCTTACCCTCCGCCGCCTCCAGCATTCGCACCAGGGTCTCCAACTCATCCGCCTCCCGCGCCGGCTTGTCCCAGCGCAGGCGGCTGATCCTGGGGAAACGCATGGCGACGCCGGACTTGTGGCGGGTGGAGCGCTGCAGCCCCTCGAACGCCACCTCCAGCACCAGGCCGAAGTCCTTGTCGGCGCGCACCGATCGCACGGGCCCGAACCGGTCGATGGTGTTGTCGCGGACGAACTTGTCGATCTGCGCGAGCTCCGCGTCGGTGAAGCCGAAATAGGCCTTGCCCACCGGCGTCAACGCCCCGTCGCTCCAAACCCCGAAGGTGTAGTCGGAATAGAAGCTCGAGCGCTTGCCGTGGCCGCGCTGGGCGTACATCAGCACCGCGTCGATCAGATAGGGATCGCGCTTCCACTTGAACCACGGGCCCTTCGGCCGACCGGCCTCATAGATCGAATCCCACCGTTTCAGCATCAGCCCTTCCGCGGCGCGGGGATCGCCCTCCGGCGGCGCGGCGCGCAGGGCGCCGAGCTCGTCCCAGGTTTCGAACGGCTGGGTGGGCGACAGGTCGATGCGTCCGCCGTCGATCATCGCCACGAACGCCTCCAGCCGCTGGCGCCGGTCGCGGAACGACAGATGGCGCACGTCCTCGCCATGCTCGACCAGCAGGTCATAGGCGCGGATCCCGACCGGGTAGGCGGCCATCAGCTTGGCGTCGACCGTCTTGCGGTTCAGCCGTTGCTGCAGGTCGCCGAACGGGGCGACCTTGCCGTCCCTCAGCACCAGCAGCTCGCCGTCCAGCACGCCGTCGAAGTCCATCGCCTCCAGCACGTCGGGGAACGCGCCCGAGATATCGTCGCCCGTGCGGGTGTAGAGCCGGCGTATGCCGCCTTCGCTCACGGCCTGCACGCGGATGCCGTCCCACTTCCATTCGGCGGCGTAGCCTGTGGGATCGAGCCTGGCGAAGTCCACCGCCTCGTCGACGGCCTGGGCCAGCATCACCGGCCGGAAGCGGCCGAAGGCGTCGGGGGTCGGTCGTTCGCCGCGGCCTTCCAGCCAGGCGAACAGGTCGTCGTAGGGCGGCTCTAGCGCGTGCCACACCTCCTCGATCTCGCCGATGGCCACGCTGCCCATCTCGGCGCAGGCCTGTTTGGCCAACCGCGCCGACACACCCACGCGCAGGCCGCCGGTGAGCAGCTTCAGCAACGCCCAACGGCCGTCCACGTCCAGAGCGTCGAGCCAGCCCTCGATCAGCCGCTGCACCTCCGCCCGCGTCGCGCCGCGCAGGGCGTCGATCACCTCGGGCAGCTCCGGTTCACGATTGGCGCCTGGCGCGGCCGGCCAGACCAACGCCACCGTCTCGGCCAGATCGCCGACGTAGTCGTAGGACAGGGCGAACAGCACCCCATCCATGCGCGCCTCGACGGCCTTGCGGATAAAGGTCGGCTTGGCGGCGTCGAAGCTCAGGTCGCCGGTCAAGGCCGCCAGCGCCCAGCCGCGCTCCGGGTCAGGCGTGGCGTGCAGATAGTCGCGCAACAGCACCAGCTTGGCGTTGCGCGATGGCGTGTAGCTCAGACGATCGAGAAGGTCGGCGAAGGCGCGCATGGGCGTTCAGCTTAACGCCCATGCGCGGACCCGGTCTATTCGTCGGCGCCCGAGGCGGCGGCCGTCGCCTTTGCGGCGTCTTTACGTTTCAGCCTCAGCCCCAGCCAGACCGCCCCCGCCCCGAACAGCGCCAGCGGCCAGAGGTAGGAGACCAGGGTGATCACCGCCGCCACGGCCTTGAGCGTATGGCCGATGAAGCCGCCCATGGCGCCGCCTACCGCCTGCGTCGCATCGGCAGGCACCAGCCCCTCGATCGGCTGGTAGGTGAGGCTAATGGTGGAGGTCTCGACCTTGGCGAGGTCCTGCCGCAGCGTCGCCCGAGCCGAGTCCAGGTCGTTCTGGGCGGACGCGAGGGCCGCGTCGCTGGAGACAGCATCGGTGAGCTTGGCGTTGCGGCGGTCGATGTCCTTCGTCAGCCGATCGCGGGCCGAGGCGGCGGCGGGGATGGCGGCTGCGTTGGACGCGATGTCGCCGGTCAGGTCGTCACTCGCGGTCGCGGC
>Ga0302317_10001742_pt1 | contig 15673 bp, 14 predicted proteins | sample III_Palsa_N3_3_FD_200450 | JGI IMG/M metagenome (GOLD analysis project Ga0302317, IMG submission 200450) | Peat permafrost microbial communities from Stordalen Mire near Abisko, Sweden - III_Palsa_N3_3 | ecosystem: Environmental > Terrestrial > Soil > Palsa > Peat permafrost | place: Sweden...
CGCGACGATCGCTATGTAGCCGCCCTCGATCTCGCCGGCGGCAAGACCTTCGCCCTCGCCTACGTCGCCCGCGCGGTGACGCCGGGCGACTTCTACCTGCCGGGCGCGGAGATCGTCGACATGTACCACGCTGGCGTGAACGCCCGCACCGCCGGCGCCCGAACCCAGATCGCGCCGGGCGGGTAGGGCGCTTGTACCCTTCTCCCCTTGCGGGAGAAGGTGTCGCCGCAGGCGACGGATGAGGGGTGTTGGCGCCGGTGAGTGCGGTTGGCGAATCTTCGGGCGAGGGTGAGGCCACCCCTCATCCGACCCGCTTCGCGGGCCACCTCCTCCCGCGAGGGGAGAAGGGCGTGCGCGTCCTCACCCTCGCCCTGTTCGCCCTCCTCGGCGCTCAGCTTGTCCTGATCGGCCTCGACGCCGCCTTTCCGCCCGATCTCTCCAAGGCGACCCGATCCTCGCCGGTGGCGCTCGATCGGCATGGCGCGTGGCTGCGGGCGCTCCCCGTCGAGCAGGGGCGCTGGCGCATCCGGGCCGACCTCGAGCGCACCGATCCCAGCTTCCTGCGCCGCGTCGTCGCCCTGGAGGACGGCCGCTTCTGGCTGCATCCGGGCGTCGACCCGATCTCGGCCCTGCGCGCCGCCGTTGGCGCGGCCCTGCACGGGCGCATCACCTCGGGCGCCTCGACCCTGACCATGCAGACCGCGCGCCTGCTGGAGCCGCGCCGGCGCACCTTCGGCGCCAAGCTCTACCAGATGGTCCGCGCCCTGCAGCTGCAGGCGCGGCTCTCCAAGCGCGAGACCCTGGCGCTCTACCTCACCCTAGCGCCCTACGGCGGCAATCTGGAGGGCGTGCGCGCCGCCAGCCTTTCCTACTTCGGCCACGAGCCGGAGACGCTCACCGTCGCCGAGCAGGCGATGCTGATCGCCCTGCCGCAGTCGCCCGAGGCGCGTCGGCCCGACCGCCATCCGGCGAAGGCGACGGCGGCGCGCGAGCGGGTGCTGCAGCGGATGGTCCGCGCCGGCCTGATTCCGTCCGAAGCGGCGTTGGAGGCCGCCGCCGAGCCGCTGCCCGGCCGCCAGGGGTTCCCGTCGCTGGCCTGGCAGGCCGCCGGCCAGATCGCCCGCGCCGCGCCGGCGAACCAGGCCTCGGTGCTGACCACCATCGACGCCGATCTGCAGCGCCGCCTGGAGCCGCTCGCCGCCGCCACCGCCCGCGCCCAGGGCGCGGACGCCGAGGTCGCCATCATGGTGGTGGAGGCCAAGGGTCGCGCGGTCCGCGCCTCGGTGGGCTCGGCCGGCCTCACCGCCGCCGGCGGCTGGATGGACATGACCCGCGCCCTGCGCTCGCCCGGCTCGGCGCTGAAGCCGTTCATCTACGGCCTCGCCCTCGACGAGGGCCTCGTGGCCCCCGACACCGAGATCGACGACGCGCCGCGCCGCTTTGCCGACTACCAGCCGGAGGACTTCGACCGCGTTTTCCACGGCCCGGTCACCATGCGCGAGGCCCTGGTCCACTCGCTCAACCTGCCCGCCGTGGCGACGCTCGACCGTCTCGGCCCGCAGGTGTTCGAGGCTCGCCTCACCGGGGCGGGCGCCACTCTGGTCCGACCGCACGCCGAGTCGCACGACGCCGGGCTGGCCCTGGCCTTGGGCGGCGAGGGTATCTCGCTGCGCGACATGACCATGCTCTACGCGGCGCTCGCCGACGACGGCCTCGCCAAGCCGCTCGCCTGGACCGAGGCCGACGCCCGCTCGCGGCAGGGCGACGCCGGCCACCGGCTGATGCGCCCCGCCTCCGCCCAAGAGATTCTCGACATCCTGCGCGACGGGCCGCCGCCGAAGGGCCGCGCGCCGAACGCGCTGACCCGCATCGCGCCGATGGCGTTCAAGACCGGCACCTCCTACGGCTTCCGCGACGCGGTCGCGATGGGGGTGGTCGGCGGCTATGTGATCGCGGTGTGGACCGGCCGCGCCGACGGCGGCGCCCGACCCGACCTCACCGGCCGCGACGCCGCCCTGCCGCTGCTGTTCGACGTCGCCGACCAGGTCGGGGCCGCCGCGCGCGCGCCGCCGCCGATCGCGCCGAAGTCCGCGCCGTCTTCGCTGCGCACCCTGGATCGACCAGGCGCCGGCCCGCGCCTGATCTTCCCGCCGGACGGCGCCATCGTCGTTGCCGATGGCTTTGGCGCGGCGAGTCGGGGCTTCGTCCTCAGCGCCGGCGGCAACGGCCTCGCCTGGTACGTCGACGGCGCCCCGGTGCCGAACGACCCCGTCAGCGGTAAGCCGATCTGGCGCCCGCCCGGCCCCGGCTTCTATCGCGTCAGCGTGGTGGACGGGGACGGCAAGGCGGTCGAGGCGCGGGTGCGGGTCACGGGCGGTTAGGGCGTCGCGTCCGGCTGACGCGCCGGTTCGGCGGAGATGAAGGCGGGGTGCTTCGCCGCATGGTCGTAGACCGCGCGCAGGGCCGGATAGGGCTCGAGGTCGACCTTGAAGCGGCTCGACGACCAGATCTGCGGGATCAGGCAGCAGTCGGCGATCGTGGGCGTCGATCCGAAGGCGAAGCCCTTGCCATGGTGGGCGATCATGGGTTCCAGCACCGCGAAGCCGCGCGCGATCCAGTCCGCGCCCCAGGCCTGCTGGTCAGGCCCGCCCATCGGGTGGCCGAGGGCGCCCAGGGCCTGCAGGACGCGCAGGTTGTTGAGCGGGTGGATGTCGCAGGCGACGATCTCGGCCATGGTACGCACGATGGCGCGGTCCCAGGCCCCGGCCGGCAGCAGCGGCGGCTCCGGATGGGTCTCGTCCAGCCATTCGAGCGTGGCGAGGCTCTGGGTCAGCACCCCGTCGTCGGTGACCAGCGCCGGCAGCAGTCCCTGGCCATTGAGATCGAGATAGGGCGCGCGCCTCGCCTCGCCGCCGACCAAGTCGATGCCGACATAGTCGTAGGGCAGCCCCTTGATCCCGAGCCCGAGCCGCACTCGGTAGGGCGCCGTTGCCCGCCACATGCTGTGGAGGGTGAAGGCCATCTCAGGTGATCTTGAACGACAGGCCGCCCACGCCCTCGATCTCGCCCTCGACCAGGTCGCCGCGCGCCAGCGGGCCGACACCGTCGGGGGTGCCGGTATAGATCATGTCGCCGGGCTCGAGCCGCCACAGCTTCGACGCCTCGGAGATGATCGCCGCCACGTCCCAGATCATGTCGGCCACCGTGGCGTCCTGCTTCACCGCGCCGTTGACCGACAGCCAGATGCGCCCCTGCGGCGGCGGTCCCGACCAGCGCTTGATCGCGGAAATGGGCGCGCTGGCATCGAAGCCCTTCGCGGCTTCCCAGGGCTGGCCCTTGTCGCGATAGGCCGACTGCAGGTCGCGGCGGGTGAGGTCGACCCCGGCGGCGTAGCCGAAAACCAGCTCCAGCGCGGCGGTTGGCGACACGTCCGCGCCGCCGGCGCCGATCGCCACCACCAGCTCCATCTCGTGGTGCAGGTTGTGGGTCACGCTTGGATAGGGCGGATTGGCGCGCGGCGGCACGATGGCGTCGGCGGGCTTGGAGAAGAAGAACGGCGGATCGGGATCGTCGCCGCCGCCCATCTCGCGGCGGTGGGCGGCGTAGTTGCGGCCGACGCAATAGATGCGGCGCACCGGGAACAGCGCCGCCTCATCGAGGAGCGGGACGACGGGCTGCGGCGGGGGATCGAAGGCGAGGAGCGGCATGGATGGAGGCTTAATCGCCGGACGCGCGGATGGCTAGACGTCGGCGCGCCATTGACAGGTCGCGGCCCGCCCGGCTCCAAGCATCCGCATCGAGGGAGGGGATCTCGCATGGGCCAGGGGCCGCTTGCCGATCTGGTGGTGATCGAACTTGGGACGCTGATCGCCGGGCCGTTCTGTGGCCAGATCCTCGCCGATTTCGGCGCCGAGGTGATCAAGGTCGAGGACCCTGGAACCGGCGATCCGATGCGCCAGTGGGGCCGCAGCCTGCCGGAGGGTCTGTCGCCCTGGTGGCCGGTGATCGGGCGGGGCAAGAAGTCGGTGACGCTCAATCTGCGCTCGCCCGAGGGCCAGGCCATCGTCCGCGACCTGATCCTGAAGGCCGACATCCTGGTCGAGAACTTCCGGCCCGGCACCATGGAGAAGTGGGGCCTGGGCTACGAGGCGCTCGCCGCCGCCAATCCGCGCCTGATCATGGCCCGCGTGTCCGGCTTCGGCCAGACCGGACCCTACGCCACGCGCGCCGGTTACGGCCTGATCGGCGAGGCGATGGGCGGCCTGCGCGCCATTACCGGCGAGCCGGATCGGCCGCCCGCCCGCGTCGGCGTCTCCATCGGCGACAGCCTGGCGGCGACCCATGCGGTGATGGGCGTCCTGATGGCGCTGCACGCCCGCGAACGCAGCGGCCGCGGCCAAGTGATCGACGCGGCGATCTACGAGAGCGTGCTGGCGATGATGGAGAACATGGTCACCGAGTACGATATCACCGGCTACATCCGCGAGCGCTCGGGCGCCGTACTACCCGGCATCGCCCCCTCCAACGTCTACCCGACCTCGGACGGCATGGCGCTGATCGGCGGCAATGGCGACACGGTGTTCGCGCGGCTCTGCGAGTGCATGGGCGAGCCGGCGCTGAAGGCCGATCCTCGCTACGTCAGCCACGCCGCCAGGGGCGCGAACCAGGCGGAACTGGACGCGCGGATCGCCGCCTGGACCAAGGGATTCACCGAGGCCGAGCTGCTGGCGCGGCTGGAGGCATTCGGCGTGCCCTGCGGCCGCGTCTTTCGCCCGCCCGACATGCTGGAGGACCCCCAGTACGCCGCCCGCGAGGCGATCGTGGCGGTGGATCATCCGGTGTTCGGCAAGATCCGGATGCAGAACGTGTTTCCCAAGCTCAGCGAGACCCCGGGCGCCGTGAGCTGGCCCGGTCCCGCGCTCGGCGAACACACCGCCACGGTGCTGGGTGAGAAGCTGGGCGTCGGGGCTGAGCGCCTCGCCGCGCTCAAGGCCGCCGGCGTGGTCTGAGGGTGACCGCGCTCGCCTCAACCGATATCGTCGCGCGCCTCGACCGGCTGCCGCCGTCGCGGGCGATCTGGCGGCTGGTGGTGCTGATCTCGCTGGGCGCCTGCTTCGAATTCTACGACCTGATGATGACCGCCTACATCTCGCCGGTGCTGGTCAAGGCGGGCGTGTTCCACAAGGCCGGGCTGTTCGGCCTGCCCGACCAGGCAAGCTTCGTCGCCGCCACCTTCGTCGGGCTCTTCATCGGCACGATCGCGGTCTCGCAGGTCGCCGACCGGTTCGGCCGCAAGTCGATCTTTGTGCTCGCGCTGCTCTGGTACACCGCCGCCGCCGTGGTGATGGCGTTCCAGCGGGACGCGCTCGGGATCGACCTCTGGCGGCTCATCGCCGGCATCGGCATCGGCGTCGAGCTGGTCACCATCGATACTTACCTGGCCGAGATCGCGCCGCGTTCGGTGCGCGGCAAGGCGTTCGCGGTCAATCAGTCGATCCAGTTTCTGGCCGTGCCGGTGGTGGCCTTCGCCGCCTGGCAGCTCGGCGGCAAGACCATCTACGGGATCGAAGGCTGGCGCTGGGTGATCCTGCTGGGCGCCGTCGCCGCCGTTGGTGTCTGGTTCATCCAGATGCATCTGCCCGAGTCGCCGCGCTGGCTCGCCGACCATGGCCGCCTGGAAGAGGCCGACGCGGTGGTCTCGGACCTGGAGCGCCGGATCGAGGCCGAGACCGGCCGACCGCTGCCGCCGCCCGCCCTGGCGGTCGAGGCTCCGGTCGATGGGCATGTGCGGCTCTCGGCGATCTTCCAGCATCCGCTGCTCGGCCGCACCCTGCTACTGATCGTGCTGAACGCCTTCCAGGCGGTGGGCTTCTACGGCTTCACCAACTGGGCGCCGACCTTCATCGCCGCCCAGGGGGTGCAGTTCGCCTCCAGCCTCAAGTTCGGCTTCATCATCGCCATCGCCAATCCGATCGGGCCGCTGATCTGGAGCACGATCGCCGAGCGGTTCGAGCGCAAGTGGCTGGTGGTGGCCGCCGCCAGCGGCGTCGGCCTGATCGGTCTCGTCTTCGCCGCCACCCGCGCGCCGGCCGGCCTGATCGCGCTCGGCGTGGCGCTCAACTTCGCCAACAGCCTGCTGTCGTTCTCATACCACGCCTACCAGGCGGAGCTTTATCCCACCCGGGTGCGCGCCACGGCGGTGGGCTTCGTCTACTCCTGGAGCCGGCTCTCCACCGTCGGCTCCAGCTATGTGATCGCCTGGCTGCTCGGCCTCGGCGGCGCGGCCGGCGCGTTCGGCTTCATCGCCGCGGCGATGCTGGTGGTCGTGGTCTCGGTCTCGGCTTTTGGGCCGCGAACGCGAGGCCTGGCGCTGGAGGAGATCGCCCACTGACTTGCCCTCCGGCATGGCTTGGCGTTCCTTGACGTCCAACCACAGAGGGAGGCGCGTCATGGCTGCGATCAATCGTCAGGTCATCCTGGCCGAGAAGCCGCAAGGCAAGCTGACGCCGGCAAGTTTCCATCTGGCCGAAACCGACGTCCCGATCCCGGGCGAAGGCGAGGCGCTGGTGAAGGCGCTCTATGTGTCGCTGGACGCCGCCAACCGCGCCTGGATGCAGGGCGTCACCTACCGCTCGGCGCTGGAGACCGGCGCGGTGATGGCCGGCGGATCGCTCGCCGAGGTGGTCGAAAGCCACGCCCCCCACCTCGCGCCCGGCGACCTGGTCTTCGCCGACACCGGCTGGCAGGATTACGCCGCCGTGCCGGCCGAACACCTGGCCAAGCTGCCCCGCGTCGAACCGCTGACCTACCTGCTCAGCGTCTACGGCGTCACCGGCCTCACCGCCTACTTCGGCCTCTTGAATGTCGGCCAGCCCAAGGCCGGCGAGACGGTGGTGGTCTCGGCGGCGGCCGGCGCGGTGGGCTCGCTCGTGGGCCAGATCGCCAAGCTCAAGGGCTGCCGGGTTATCGGCGTCGCCGGCGGCGCGGCCAAGTGCGCCTGGATCAAGGACGAGCTCGGGTTCGACGAGGCGGTCGACTACAAGGCGGGCGACGTGCGCCGTCAGCTGCGCGGTCTCTGCCCGAATGGGATCGATGTCTATTTCGACAACGTCGGCGGCGACGTCTTCGAGGCGGCGCTGTTCAACATGGCCAACCACGGCCGCATCGTCTGCTGCGGCGCCGTCTCCCAATACGACGACGTTCCGCCCGCGCACGGCCCGCGCGGCGTGCCGGGCCTCATCGTCACCAAGCGGCTGCGCGTCGAGGGCTTCGTGGTGATGGATTTCTACGCCGGCCGCGACGCCGCCCTGGCCGAGCTGCGCGGCTGGGTGGAGGCCGGCAAGCTGAAGGTCCAGGAAGACGTGATCGACGGCCTGGAAAACCTCCCCGCCGCCCTGATCGGCCTGCTGGCCGGCGAGAACCGGGGCAAGCGGATGGTGCGGGTGGGGTGAGGGCCGGTTGCGCCGCGTCGTCCGCGCCCTCATAACCCCGCCATGATCGCTGACGCGCCCGAAAAGCGCCTCTACATCAAGACCTACGGCTGTCAGATGAACGTCTATGACAGCGAGCGCATGGCCGATGTCCTGCGCCCGCTGGGCTATGGGCTGACTGACGCACCCGAGGGCGCCGACCTGGTGGTGCTCAACACCTGCCACATCCGCGAGAAGGCCACCGAGAAGGTCTATTCCGAGCTCGGCCAGCTGAAGCGGCTGAAGGCGGAGAAGGCGGCGGCCGGCGGATCGATGCTGGTGGCCGTGGCCGGCTGCGTGGCCCAGGCCGAGGGCGCCGAGATCGTGCGCCGACAGCCGGCGGTCGATCTCGTCGTCGGCCCCCAGTCCTACCATCGCCTGCCCGAGCTGATCGCCCGCGCTCACCGCGCCGCCGGCGAGGCGCTGGCGGCCGATTTCGTCCCGGAAGAGAAGTTCGACGCCCTGCCCATGGACCGCGCCCCGGCCGGCGTCACCGCCTTCCTCACCGTGCAGGAGGGCTGCGACAAATTCTGCGCCTTCTGCGTGGTGCCCTACACGCGCGGCGCGGAATATTCGCGGCCGGCAGGCGCGATCGTGGCCGAGGCCAAGGGTTTGGCGGTGCAAGGCGTGCGGGAGATCACGCTGCTGGGCCAGAACGTCAACGCCTATGATGACGGCGAGGGCGGCGGACTTGCGGGTCTGGTCAGGCGCCTCGCGGCAATCCCCGGCCTGGCGCGTATTCGCTACACCACCAGCCATCCGCGCGACATGGACGACGCCCTGATCGCCGCCCACGGCGAGGTGGAGGCGCTGATGCCCTATCTGCACCTGCCGGTGCAGTCGGGGTCCGATCGGGTGCTGAAGGCGATGAACCGTGGTCACACCGCTGAGCACTATCTGCGCCTGATGCAACGCATCCGCGCCGCGCGTCCGGATATCGCACTCTCGGGCGACTTCATCGTCGGCTTTCCCGGCGAGCGCGACGCCGACTTCGAGGCGACGCTCGATCTGGTGCGCCAGGCCGGCTACGCCAGCGCCTTCTCGTTCAAATATTCCCGCCGCCCCGGCACGCCGGCCGCGGCGATGGCGGGCCAGGTCGCCGAAGCGGTGAAGTCCGAGCGGCTGGCGCGGCTGCAGGCGTTGCTGGACGAGCAGCAGCAGGCCTTCAACCAGGTCCAGGTCGGCCGGGTGCTGCCGGTGCTCATCGAAAAAACTGGCCGCCAGGTGGGTCAAATCGGTGGCCGCAGCCCCTATCTGCAAGCGGTGCATTGTGAGGGCGAAGCAAATTTGATCGGCCAGATCGCGCCCATGCGGATCGTCTCGGCGAGCCGGGGCAGCCTCGCTGGCGTGCGCGTCGCGGCCGCCGCTTGAGCCGCGGTCCCTCCGAGTTCATGCCGCTGTCCGAGGCCGGCGTCCGCGCCGCCTGGGGCGCGAATGGCCGCCATGCCGCCCTGCTGGAGGACGCCTTCGACGTGCTGCTGGAGACCCCCGGCGGCGGTGTGGCGCTGAACGGCAAGGCCGACTCGCGCCGCAGGGCGCGCCAGGCGATCGAGATCGTCGCCGCCCGCGCCGACCAGGGTCTCGACGTCGCCCAGGCCGACGTGCGCGTCGCCATCGATCATGCGCGGCAGGGAACCGGCGGCGGCCCGATCGGCCGGCGCGGCGCCGTGGCCGCCAAGACCGCCGCCCAGGCCCGCTACCTGGAGCTGCTCGCTTCGCACGAACTGGTGTTCGCCCTTGGCCCGGCCGGCACCGGCAAGACCTTCCTGGCGGTGGCGCACGGTGCGGGCCTGCTGGTCTCGGGTGAAGTCGACCGCCTCGTGATCACGCGGCCGGCGGTCGAGGCCGGCGAGCGGCTCGGCTTCCTGCCCGGCGACCTGTTGGAAAAAGTCGATCCCTACATGGCCCCGATCTTCGAGGCGCTGACCGACATCCTGGGCGCCGAGCAGCTGCGCCGCCGCCGCGAGCGGGGCTAGATCGAGGTCGCGCCAATCGCCTTCATGCGCGGCCGCACCCTGTCCCACGCCTTCGTCATCGTCGATGAGGCGCAGAACGCTTCGCGCTTGCAGATGAAGATGGTGCTGACCCGCATGGGCGAGGGCGCGCGGATGGCGGTCACCGGCGACCCAAGCCAGGTCGATCTGCTGAATCCCTCCGACTCAGGCCTAGCCCACGCCAGTTCGATCCTCGACGGGGTCAAGGGCGTCGCGGTGATGCGCTTCGCCGCCGAGGACGTGGTCCGCCACCCGCTGGTGGAGCGGATCGTCAAGGCCTACGACGCCGACGCGGCGCACCGGCCGCGCTAGCTTGGCGCCCATGACCAAGGCCCGGATCGAGGTCGTCGTGGCGGCCAGGGCCTGGCGCGCCGCCGAGCCGCGCGCGGTCGCCTTGGCCAAGGCCGCCGCCGCGGCGACCCTCGCCCATGAGGGCCACGCCGGCGCCGCGCTGGCGATCCTGCTCACCGACGATGCGCGCCAGCAGCGCCTGAACGCCGAGTTCCGCGGCAAGGACGCGGCCACCAATGTGCTCTCCTTCCCGGCGGCCGGACCGGCGGCGGCCGGTCTTGGCGATATCGCCCTGGCGTTCGGCGTCTGCGCCCGCGAAGCGGTGGTACAGGGCAAGACGCTGGCCGCGCACCTGCAACACCTCACGACCCATGGCGTCCTGCATCTGTTGGGCTACGATCACGAATCGGACGCCGAGGCGGAGGCGATGGAGGCCAGGGAGCGCGCCATCCTGGCCGGCCTGGGCGTCGCCGATCCCTACGGAGCCTGAAGGAGACCATGGCCGCCACCTCCCACGAGGGCCCGTCCCAGGACGACGAGACCGACAAGCCGGGCCCGATCGAGCAGCTGCTGGGCGCGCTGGGCCTCGGCCGCAAGCCGACCCCGCGCCCACCGAGCGACGGGGACCGCGCCGGCGCCGACCTGGTGGACCAGGCCGCCGCGTTCCAGACCGTCACCGTGGGCGACGTGATGATCCCCCGCGCTGACATCGTCGCGCTGGAGATCGGAACGCCGCTCGCCGCGGTCGCGGCCCAGTTCATCGAGAGCGAGCACTCGCGCCTGCCGGTCTATCGCGAGACGCTCGACGACCCGGTGGGCTTCGTCCACATCAAGGACGTGTTCAAGCTCTTGGCCGGCAAGCTGGCGCGGCCGTCGGACGACGAGGCGGTGCTCGGGCGGCTGCGGCGCGAGACTCTCTATGTGCCGGCCTCGATGCGCGCCGCCGACCTGCTGCTGCGGATGCAGGCGCGGCACATGCACCTGGCCATGGTCATCGACGAGTTCGGCGGCGTCGACGGCCTGGTCAGCATGGAGGACATCATCGAGGCGGTGGTGGGCGAGATCGACGACGAGCACGACGTCGCCGAGGCCGCCCATGTCATCGTGCGGCCGGACGGCGCCTTCGACGTCGACGCCCGCACCGAACTGGCCGAGGTCGAGATCGCCGTCGGCCGGCCGCTGCCGCCGCCGGACCCTGAGGACGAGATCGACACCATCGCCGGCCTCGTCGCCGCCGTCGCCGGCCGGGTGCCGCAGCGCGGCGAGGTGATCGCGCTCACCGACGACTTCGAGGCCGAGGTCACCGACGCCGATCCGCGCCGGATCAAGCGCCTGCGCCTGAGGCCGATTCCGCGGTCTGCCGAGCCGCCGCCCGCCCCGGCGACCTGACGTTTGCGGATGGGTCCGCGCGTTGCAGCCTGGGCCGCCCGCGGCGGCGCGATCGTCGCCGGCCTCGCCGCCGCCTTCGCCCATCCGCCCTTCGGTCTGCTGCCCGGCCTGTTCGGTTATGCGGGCCTGCTCTGGCTCTGCGACCACGCCGCGCCGGCGCGGCCGATCCGCTCGGCCTTCTTCCGCGGCTGGCTCACCGGCGTCGCCTATTTCACCGTCTCGACCTGGTGGGTCGCCGAGGCCTTCTACGTCGACGCCAAGGACCAGGCCTGGATGGCGCCGTTCGCGGTGGCGCTGCTGGCGATGGGCTTGGCGCTGTTTTGGGGCGTGGCCGCGGCGCTCTACCGGGCCCTGGCGCCCGCCGGCGCGCGGTGCCTCTTGGTGTTCGCCGGGGCGCTGACGGGCTGCGAGTGGCTGCGCGGCCATCTCTTCACCGGTTTCCCCTGGGATCTGCCGGGCGAGACCTGGCGCGCCGGCTCGGCGCTCTCCCAGACCGCATCCCTGGTCGGCGCCTACGGCCTGACATGGCTGACGCTCGCCATCGCCGCCGCGCCGGGCCTCGGCTGGCGTGGCAGGGACGCGAAGATCGCCCTCGCCGGCGCGGCCGTGGTCCTCGCCAGCCTCTACGGCTTCGGCGCCTGGCGCCTCGCCCATGCGCTGACCACGCCAGCCGCGAACGCGCCGCTGGTGCGGATCGTCCAGCCCGACACGGCCGAGACGGACTCCCAGGCGCCTGACGCCTTCGCCCACGCCCTGGAGCGCAACCTCGATCTCACCCGCCTGCCGGCCGCGCGGGCGCCGGACGTCATCATCTGGTCCGAGCAGGGCTTGCCGGCGGCGCTGGGCGACTATCTGGCGCCCGGAACCTGGTCGGAGGCGGCGATCACGGCGGCGCTGCGGCCCGGCCAGACCCTGATCACCGGCGGCTATCGCACCGCGCCCGCGCCGCCCGGCGCCTACGCCCCGGACGGGGTCCTCTATTTCAACAGCCTGGTGGCGCTGCAGCGCACCGCGGCCGGCGTGACGCTCAGCGCGGTCTACGACAAGCACCGTCTGGCCCCGTTCGGCGAATACCTCCCGCTCGGCCGCTACCTGGCCCCGCTCGGGGTGCAGCAGCTCGTGCACGTCGGCCAAGGCTTCACGCCGGGCCCGACGCCACGCCCGATCACGTCGCCCGGCGTGCCCGCTTTTCAGCCACTGATCTGTTACGAGAGCCTGTTTCCTGGATTCACCCGCCAGGGCGCGCGCCTCGCCGCCCATCGTCCGGCCTGGATCGTCAACATCTCGGACGACGCCTGGTTCGGCGTCACCAGCGGCCCTTGGCAGCACCTCAATCTCGCCAGCTACCGGGCCATCGAAGAGGGTCTTCCGATGATGCGCGCGACCCCCACCGGGGTCTCGGCCGCCATCGACGCCTACGGGCGTTCGCTTCAGAGCAAATTATTGGGCGAGCGGCGCTATGGTGTCATCGACGCGGTTCTGCCACCCTCCCTGCCGCCGACGGGGTTTGTGAGATTCGGCGCGGCGCCGTTCATCGCCATGCTGCTTGTCTCGTTGGGGGTACTATATCGGCGCGGAAACGCCACCTTGCGTCGCAATAGCAACGTTATGTAGGACTGTATGTTCGTCACCTAACCATCGATTATGTGCTGACTCGGGGAACATGAACGACGATCTGGTCGAAACCCGCCTGCCGAATCCCGTGGATCTCCATGTCGGCGCGAGGATCAGGCTGCGGCGGCGGATGCAGGGGGTGAGCCAGGAGAAGTTGGCCGACGCCCTCGGACTGACATTCCAGCAGGTGCAGAAATATGAGCGCGGGGCCAACCGGGTCAGCGCCTCGAAGCTCTATGAGATCGCCTCGGCGTTGCGCGCGCCAGTGTCCTATTTCTTCGACGGCCTGGCCGATCCGGCCGGCGACGCCGAATCGGGGGCGCGCCCGTCGGAAGAGACCACCGTGCACGCCTTCCTGATGACCGCCGAGGGACTTGAGCTCGCCAAGCTGTTTCCGCGGGTGGCGCGCGGGCCGGTGCGGCGGCGGGTGCTCGATCTGCTGCGCGCCATGGTCGGCGAAGACATCGACGACGAAGACGAAGGCTAGCGCCGGGCTTCCGCGCGGCGCTACAGCCGGCGCCGATGAGCCTCAAATCGAAATCCCTGCGAACTTACGGCCGCATCAAGTCGCGCAGCCTGAAACCGCGCCAAGCGCGGCTGTTCGAGACCCGCCTGCCCGATCTCGCCCTCCCCACGGCGCCGTTCGAGCCCCGGGCGCTGATGCCGGCGGCGACGCAGGTATGGCTCGAGGCCGGCTTCGGCGCCGGCGAGCACTTAGCCACCCAGGCCGAGCGCAATCCCGACGTGCTGCTGCTGGGCGCCGAGCCCTTCGTCAACGGCCTCGCCGCCTGCCTGGCGCACCTCGACGACCGCGCGCTCGCCAACGTCCGACTCCATCACGGCGATGTGCGCGCGGTGATGAGCTGGCTGCCCGACGCCTCGATCGACCGGCTGTTCATCCTGTTTCCCGATCCGTGGCCCAAGGCCCGGCACGCCAAGCGGCGGCTGGTCGAGCCGGGGTTCATCGCCGAGGCGGCGCGGGTCATGAGGTCCGGCGCGCGGCTGCGCTTCGCCACGGACTGGGCCGACTACGCCGACTGGACACTGCAGCGGCTTCAGCGCGCGGCCGATTTCCGCTGGCTGGGCGAACGCGCCGACGACTGGCGCCGTCCGCCCGAGGACCACGTGACCACCCGTTATGAGACCAAGCGCCTGGGCGACTGCGCCCCGATATGGCTGGAATTCGAGCGGGCCTGAACCGGCGCCAAGCCGCGCCGCTCGATTCCGGAGGCCATCTTCGTCTAAAGCTCGCGCATGAAATTTCTCGACCAGTGCAAGATCGTGATCCGGTCGGGCGACGGCGGCGCCGGCGCGGTGTCGTTCCGGCGCGAGAAATTCATTCCGCGTGGCGGACCGGACGGCGGCGACGGCGGCCGCGGCGGCGATGTCTGGATCGAGGCGGTGGAAGGCCTCAACACCCTGATCGACTTCCGCTACCAGCAGCACTTCCGCGCCGGCACCGGCGGCCATGGCATGGGCCGCGACCGTCATGGCGCGCACGGCGCCGACATCGAGCTGCGGGTGCCGGTCGGCACCGAGGTGCTGGAGCTCGACCGCGAGACCCTGATCGCCGACCTCGACCATCTCGGCATGCGGCTGCGGCTGGCGGCCGGCGGCAACGGCGGCTTCGGCAACACCCGCTTCAAGGGCCCGGTCAACCAGGCCCCGCACTACGCCAATCCGGGCCTGGCGGGCGAGGAGAAGGAGATCTGGCTGCGGCTGAAGCTGATCGCCGACGTCGGTCTCGTCGGCCTGCCCAACGCCGGCAAGTCGACCCTGCTGGCCGCCGTCTCCGCGGCAACGCCGAAGATCGCCGACTATCCCTTCACCACCCTGACCCCCAACCTGGGCGTGGTCGATCTGTCGCCCAACGAGCGCTTCGTGCTCGCCGATATCCCCGGCCTGATCGAGGGCGCAGCGGAAGGGGCGGGGCTTGGGGTGCGGTTCCTCGGCCACCTGGAGCGCTGCTCGGCGCTGATCCATCTCATCGACGCCACCTCCGACGACGTCGCCGAGGTCTGGCGCACCGTGCGCGCCGAACTCGCGGCCTACGGTGGCGGCCTCGCCGCCAAGCCGGAGCTCGTCGCCCTGAACAAGATCGACGCCCTGGACGCGGCCACGCGCCGCGAGAAGGCCGAGGCGCTGCAGAGCGCCACCGGCGCGGCGCCGTTCCTGGTGTCAGGCGTCTCCGGGGAGGGCGTCACCGCCCTGTTGCGTGCGGCGTTCGGCAATGTCCGAGGCGACGCGGAAGCGGCGAAGGCGGCCGTCCGGTCCGACGACTGGCGGCCATGACCACGCTCGCCTCGGCGCGGCTGGTGGTGGTCAAGGTCGGCTCGTCCCTGGTGGTGGACGCCGCAGTCGGCGCGGTGGACGCCGCCTGGCTCGCCGCGCTCGCGGCCGATCTGGGCCGCCTGCGCCAGCGCGGCCAAAAACCGCTGATCGTCTCCTCCGGCGCCGTGGCGCTGGGGCGCCGCGCGCTTGGCCTCAAGCGCCGCTCGCTGACCCTGCCGGAGAAGCAAGCCGCCGCAGCCGCCGGCCAGCCGCTGCTGATGCGCGCCTGGCAGGAGGCGCTGGCGCCGGTCGGCCTCACCGTCGCCCAGGTGCTGATGACGCCGGACGACACCGAGGTGCGCCGCCGCTACCTCAATGCCCGCGCCACGCTCGAGACCCTGCTGGAGCTCGACGTCACCCCGGTGGTCAATGAGAACGACACCGTGGCCACCGAGGAGATCCGCTACGGCGACAACGACCGGCTCGCCGCCCGCGACGCCCAGATGGTCGGCGCCGACTTGCTGGTGCTGCTCTCCGACGTCGACGGCCTCTACACCGCCGATCCGCGCCGCGACCCCGCCGCCCGCCACATCCCGGTGGTCGAGGCGCTGACCCCGCAGATCGAGGCGATGGCCGGCGGCGCGC
>Ga0302317_10001750_pt1 | contig 15611 bp, 18 predicted proteins | sample III_Palsa_N3_3_FD_200450 | JGI IMG/M metagenome (GOLD analysis project Ga0302317, IMG submission 200450) | Peat permafrost microbial communities from Stordalen Mire near Abisko, Sweden - III_Palsa_N3_3 | ecosystem: Environmental > Terrestrial > Soil > Palsa > Peat permafrost | place: Sweden...
GCTCTCCAGCCTGTTCAAGGCCGGCTCGGCGACCTGGAGCTTCGCGCCGACGGTCAGCCAGACGATCTTCGACTTCGGCGCCAACAAGGGCAATCTGGCCTACGCCAAGGCCGAGCGCGACGTCGATGTCGCCCAGTATGAGAAGGCGATCCAGACCGCCTTCCGCGAGGTGGCCGACGCCCTGGCCCAGCGCGGCACCATCGACGAGCAGGTCGCGGCGCAAGGCGCCCTCACCGAGGCCTCGCATCAATCCCTGATCCTGGCTACGGCCCGCTATGAGCGCGGGGCCGACACCTATCTCAATGTCCTCATCGCCCAGCGCACCTACTACGCCGCCCAGCAGACCCTGGTGACCACCCGGCTCGCCCGCTCGCTCAACCTCGTCACCCTCTACGGCGCCCTGGGTGGAGGCCTGGATACCGCGAAGGGGGGCTAGGACGGCTGCGCTCTGATGCGAATTCCCTCCCGGGGAAGATCGCCTCAACCGGGTATGCGCACCGGCAGGTGGCTATAGCCCTTGACGAAGTTGGAATGGAGCCGCGTCGGCTCGCCCACCACCTCGATCACCGGAAAGCGCCGCAGAATCTCCTCCCACACCACTCGAAGCTGCATCTCGGCCAGTCTCTGGCCGAGACAGCGATGGATGCCGAAGCCGAATGCGGCGTGCGCCCGGGGTCGCGCGCGGTCGATGATGAACCGGTCTGCCTGTTCGATGGCGCGCTCGTCGCGGTTGCCCGAGACGTACCACATGGCGATCTTCTCGCCTTTCCGGATCGTCTTGCCGCCGATCTCCAGGTCGGTGAGCGCCGTGCGCCGCATATAGGCCACCGGGCTCTGCCAGCGGATGATCTCGGGAACCGCGCTTTCCAGCAGGGCGGGGTTGGCGCGCAGCTTGGCATATTCCTCCGGGTGCTGATGGAGGGCCAGAAGGCCGCCGGTGATCGAGTGGCGGGTGGTGTCCGATCCGGCCACGATCAGCAGGATGATATTGCCCATGTAGTTCTGAGGATTGTCGCCGCCGTCCGTGGCCGGATTGTTGGCGAGCAGAGAAATCAGATCGTCGCGACGAGCGCCGCTCCGACGCGCATTCCACAGTGGGACAAACATGTTCAGTGTCATGAACATCTCGGACTGCTGGCGGCGGCTCTCCGCCTCTTCGGCCCGGGGTGAAAGCAGATAGTCGGAGAACTGGGGCAGCCGGCGGCGGTGCTCGAACGGAAAGTCAAACAGGGTGGCCAGCATCTGGCTGGTCAGCTCGACCGCGACCCGGTCCACGAAGTCGAACGTCTCGCCGATCGGCAGCTCGTCGAGGATTTCGGCCGCCCGCGAGCGGATCAAGGGTTCCAGCTCGACCAGCGAAGGCGTCGAGAACATTGGCGCCGCCGCCTGGCGTTGCGCGTCGTGGCGTGGCGGATCGAGTGAGATGAAGCTCGCTCGCTCCTCGGAGCGCTGCTCCGGATCGCCTCCCTCCGGCGGCTCGAACAGGGTGATGCCGCCATGTTCGGACGAGGACGACAGGCGCGCCACGTCGCTCTCGCAAGCGACGATGTCGTCAAAGCGGGTGATCGACCAGTAGGGACCGTATTCGCTTTGGGCCGTGTAGTGGACGGGGTCCTCCGCGCGCAGGCGCTCGAACCACGGCCACAGCGTATCGGAGGTGAAGTGCTCGACGGCGTGCGGCTGGAAATCCTCCAGCGGCGTCGCATAGGCCCTCGCCCGGGCTTCATCCGCCAGTGACGTTCCGATGCGTGGCGTCTTGTTCTGCACGGTGGTCGCCATGTTGGACCGGCGCCTCCCAACATGTCAAAGCCGTGCTCTCCCGCTGAGCGACACGTGCGCTCCGGCGCCCACAGTGGGGCGGTCAGAGCGCCGCGGTTGATCCCGGCGCTTTTGCCGGGGCCCATAGGCTGCTAGGCGCTCCCCATGCTCAACCTCACTGGCATCACGGTTCGCCTGGGCGGACGGACGATCATCGACGACGCGACAGCGACACTGCCGCCGCGCGGTCGCATCGGACTGATCGGGCGAAACGGCGCGGGCAAGTCGACGCTCGTCCGCGTCATCGCCGGAATGCTGGACGCGGACAGCGGCGTCGTGAGCATGCCGCGCGGCAGCCGGCTGGGATATATCGCCCAGGACGCGCCCGGCGGCGACGCCACGCCCATCGACACGGTGCTCGCCGCCGATACCGAGCGAGCCGCGCTGATGGTGGAGAGCGAGGTCTGTCACGATCCCCACCGCCTCGCCGACATTCATGACCGCCTGATCGCCATAGACGCCCGTTCCGCGCCAGCGCGCGCGGCGCGCATCCTGGCGGGCCTTGGCTTCAGCGAAGAGGCGCAGCACCGCCCGTTGGAGAGTCTCTCGGGCGGATGGCGAATGCGCGTGGCGCTTGCTGCCCTGCTGTTCTCGCGGCCCGACCTGCTGCTGCTCGACGAGCCGTCGAACCACCTCGACCTGGAAGCCGTGCTTTGGTTGGAGGATTTCCTGCGCACCTACCCGGCGACGATCCTCCTGGTCAGCCACGAGCGTGATTTCTTGAACAATGTGGCCGATCACATCCTGCACCTCTCGGCCGGCAAGCTGACGCTCTACCCCGGCGGCTACGACGCCTTCGAGCGGCAGCGCGCCGAGCGGCAGGCGCAACTCGCCTCCGCCCGGGCCAAGCAACAGGCGGTGCGCCAGCGCTTGCAGGACTACGTCGCGCGCAATTCGGCGCGCGCCTCCACCGCCAAACAGGCCCAGTCGCGCGCCAAGGCCTTGGCCAGGATGCAGCCGATCGCCGAAATGATCGACGACCCCTCGCTCAGCTTCGACTTCCCCAATCCGGACGAGTTGCGCCCACCGCTGGTCACGCTTGACCTGGCGGCGGTGGGCTATGGCGACACGCCGGTGCTTCAGCACCTGAACCTGAGACTGGATCCCGACGATCGCATCGCCCTGCTGGGCCGCAACGGCAACGGCAAGACCACGCTGGCGCGGCTGCTGGCGGCGCAACTGGCCCCCATGGCCGGATCCATGAAGGCCTCCGGCAAGATGCGCGTGGGCTACTTCACCCAATATCAGGTGGAAGAACTGGATCGCTCGGAAACACCGCTTCAGCACATGAGCCAGATGATGAAGGGCGCCAGCCCCTCGGCGGTGCGGGGGCAGCTCGGTCGTTTCGGGTTCTCCGGGGCCAAGGCGACGACCGAGGTGGGACGGCTTTCGGGCGGCGAACGGGCCCGGCTGGCGCTGGCGCTGATCACCCGCGATGCGCCGCACATGCTGATCCTCGACGAGCCGACCAACCACCTCGATGTCGACGCCCGCGAGGCCTTGATCCAGGCGCTCAACGCCTACAGCGGCGCGGTGATGATCGTCAGCCACGACCGGCACATGCTGGAAATGACCGCCGACCGCCTGGTGCTGGTCGATGGCGGCACGGCGCGGGAGTTCGATGGTTCGATCGACGACTACATCGCCTTTGTGCTGGCGAGGGAGCCGGCCCCGGCCTCCGGGGCTGACGACGCCGGCGAGCGCCGGGTCAACAGGAAGGACCAGCGCAGGTCCGCCGCCGAGGCGCGCGCCAAGGGCCAGGACCTGCGCAAGCGCGCCCGCGACGCCGAGCTGGAGCTGGAGAAGCTGGTGACCCAGCGCAACGCCACCGACCAGGCCATGTTCGATCCGGGATCGGCGGAGGCGCCCCTGGAGAAGCTGACGATGACCGAGTTGATGAAGCGGCGGGCCGATCTCGAAACCCGCATCGTCTTGGCCGAAGCCGCCTGGCTCGAGGCCAGTGAGGCCCTGGAAGCCATTCCCGCATAGACTGCGCCGGCGACGTCGCGGGCGTCCGTGGCGGTGCTGTCAGTCCGACAGCGACTTGTCTCCGGTTTTCTAGCAATAGGATCACGAAATATTATCTAACCGACTTAGCGAAGAAGCTCGTCGACAAGGCGGCCCAAGAAGGATTCGGCGCGCTGGCGGGCGGTCTGGGTCTCGTTCTTGATGGCTCGACCGGCGCAGTCGCCGGGAAGTCCCTCGCTGAGGTGCTCACCAGCGACCGATCGCCGTCGAGGAGCTGAAGTAGCGGAACCGGTCAGCGCTTCATCGGAAAGGTAGAAAGCGCTTGAGGGTTGGCGCTCGCGGGGCCAGCTATCAATACGGGATCACGACGAAAGGGAGCCTGAGATGGCGGACGGAAACCAAGGCCTGCAGCTGCGCTCGCTGGTGACGGCAGGGGGAGAGCTGCAGCTCTCGCTCGCCAAGGTCCCGATCGGGGCGCCTGGGCCGGACGAGATCCTGGTGCGCATCGAAGGCACGCCGATCAACCCCTCCGACCTCGGCCTGCTGCTCGGGCCGGCCGACCTCTCGACCCTGAGCGTCGCCGGCGCCGGCGAGGAGGTGGTGGTCAGCGCCAAGATCCCACCGCAACTGATGCGGGTTGTCGCCGGCCGTGTCGGCGAGTCCCTGCCGGTTGGCAACGAAGGCGCGGGCGTGGTCGTCGACGCCGGCGCGAACGCCAAGGGGCTGGTCGGCAAGACCGTCGCCATTCTCGGCGGCGCCATGTACGCGCAATATCGCATCGTGAAGGCGGCCGACGCCCTCGTGGTCCACGACGACGCGACGCCCAAGGACGCCGCCTCATGCTTCGTCAATCCGCTGACGGCGCTCGGCATGGTCAGCACCATGCGCGCGGAAGGCCATACCGCCCTCGTCCACACCGCCGCGGCCTCAAACCTCGGTCAGATGCTGACGAAGATCTGCCTGAAGGACGGCGTCGAGCTCGTGAACATCGTCCGCAAGCCCGACCAGGCCGCGCTGCTGAGGGGCCTCGGCGCCAGGCACGTGGTCGACTCATCCGCCTCGAACTTCATGGACGACCTGATCACCGCCCTCACCGAGACCGGCGCCACCATCGCCTTCGACGCCATTGGCGGGGGCAAGCTCGCCAGCCAGATCCTCACCGGCATGGAGGCGGCGGCGGTCAAGAAGGGTGGCGGCGCCTACAGCCGCTACGGCTCGACCACGTTCAAGCAGGTCTATATCTACGGCGGCCTCGATACCGGCCCGACCGAGCTGAACCGCGCCTTTGGCATGCAGTGGGCTCTGGGCGGCTGGCTCCTCACCTACTTCATTCAGAAGGCCGGCGCCGCCGAGGCCGGCAAGCTGCGCCAGCGCGTCGCCGACGAACTGAAAACCACCTTCGCCAGCCACTACACCGCCGAGATCAGCCTACTCGAAGCCCTGCAGCCCGAAATGATCGCCGCCTACAACAAGAAGACCACCGGCGAGAAATACCTGATCAATCCAAACAAAGGGCTCTAGCGACGCAGGTCTTCCAGTGGCGCGGCGAGCTGCCCCAGCGCCTTCCCCACAATCCGCTTTGGGGGAAAGCGTGGACCTGCAACATTCTCCCAACCGCATTGGCCGCGGTAACGGGGACGCCCCGAAAGCGGACTCTGGGAATGTCCGCTAAGGGTGGTGGGCTCAATCGGTGACCGCAACACGCTACTTTTCGTCGGAGAAGGAGCGTGGTGATGAAGCAGCGGCGTCGCATTTACTACTCGGCGGCCCAGCGGGCTGAGATTTGGGATCGTTGGCAGGCTGGCGAGTCGATGAGTTCGATCGGGCGTCGGTTCGATCGAGAGTCCTCGTCGGTGTTCTCGGTGCTCTCGCCGACCGGCGGCATCCGACCTCCTGCCCGGCGGCGGGCTTCGAGAGCGCTCAGTCTTGGCGAGCGGGAGGAGATATCCCGGGGCCTCAGCAACCGCTGTTCGCTGCGGGGGATCGCTCGCCTGCTGGGTCGATCGCCGTCCACGATCAGCCGCGAGGTCCTGCGCAACGGCGGGCCGGATGGCTATCGGGCGGCGGGGTCCGACCAGGCCGCGTGGGATCGGGCCTTGCGTCCCAAGCCGTGCAAGCTGGCTTGCCGACCCTTCCTGGCCCGGACAGTATCCGGCAAGCTGCAGCGGAAATGGTCGCCCGAGCAGATCGCCGGCTGGCTCAAGCGCACCTATCCCGGGGAGCCGCACAACCAGGTGTCGCACGAGACCATCTACCGCAGCCTGTTCATCCAGACCCGAGGGGTGCTGAAGAAGGAACTGTTGAACCACCTCAGGGCCCAGCGAACGATCCGCCGCTCCCGCCACGCCAGCCTGAAGCGAAGCGGGCTCGGTCAGATCAGGGATGCGGTCTCCATCCGCGAGAGGCCGGCGTCCGTCGAGGATCGCGCCGTCCCCGGCCACTGGGAAGGCGATCTGCTCGGTGGGTCCAGGAACAGCTATGTCGCCACGCTGGTCGAGCGACACTCGCGCTATGTGATGCTGGTCAAGGTCGCCAATAAGGACACGCAAAGCGTCGTCTCGGCCCTGATCAAACAGTCGCGCAGGCTGCCCGGCGAACTCTATCAGTCCCTGACCTGGGATCGAGGCAAGGAGCTCGCCGATCACAAGCGCCTGGCCATGGCCTCGGACGTCGAGATCTACTTCTGTGACCCTCGATCCCCCTGGCAGCGGGGCTCCAACGAAAACACCAACCGGCTGCTGCGCCAGTACCTGCCGCAGGGAACCGACCTCTCCCTGCACAGCCAGGCCAAGCTCAGCGCCATTGCCAGACAGCTAAACGAACGGCCAAGAAAGACCTTGCTCTATCAGACCCCGGCGGAGAAGTTCGCCGAGTGTGTTGCGGCGATCAGTTGAACCCGCCACCCAAAGCGGAACTTTCACGCGTCCGTTTTCGGGCGCCTCAATAGATGGAGACAACTGGCCAACTCAGGTCCTTCTCAGGTCGGCGGTTTCACCTGTAGGACCGCTTTGCCGACGAACCTGCGACCGATCAGGTCGGCGGCCACGTGGGCGACATCCGTCCAGGGCGCGGTGACCTCGATCATCGGATCAAGTTCTCCGGCTGCCACAAGACCAGTAAGATGGGCCAAGCCCACGCCCGGCGGCTCGAACTGCAATTCATAGCCGAGGTAGAGGCCATATAGGCTGGTCCCGCCAACTCTGAACCCCCGTGCATCGAAGGTCGTAACCGAACTTTGCGAGGCCCCAAAAACGACGCAAGTCCCACCCGGCGCCAGCATCGAAAGCGCTGTGCCCAGCGTCTCACCGCCGACTGACTCCAGAATCAGATCGAACGGCCCGGCGGCCCCCGCGGAAGCCAGATCTGAGCCGACAACTGCGGTTTCCACCCCAAGACGCCGGACCAAAGGCTCGTTGGCGGGATTGCGGATCGCCGCCGCGACCTTGGCGCCCGCCCTCTTTGCGAGCTGGATGGCGAAGACGCCAACGCCGCCGCTGGCGCCCGTGATCAGTACGCGCGCGCCCTCCAACTTCGGCCGCTTCTTAAGGGCGTGGTGGGCGGTGAGACCGGCGACCGGCAGAGCTGACGCCGCCAGCAGATCGACCGAATCGGGAAGTTCAGCCAGCACCACTGGCGCGACGGCCAGAAGCTCGCACCATGCACCCGCAGGGACCATCCCGACAACGCGTGCGCCTGTCTTTGGCCCGGAGCCATCGAGGGCGGCTCGCTCCACAACCCCTGCGAAGTCCCAGCCGGGACGGAAGCGTTCGGGGGCTGTGTCAATCGCGCTTCTGACCTCACCCCGGTTCAGTGAAAAGGCGTGAACGCGAATGAGAGCTTGGGAAGGCTCCGGCGTCGGATCCGCAACCTCGGCAATGGCCAGGCGCCCAGCCTGGGCGTGATCGACGACAACGGCCTTCATGGGGACCTCCAGGACGTAAACGATATGGGGCAGGAACGACCCCTGGCAAACAAGTCACCCCCCGCCGCTCGTGTCGCCCAACGATGGCAAACAGTGGCGCCGATCGCGATCAAGGCTGGCCCTGCCTATGTCCGCTTCCCACCCTTAGCGGACATCTCAATGTCCGGTTTCGGGCGCCAACGATAGTCGTCTGAAGAGTGGAAGGTCAGGAACAGGAGCGCCTGTCGCCCCATGCGAGTGGGCGCGTCAGCGCTTCATCCAGGGTTTCGATTTTCCCGAGGCGAGGGCGGCCGTCTGCTGACGCTGGAACTTGCCGCCACGCGGTGGCTTGGGCTTGGCGTCGGACGCCGCCCGCTTGAGTCGCAGCGCGCGCTGGATCGGCGTCTCAGCGGCGGCGTCGGGCGGGTCGCTCATCCCCTATCTTACCACGCATTCCACCCGAGCGCCGAAACCCAGCCTGAAGGCGGACGCCTAAACGCGCTCAGAAGGCGGTAGTGTCCTAATTTGAAGTCAGGCGTAGCGGCGGTCGGCTTGAACCTTTCGGTCGCAGGGTTCGCAGAGAACGCGGGTGTTTTCCATGGTGTAGCCATCGGCGGCGCGGAGCCGGTCGATGACCGCATATTTCTCGGGTAGTGTCTGACAGCATATCGCGCACAGGTCGTTCTGCTCTCGACGCTTCGCGGCTTTCGTCTTGCGCCGATCCATCGGACCGCCCCGCTCATCATATATGAGCAGCTTCGAGACATACCGATTGTAGGCGAAACGCAGCTCCGAATCTCCGTCTGCAAGCACGTTGATGGCCGCCCTAACCTGCTCAACAACAGCATAGGCTTTCGTCAGTTCGTCTTTCGTTAGAGTGCGGTTAGGCATCTCGCCGATACTCCTGAGTTTCGGTGACACTACACTTAACCAAGCCCACCCTCGGGCGATCAGTGCGCCCCGCGCGCATTTAGGTGCAGCGTCACCGTAGTAGGCGTCAGCGCTTCGGCGTCTCGGGCCAGACCACCGGTTCGACGTCATCGTTGACGATGTCGAGGATGACTTGCAGGCTCTTGGTCAGGTGTTCGCGCCTCACACCGCCGTAGGTGAAGTCCATGCGGGTGAAGGTGAGCACATCGCTGTCGGCGCGGGCGGCGATGTAACGGAAGGCGAGCTTGCGTTCCAAGGCACTGGCCCGGGCGGCGTCGCGGGCGCGTAGGGCGATGCCGAACTCGTATTCCTGGCAGCGGCGGGCGTCGCCGGCGCCCTTGCACTCCAGGCCCTCGAACCAGGGGTGGTTGTCGCCGGGAAAGACCATCTCTACGGTGAAGCCGTTGTCACCGGTTTCCTTGACCCGCTCCACCTCGCCGCCAGCATCGGCGGCGATGGCGCGCACATCGGCGATAGAGACGCCATCAGTCAGGTCGACGGGCGCGGGCGGCGGCAGGTCGACGGGAGGCGTCGCCGGCGGGTCGGCGCTGGCCGTGGCGGCCAAGACGGACGCGGCGAGGGCGAGGACGATGATCCGTCGGAAACGCATGGCTCTCTCCCCGGTGAGCGGCATGAGGCTGGAGGCCTCGGTAGCCGCCTTCCGGAATCCGCACGGGCAGTGTGCCGCGAGAACGCGGCCCTTTCCATCTGGCGGTTGCTAATATCCGGCCGCCACCCAAAGCGGTCGTTCAGGACAGAGCTTCCGCCGTGTTTCGCGTCGCCAGCGCGTAGAGCGCGCGCTGGCCCCCTATCCCCGCCAGCACGACGATTAGCAAGACCAGGAGATAGGCGCGCCTGTGTGGCGTCTGGTCGTTGGCGCCGTAGACTAGATACCCCATGCCCAATCCTGCAGCGATAATGGCCATGACCATGACGTTGCAGATGAGAAGCAATCTGGCGTCACCAGTTTCTTTCTTACTCAGACTTGCGGCGTCTCTCGCCGCTGATAGGCGCTGCGAAACGACAAGCGACACCACCAGTACGACCCCGAGGACCCTCGTCAATGCAACCTGCAATTGGCCCTCAAAGAACCATACGATCCAGACGTCCATGCTTAGACAGATGATCCCCAGCACGTTGAGCAAGTTGGCGGCAACTGGCGGTCGCGGCGAGGCCATACCGTAACCTGACATTGTTCAGACAGCCTTTCCACCCATAGCCGGCCTCCTGAAACGTCAGCTTTCGACCAACTCAAGGATTCGGTGACACTGCACTTGTTCCGGCCAACCCTCTGGTGATCCATACGCCGCGCGCAAGTTGAGTGCGGCGCCACCGCTCCCCGCGATCACCTGACGAGGACACGACTTAGACCCGCGGCCTGAGCCCCCGCCGATCCGCGACCGCATAGGCGCCGGCCAGATTCTCGCAAGCGGCTCTCAGCACCGCGCCCTGGGCGTCGGCCAGGCGTTCGCCGCTCTCCCGCTCCACCAGCGCCCGCCATTCGGCGGGCCGGCCCAGGGCCACGTCGGCTTCGCACAGGGCCAGCAACAGCCGCGCGCTGGCGGCGCCGGTGAGCTCCAGCACCGCTCGCGCCCGCTCCGCCGCGCGGTGGCCCAGATCGGCGCCGGCCTCGCCCGCGCTTCGGTTGTCGATCCGCTCGGCGTAGCAGGCGACGCCGCCCGCCAGGGCGTGCAGGGCGGCGATGTCGCGCTGCAGCCGGCGGATGGCGTCGAGCGAAGGGCCGACGGTCAGCAGCCGGTCGAAGACATCCTGACGCCGGACGCGGCGTTCGCGCGCGCCGGCTTCGACGTCGGCGTTGGCGGCCAGGGCCAGCGCCTCGCGATTGAAGCCCCAGGCGGCCGGGTCGCGCGCGGCCTCGCGTTCGGCGGCCCGCAGCCGCGCCAGGGCCAGGGGATCGGCGGGTTTGGCGCGCTTGCGTCGCATGTCAGCCGCACAGCCCCAGGTCGAGGAGTTCCTTGAGCACGAGGTCGATCGGCGCGGTCGTGCGCACGGTGGCGATGCGCCGGTGGGCGGGGCAGTAGATCGCCCCGCCGCAGGGATTGCAGCACGACCGCATGCTCTGGCCGCAGCCGTCGACGGGAAAGGCGCATTCCCCAGGCTGGCGCGACAGCCAGGGCCTGGGCGCGACGGCGATCTCGGAGGATTTGTGAAAGGACATGATGCGAATGATTGCGTATTGCAATCTATTGGTCAAGCCCAATAATTTGCACTTTGTCTGATGACACTCTACACGCTCTTTGCATAATGCGCCATGCCTCGTGATCCTGTGCGGAACTATCTGAGGGCGTGGCGCGAGTTTCGTGGCCTGACCCAGGCCCGGCTGGCCGAAGCCATCGGCACGACCGGGGCGGTCATCAGCCTGATCGAGGCCGGCGAGCGCCGGCTGTCCGACAAGTGGGCCAGCCGGATCGCGCCAGTGCTGGGCACGCGCGCCGGCCATCTGTTCGACACCGACCCGGAGTCGATCGACACCGACGTCTTTGAGATCTGGGCCGCGATCCCGGAGGAGCGCCGCGCCCAGGCGCGCGAGGTGTTGAAGACCTTCCGGGCCGTCAGCTCAAACGAGAGCTGACCCCTACCCGAGCAACCCGGCGAGGCCGAGACCGGCGGCGGCGGCCAGGCACCACAGCGGATTGAGCTTGGTGGCGTAGGCGACGACCGCCGTGGCCGCTGTCACGCCCACCAGCTTCCACCCTCGATCGGCGGCGTGGGCCAGGAGCCAGGCGCTGGAGACGACCAGTCCCACGGTCACCGGCGCCAGGCCGGCGCCGAGCGCCGCGCGCCAGCGGGTTTCGCGCCAGCGCTCCCAGGCCTTGGCGGCGAAATAGGTCAAGAGGCACGAGGGCGCGCACATCGCCACGGTGGCCACCACCGCGCCGGCCAGCCCGGCGGCCTTCCAGCCGATCAGGGTGGCGATCATGACGTTGGGCCCGGGCGCGGCTTGGGCGATGGCAAAGAGGTTGGCGAACTCCGCGTCGCTGGTCCAATGGCGCAGGGTCACAGTCAGCCGGTGCATCTCGGGCACCACGGCGTTGGCGCCGCCGAAGGCCACCAGCGACAGCAGCGCGAACTGGACGGCGACATCGCCAAGTGGCGAGGCCTTCACGCCTTGCGCCCCCAGGCCGCCGCCACGCTCAGCGGCGCCAGCGCCAGGAGCACCCAGATCAGCGGCCAGCGCATCAGGCCGACGCCGACGAAGGCCAGGGCGATGAAGGGCGCCGCCGTCACCGGCCGCTTGCGGACAATCGGCGCGGCCATCTTGGCCGCCGTCGCCGCCACCAGGCCGCAGGCCGCCGCGCCCAGGCCGGCGATCATGGCCGGCGCCCGGCCCACCGCGCCATAGCGTCCGTAGAGCGTCGCCAACACCAGGACGATGGCCACCGGCGCGGCCAACAGGCCGGTCACCGCCGCCAGGGCGCCTGTCGCGCCGGCGAAGCGCGAGCCGACCACGACGGAGACATTGACGATGTTGGGCCCGGGCAGGGTCTGGCACAGGGCCAGGGTCTCGGTGAACTGGGCCTCGGTCAGCCAGGCCCGCCGCTCCACCAGCATCCTGCGCGCGAACGGCAGCACCCCGCCGAAGCCGGAGAGGCCGACCGACAGGAAGGCCAGGAACAGCGACGCCACGCCCGGCGAGTCGGATTGTGAAAAGTCACGTAATTGCATATCGAAACTCTTCATTGCATCTATTATTGCATTATGTAATCATTCTGTGATGACGTCACAAAACGACAGGTTGCGCGCCCTGAACGACAGTGTGGCCGAACTCACCGCCCACTGCGTCGACACGTTCGACGCCGGTCGCGGCGTCGCCGACGAAGAGCTGCGATCGCTCGAGACGCTGGCCCAGGCGATCCGTCGCGCGCTCGGCGAGTGGCGGACGCTCACCAGCGACCTGGAGTTGGCCAAGCCCTTGGACGCCGGCCGCGCCGGCGCCCTCGTCCTGGAAACCGTCTTCGACGAGGCCCTGGCGCCGCCGGCCTGGCGGGTGCTGTCCGATCTGATCGCCGTGGGCGAGACGTGAGCGCGGCGCCCTTTCGCGCCCTCGGCGGGGTCATTCTCGCCGACCATGGCCCGATCCACCTGGCCGAGGCGCGCGCCCTCATGGTCGTCTACATGCGTGAGGCGGGCGCCAACCAGGGCGGCTGGCGCGATCTCTGCGTCGCCCGCGCCCAGGCGCTGGCCGCCGCCGTGATCCACGCGACGGAATGGCGCCGCGCCGCCGGCTGGGGCGACCCCGAGCAGGCGGACGGATGAACCGCTCAAGCGCGCCTGCCCCGCGGCGCGACGTTCAAGGCCTCCCCGGCGTTGGCCGGCAAGGGCAGGAAGAACAGCACCGAGACCAGGGACAGGACGCCCACGGCGATGAAAGCCGGGCCGATGATGTCGGCGGTGAGCTGGGGCGCTTGGTGAGCCACCCTGGAAAGGTGCAGGAATGTGGCGGCGATGCCGATGCCCATGCTCTGCGAAAGCTGCTGGCCCATGGTCGACATGGTCGAGGCGCGGCTCATGCGGGGGTGATCGATGTCGGCGAAGGCCATGCCGTTGAGCGAGGTGAACTGCAGCGAGCGGAAAAAGCCGCCGGTGAGCAGGACGGCGTAGATCAGCCAGTGCGGCGTGCCCGGCTTGAACAGGGCGTAGGCCATGAAGGAGACAGAGACGATCGCGGCGTTGACGACCAGGGTCCGCTTGAAGCCGAAACGCTGCAGGATCGGCGGGGCGCAGGTCTTCATGACGATGGCCGCGGCGGCGCTGGCGAAGGTCATCAGCCCGGCCTGGAGCGCGGTGAGGCCGAAGGCGACCTGAAGCAGCATGGCCAGCATGAACGGCATCGCTCCCATGCCCATGCGCAGAAAGGCGCCGCCCACCGTCGCGGCGTGGAAGGTGTCGATCTTGAGCAGGCTGAGATCGAGGATGGCGTTGGAGACCCGCGTCGCGTGCCAGGCGTAGAGCGCCAGCAGCGCCGCGCCGCCGGCCATCAGGGCCGCGATCGCCCACGGCGGCAGGGGCCCGCGGCCGAGGTTGTCGAAGCCCCAGACCACCGCCGCCATGCCAAGGCCGGTGAGCACCAGGCCGGTCCAGTCCAGCGGCGCCGTATCCTCCTCACGGACGTCCTTGATGTAGCGCGTCACCAGATAGACGCCGGCGGCGGCGATCGGCAGGTTGAGGAAGAAGATCCAGCGCCACGAGCCATAGGTGATGATCAGGCCGCCGATGGGCGGCCCGATCACCGGCCCCAGGAGCGCCGGCATGGTCAGCACGCTCATGGCGCGCACGAGGTTGTGCTTGGGGGTCGAGCGCAGCAGCACCAGGCGGCCTACCGGCATCATCATCGCCCCGGCTGCGCCCTCGAAGGCGCGCGCGGCCAGCATCTCCGGCAGGTTGGTGGCCAGGCCGCAGGCGGCGCAGGCGGCGGCGTAGGCCACGATAGCGATGACGAAGACGCGCTTGGCGCCAAAGCGGTCGGCCATCCAGCCGCTGACCGGCAGGAACACCGCCGAGGCCAGGAGATAGATGCTGATGGTGGTGTTGAGGCGGACGGGGTCCTCGCCGAACGAGCGGGCCATGGTCGGCAAGGCGTTGGCGATGACGGTGGCCGACAGGGTCTGCATCATCAGCGCGCCGCCGATGATGGCCGGCACCAGGGAGGAGAACGGCTCCGCGTCCCGGCCATCGACGCCCGCGGCCTCGGCGATCAGCTCGCGGCGCGGCGGTTCGATGTAGTCGGTGACGCCCAGGGCCTCGCCGGGCGCCCGCAGGGCCAGGTCCGGATTGGCGGGCGTGTCGGCCATCAGCGGTCTCCCGCCAGGCGCATGAGCGGGGCCGCGGCCGCCGCCAGGGCGCGACGATCCTTCGCCGGCAGGGCCGCCAGCCGCTTGGCCAGCCATTCATTGCGTTGCCGGCGGATGGCGAGCAACGCCGCCTCCCCCCCCGCCGTGACCCGCAGGCCCACCCGGCGGCGGTCCTCGGCGCGCGGCGGGTCGCGCTCGATCCAGCCCAGGGATTCGAGGCGCTTGAGATGCGCCGACATCGACGGCGCGCTCATCTGCTCGGCTTCGGCCAGCTCGCCGCCGCCCACGCCCGGGTGCTTGGCGATGACGCCGACGATCTGGGCGTCGAGGGCCGAGACCCCGGCCTTCTGAGCCTCGCGGCGCAACAGGCGCGAGGCGCGCAGCAGACCCGGCCGGAGAGCCTCGGCCAGCGACACCAGGTCGTCGTCGATGTCTGAGAGCGTCATGAATTGGCCAGGTAGTTAGTTAGGCAACATAACTACAACGCCACGCGGTCGATTGCAAGATCGTTGGGCGTCGACCGTGCGCGTGTTAGTCTCCAGGCAAGGCGGGAGGGCCAGCCATGCAGGCGAAATTCACCTATGCCATCAAGTTCGTGGCCGACATGGACAAGGCGGTGGCCTTCTATCGCGACACCTTCGGCCTGACGGTGAAGTTCGCCTCGCCGTTCTGGAGCGAGTTCGTCACCGGCGACGTGACCCTCGCCCTGCATCCCGCCAGCGACAAGAACCCGGCCGGCGGCGTCGAGATCGGCTTCTCGACCGAGAACCTGGCGGCGCTCTACGAGGCGCGGGCGACCAACGGCCTCACCTTCGCCCAGGCCCCGCACCTGGAGCACGGAACCCTGCTCTCCCAGATTCTCGACAGCGAAGGCGTGGCAGTGTCGCTCAGCGGGAAGCCGTGACCACCGCCTCCCTCCCCTCGATGGCAGGGCTATCGCGCTCAATCCACCTCTCCCAGCGGGAGAGGTCGAGACGCGCCCCGGGGCGCGTCCGGGTGAGGGGTTAGGGAAGGCGCCAAATAATGTGCGTCATCCCGGACGGAGCGCCAAGGGCGCGGAGATCCGGGACCCAGGGGATGGCATACGCCAACCGCGCCACTGCATGACGACCGTGGCTTCCATTGGAGCTTGATCGCCTGGGTCCCGGACAGCCGGCTGCGCCGGCTTCCGGGATGACGTA
>Ga0302317_10001752_pt1 | contig 15609 bp, 12 predicted proteins | sample III_Palsa_N3_3_FD_200450 | JGI IMG/M metagenome (GOLD analysis project Ga0302317, IMG submission 200450) | Peat permafrost microbial communities from Stordalen Mire near Abisko, Sweden - III_Palsa_N3_3 | ecosystem: Environmental > Terrestrial > Soil > Palsa > Peat permafrost | place: Sweden...
TCCCGTCCTCGAGCGGCCGGAAATCGTTGTTGAGTTCGATCCAGTGGCGGCTGGTCTGGGTGACGATCACCCGGGCCGCGCCGGTCGCCGGATCGACGGCCAGCAGATCCAGCCGTTTTTGGTCGCGCATCTCGCGCTGGACGTAGAGGGTCCGGCCATCCTTCGACCAGTCGACCCGGGCCAGGTAGATGTCGGTGTCACCCCCGAGATCGACTTTCACGCGGGCGGAGGTCGCGACGTCCTCGACGTAGAGCTCGACCTTGGCGTTGGGCCTTCCGGCGCGCGGATAGCGCTGGTCGACCACTGTCACCCCCTCGGCCCCGATGTCGAAGCGCGGGACGACATCGACGCCGGAGACGTCGACCTGCGTCAGGGCGATCTGGCGCTCGTCCGGAGACCACCAGTAGCCGGTCTCGCGATCCATCTCTTCCTGGGCGACGAACTCGGCTTCCGCCCAGGGATGAAGCTCATCGCCGCCCACGGTGAGCGCCCGCTCCGCCCCGCCGCCGGTCGGCCGCACGTAGAGATTGTCGCCGCGCACGTAGGAAACGTAGCCGCCTTTCGGCGACAGCCGCGCATCGGTGTCGTCCTCAGGATGGTCGGTCAGCCGGCGCAGCGCGCCGCTCGCCCGGTCCCACAGCCAGAGATCGCCCTCCACGGGGGCAAGGATCCTGTCTCCAGCCTCGTCCCAACTGTAGTCGACCACGCCGTGCGATTGGATGCCCTGCCGCTCGCGCCGGCTCTTCTCGGCCTCGGAGAGGCTGGCGTCCTTGGGGGTGAGCGCGCGGCCGTCCACGATCATCCGAGGCGGCGCACCGTCGGCGCCGGCGATCCACAGGTCGGTGAGGCGCTGATCGTCGGCTTTGGCGCGCAGGAATGTCACGGCCGAACCGTCCGGCGCCAGCTCGACCTTGCGGGCCCGCGGACCAGAGAGATCTGGGTCGGCAAACACCCGCTCCGGGGTCAGTTTCTCAGCCTGAGCGGCGCCCGCCGCCAGCAGGCCGCCGACCACCAAGCCAGCCAACTTCGATCTCAAGACCATCCCGCCTCCTTGAGCGCCTTGGCGTAGGTCCGACTGACCGGCGCCGTCACGCCGGCCGCCAGCTTGGCTTCGCCAGCCCCCCGGCGCCAGCGCACGTCTTCGATAGCGTCCGCGGCCACCCACCACGACCGGTGAACGCGCAGCCCGTGGGCCGCCGCCAGCTCGTCGAGGGCGTCCTGAAAGCGAAGGGTGATGAGCTCCGGCCCCGCGTCGGTGTGCACCCGCAGCCAATGATCATAGGCCTCAACGGCCACCAGGCGAGCGGCGCGCCGCTTGGCCGACAGGCGGCGCCGGAAGGCGGCGTCCGCTCCAGGCAGGGGCGGGGCGACGACCGTTCGCGTCTCGACGATCGTCCTTGGCGCCCGCCAGACCAGGGCGCGGACCGACATCACCGCGACGCTGACAATGAACACCTGCCAGACAAGAGTTGGCAGATGCGGGCCGGCCCCGCGGCGAAACATGACTTCACTGATCGCCACCACGAGCGCCGTCACCAGAGGCGTCATCAGCACCGAATCGAGCCCGACGCGCCGCCAGAATCCGCCGACGCGCCGTCCGAAGATCTCATCGACGCCGATGCCGAGCGCCCCGCCGCCGACGATGCACAACTGCCAGTAGAAATAGCGAAAGCTTGGCGACAGATTGGCGGAGCCGAACGGCTCCAGCATGGCCATGAACCCGCCCATGACCGCCAGGAGCGCCAGGTCGGCGCAGATGCGCGCCAGCGCCCCCCTCACGGCGCCACTCGCGCAGATTTGGCGCCGCTCACGCTGAGGCGTCTGTCCGCAACGCCTCGACCTGTCGCATCGAAACGACCGATCGGAGGCGGACACATGAGCAAGCGACTCAATCGGACCCTGTGGTGGCTGACGGCGATCTCGAGCGTCGGTCTGGCCCTCTTCTCATATCGCTACCTGCCGCGCCTAGGGCCGCTGGCGCCGAACGTCATGGGCAACGCCTTCGCCAATCCCTGGCTGGACCTTCACGTGGCCGGCGCGGCGACGGCGCTCATCACGGTTCCCTTCCAGCTGTTAGCCGGGGTGCGGAGGCGCTGGCCCCAGGCGCACCGTTGGACTGGGCGCGTCTATGTCGTCGGCTGCCTCACAGGGGGCGTCGGTGGCCTGGTCATGGCCTTCGGCTCGACCTCCGGGCCTGTCGCCACCGCCGGGTTCGGCTCCCTGGCGGTGATCTGGATCATCGCCAACATCCAGGGATGGCGCGCCGCGGTTGCGCGCCGCTTCGGGGAACACCGCGCCTGGATGATCCGCTCCTTCGCCATGACTTTCGGCGCCGTCACCCTGCGGATCTATCTGCCGCTCCTGCCGCTGCTTGGTCTTTCGTTCATGGACAGCTTCCGCGTCACCTCGTTCCTGGCCTGGGTTCCCAACCTGATCCTGGCCGAGCTCTATCTGCGGGGCGCATTTGACCGGCCCCGGACGTCCGCGACCGCCCCGGCATGAGGGGCGCTTACGTTGACACTCAGGGCGCATCTACCTAAGTCACGCGCGCGCCGAAGTGCGCGGTGTTTCCGAGCCGGCGAAGGTCCATCAAAGTGCGCGGCGCCCGCCGCCGCCCGCGCCAGGCTTCAAGCGGTCCCCTTCATGCTCGATCTGAAAAAGTTCCTCGGCTCCTCCAACGACCGCAAGGTCAGCGTCCTGATGAAAAAGGTCGCGGCGATCAACGCCCTGGAGCCGGAGATCTCGGCCCTGTCCGACGCGGGGCTGCGCGCCAAGACCGACGAGTTCCGCGCCCGCTACGCCAAGGGCGAGACCCTCGAGTCGATGCTCAACGAGGCCTTCGCCGTCGTCCGCGAGGCGGCCAAGCGGCGGTTGGGCGAGCGGCACTACGACGTGCAGATGGTCGGCGGCATGGTGCTGCACAGAGGCGGCATCGCCGAGATGCGCACCGGCGAGGGCAAGACGCTGGTCGCCACCCTGCCCGCCTACCTGAACGCCATCGCCGGCCAAGGCGTCCACCTGATCACCGTCAACGACTATCTCGCCACCCGCGACGCCGAGTGGATGGGTCGGGTCTACGGCTTCCTCGGCCTGACCGTGGGGGTGATCGTCAATGGCTTGTCGCAAGGCGAGCGCCAGCGCGCCTATGCCGCCGACATCACCTACGGCACCAACAACGAGTTCGGCTTTGATTACCTGCGCGATAACCTCGTCTACGACGCCTCCGAGATGGTCCAGCGCGGCCACAGCTTCGCGATCGTCGACGAGGTCGACTCGATCCTGATCGACGAGGCGCGCACGCCGCTGATCATCTCCGGACCGACCGAGGACCGCTCGGACTTCTACCGGACCATCGACAAGCTGGTGAAAGAGCTGGTCCGCGATCCGGACACCTTCGAGCACGACGAGAAGCAGAAGCAGGCCCTGCTCACCGAGTTCGGCTCCGAAACGATCGAGGAAACACTCGAGGCCGCCGGCCACTTCGCCGACGGTTCAGCAGGGCTTTACGACCCGGCCAACGTCTCGGTCGTGCACCACGTCAATCAGGCGCTGCGGGCCAACGTGCTCTACCAGCGCGACCGCGACTACATCGTCCGCGATGGCGAGATCATGCTGATCGACGAGTTCACCGGCCGGATGATGCACGGCCGCCGGCTGTCGGAAGGCCTGCACCAGGCGATCGAAGCCAAGGAAGGCGTCGATATCCAGCCGGAGAACCAGACCCTCGCCTCGGTCACGATCCAGAACTACTTCCGCCTCTACGGCAAGCTGTCAGGCATGACCGGCACGGCCGCCACCGAGGCGCAGGAATTCTTCGACATCTACAAGATGGACGTCGCGGAAATTCCGACCAACCGCCCGATCACGCGCAAGGACGACGACGACGAGGTCTACCGGACGGCGGACGAGAAGAACGAAGCCATCTGCCAGCAAATCGCCGAATGCTATGTGCGCAAGCAGCCGATCCTGGTCGGCACGGTGTCCATCGAGAAGTCCGAGCACCTGTCGGACACCCTGCAGAAGCGTCCCTATGAAGTGGTGCTCAGCCGCACGCTGAAGCCCAAGTACGCCAAGATGGATCCCAAGGAGTTGGCCAAGCTCGGGGACGAGGCCTACGACATCGAAAGCGTCAAGGGGAAGGGCATTCCCCACAGCGTACTGAACGCCCGCTACCACGAACAGGAAGCCTTCATCGTCTCCGAGGCCGGCGTGCCCGGCGCGGTGACCATCGCCACCAACATGGCCGGCCGCGGCACCGACATCAAATTGGGCGGCAACCTCGACATGCGCATCGCCAAGTGGCGCGAGGAGCAAGCCGGCCTTGGCGTCGACCCCACCCCGGAGGCGGAAGCCGAAGAGCGCGCCGCGCTCGCGGCCGAGATCGAAGTCAAGAAAGCCGAAGCGCTTGCCGCCGGCGGCCTCTTCGTGCTCGGCACCGAGCGGCACGAGAGCCGGCGCATCGACAACCAGCTGCGCGGCCGCACCGGCCGCCAGGGCGACCCGGGTCACTCGAAATTCTTTCTGTCGTGCGAAGACGACCTGCTGCGCATCTTCGCCGGTGACCGGATGGACGCGATCATGCGGTTCGCCGGCATGGAGGAAGGCGAGGCGATCACCCATCCCTGGCTCAGCAAGGCCATCGCCACCGCCCAGAAGCGGGTCGAGCAACGTAACTACGAGATCCGCAAGAACCTGCTGAAATACGACGACGTCATCAACGACCAGCGCAAGGCGGTATTCGAGCAACGCCACGAGTTCATGACCTCCAAGGACCTCTCGGAGATCGTCACGGAAATGCGCAACGACACCATCGACGACCTCGTCGCCCGCCACCTGCCGCCTAAGGCCTACGCCGACCAGTGGGACGTGGACGGCCTCGCCCAAAACGTCGAAAGCCTGCTCGGTCTGACGCCGCCGATCAAGGCGTGGGCCGCCGAGGAAGGCATCGCCAACGAGGAGATCGCCGAGCGCCTGCGCGCCGCCAGCGACGCCCGCGCCGCCGAACGCGAGGCGCAGATCTCGCCCGATCAGATGCGCGACCTGGAGAAGAACTTCCTGCTCCAGATGACCGACTATCAGTGGCGCGAGCACCTCACCCACCTCGACCATCTGCGCAACGTCATCGGCCTGCGCGGCTATGGCCAGCGCGACCCACTCAACGAGTACAAGACCGAGGCGTTCTCCCTGTTCGAGACGCTGATCGGCGACCTTCGGCAGTCCGTGACCCGCTGGGTGATGACCGTCGAGTTCCGTTTTGCGCCGCCCGAACCATCGCCTCCGCCGATGTACGAGGTGCACATGGACCCCTCGACCGGTGAGAACGAGCGCGCTCTGGAGAACGTGGGCGCGACACTCTCCGGCGGCGAAGCCGCAGCCCGCGCCGCTTTGCCGCTCTCGGCGCTGCCGCCCGGCTTCGAAACCACCGGCCGAAACCAGCCCTGCCCCTGTGGTTCTGGCAAGAAGTTCAAGCACTGCCACGGAGCGCTGGTCTGACGGGTGAGCGGTCACTTAAGTCCCGCTCATCCCGGCGAAAGCCGGGACCCAGGCTTTTTATGAAATGCTCGGCCCTAGGATAAAAACCTGGGTCCTGGATCGTCGCGCTCCCGCGCGCCGTCCAGAATGAGCGGGGTTGGAGACGGCGCGTTGAACGGAGGCGACGTTGGCGGCTGCCTATGACTTCCTCGTCGTCGGCGCGGGGGTGGCGGGCGCCTCCATCGCCGCCGAGCTGGCGGCCGAAGCGACCGTGCTACTCACCGAGCAGGAAGAGCGACCCGGCTACCACACCTCCGGCCGCTCGGCGGCCATGTATATCGAGAGCTACGGCGCCGAGCCGGTCCGCCGGCTGACCGCCGCCAGCCGCGCCTTCTTCGAATCGCCCCCCGAGGGCTTCGTCGACCATCCTCTGCTCTCGCCTCGCGCAGCCTTGACGATCGCGCGCGCCGACCAGAGCGAGGCTCTGGATGATTTGGCCCGCCAGATCGCGGCGGTTGGCGGCGCCTTCCGCGAACTGACGACGGCGGAAGCCCAAGGCCTCGTTCGCCAGCTCCGGCCGGAGGCGGCGGCGCGCGCGATCATCGAGCCCGAGTCAGCCGACATCGACGTCGGCGCCCTACACCAAGGCTTCCTGCGCCTCGCCCGCGCCCGCGGCGCGACGCTTGTCACCGACGCACGCGTCGAGGCCCTGGCGCGCTCGGGCGAGACTTGGCGCGTGCGTCTGGCCAACGGCGAGACGATCGAGGCGGGGGCGGTGATCAACGCCGCCGGGGCCTGGGCCGACGACGTGGCGCGCCTCGCCGGCGTCGCCCCGATCGGCCTTACCCCCAAGCGGCGAACGGTCATCCTCCTCGACCCTCCGGCCGCCGCCGACATCGGATCCTGGCCCACCGTCCTCGACGTCGAAGAGAGTTTCTATTTCAAGCCTCAGTCGGGCCTCATCCTCGCCTCGCCTTGCGACGAGACGCCGTCGCCGCCGGTGGACGCCGCGCCCGAGGAGCTCGACATCGCCGTCTGCGTGGAGCGGGTGCAGGCCGCGGCGGACATTCCGGTGCGACGGGTGACGCGCTCATGGGCGGGTCTTCGCACCTTCGCGCCGGACAAGATCGAGGTGTTCGGTTTCGATCCCGCCGCGCCCCGCTTCTTCTGGTACGCCGGCCAGGGCGGCTATGGCATGCAGACCGCCCCGGCCGCCGCCCGCCTCGGCGCCGCCATGGCGCTCGGCCGCGAGATTCCCGCCGACCTTGCGGAAAGGGGCCTCACGGCGGCGCCCTTCAGCCCAGGCCGCTTCGCCTAGAGCAGGCCAGGGAACGCGCCGCCATCGATCAGGAAGTTCTGGCCGGTGATGTAGCCGGCCCGGGCGCCGCACAGGAAAGCTGCCAGATCGCCGAACTCGGCCGGGTCTCCGAACCGCCCTGCCGGAACGGTCGCGCGGCTGCGGTCGCGCGCCGCATCGTCCGCGTAAAGCATCTTGAGCCGGTCGGTGTCGAACAGGCCCGGCAGGACATTGTTGATCGTCACGTTGTGCTTGACCACCTGCCGCGAGAGGCCACCGACGAAGCCGGTCAGACCGGCCCGGGCCCCGTTCGAAAGCGGCAGGGCGTGGATCGGCGATTTCACGCTGCCGCTGGTGATGTTCACCACCCGGCCGAAACGGCGCTCGATCATGCCGTCGAGCGTGGCGCGGATCAGGAACACCGCCGACAGCATGTTGCCGTCGATGGCCTTGATCCAGTCCTCACGCGAGAACTGCCGGAAGTCGCCGGCTGGCGGCCCGCCAGCGTTGTTGATCAGGATGTCCGGCGCCGGCTGGGCGGCCAGCAGGGCTTCGCGGCCTTCGTCGGTGGTCACGTCGCAGGCGACCGCCGTCACCGAAGCGCCCGTCTCGGCGGCGATCTCAGTCGCCGTCCGCTCGAGCCGCTCGGCGCCGCGCGCCGCCAGGGTGAGCATGACCCCCTCGCGGGCCAGCGCCGTCGCCACGCCGCGTCCCAGGCCGGCGCTGGCGCCGCAGACGATGGCCTTGCGGCCGGCGATTCCCAGATCCATCGCAGACCTCCGTTCAGACGATCACGGAGTCTTTCTTGCCCCAATAGGCGTCGCGGATCAGCCGTTTATAGAGCTTCCCAGTCGGATGGCGCGGCAACTCGGCCATGAAGTCGATGCGGCGGGGCGCCTTGACGTGACTGAGATTGGCGCGGGCGAAGGCCGACAATTCGGCCGCCAGAGCCTCGCCGGGCTCGACTCCGTCCGCTGGCTGGACGACGGCCACAACCTCTTCGCCCATCTCCTCGTGCGGGGCGCCGACCACCGCGACATCGGCCACCTTGGGGTGGGTGATCAGCAGGTTCTCGATCTCCTGCGGGTAGATGTTCACGCCGCCGGAAATGATCATGAAGCTCTTGCGGTCGGTCAGGAACAGGTAGCCGTCCTCGTCGAGCCAACCGACGTCGCCCAGCGTCGTCCAGCCGTGTTTGTTGCGGCTCTCAGCCGTCTTGTCCGGATCGTTGTGGTATTCGAACGCCCCGCCGCCGGCGAAATAGACCGCCCCTTCGGCCCGCGCCGGCAGGGGTTCGCCCGCCTCGTCGCAGACCTTCACCTCGCCCACGATGGCGCGGCCGACCGAGCCCTTCTTCGTCAACCACTCCTCAGAGTTGATGGCGGTGAATCCGTTCCCCTCGGTCCCGGCGTAGTACTCGTTCACGATCGGGCCCCACCAGGCGATCATCGCCTCTTTGACCGGCACCGGGCAGGGCGCGGCGGCATGGAACACGCTCTTCAGCGACGAAAGGTCGTACTTCGCCCGCGTCGCCTCAGGCAGTTTCAACATCCGCACGAAGTGGGTGGGCACCCACTGGGCGGTGGTGACCTTGTATTTCTCGATGTAGGCGAGCGCGGCCTCCGGGTCGAAGCGCTCCATCACGACCACTGTACCGCCGAGCGCATGCACGGCCATCGACCAGCCGAGCGGCGCGGCGTGATAGAGCGGCGCCGGCGAGAGATAGATGCTGTCGGCCGTCCAGCCGTACATCCCGACGCCCATCATCATCAGGCCGTTGGGCGCGTCGATCGGCTGGGGACCGTCGGGCGCGGCGCGCTTGACCCCCTTGGGTCGCCCGGTGGTGCCGGAGGAATAGAGCATGGCCCCGCCGCCGGTCTCGTCGGCGATCGGCGTTTCCGGAAACTGGGCGCGGGCGGCCTCGAAGCTCTGGTACGGCCCCTGGGCGCCGTCGGTCATCAGCAATGCTACACCAGGAAGCGACAGTTGCAGGGCGACCGGGGCAACTCCGGCCGAGGTCACCAGCGCCTTCGCCCCGCTATCCCCCACGATGTACTCGACCTCGCCGGCCGTCAGCTTGGAGGAAATGCAGGTGAAACGCAGGCCCGAACGCTGCGCCGCCCACAGGACCTCGTAGTAGCGGGGCGAGTTGTCCATGAAGATGGCGACCGCGTCGCCCGCCTGGAGGCCGAGGCTGCGAAACAGGTGGGCGCCCTGGTTCGAGCGGGCCTCAAGTTTGCCGTAGGTCACCGTCTCGCCGGAGGCGGCCATGATGTAGGCCGGCTTGTCGGGCGCGGTCTTGGCGTGGTGGGTCGGATGCATGTCAGGCGGCCAAGGCGCCGGTTGGCGCGTGGCCGAGGATGAGGTCCGCGGCCTTCTCGGCAATCATGATCGTCGGCGCATTGGTGTTGCCGGAGACCAGGCGCGGCATGATCGAGGCGTCGACCACGCGCAGGCCCTCCACCCCGATCACCCTGAGCTGCGGATCGACCACCGCCAGGGGACCGTGACCCATCTGGCAGGTGCCGACTGGGTGATAGATGGTCGAGCCGGCCATGCGGGCGAACTCGAGCAGCGCCTCGTCGGTCACCGCCTCCGGCCCGGGCGTCAGCTCGTGATCGACGTAGGGGGCCAGCGCCGGCTGTTCGGCGATCTTGCGGCCGATTTTCAGCGACGCCACCGCTACTTCCTGATCAAGCGCAGCGGAAAGATAGTTCGGCGCAATCGACGGGTAGGTGGCCGGGTCCGGCGAAACAATGCGGATCGTTCCGCGGCTCTCGGGGCGCACCTGGCAGGGCGCGATGGTCAGGCCGGGCGCGCCTTCGAGCACCATCTTCTGCTCGTTCACGAGCTTGTCGGTGTCCATGGTGGCTGGCAGGATGTGGTACTGGATGTCCGGCCCGGCGAGATCGGGCCGCGAGCGCGTGAAGACGGCGATATGGGCCGCCGAAAGGGTCAAGAGGCCCGTACGCTTGGTCAGATAGTTGAAGATCTCGCCCACGAAGCGGCCGCCCCGCGTCATCTCGTTGACCGACACCACGTCGGGCTTCAGTCGCCAGGACTCGGTGATCACATAATGGTCCTGCAGGTTGGCGCCGACGCCCGGCGCATCGCGCACCACTGGGATGCCGAGGCTCTGCAGCAGGCTCCCCTCGCCGATCCCAGACAGCTGCAACAGTTGCGGTGAATTGATCGCGCCACCGGCCAGGATCACTTCGCGCGCCGCCCGGGCCTGTCGCTTGACGCCGCCCTGAACGAACTCGACGCCGACCGCGCGGCCGTTCTCGATCATCACCCGCGAAGCCAGCGCCCGCGTCTCCACCGTCAGGTTTGGCCGGTTCATCACCGGGTGCAGATAGGCAACGGCGGCCGAGCATCTCTGGCCGTTCCTGACGGTCAACTGGTAGTAGCCGGCGCCCTCCTGGTCTTCGCCATTGACGTCGTCGTTGCGCGGGATGCCGGCCTGGACGCAGGCCTCGATCACCGCGTCGCTGACCGAATGGGTCTGGGTCACGTCCGAAACGTTGAGCGGTCCGCCCACGGCGTGGTTGGGCCCCGCGCCACGCTCCTGGTGTTGGGCTCTTAGGAAATAGGGTCGCACGTCGTCCCAGCCCCACCCCTCACACCCGAGCTGGCGCCAGCCGTCGTAGTCGGCGTGCTGACCGCGGATGTAGAGCAGGCCATTGATCGACGACGAGCCGCCGAGCACCTTGCCGCGCGGCCAGACGTGGGTCCTGCCGCCCGTCCCGGGGTCCGGCTCGGTGGAATAGAGCCAGTTGACCTTCGGATCCTTGAGCGTCGACGAGTAACCGACCGGCACGTGGATCATCAGGTTGGAGAAGAACTGGCCGGGATTGTGCGTCGGCCGGTCGTCGCCGCCGGCTTCCAGCAGCAACACCTTGGCGCCTTCGGCCGAAAGGCGGTTGGCGAGCACGCACCCCGCCGACCCCGCGCCCACGATGATGAAATCGGCGTTCAGATCCTCGGCCATGCGGCGCGCCTCTCCTAATGATTGCTTGAAATCTAGGGCTGGCGATGCGGGCGCGTAAAGGGCGGCCGCTTGACTGTCCCTGCGGAAGGGGCGCGGCTTAGGCCACTTTTCTCACCAGGGAGCCGTGACCATGGCTGGCGAACAGTTCGAGACCATCCTCTATACAGTGGAGGACGGCATCGCGACCATTACCCTCAACCGTCCCGACCGGCTCAACGCCTTCACCGCCCGGATGATGGCCGACCTGATCGCGGCCTTCGACCTTACCGACGCCGACGACGCCGTGCGCGCCGTGATCGTCACCGGAGCCGGCAGAGGATTCTGCGCCGGCGCCGATCTGTCGGCCGGCGCCGCGACCTTCAACTATGAGCGCCGCACGGACCCAATCCGCGCCGAGGGGCTGGTGGGCGGCGTACAGCGCGACGGCGGCGGCCGCCTGACGCTGCGCATCTACGAGAGTCTCAAGCCGGTAATCGCCGCCGTGAACGGCCCGGCCGTTGGGGTCGGTGTGACCATGCAGTTGCCCATGGATATCCGCCTGGCCTCCACGGATGCCCGCTTCGGCTTCGTCTTCGCCCGGCGGGGCATCACCCCCGAGGCGGCGTCCTCCTGGTTCCTGCCGCGACTGGTGGGCATGCAGACGGCGCTGGAGTGGTGCTACACCGGCCGCGTGTTCCCGGCCCAGGAGGCTCACGAGCGCGGCCTCGTCCGCTCGTTGCATGCACCGAACGAACTCTTGCCCGCCGCCCGCGCCCTCGCGCGCGAGATCGCCGACAACACCGCCCCAGTCTCCATCGCGTTGACCCGGCAACTTCTCTGGCGCATGGCCGGCGCCGATCAGCCGATGGAAGCCCACAAGGCAGACAGCCGCGCCATCCAATCGCGCGGCGCGGCGGCGGATGCTGCCGAAGGCGTCACCGCCTTCCTGGAAAAGCGTTCCCCAAACTATCCGAATCGGGTTTCCAGCGATCTTCCAGACATTTGGCCCCACTGGAAGCCACGGGAATTCAGTTGAGGAGACCCGCGCTACTGCCCGGGCTGCGGGAATAGCCGGACCTTGGTCATATTGGCGCGAATTCCACGACAAAAAAACGACAGATCCCTTGTGACCTTCGCGGAAACTCCATAAAAGCGCCCACTATCAGTGCATGCTTAAAGGGATGGGGCCCATAACCCGGTAAACAGTGAAAGACGAAGCATGGAAGAGAAGGCCGAAATTATCGAAATGACCGCCGAGATCGTGGCGGCCTACGTCGAAAACAACAACATTTCCACAGGCGACCTGCCGGCGCTGATCCAGAGCGTCCATCGCGCCCTGACGTCCGTCGCTTCGGGCGGCGAAGCTGTAGAGCCTGCGCCGAAGGAACCGGCTGTTCCGGTCCGTCGGTCGATCACTCAGGACTATCTCATCTGTCTGGAAGACGGGCGCAAGTTCAAGTCGCTCAAGCGGCACCTGCGCACCAAGTACAACATGAGCCCGGAAGATTATCGGGCCAAGTGGGGTCTTCCCAAGGATTATCCCATGGTCGCGCCGAGCTACGCCAAAGCGCGTTCCGATCTCGCCAAGCAGATGGGTCTGGGCCAAGGTGGCCGTCAGGCCGCCAAGGGCGCCAAGCGCCGCTAATCGATCGCGGGGCCGGGAGGATCCACCCGGCCGCCGTATCCGTGCGAACGTCTGAGATCATCCGCGGCGCTCTCCCGGCGGGAGCGCCGCGGTTTCACATCTTGAGCCAGACGACAGCGGCCGCGAAGGCCGGATAGATCGCACACATCGCCACGAGAATTCGGCGCGAAGCGAATCCCCAGCGGAAGGCGGCGGCCAGCACGGCCACCGCCACGACAGTCGCCAGTCCGGCAGCGACGAGCGGCGGATCGAGCCGCCAAGGCGTGAAGAACAGCCCCAACGCAGCTGGAACCGTCGCCTGAATCATCATCGCGCCGGAGATATTCGCCAGCGCCAATCGGTGCTTGCCCTGCCGCACCCAGATCACCGCGTTCAGCGTCTCGGGCAGCTCCGTGGCCATCGGGCTGCCGAAAAGGGCGACCAGCTGTGGCGGCGCGGCCAGAAGTTCGCCCAAGCGTTCAAGCTGATCGACAAACAGCCGCGAGGCCAGGAAGATCGCGACCAGCGCCCCGCCGGTCTGCAGCAAAATCATCGCCCGCGAGGGAACAGCCGCGTGCGGCGCCAGTCGCAGCCGAGCCAACTCCTCGCCTTCCTCCTCGCCGGCGGGAGCGGCCAGCCCGGCGCGCACCCACAGCCCGTAGACGGCCAGGAACGCCCATCCGAACAGCGCCTTGCCGGCGAAGGCGACGAGGCCGAGGCCGAGTTTCACCGAGAAGATCGCCAGGAACCAGGCCTGGTCCGCCGCCAGCCGGCGGTAGCTGCTCCGCGCCTGTACTGTGGTCGGCAACTCCCGGCCGAGGAAGATGAAGGCCGCACCCACGACGCCGTAAGCCAGGGTCGCCAAGGCCAGCGGCCCGCCCATGGCCGCGCCCACGCCCACCGCCTTGCTCGCTGCGGAAGCGCCCATGGCCACGGCCACGAAGGTGACGACTGTCTCCGGGAGGGCGGTGCCGAAGGCTGCCAGGATTGCTCCAGTGGCCGTCTGCCCCACGCCAAGCGATCGGCCCAGCCATTCCACGCCGTTGGTGAAGTATTCGCACGAGACGTAGATGATAGCTGCGCAGGCGAGCAGCAGCCCGACGGTGACCAGCAGGGGCGTCAACCGGCGGCCGCTTCACGGCGGATGCGCTCGATCATCGAGAAGAGGCCGTTGGAACGCTGCCGCGAAAGCGCACCTGTCAGGCCCAGCCGTTCGAAGGCGGCGCGGGCGTCGAAGGCCAGGATCTCGGGCCCCGTCCGCCCGTTGTAGAAGCCGAGCAGCACGGCGATCAGTCCACGGACGATATGGGCGTCCGAATCGCCGCGAAAATGAAATTGGCCCGTTCCGTCGCGGCTCGCGACCAGCCAGACCTGGCTGGCGCAGCCGCGCACCTTGTGTTCGTCGCTATGCTCGGCCTCGCTGAGCGGCTCCAGACCGCGGCCGAGGTCGATGAGGTGGCGATAGCGCTGCTCCCAGTCGCCCAGCAGCTCGAGCTCATCGGCGAGTTCGTCGACGGCGGCGTCGATGGTGGCGGCGGCGACCGTGTCCATGAGCCCGATGTGGCCTCTTGCGCGGGCTCTGGCAACCTCGAGTTCCGGCCGCCATAGTGAGGCCATGGAGATCTCCAGCGATGTCTGGGTGGCCGCGCTCGTCCGCCGGGTCGAGCTGGCCGGCGGCTTCGCCACAATCGCGCGCAAGGGCGACGCCCGCTCCGGCGCCGTGCTGGTCAAGACCTTCGATCCCAAGTCCCGAGAAGCCAAACTCTATGGGCAGGCCTTCGCCCACGACGGCGAGACGGTCTGGATGAGGCCTCTGGACTCCGTCGCCGAGGCTGACGTCGACGCCTATACCCTGCGCGCCGCTCGGATCGACCCGGATCTGTGGGTGGTGGAGATCGAGGCTCCCGACGGCGCGCGCTTCCTCACCGAGCGGGTGGAGGGCTAGCCAGCTGATTTGCCTCGCCGCCGGCTGACGCGTAAAGGCCCCGCCCCATGCCCTCCAACTCCTCGCCCGCGCTGGAAGCCGCGCGCCGGCGCACCTTCGCCATCATCAGCCATCCGGACGCGGGCAAGACCACGCTGACGGAGAACCTGCTGCTGGCTGGCGGGGCGATCCGCGCCGCCGGAGCCGTCCGGGCGCGCGGCGAGCAGCGCCGCACCCGTTCGGACTGGATGAAGATCGAACGCGAGCGCGGCATCTCAGTCAGCGCCAGCGCCATGACCTTCGATCACGCCGGGCTGATGTTCAACCTGCTGGACACCCCCGGCCACGAAGACTTCTCCGAGGACACCTACCGCACCCTCACCGCCGCCGACACGGCGATCATGGTGCTCGATGCGGCCAAGGGCATCGAGCCGCAGACCCTGAAGCTCTTCGAGGTCTGCCGCCTGCGCGACATCCCCATCGTCACCTTCATCAACAAGATGGACCGCGAGGCGCAGGACCCTTTCGCCCTGCTCGACGAGATCGCCGAAAAGCTGCAGCTGGACCCCGCGCCGCTGACCTGGCCAGCTGGCTCGGGCGGTCGCTTCAAGGGCGTCATCGACCTGCGCCATGACCGCTTCCTGCCCTTCCGCCGGCACGAGGACACGCACGGCGCGCCCATGGCGCTGAGCTCCAATGCGCTCGGCGCCTTCCTCGATCCGGACGAGCGCGAGGAGGCCGAGGAGGGCGCCATGTTGGTGCGCGAAGCCTCCAAGCCGTTCGATCCGCAGAGCTTTCGCGAGGGCCACCTGACGCCGGTGCTGTTCGGCTCGGCCCTACGCCACTTCGGCGTCGACACTCTGCTGGAGACGATCGGCGCCTACGCCCCGCCGCCCGGTATCATCGCCGCCCGCCGCGCCGGCGATGACACCCACGTCGCCCCCGGCGACGACGAGGTCTCCGGCTTCGTGTTCAAGATCCAGGCCAACATGGATCCCAACCACCGCGACCGGATCGCCTTCGTGCGCCTTACGTCCGGCCGCTTCGCGCGCGGCATGAAGCTGAAGATTGAGAACACCGGGCGGCAGATGAGCGTCAACGCCCCGATCATGTTCTTCGCCTCCGACCGCGAGCTGGCCGAGGAGGCCTTCGCCGGCGACGTCATAGGCATCCCCAACCACGGCGTGCTGCGGGTTGGCGACTCGCTCTCGGAGAGCGGGGCCTTGCGCTTCGCCGGCCTGCCCAACTTCGCCCCGGAGATCCTGCGCCGGGTCCGGGTCACCGATCCCTTGAAGGCCAAGCACCTCAAGAAGGCCCTGGAG
>Ga0302317_10001760_pt1 | contig 15566 bp, 7 predicted proteins | sample III_Palsa_N3_3_FD_200450 | JGI IMG/M metagenome (GOLD analysis project Ga0302317, IMG submission 200450) | Peat permafrost microbial communities from Stordalen Mire near Abisko, Sweden - III_Palsa_N3_3 | ecosystem: Environmental > Terrestrial > Soil > Palsa > Peat permafrost | place: Sweden...
ATGTCTACGGCAAGTGAAAACAGGAATAAGCGGTCGTTGTTCGATGGGCAGATCATGCGGCGCGCGGGTGTGGATGCGCTGGTGAAGTTGAAGCCGGCGACGATGATGAAGAACCCCGTGATGTTTGTGGTTGAAGTGGGAAGCGTGTTGACGACTGTGCTGCTGGTGGTGGACAAGCTGCGCGGGCAGGGACACTTTGGGTTCGATTTGCAGATCACGCTGTGGCTTTGGTTCACGGTGTTGTTTGCGAACTTCGCGGAGGCGATGGCGGAGGGGCGTGGCAAGGCGCAGGCGGATGCGCTGCGGAAGGCGAAGTCGGAGACGACGGCGCATCGCGTGACGAAGACGGGATTGGAAGAGGTGCCGAGCTCGCAGTTGCGCGTGGACGATGTGGTGCGCGTGATCGCGGGGCAGATGATTCCGGGCGACGGCGAGGTGATTGAGGGTGTGGCGTCGGTGGATGAGTCGGCGATTACGGGGGAGTCTGCGCCGGTGATACGCGAGGCCGGTGGCGATAGGTCCGCGGTGACGGGCGGCACACGGGTGCTGAGCGATGTGATTACAGTGAGGATTACGTCAAACCCCGGCGAAACGTTTCTGGACCGCATGATTGCGCTGGTGGAGGGCGCGGAGCGGCAGAAGACTCCGAATGAGATTGCGCTGAATATATTGCTGGCCGGATTGACGATTATTTTTTTATTAGCGGTAGTTACCTTGCAGCCGTTCGCGGTTTATTCGGGGGCGCCGCAGACGGTATTTGTTTTGATTTCTCTGCTGGTGTGTTTAATACCGACGACTATCGGTGGATTGCTGTCGGCGATAGGGATTGCGGGGATGGATCGGCTGGTGCAGCACAATGTGCTGGCGACCTCTGGACGCGCGGTGGAGGCGGCTGGGGATGTGAATACGCTGCTGCTGGATAAGACGGGGACGATCACGATTGGAAACAGGCAGGCGTCGGAGTTTATTGCGGCGCCGGGTGTTTCGAGCGGGCAGTTGGCGGATGCGGCGCAGCTTTCTTCGCTGCCGGATGAGACGCCGGAGGGGCGGTCGATTGTGGTGCTGGCGAAGGAACGGTATGGGCTGCGGGGGCGGGAGCTGGCGCAGCTCCATGCGGAGTTTATTCCGTTCAGCGCGCTGACGCGGATGTCTGGGATCGATATGGAGGGGCGGAGCATACGCAAGGGGTCGGTGGATGCGATTGCGAATTATTTAGTGGAGCATGGGTCGAGTTTGCCGGCTGAGGTGCGAGCTTCGGTGGACATGGTGGCCCGCAGTGGAGGGACGCCGCTGGTGGTTGCGGAGAACGGGCGCGCGCTGGGTGTGATCCATCTGAAGGACATTGTGAAGGGCGGGATGAAGGAGCGGTTTTTGCAGCTGCGGGCGATGGGGATACGGACGGTGATGATTACCGGCGATAATCCGTTGACTGCGGCGGCGATTGCGCGTGAGGCCGGGGTGGACGATTTTCTGGCCGAGGCTAAACCTAAAGACAAGATGGATTTGATTCGCCGTGAGCAGGCCGAGGGCAAGCTGGTGGCGATGACCGGGGACGGGACCAACGATGCTCCGGCGTTGGCACAGGCGGACGTAGGTGTGGCGATGAACTCGGGGACGCAGGCGGCGAAGGAGGCGGGGAACATGGTTGACCTGGACTCGAACCCGACCAAGCTGATTGAGATTGTGGCGATAGGCAAACAGTTGCTGATGACGCGCGGGGCACTGACTACTTTTTCGATTTCAAACGACGTGGCGAAATATTTTGCGATTATCCCGGCTATGTTTGCCGGGGTGTTTCCGGTGTTGAATACGCTGAATATTATGCATCTGCATTCGCCGGAGTCGGCTATTTTATCGGCGGTTATTTTCAATGCGCTGATTATTATCGCTTTAATTCCGCTGGCACTGCGTGGGGTTTCGTATAAGGCGATGTCGGCTGCCGCGCTATTGCAGAAGAATTTGCTGGTGTATGGGCTGGGCGGGATCATTGTGCCGTTTATTGGGATTAAGTTGATCGATATTTTTATTACCGCCGTGCATTTGGCGTAGAGGAACCAAGATGAAGCGCATGAAGAGACATATCGTTACTTCGCTGCTGTATACGGCGATCACAGCTGTGCTGCTGGGGATCGGGTATCCGCTGGTGGTGATGGCGATTGCGCATGTGGCGTTTCCGGCGCAGGCCGACGGAGAGCTGATGCATGACGGCTCGGGACAGTTGATTGGGTCGAAACTGATTGGGCAGGCGTTTTCGGGGGCGAAGTACTTTCATAGCCGGCCATCGGCGGCGGGGACGGGGTATGATGCGACGTCTTCGGGGGGATCGAATTTGGGGCCGACGAGCAAGGCTCTGGCGGACCGGGTGTCGGTGAGCGTGACGGCGGAAGGCGGGGGCGATGTGCCGGTGGATTTGGTGACGGCTTCGGGGTCGGGGCTTGATCCGGATATAACGCCGGAGGCGGCAATGTACCAGGTGGCTCGGGTGGCACAGATGCGCGGGTTGAGCGAGGCCGCTGTGCGCGGGTTGGCGCAGCAGCATATGACGGGGCGGCAGCTTGGGTTTCTGGGTGAGCCGAGGGTGAATGTGCTGGAGTTGAACCTGGCGCTGGATGCGATGAGCGCGAAGGTGGATGCGCTGCCGGTGGCGGAAGTGCGGTAAGAAGCGCCGCCCAGCGCCTGCGAATCCCACCTTAGCCGACGATGAAACAGTCGGCGAAGATGGGCCACCCGGTTTTGTGAAGGTGCGTAAAATCGTTGGCATGAAGCGCTGGGCGATTTTGGCCGTGATGGTGATGTGCGCGGGAGCGGGAGCCGGGCAAGATTGGCACAGCATGACGTTTCGCGCGGACGCTCCGGGAGCGGATGAGAATCCTCTGCGCGGATTTGTGCCTTACTCGATGACCAAAGAGGTGGAGGGGACGTTTCCGCATTCGCTGGAGTGGTTTTATCTGCCGCTGTCGGATGTTGTGACGGGGCCGGATACGTACGACTGGATGGCGCTGGAGAAGGAGTTGACGGCGATATCCGGGCGCGGGCACCAGGCGGTTTTCCGGTTCTATGTGGACTATCCGAAGAAGCCTAGCGGGATACCGGTTTATCTGCTGAATGCCGGGCTAAAGACATTTGCATATGAGGATTCCAGCAATGCGAAGAGTGCGACGCCGAGTGTTTCGCCGGACTATCGCGACCCGAGGCTGATCGATTGCATGGTGAAGTTCATCCATGCATTTGGGGCGAAGTACGACGGCGATGTGCGGATTGCCTACATCACGGTGGGGCTGTATGGATTTTGGGGCGAGTGGCATGTGCATAAGCATCCTGAGGCTGGAGAGCCGGCGGGGTGGGCGATCGCGCAGAAGGACAAGGACGCGATCTTGCAGGCTTATGTGGAGAGCTTTCATCGGACATTATTAATCGTACGGACGCCGAAGGTGACTGAGAACCGCGCGTTGCTGGCGAACTTTGGGTATGAGGACGACTCGCTGCTACAGGACACGATCGGGAAGGAGCCGTGGCAGTTCTGGGTGATGATGCAGCAGGTGGGGACGACGGGGATGTGGCAGAAGCGGCCGATGGGTGGAGAGATCTATCCGGCGCTACAGGTGGGGTTGTGGGACGCGTGGCCGAACAAGGCCGGGCAGGACATGACGCAGGTAATTGCGACGACCCATGCGACATGGATGTTGGCGTCGGACCTGTTCAAGACGGTGCCGACGGCGGAGGAGCGGGCGAACGCTCTGCGGGCGGAGCGGATGCTGGGGTATACGTTTTTCTGCAAGCAGTTTGCGGTGAAACGGGAGGGCGCCGGGGCGACGGTGACGGTGCGGGTGGAGAACCGCGGGGGCGCGCCGATTTATTATGCGTGGCCGGTGGAGGCGGATGCGGTGGATTCGACGGGGAAGACGGTGGGGAAGGGACGAGCGTTGTGGGCGCTGCCAGCGTTGATGCCGGGGAGGTCGGGGGACTGGAGTGTGACGGTGGATGGGCTGCCCGAGGATGCGAGCGCGGTGTTGCTGCGGATAGCGAACCCGATGCCTGGCGGGCATCCGGTGGCATTTGCCAATGCGGAGATGGGAACGGTGCGGGAGGGTTGGTTGACGTTGAGGGTGGGCGAGGCGAGAATCCCGTGAATCTATTGACGGTGCGGGCGCGACCTATATACTAACCAAGTTCTCCAAACAGCCTGTCAGCCGTACTCTATGTGCAACCCGGTTCGGGTTTTGGGCCCAATCCGCACCCTGATTTTTAAGGTCATCGCATGTCCTGGTCACTCTCCTTCCGTTGTGTCTCGTCTGTTCGGGTAATGGTGGCTGCCAGCCTTTTGGGGTTGGCGGGCGTAGCTGAAGCGCAGGCCGTCAGCGGGCGCGCGCTGCCGCTGGTGTTCGAGCAGAACGACGGGCAGTTGGCGGCGGGGACGGCGTTTGCGGGACGCGCGCCGGGGTACCGGCTGGAGTTGCGGGCCGATGAGCTGCGGTTTGCGATGCAGGGGACGCAGGCGGAGCGGACGATTTCTGTGGGGTTTGCGGGGTCGAAGGGCGGGAAGCCCGAGGGGATTGCGGAGGCCGGGTTCCGGACGAATTATTACGTGGGCAACGACCCGAAGCAGTGGCGGACGGGGGTAAGGAACTTCGACCGGGTGGGGTTGCGGGGTATTTATCCGGGGATCGACGCGGAGTTTTATGCGCGGGACGGCGCGATCGAGCATGATTTTCTGGTGGCGCCGGGAGCGGATGTTTCCCTGGTGAAGATGAAGATCGCGGGCGCGGCGAGGATGTCGGTTACGGCGGCTGGGGATGTGGAGCTGGCGGCGGAGGATGGGATTCTGCGGCTTAAGAAGCCGGTGGCGTACCAGGTGATGGCGGATGGGTCACGGAAGAGTGTGGATGCGCGGTTTGAGTTGAAGGCGCGGGGGGATTTGCGGTTTGTGCTGGGGGCGTATGACCACGCGCGGGAACTGGTGGTCGATCCGGTGATTGTGTATGCGAGCTTTGCGGCGGGCGGGTCTGGGTCAACGGCTGGGAGCGTGGCATCGGATACGGCGGGGAATGTTTATCTTTCGGGGACGACGACCTCGGGGAAGTTTGGGAGCGTAAGCCCGATTGTGAACTGCGGTTCGGGCTCGTGCCCGAACAATATCTTTGTGCTGAAGTTTGCCAGCGGGAGCAATGGCGTGACTCCGGCGTGGCTGACGTATATCGGCGAGCCGGGTACGGGGTCGATGGTGGTGACCTCGTCGGTGGCGACTACGACGAAGTTCTATGTGGGTGGCTATACGAACGCGACGGCGCTGGCTACGGCCGGGGCGACGGCGGTGTCGAATCCGACGGGCGGCGGGTATGTGGGGTTTGTGTCGGGGTTGAGCGCGACGGCGGGGACGCTGAGCGGGACCCATCTGATCTATGCGGATGCCGCCAACCCTAATATCAACAGTGTGACAGGGCTCGCATTGGATAGCGCGGGTGATTTGTACTTGACCGGTGCGATTGGCGTTGCGACAACTTCAGGCCTGGTGCTGACACCGACGGCGAATGCGTTTGCGATTTCTCCAGCGGTGACGGCGTATGGCCCTCAGACAACTGCCCTGCCGGGGAATGCGTATGTGGCGGAGTATCCAGTGGCGACGCCGCTGTCGGGGAGCCCGGTGTTCTTTACTTACATCCAGAAGAACACGCTGGCGGCTGCGATTGCGGTGGATGCAAACGGCCTGGTCTATGTCGCTGGGGAGACGACCGGCGGTTTCACGGCACCGCCTGCGCCTTCCGCTAAGAGCAATAGCTCCGGTGCGAACGATGCGTTCGAATTGAACTTCGAGATTAACCCCATCATCACTGGGCCTCCTCCTGTGGTTTTGCCGCCCACGGTGACTGCATTTACGTGGATCAATGGCAACGCGAGTACGACGGTCGCGGGACTGGGGATCGATGGGACGGGAAACAGCTATCTGTTTGGCAATACGATCGCAAACAATCTATCGACGGTGTTGAGTCCGGCGACCTGTGCCGTGCAATGCGCGCTGCCGGATGCGGGCGGCAGTGGGTATGCGGTTGAGTTGAACTCTTCGGGCAGTGCTGTTGCATACAGCTATCTGGGCGGTAGCAATACGGCGGACTCAGTGACGGGCGGTACGTTTGGTTCCGGTACGGCGTATGTGACCGGACAAACGAACAGTCCCAAGAGCGGCGGGACTCCGTTTGCGGCGACGACAACGACACAGACGGCGACCTCGCCGTTCAATATGAAGGCGCTGGCGTTTGGTGAAGACAATACGACCACACTGGTGAAGCGCGGGTATCTGGCGTCGCTGGCGGCAGGGCTCATGTCGTCGAATTATGTGGCGAACATTGGCGGATCCGGTGGAAGCGACACGGCGGTTGGCGTTGCCGTGGACGGATCGGGTAATGCGTATGTGGCGGCGAACATCGCCGTGGGATCGACGCCGTATGTCCCGGCTGGGGCCTTCCAGACTGCGACTCCGGCGGCTTCGGGGACGTCGGCGTACGTTGCGGAGGTCTCTGCTTCGAGCGCGTTGACGGGGTTGACGCTGGCTGTGGCAACAGGGAGTCCTTCGACCGACCCGCTTTACTATGTGAGTCCGACAGTCTATTCGACGGTGACGTACACGTGGAAGCTGACTGCGAGCGCGAATATCACCACGAACAACGTGGTTGTAGGGATTGCGGCACAGGCGAACCTGACGTACACCTCAGCGCAGATTACGGACGTGACGAGCGGCGGGACGACGGTGGGGAGCTGCAGCCTTGGGACGAACGGAGTTTCATGTGTGATTCCGGCGTTTCCCCAGACGGTTGCGGGGACCAATGACACGCTGAGCGTGGTGTTGAATGCGTCGATGAACAGCACTTCCTATACCGTTCCCGGGACGATCAGCATCACGGCGACGGCTGCTTCGGAGGCTTCGGAGTATGTGACTTCCACGCAGACGAGCAATCTTTCCAATTCATCGAATCTGGTGATTTCGATGGGGACGCCATCTGCGACGAGCGTTTATGCGGCGAGCGCGGGGACCGGATATACGGGGATTCTGGTGACGTATCCGATCAAGGTGACGAACTCAGGCACAAACGCGGCTACAGCTTCGGCGGCGACGTTGTCGTTTACCGGGGCGTTTCCGGCGGGATTCACAGTGACGGCTGTGGCCACCGCAGTGTCGGGTGGAGCGGTGATTGGGAGCTGCGATACGTCGACTGCGGCGACGGGATGTACTTCGGTCAACATGCCGGCGAATGCGGTGCTGACGTATTCGATTACGGGGTACTACAGCGATACGACATTGTTTGCTGCCGGGAGTACGACGCCGAGTGTGACCTCGGGGACGTTTAGTGTTGCGGCAACGGGGACGGCGGGGAATATGGCGTCGGCGCCTACGCTGGCTACGGGGACGACGATTAAGCGTGCGGTGGATATATCGGCGGGCACGGCGAAGAGCTCGCTGGTGACGTATGACGGGTTGAATCCGGCGAACAAGCTGTCGACGTTCAACCTGAGCACTTCGGCTACGCCTGCGCCGGTGAACTATGCCTACACGCTGGTGAATGGCGGGCCGAGTATTGCGTATAACGTGCCGCTGACCGCTAGCTTCCCAACGGTCCCGGGAAGTGGCTTTGTTGCGACCGGCGCGGCGGGGACGGACTCTGCCGGGAATCCTGTGGTGTGTACGTATGCGACTTCTCTGAGCTGCACGGTGGGCGAGATTCTGCCGGGTGGCTCGGTGGTGGTGACGCTGACTGCGACGTATCCAGACCAGGCTCCGCTGGCGGATGCGGTGACGGCTCCTGCCAAGTCGGCCAGCTACAGCCTTGCGGGGTCGGCGGTTGCGCCTACTGCTACCTATGTGGCGTATGGGACAGGGTCGACAACGGCGACCTTCGCCTCGACGGCGGTATTGATTGAGCGGACGGCGGTATTGACCGTTACGACTACCAAGACGACGGCGGTGGCTCCGGTGTGCGCTGGAGGGAACAATGCCTGCGTGTACATGTACAACGCGAGTACGAATTTGAATGCGAATGCCAATCAGTACGACACGGCGGTGTACAACATCACCGTAAGCAATGCGGGGCCGAATGCGGCGACGGCTTCGACGATTACGATTCCGCTGCCGACTGCGCCTACAACGACGGGGACGACGCCTACAACGCATCCGCTTACGGTCACTGCGGCCACGGCTACGCCTTCAAGTACGCCTGCGGGATGGACTGGCGATGTGATCTCCTCTTGCACGACTGCGGCTGGAACGGTGACTTGCGGCAGTGCGGCAACGACGGGGATTCCTGCCGGGACGAGCGTTGCTGTGGCGTTGAGCGGGACGTTCGATAGCGCGACGGTGCCGGTGACGGCGGAGTCGGTGACGACTGCGGCGATTCCGGGGACGGCTTCAGTAGCGGCTTCGGTATTTACAACACTGCCACGGGCTGCGACGCTGCAGACGTATCAGGTGGCGAGGTCGTCGCACCTGGTGATTCGGAAGAGCCGGAATTCGCTGGTGGATGTGGCTCCGTCGACGTATAAGGACCTCGTAGATCCGGACCTGGATGAGAAGACGACAGCGACGACGTTCGGGTTCGATGATGAGATTGAGTACGAGGTGGCGATCGGCAATGGCGGCGTGAACGATGCGCCGGGCGTGATGGTGACGGACACGCTGCCGCCTTACTTCACGGTGTACAAGATATTTCTTATTGCGAGTACAAGCTTGACCCCGGATACGGGGGCGAACCAGACGCCGGTGGGGACTTCCGTTGGGACGCCGACGTGTACCCTGGGTTCGGGGGTCAGCGGGATTGTGTTCTCGCTGCCTTATGCGACCGGAGCGACGACGCAGCAGATCACCTGCAAGGCGCCTGCGGGGTACTCTCTGCCGGCGGACAACTCGACAACGGCGACGCCGGGGACTTCGGGCGTGGAGCTGGTGTATCAAGGGAAGTTCCAGAACAACTTCCCGGCGGCGGACGATATACCGGGGCCGTCGCTGCTGTATGCGGTGACGTCGAATGTGGGCGATGCGACGGACACGACGGCGCTGGCGACGGACTACCAGGCAGCGACAGATGAGATGAGCGCGGCGGTTCCACCGTATAACGTGCAGCGGATTCCGATTGTGCCGACGATTGTAATTGCGACGATTCCGGGCCAGACGTACGGGAACCCGCCGGTCACGGTGAGTGCGACATCGCCTTCGACGGCGGCGATTGTCTTCGCGATTGTGAGCGGGCCGGCGACGGTTTCGGGTTCGACGGTGACGCTTACGGGCGGCGGAACGGTGTGTGTAGGGGCGTCGCAGGTGGCTGCGGGGGTCTATGCCGCAGGCTCGGCGGAGACTTGCTTTACGGTGGCGCAGGAGGCGCAGACGATCAGCGTCACGTCGATCGTTTCGCCGGTGACTTACGGCATTCCGCCGATTACGCTGGCTGCGACGGCGAGCTCCGGACTTGCGGTGAGCTATACGTATGTCTCCGGTCCGGGGAGCGTGAGCGCGGGTGTGCTGACCGTTACCGGCGTAGGCACGATCACGATCAACGCGAACCAGGCCGGCAATGCGAATTACCTGGCTGCGTCGCAGGTGCAGTTTCAGATCGTGGTGACGAAGGCTTCGCCGGTGATCAGCTGGGCGACGCCGGCGGCGATAGGCTATGGAACGGCTCTAAGCGCAACGCAACTCGATGCGGTGGTTACCGGCGTTGGCGGAAGCACGCTGGCTGGATCAAGTGTGTATACGCCGGCGGCGGGTGCGATTCTTCCGGTCGGCGCGGATACCCTGACGGTGACGTTCACGCCGGCCAATCCGGCGGACTACACGACGGCGACGGGGATTGTGACGTTGATCGTCGGGCGGGGAACGCCGGGGATCACGGTTACGGCCTCGCCGAACCCGCAGTTTGTGCAGGATGCGGTGACGTTTACTGCGACGCTTTCGTCTCCGGGGACGGCGCCGAGCGGGACGGTGAACTTTGTCGATGGGACAACGGTGATCGGTTCGGGCACGATCAGCAGTGGGGTGGCGAGCTTTACGACCTCGGTGCTGGCGTCCGGGTCGCATTCGGTGACGGCGGTCTATACGGGCGATTCGAACTACGGAACGGCCACCAGCACGGCGGTGGTCGAGGTGGTGGATGATTTCAGCCTGAGCGTGAATGGAACCGCGTCGCAGACTGTGGCGCTGAGCGGAAAGGCGACGTACACGCTGACCGTGACTCCGCTGGGCGGGGCGACGTTGCCGGGGGCGGTGAACTTTACGGTGAGCGGGCTGCCTGCGGGGGCGACCGTGGCGTTTACGCCAGGGACCTTGGCCGCGGGTGCGGGAACGACGAATGTGACGCTGACGATCGTCGCGCCGGCGCAACTGGCGATGCTGGAGAGAAGGCCGGGTGCGTCCCGCATGAGCCTGGCGTTGAGTGGAGGCTTCGCAGCGCTGCTGCTGTTGCCGTTCTCGGGGCGTAGGCGGTTGCGGCGGCTGTCGCGGGTGGTTGCGCTGGGAGTGCTGCTGCTGGCTGCGGCGATGGGTGTGAGCGGCTGCGGGTCGGGCGTGACCACGACGCAGTCGAACACATTTACGCTGACGGTGAATGGGACTTCGGGGACGCTGATCCACTCGGCTACGGTGACGTTGGTCGTGCAGTAGTAACGGTTGATGAAATTTTCTATGAAGGACGGGCTGGGCGTGATAGTCTCGGGGCGTGAAAATAACAGTGACTAAACGAAATATTGCCGCGGTCATGTCGGTGTTGCTGGTGAGCTGCGCCGGCTGCAAGTTTATCAACTATAACTTCACCAAGCTGACGCTGGACCCGAGCCTGCATGTCAGCACCTCGGGGACGCTGTTCAGCGACCCGGTGGAGGGCGACTATTATTTTTATTCGAAAGACCCAAAGACGCCTTCGATCGACCACTTCCTGAAGAAGCACGGCGACGCGAACCGGCTGCTGTTTATGGAGCTGGATCCCAAGATGAATCTGGTGCGCAGCGTGAAGCACGACGTGATTATGTACGACAAGGCTTATGGGTACGTTTATGCCGATAAGCTGTGTTTCTACAAGACGGACGGCACTGCGCTCCCTAACTCGGTTGAGGTGGGGTCGTTCTTCAACCGGCTGGAAGAGGATGTTCCGGCGACGCTGCCTGGGCCTCCCGCGGTGATGCCGGCGATGACGTCGATCAGCCTGGTGCGGATGTTCCATCCCGATCCGGAGTACATTGTGGTCTCAGCGAACTATGAGGCGAATGGCGAGATATCGAGCCTGCATGTGGACAAGAGCAAGGGCGGCGTGTGGGACTCGGGCACGGACGACATGGTGCCAGCGGACCGGAGTCCGGATAGTATGAAAGCCGCCGGACTGAAGCCCGATGTGCTGGAGAAGTACGGGATTCCTACGCACATCGATGTTGCCGCGTTCCTGCACAATAAGCATATCGATCTTCCGCCGGTGACGATCGTGCAAGGGCGGATTGTGATGAACCTGCACTATGGCTGGGACAAGGTGATTCAACAGATCGAGATCGCGCATGACGACGCCACGACGACGACTTATTTCCAGCCTACCGTGACACCGGAAGAAGAGACGCTGAATCCGCTGTGCGATGCGGGCCTGGCCAAGCAACAGGCCGCTGGAGAACCGACGGTGCGGTAGGCGGCTTCAGGCTAATATTTAGGGGTGGGTCAGGAGAATTTTGAGATGAGTACGTCGCATAAGTCGCACTGGTTTGAACGGTGGTGGCCGCTGTTTCTGGCGGCATTTGGGATCAGCTTTATTTTGTTCCTGGCTTGCTTCAAGCCGACGCCTTAGGTGGGAGGCGTGAATCAGACGTTTTATTTGGACGCTTAAAGCTCTCCCGTGTTCGAGTTGAGTCATCGCGAGATATGGGTCAAGCTGCGTAGCCGCCGGAGTGCTATCTTGGAAACCGAGTTGACACACTCCGGGGCAGGGGGTGGTTTCCGTGAGGAACCGATGGCAGAGGGTGCGATATCTTATTCCGATTGCGGCGGCCTATATGGGCGCACATGCGATATGCATCTATTTCAAGCTGCCTAACGCTCTGAAGGTATCGTATCCGTTCATGATTGCGACACCGCTGCTGGCGGCGGCCGTGTGCGGCCGGCGAGCCAGGATAAGCGAGCCGCGGATGCGGTTTGCATGGCTGATGATCGCCGGCAGCATGATGTTGTGGTCGGCGGGGATGTTTACTTCAGCGCTGGAGTACTTTGCGGCTCATGCGGTTGGGAACCTTGCCGGACTTTCCGATCTGTTGTTCCTGCTTTACGGCGTGCCGATTCTGCTGGTGATCTCATCGTCGATGGAAGGTGAGCGGTCGCCGTTGTTTCTGTGGCTGGATGCGATGCAGGCGATCTGTGCGGGCTGCCTGATCTATGTGCTGATGTTCGGCAGGCTGCCGTTTGAGCATCAACATCCCGAGCCAATCTCGATGCCGCTGGTGGTGGCGACGTATAACGTCGTGAATGTGTTTCTGGCCGCTGCCGCTACGCTGCGCTTGTTCGCGCACTCTTCGCGGAGAGAAGAGGGCCGGATGTACCGGATTCTTACGAGTTATCTGTGGTTCTATGCGGTGGTGGCCGCGATCAACAACTATCTGGTCGCCAGGCTGGGAGACCAGACCGGTTTTGTGGACCTGCTCGCAGACCCTTCGTTTCTGCTGGTGTGTCTTTGCGTGGTGTTGCTTCCGGTATCGCAGGCGCGAAGGTCTTTTGGACGTATGCCGGCGGCGCGGTATATCGACAATGCGAGCCCGATCGTTTATACGACTGTGCTGCTGGCTTTGAGCGCGATCAGCATGCGGCGGCATTTTTACCTGGGGATGTTGGGGATTGCACTGGCGCTGGCGGTGTATGCGATACGCAGCACGATTCTGCAGAACCGCTATATGCGGTCTGAGCAATCGTTGCGCGAGGCGCATGACCGGCTGGAGGAGTTGTCGCTTCAAGATGGTCTGACAGGCGTGGCCAATCGGCGATGCTTCGATGCGTTTGCCGAACGCGAATGGAGCCGCGCCGTGCGGATGCAGCATCCGATTTCGTTGCTGCTGATCGATCTCGACCACTTTAAGAATATCAATGACAAGTATGGCCACCGCATGGGCGACCATTGCCTGGTGCAGGTGGCCGGCGCGCTGCGTGAGGCGCTGCCACGCGATGGCGACCTGCTGGCACGCTATGGCGGCGAGGAGTTTGCAGCGGTGTTAGTGGACGCCGACCGAGAGGGCGCGGAGACAGTCGCGAACCGGATGCGGCAGGCTGTCCGCGGGCTGCGGGTTGAAAATGAGATAGATGCAAGAGACTTTATGACGGTGAGCATCGGCATCTCGACGTACCGGTTTCCGGAGGGTGGGTCGCTGGAGGAGCTAGTGGAGGCGTCGGACCGGGCGCTGTACCGGGCCAAGGAGAGTGGGCGCGACCGGGTGGAATACTTACCGATGTGGGGGGCCGAGGCGGAGTTGGCGGAGCGAAAGGTTGCGACGGCTTAGGGATGCGGCAATTTGTGGTCGCAGTCGATGCGAATCTGCGGTATCCTTGCGCAACTTGCAAAATCAAATTTCGAAGTGATTGGAGATGGCTGGGATGACCTGTATCAAAAGGGGTGTTTCTATCTTTGCGGCGGTGGGTGCCGCGCTGGTGATGATGGGGCTGGGCGGATGCTCGGATGATGGGTATGTGACGCCTGGGGGCACTTCCAGCGTAAGCGGCACGGGGCTGACTGCTGGTGGGTCGACGGTGTTGTATGCGGTACAGCAGACTTCGTCTACGACCTCGAGTGTATTGCTGTACACACTGGCTGGGGCATCTGGCACGCTGACGCCGACGATCGTTCTGACGTCGCCGACGGGCGTGACGTTCGATGCGGTGGCGACGGACAGCCTGGGGCAAATCTATGTTGGCGGTTCAGTGACGGCGACGGGCCAGGGCGAGGTGCTGGTGTATGCAGCGGGCTCGTCGGGCGCGGCGACACCGCTGCGCACGATCCTGGGCGGCACGAGTACGACGACTACGACCTTCGCGGTGCCGCAGAGTATGCACGTGAGCAGCACAGGAACGCTGGCGGTGCTATCGAATTCGAGCACTGGGTATCGGGTGGCGACGATGCCTTCGACCTCTTCGGGCGCGGTGACGCCGACGACGCTGCTGGTGGGCACGGCGACGCAGATGACCTCGCCGGATTGCGTTACGATCGACCAGAACGGCAAGGTGTACGTGACGAACTTCTCTACGACCGGCAGCGTGCTGGAGTTTGCCTCGGCTGCGACAGGGAACGCGGCGCCTGCGACGATCATCACGACGGGGACGCTGTTGCCGTACGGCGTGGCCGCGGATGCGAGCGGGAATGTGTTCACGGTGCTGGATTCTCCGACGGGCACGAGCGCGGGCGAGGTGGTGGTTTATGCTTCGGGCGCGAGCGGCGCGGCGGTGCCGACGCGGACGATTACAGGCAGCGCGACGGGCATTTACTATGGTGGCGGCTTGCGGCTGGATTCGGTGGGCAACCTGTATATGATCAACCAGGCCAGCGGTGGCTCGTCGTACAGCATGATTGCGTTTGCGCAGGGGGCGAGTGGGAATGTGGCGCCAGGGCTGACGTTTGTGCCGTCGTTGCTGACCTCGCCGTCGGCGGAGATTGCGGTGCGGTAAGGGATGTTTGCAGGGGCACCAAAATGGGGGGTGCCCCCCCCCCCGTACTTTTGGGCCTAAAGTCTCGAGGGGAAACGGCTTAGGCGCGGATTTATGGTAGTCCGGGCATGGCCGTTTCCCGAGGTTAAATGCGAAAGCCCGGCGGTGGCCGGGCTGGCGCTTTTTAGGTCTATTTCTATTGTAAGGAAGTGGAAGAAATACATGTGCAAAGTATTTTCGAGGTAAATCGCCAGTGGTGGCGCGGGTTTTGGTGATTTGCACAGGGTTTGGGGGCTTGACACGATTTTGGGGCGGGGTGCGGGATAGCCCTAGAAGGCGGAAGACGCGTGGTCAGATTAACGCGATAAGCCGTGCTTCTTTCGGAACTGTGCGAAGGCCTCTTCGATGGAAAGGGTTCGTCCGGCAGCGTGTGACGTCTGCGACGCGGGGGGCTTGACCCCAGGCTGTGATGGGCGACGCTTTGGCGCTATGGGTTTTCGGCGACGCCTTCGAAGAGGTCTGTGGATTGCGATGCGGGTTGAGCGGTGGGGCTGGCGATGAGGGTGTAGTGCTCTTCGCGGCCGTACTTTTCGAAGATGGGTTCGACCTGGACGAGGAGTGGGGCTTGCGTGGTGTGGGCGCGGAAGGCGTCAAGCTTGCGGGAGAGGACGGAGGCGATGTCGAGGGTGACCGTCCAGGGCGCGGGGAGCGGGGCGGGGCGGCCGGGGAGGAAGTAGCTGGTGGTGACGTAGAAGAGACGCTGGGGTTGGAAGAGCGGGCCGAGAGTGGGGTAGCGCTTGGGGTGTCCCGACCAGTGGAAAGCGGCGGTGGCGGCGGCGGAGACGATTGTGTGGTCGGGGTGGGTGTTGAGGGCGCCGTCGCCGCCGAAGGTGAGGACGACGTGGGGGCGGAAGACGCGGATGCGGGTGACGAT
>Ga0302317_10001766_pt1 | contig 15554 bp, 12 predicted proteins | sample III_Palsa_N3_3_FD_200450 | JGI IMG/M metagenome (GOLD analysis project Ga0302317, IMG submission 200450) | Peat permafrost microbial communities from Stordalen Mire near Abisko, Sweden - III_Palsa_N3_3 | ecosystem: Environmental > Terrestrial > Soil > Palsa > Peat permafrost | place: Sweden...
CGGCTGGTGGGCCAGCGCCGACGCCCGGCGAACAGCAGCGCCAGGCCGGCCAGGATGTGGCACCAGACGGTGAGCACGAACAGCCGCGGTTCTGCGGCACCGAAGACTGGCACCGGCCCGGTCAGCGCGTACACGATCAGCAGCGCGGGCGCCGCCAGCAGCCGGTAGGCATTGGCCAGTCCGACGATACGCCAGGCCAGCTCGGTGTTCTTCGGGGCTTCAGGCGGCGCGCTCATCGGTAGCCGGACTTTAGCATCGGCTCAACAGGCGCGGCGAGCGCGCCGCAGCAGTGCGCCGATGCGCGCACGGTATATAGGGTGGCGAGCCGCCACGGATTCCGGGACAATCCGAGGCCCTTCAAGTCCACCAGCTGCGCGAGTTGCAATGAATCTGCACGAATACCAGTCTAAGAAGATCCTCGCCGAGTACGGCGTGCCGGTCCCCAAGGGTCAGGTTGCCGCCAGTGCCGAGGAGGCGGTCGCCGCCGCAGCAGCGCTTGGGGGCAAGGTCTGGGTGATCAAGGCCCAGGTCCACGCCGGTGGCCGCGGCAAGGCGGGCGGGGTCAAGCTGTGCCGTGACCCGGCGGCGGTGAAAGCGGCGGCCGAGGGCATGATCGGCCAGCGGCTCATCACCAAGCAGACTGGCGCTGCCGGCCTGCCGATCGAGCGCGTCTACGTGGAATCCGGTTCGGAGATCGCGCGTGAGCTGTATGTGAGCCTGACGCTCGATCGCGAGCGCAGTCGCATCGCCGTTGTGGCCTCAAGTGCGGGCGGCATGGACATCGAGGCGGTCGCCGAGGAAACCCCGGAGAAGATCCTGTCCGTGGCGATCCATCCCGCCGCGGGCCTGAATCCTTACCAGTGCCGCCAGCTCGGGTTCGGGCTGGGCCTCGCAGGCGCGCAACTGACGCAGTTCCAGTCGATCCTGACGGCGCTCTACCGGCTTTATCTTGATAAGGATGCGAGCCTGATCGAGATCAATCCGCTGATCGTCACTGCCGATGGCCGGCTCGTGGCCCTTGATTGCAAGCTCGATATCGAGGCCAATGCGCTCTACCGCCAGCCGCAGCTCGCGGCGCTGCGCGATGTGGGCCAGGAGGATGCGACCGAGCACAAGGCGAGCGAACACGATCTGAACTATGTCTCGCTCGATGGCAGCATCGCCTGCATGGTTAACGGTGCGGGGCTTGCGATGGCCACGATGGATCTGATCAAGCTGCACGGCGGTGCGCCCGCCAACTTCCTCGATGTGGGTGGCGGCGCGACCAGCGAGCGGGTCACCTTTGCCTTCGAGCTGATCCTCTCCAATCCCAAAGTGCGCGCGATCCTGGTCAATATCTTCGGTGGCATCGTGCGTTGCGATCTGATCGCCGAGGGCATCATCAATGCGGTCAAGAACGTCGGCGTCAAGGTGCCGGTGGTCGTGCGCCTCGAGGGCACGAATGCCGAGCAGGCACGCGCGGCGCTCGGCGCCAGCGGGCTTGCGATCATCGCAGCGAGCGATCTGACTGACGCGGCCCGCAAGGTCGTGGCGGCCGCACGCTAAGGCGCCGGCCGCGGCGCGCACTCCCGGATCTTAGAGTTTCAAGCAACGGAATATCCATGAGCATTCTGATCAACAAGCGAACGCGGGTCATCTGCCAGGGCTTCACCGGCAAGCAGGGCAGCTTCCACTCCGAACAGTGCCTCGCCTACGGCACCAAGCTGGTCGGGGGCGTGACACCGGGTCGCGGCGGCGAGCAGCATCTCGGGCTGCCGGTGTTCAACACGGTGCGCGATGCGGTCAAAGCCACAGGCGCTACCGCCACGATGATCTACGTGCCGGCACCGTACGCTGCCGACTCGATACTGGAGGCCGCCGATGCCGGCATCGAGCTGATTGTGTGCATCACCGAGGGTCTGCCGGTCAACGACATGGTGCGCGTCAAGGCAGCGCTGGCCGGCAGCGGGGCGCGGCTGATCGGACCCAACTGCCCCGGCATCATCACGCCGGATGAATGCAAGATTGGCATCATGCCGGGCTTCATCCACAAGCGCGGCTGCGTCGGCATCGTCTCGCGCTCGGGCACGCTCACCTACGAGGCCGTATTCCAGACCACGCGCAACGGCCTTGGCCAGAGTACCTGCGTTGGCATCGGCGGCGATCCGGTGCGCGGCATGAATTTCATCGATGTCATCGAGCTCTTCGAACGCGATCCGCAGACCGAGGCCATCATCATGGTCGGCGAGATCGGCGGCAGTGACGAGGAAGCTGCGGCCGAGCACATCCGCCACTTTGTCAGCAAGCCCGTCGTAGCCTACATCGCCGGCGTGACTGCGCCCGCGGGCAAGCGCATGGGCCATGCGGGCGCCGTGATTGCTGGCGGCAAGGGTACTGCCGAGGACAAGTACCGTGCGCTCGAGCGTGCGCGCGTGCGCACCGTGCGCTCACCGGCCGAGCTCGGTGCGGCCGTCAAGAAGCTGCTGGGCAGCAAGGCTCGGGTTTCGCTGGCCAAGCCGGCGGCCCCGGCAGCTGCCAAGCCGGTGGCAAAGGCCAAGGCTAAAGCCAAAGTGAAAGCCAAGACTCAGGCGAAGATCAGGGTCAGAACTGCGAGCAAACCCACGAGCAAAGGCAAGCCCAAGCGCCGCACGAAGCGGCCGGCCAAGAAAGCGCGTCGGCATCGCTGAGGCTTGTGATCAGCACAGCACGCGAAGCTTGAGCGTGGCGCGGGAGGAATGGTGGGCGAGAATCAGCGGCTGACCCTGGCACTAGCACAGCTGAATCTGCTGGTCGGCGACGTGCAGGGCAATGCACGCCAGATCATCGCTGCCGCAGCACGCGCCCGCGATGAGTTGGGTGCCGATCTGATCCTGTTTCCGGAGCTGAGCCTCTCGGGCTATCCGCCCGAGGATCTGCTGTTCCACCGCGGCTTCAGGCGCCAGATTGATGCTGCACGCATTGAGGTCGCGAATGCGGTGCAGGGCATCGGCGTACTGCTGGGATTCCCGGAATACGCAGATGGCGGGATCTACAACGCCTGCGAGCTGTTGCGCGACGGCGCAGTGCTGGCGCGGCACCGCAAGGCCTGCCTGCCCAATTACCGCGTGTTCGATGAGAAGCGCTACTTCCTCGCCGCGACCGCGCCGACGGTCGTTGAGTATCGCGGCGTGCGCCTCGGCCTGATGATCTGCGAGGATCTGTGGGAGCCCGAGCCGGCACGGGCCGCGCGCGCCGCCGGGGCGCAGCTGCTGCTGGCCATCAATGCCTCACCGTACGAACTTCACAAGCAGCGCGAGCGCGAACAGGTCGTAGGCGAGCGGGTTCGCGAAGTGCGCCTGCCCGTGGCCTACGGCAATCTCATCGGCGGTCAGGACGAGCTGGTGTTTGACGGCAATTCCTTCGTCATGGACGCCGCTGGCGAGCTCGCGATGCGTGCCCCCGCGCATGTGGAGGGCCTCTTTAGCGCTCAGTTCGAGCGGCGCGGGTCGCACATCGTACCGATCCCGGCCACGGTGGCAGCAGAACTGAGCGATGAGGCGAGCGTCTACGGGGCGCTGGTGCAGGGCGTGCGTGACTACGTGGGCAAGAACGGTTTTCCGGGCGTCGTCATGGGACTCTCCGGCGGCGTGGACTCAGCCCTGACGCTCGCCATAGCGGTCGACGCACTGGGCGCTGAGCACGTGCAGGCCGTGACGATGCCCTCGCGCTACACCTCGCAGATGAGCTGCGAGGATGCCGCGCTGCAGGCGCGGACGCAGGGCGTGCAGTTTAGCTCGATCTCGATCGAAGGCCTGTTCGAGGCCGGGCTCGCGGCGCTGCGCGAGGAGTTCTCGGGCCGCGAGCCGGATGCGACCGAAGAGAATATCCAGGCGCGCTGCCGTGGCCTGCTGCTGATGGCGATCTCCAACAAGAGCGGACGGATGCTGCTGACCACGGGCAACAAGAGCGAGATGGCCGTGGGCTATGCAACGCTCTATGGGGACATGAATGGCGGCTTTGCGCCGATCAAGGACTGCAGCAAGCTGCTGGTCTACCGCCTGGCGCGCTATCGCAACGCCCTCTCGCCGGTGATTCCACAGCGTGTGATCGAGCGGCCCCCGACTGCGGAGCTGCGCCACAATCAGCAGGATACCGATTCACTGCCGCCGTATGAGCTGCTCGATCCGATCCTTTATGCCTTCATCGAGGAGGACCTGTCGGTCGAGGAAATCTGCGCCCGCGGGTTTGATCGCGCCATCGTCGCGCGCGTACTCGATATGGTGCAACGTGCCGAGTACAAGCGCCGCCAGGCGCCACCGGGTGTGCGTGTAAGCCGGCGTGCCTTCGGCCGCGACTGGCGCTATCCGATCACGAGCGGCTACCGGCGCTGAAGGCGCCGGGTGCGCCGATCACCAGAGCTTCCACCAGGCGCGCTTCTTGGTGGTAGCGGTTGCGGTCCCGGGCGGATCGCCGTTCGGGAAATTGGCCGCATACATGCGTTGCACGTTATCGCGCAGATCATTGAGCCCGAGCTGCCCGTAGCAGTAGGCCATGATATGCAGCGCTTCGGCGACCGAAGGGGAGCCATCGTACTGCTCGATGAGGCGCTGGGCGCGCTGGGCCGCGGCCAGGTAGGCACCGCGGCGCACGTAGTAGCGCGCCACATTGATTTCGTAGGCCGCAAGCCGGTCGCGCAGATACATCATGCGCCGCTGGGCATCATGCGCATAGATGCTGTTGGGGTACTGCTTGACGACGGTCTGAAAGGCCGAGATGGATTTGAGCAGCTCGCCGGGCGGCCGCTTGGTCATATCGACGCCGAGCCAGCGCTCAATCGCATTGGGCTGCTTCTCGTAGTTGATCAGTCCTTTCATGTACCAGGCGTAATCAACCCGCGGATGGGTCGGATTCTCGCGCAGGAACTCATCAGCAGCATCGGTTGCGGCCTCGGTCTGGCCCTTGCAGTAGTAGACGTAGATCAGATCAAGCCGCGCCTGGCGCGCCTGATCGGTAAACGGGAAGCGGGCGGTCAGTGCCTCGTAATTCTTGATCGCGAAATCGTAGTCCGAGCCCACCATTGCCTTGTGTGCATTCTTGTACAGCGTCTCGACCGAGGCGCGGTTGGGATCATTCTTGCCCTTGCGACCGGCGCAACCCGAGACGGCGCACAGCGCTGCCAGAAGGGTCAGAACCACGAGGGGGGAATAGGCAGAACGGGCGCCGGGCGATCTCGTCACGTAGTAACCTTAGGGCAGGGCAATAGCACAGTATAACGAATCCCAGCCGCAACAATCCGACCTGCCGATGCGCCCCAAGTTCCAGACCCACCTAATTGAGTTGCCCGCCTCAGCCGCGGGGCTGCGCCTGGACCAGGCCCTGGCCGCGGCGCTGCCGCAGTATTCTCGCGCCCGGCTGCAGCGCTGGATACGTTCCGGGGCGGTCCGCGTGGCCGGCGTGCCGGGACGGCCGCGAGATCTGATCCATGGCGGCGAGCCGGTGGCCGTGGAGGCTGAATTCGCGCCTGATGAACGCGTGGCCGCGGAGGATATCGCGCTCGATATTGTTTTTGAGGATCCGGCACTGCTGGTGCTGTGCAAGCCGGCCGGCATGATCGTCCATCCGGGTGCCGGTGCACGCGCGCATACGCTGCAGAATGCATTACTGGCGCATGATCCGGAGCTTGCCCGCGTGCCGCGCGCGGGACTGATTCATCGCCTCGATAAAGACACGACCGGGCTGCTGGTCGTGGCGCGTACACCCGAGAGCCACACGCGCCTGGCCGCGGCCATGCAGGCGCGCGAGATCGAACGCGAGTACCTGGCGCTGTGCCTGGGCGCTCCGACCGGCGGCGGCACGGTCGATGAACCGATCGGCAGGCACCGCAGTGCCCGCACACACATGGCCGTGCGTGCCGATGGTCGCCCGGCAGTTACGCACTACTGGATCGAGGAGCGCTTTCGCGCCCACACCTTGCTGCGCGTGCGGCTCGAGACCGGAAGGACACACCAGATCCGCGTCCACCTGGCCCACATCGGCCTGCCGGTGATCGGCGATCCGGTCTATGGCGGGCGGCGCCGCCTGATTGCCGGAGCCTCGCCGGCGCTGGCTGCGGCACTCAAGAGCTTTCCGCGCCAGGCGCTACATGCGCGGCGCCTGGCCTTCGATCATCCACTGAGCGGCGAGCCTCTGGCCTTTGAAGCCCCGGTGCCGGCGGATTTCGAGGCGCTGCTTGCCGTGCTGCGCGCCGAGACGCGCAGCTACGTTCCGTGACTCTGCCGGGTCTGGTGCCACCGTGGCCGGTGGCATCGCGCGTGCGCGCGTTCTGCACGCTGCGCGCCGGCGGGGTGAGCGGGGCGCCCTATGCGTCGCTGAATCTTGCCACGCACGTCGGTGACGCGCCCGCAGCGGTCAGCGAGAACCGTGCTCGCCTGCGCAGCCATTTATCACTGCCCTCCGAGCCGTTGTGGCTCGAGCAGGTTCATGGCACGCAGGTACTCGATGCCGATCGTTTAGAAGGCGGCGGGCGCGCACCGGCCGATGCCGCCGTCACACGCGAGGCTGGTCGCGTGCTCTGCGTACTGGTCGCTGATTGCCTGCCGGTGCTGCTGGCGACGCGCTCCGGCGAGGCCATCGGCGTGGCGCACGCCGGCTGGCGCGGACTGGCCGCGGGCGTCATCGAACGCACCATCGAGGCACTCGGCTCAGCGCCCGCGGAGCTGTGCGCGTGGCTGGGCCCGGCCGTCAGTGCGCAACATTTTGAAGTCGGCCCCGAGGTCCGCGCTGCTTTTCTCGAGCAGCACTCGCAGGCCGAGGCCTGCTTCACGGCCAATGCACGCGGTCGGTGGCAATGCGATCTGGCAGGGCTTGCGCGTCAGCGTCTGCAGGCGCTCGGCGTGCACTCAGTGCACGACTCGCAACTGTGTACCGCGAGCGATCCGACGCGCTTTTATTCCTACCGGCGCGATGGCCAGACCGGCCGGATCGCGGCGCTGCTGTGGATGGCTGGCGAGGGGGAGACATGAGTCTGAGTACTTTAAGCTGGATCGTGCTGGCAACGCTGCTGGGCGGACTGCTCAGCGCCGCACTCGCCAGCGTGTTCCTGCTGCTGCCGGCAGCACGGCGCAGTGCCTTGCTGCCGCACCTGATCAGCCTGGCCACCGGCGCGATGCTGGCCGCAGCACTGCTTGAACTGCTGCCCGAGGCCATCACTGCGGCCGGCCTCGCACGCCTGCAGCGCATCGGCTGGGCGGTGTTACTTGGCATCGGGCTGTTCTTCGTGCTGGAGAAGCTGGTCTTGTGGCGTCACTGCCATGATCCGGCCGAGGCCAGCCACGTGCAGCGCGAACAGGCCCGTGACCAGGCCGCCGGCTGGATCGTGCTATTTGGCGACGGGGTGCACAATGCTTTCGATGGGGTGCTGATCGCGGCGGCTTTTCTGACCAGCCCGAAGCTCGGGCTGGTGACTGCGCTGGCAATCACCGCGCACGAGATCCCGCAGGAGCTCGGTGACCTTGCCGTGCTGCTGCACGCCGGCATGAGCCCGCTGCGCGCGATGATTTTCAATGCCGCGAGCAGCCTCACATCGATCCTTGGCGGACTGGCCGGTTATTTCGCCCTGCACGGCGCCCTGCAGTACCTGCCGTATGCGCTGGCGATCGCCGCCGCCTCGCTGGTCTATGTGGCGGTGGCCGACCTGATTCCGAGCCTCCAGCGGCGCGTGGATCCGCTGGGAAGCCTCCTGCAGGTGCTTCTGATCGGCGTCGGGGTCGCAATCATCGCCGTGGCCGAACACCTGCTGGGTTGAGCCCGCGAGGCTCAATTTAGGTTGGAATTTTAAGGACTTGGGCGCCTCCGTCCGGCTTGAATATCGCGCCGGATGACCCCAATAACAGGGCTGGAGCGCGCCTGGGCCTCTTCTGACGGGCCGTGCCAGCTACACAACCGCTGCAGGAAGCGAATTACCAATGCGAATGGACAAACTGACGAGCCTGTTCCAGGCCGCCCTGAGCGATGCCCAGTCACTGGCCGTCGGGCGCGATAACCAGTTCATCGAACCCGCCCACGTGCTGCTCGCCATGCTCGATGCGCAGAGTGGCTCGGTGCGCCCGCTGCTGCTCAAGGCCGGGGCGGATGCCGCGCGCCTGCGCACCCTGCTGGGTGAGGCGCTCGAGCGCCTGCCCAAGGTTGAGGGCACCAGCGGGGAAGTACACGTCTCCCAGGACTTAAGCCGGCTGCTCAATGTCGCCGACAAACTGGCGCAGCAGCGCGGGGATCAGTTCATTTCGAGCGAGCTGTTCGTGCTGGCCGGTTTCGAGGATCGCACGACACTGGCGCGGCTTTACAAGGAAGCGCGCCTGCAGCGCGCGGCGCTCGAGAAAGCGATTGAGGAAGTGCGCGGCGGCGAGCAGGTCAAGGATGCCGGTGCCGAGGAGAAGCGCGGGGCACTGGAGAAATACACCGTCGATCTGACGGCGCGGGCGCGCGGTGGCAAGCTCGATCCGGTGATCGGCCGCGATGATGAGATCCGTCGCACGATCCAGGTGCTGCAGCGGCGCACCAAGAACAATCCGGTGCTGATTGGCGAACCTGGCGTCGGCAAGACCGCAATCGTCGAGGGACTTGCCCAGCGCATCGTCAATGGCGAGGTGCCCGAGGGCCTTAAGAACAAGCGCATTCTGGCGCTCGATATGGGCGCACTGATTGCCGGCGCCAAATTCCGCGGCGAATTTGAAGAGCGCCTCAAGGGTGTCCTGACCGAGCTTGGCAAGCAGGAAGGCAGCGTCATCCTGTTCATCGATGAGCTGCACACCGTGGTCGGTGCCGGTCGCGCCGAGGGCTCGATGGATGCGGGCAACATGCTCAAGCCGGCGCTCGCGCGCGGCGAGCTGCATTGCGTAGGTGCCACGACGCTGGATGAATACCGTAAGTACATCGAAAAGGACGCGGCGCTCGAGCGTCGCTTCCAGAAGGTGCTGGTCAATGAACCCTCGGTCGAGGACACGATCGCGATCCTGCGCGGACTCAAAGAGCGCTACGAGGTTCACCACGGCATCGAGATCACCGATCCTGCGATCGTCGCGGCCGCGACACTCTCGCACCGCTACATCAGCGACCGTCAGCTGCCGGACAAGGCCATCGATCTGATCGATGAGGCTGGCGCCCGCATCCGCATGGAGATCGACTCCAAACCCGAGATCATGGACCGGCTGGAGCGGCGGATCATTCAGCTCAAGATTGAACAGGAAGCGCTCAAGAAGGAGGGCGATGAGGCCTCCCGCAAGCGCCTGGCCGCGCTCGTCGAAGCCCTGCGTGGGCTCGAGAAGGAATACGCGGATCTCGAGGAGATCTGGAAGTCCGAGAAGGCAGCTCTGCAGGGCGCTGCCCACATCAAGGAGGAGCTCGAGAAGGTCCGCCTCGAGCTCGAGAGCGCCCGACGCGCGAGCAACCTGCAGCGCATGGCCGAGTTGCAGTACGGAAAAATCCCCGAACTTGAGAAGCGGCTACAGGAGGCGCAGCACGCCGAGCCGCGCGAGACGCAGCTGGTGCGCAACAACGTGACCGACGAGGAGGTTGCCGAGGTTGTCTCCAAGTGGACCGGCATCCCCGTCTCCAAGATGCTCGAGGGCGAGAAGGAAAAGCTGCTGCGCATGGAGGGAGCGCTGAGCAAGCGCGTCGTTGGCCAGGAAGAGGCAGTACGCATCGTCTCGAATGCCATCCGCCGCTCACGCGCCGGGCTGTCCGACCCGCGCCGGCCGAATGGTTCGTTCCTGTTCCTGGGACCCACCGGCGTCGGCAAGACCGAGCTGTGCAAGGCATTGGCAGAATTTCTGTTCGATTCCGAAGAGGCCATGGTGCGCATTGATATGTCCGAGTTCATGGAGAAGCACTCGGTTGCACGGCTGATCGGCGCGCCGCCCGGCTACGTCGGCTACGAGGAGGGCGGCTATCTGACCGAGGCGGTACGCCGGCGCCCCTACGCCGTCGTGCTGCTCGATGAGGTCGAAAAAGCCCACCAGGATGTGTTCAACGTGCTGTTGCAGGTGCTCGATGACGGGCGCCTGACGGATGGCCAGGGCCGCACCGTGGACTTTCGCAACACCGTCATCATCATGACCAGCAATCTCGGCTCGAATGTGATCCAGGAGATGGCGGGCGAAGGCAATTACGTGCGCATGAAGAGCGCGGTGATGGAGATCGTGCAACAGCACTTCCGCCCCGAGTTCATCAACCGCGTCGATGACATCGTGGTCTTTCACCCCCTGGGTACCGAGCAGATCCGTGCGATCGTCGACATCCAGCTGGCGGGCCTGCGCCGGCGGCTGCTGGAGCGGGACATTGAGCTCACGCTGGACACGGCCGCACGCGATTCGCTCGGTGAAGCCGGTTTCGATCCGGTCTACGGCGCACGACCGCTCAAGCGGGCGATCCAGCAGCAGGTGGAGAACCCGCTGGCCCAGAGCCTGCTGGGCGGAGTGTTTGGTCCGGGCGATAGGATCAACGCCACGCTGCGCAACGGCCAACTAGTGTTCGAAAAATCGCGCTAGGCGAGCCTGCTTTGCGCGGATGAGCCGCCGCGTGCACGCGGCGGCTTCACACGTATAATCAAGCCAGTCCGCTCGGGCTTCTTAGGGATCGCCATGCCGTTTTATGAATATGAGTGTGCCGCCTGCCGTTATTACGTCGAGGTGCTGCAGAAGATCACCGATGCGCCTCTGAAGAAGTGTCCCTCCTGCGGCAAATTGCGGCTCAAGCGGCTGATCAGCGCGCCGGTGTTCCGCCTCAAGGGCTCGGGCTGGTACGAGACCGATTTCAAATCCGATAAGGAAAACAAGCGCAATCTGGCCGGTGCCGAACCGGCGGCGACTGAGGCCAAGCCGGCCGAGACCAAGAGCACGGATACCAAGACCCCCGAGACCAAGGCCGAGCCTGCCGCCAAGACCGAGGCTGCAGCGAAACCCGCTGCAGCCAAGACGCCGGCCAAGAGCGCGGCGGCCAAGGGCCGCGGCGCGCGCAAGCGCCCGGCGGCACGCGCTGCCGCCCGGAAACGCCGGTGAACGCCAACGCCCGGGTCGTGCGGGCCCGCGTGCTGCGCACGCTGCGCCGCTACCTGATTGCAGGCCTCCTGGTGTGGGTGCCGATATTGGCTACGGTGCTGGTGCTGCGCTTTATCGTCGGGCTGATGGATCGCACGCTGTTGCTGCTGCCCCCGCACCTGCGTCCCGAGGCGCTCCTGGGTGTGAACATTCCCGGCCTTGGTGCGCTGCTGAGCGTGCTGGTGCTGCTGCTGACCGGCCTGCTGGTCACCAATATCATTGGTCGCACACTGGTGGGTTTCTGGGAGGATCTGCTCAATCGCATACCCTTCATCCGCGCGGTCTACGGCGGCGTGAAGAGCTTCTCGGAGACCTTGCTGTCGAACTCAGGCAACTCCTTCAAGAAGGCGTTGCTGATCGAATACCCCCGGAAAGGTGCCTGGAGCGTCGGGTTCCAGACCGCCGGGGAGATCGCCGAGATCACCGAACGCACCGGCGAGCCTCAGGTGTGCGTGTTCATTCCGACGACCCCCAATCCGACCTCCGGCTTTATTGTCATGGTGCCGCGCTCCCAGGTGATCGAGCTCGACATGAGCGTCGAGGCTGCCCTGAAAATGATCGTAACGCTGGGTGTCGTGGCCCCGCCGCCGCCGCAGCACACCGGCACCCACAGCACGCTGCCCGGGGCCGGCCACTAGCCTGCGGTTGCAGCAGCCGGGACCCCCCCGTAACATGCCGCGCCTTAGTTTCGCGGCCGGCCCACCAGGCCAGCAGCCGCATCAGCCCGAGCACAGCCATGCGTACTCATTATTGCGGACAGGTCAATGAATCCCTCACCGGCCAGGCGGTCACAGTGGCCGGCTGGGTGCATCGGCGTCGCGATCACGGCGGGGTAATCTTCGTCGACCTGCGCGACCCTCAGGGCCTGTTGCAGATCGTCTGCCATCCGGATGCGGCCGAGGTCTTCGCGACCGCCGAGAAGCTGCGCAACGAGTTTGTGATCCGTGTGCGTGGGAGCGTGCGCGCCCGCCCCGCCGGCACGGTCAATGCCAATCTTGCCTCCGGGGCGATCGAGCTCGTGGCCGAGCATGTCGAACTGCTCAACCGCTCCGATGCGCTGCCTTTCCAGCTCGATGAGCAGGTCAGCGAAGAAGTGCGGCTGCGTTACCGCTACCTCGATCTGCGCCGGCCGGTGATGAACCAGCGCCTGCGCCAGCGCCATGCGATCACGCGGGCCATGCGCAGCTACCTCGATCGGGCCGGGTTCATCGATGTCGAGACCCCGATGTTGACCAAGGCGACGCCCGAAGGGGCGCGCGACTATCTGGTTCCGAGCCGCACGCACGCCGGCAAATTCTTCGCGCTGCCGCAGTCACCGCAGATCTTCAAGCAGCTGCTGATGATCGCCGGCATGGATCGCTATTACCAGATCGTGCGCTGCTTTCGCGACGAGGATCTGCGCGCCGATCGTCAGCCCGAATTCACGCAGCTCGATATCGAGACCTCCTTCCTAAGCCAGGAGCAGATCATTACGCTGATCGAGGGGCTCGTGCGTGAGCTGTTCCGCAGCGTCATGTCCATCGAGCTGCCCGAGCCGTTTCCGCGCATGAGCTACGCCGAAGCCATGCGCCGCTACGGCTCGGACAAGCCGGATCTGCGCGTTGGCCTGGAACTCATCGATGTCGCGGACCTGGTGCGCGACTGTGATTTCAAGGTGTTCGCCGCGCCTGCAGCGGACCCGGCTGGCCGGGTTGCAGTGCTGCGCGTGCCCGGGGGCAATGCGCTGACGCGCAAGGAACTCGATGAGTACACCGCCTTCGTGGCGCGCTATGGCGCCAAGGGCCTGGCCTATATCAAGGTGAATGACCCGAGCCGTGGGCGTGAGGGGCTGCAGTCCCCAATCGTTAAATTCCTGGGGGACGTGGCACTGGCAGGCATCCTCGAGCGCAGTGGCGCGCAGGCCAATGACCTGCTGTTCTTTGGCGCCGATAGCGCCAAGGTCGTGAGCGATGCCCTGGGCGCGCTGCGCCTGAAGGTGGCGGGCGATCTGAAGCTGGTAGCCGGCGGCTGGCAGCCGCTGTGGGTCGTGGACTTTCCAATGTTCGAATGGGATCCGGAGGCGCGCCGCTGGGCCGCCATGCATCATCCCTTCACCTCGCCCAAGGATACGGATCCGGCCGCGCTCGCGGCCGCGCCGGGCGTAGCGCTCGCACAAGCCTATGACATGGTGCTCAACGGCTCTGAGATCGGTGGTGGCTCGGTGCGTATCCACAGCCAGCAGCTGCAGTCGACGGTTTTCGATCTGCTCGGTATCAGTGCCGAGGAGGCGCAGCAAAAGTTTGGCTTCCTGCTCGATGCGCTGCGCTTCGGGGCGCCACCGCACGGCGGCCTGGCCTTCGGGCTCGATCGTCTGGCGATGCTGATGGCCGGTACCGAGAACATCCGCGATGTCATCGCCTTCCCCAAGACCCAGACCGCGGCTGACCTGATGACCGATGCGCCAACGGAAGTCAGCGAAGCGCAGCTGCGTGAGCTGCATATCCGCGTCAGGACGCCACCACCCACGGGTTGATGGACGCCACGGCGCTCGTTTACGTGCACGGCCTGTGGCTGACAGGCCACGAGGCCTTCCTGCTGCGCCGGCGGCTGGTGCGCGACCGGGGTTATGACTGGCACAGCTTCGCCTACCGCAGCCAGTCAAACTCGATGTCGGCTGTGGCCGAGGCTCTGGCCCGTCACATCGACTCACTCAAGGTCTCCCGGCTCCATCTGCTCGGCCATAGCCTCGGTGGGCTGGTCATCCTGCGGGCGCTGGCTGCCCACGGCTCCTTCCCGCCGGGGCGCGTGGTGTTTCTCGGTTCGCCCTGCGTGGCCAGCAGTGCCGCGACCCGCGTCGCCCGGTTCCGTTATGGTCGCGCCATTCTGGGGCAGGCCGCCAGCGAGGAACTGCTCCACAGCCGGATGCGGCGCTGGGAAGGCGCGCGCGAGCTTGGGATTATCGCCGGCACGCAGTCAGTGAGCATCGGGCGATTGGTGACGGACTTCAGCGAACAGAACGATGGCACCGTTGCTGTATCCGAGACACAATTACCCGGTGCTACCGCGCACCTGATTCTGCCGGTCAGCCACACGGGCATGCTGCTGTCCGCGCGCGTGGCGAAAGAGACGGGGAGCTTTCTCGAGCATGGACGATTCGGCAGTTAATCCGCTGCTGGCAGGACTGCGACGGCACCGGCTCGCCCTGGCGATTATCGCGGTGCTGCTGCTCGCGTATGCGCTGGCCGGCTTTGTGCTCGTGCCTCACTACGCGAGGGCCTATCTCAAGCAGTTCGTCGAACGCGACCTGGGGCGCCAGCTCGAGCTGGGGGAGCTGCGCTTCAATCCCTTCACGCTGACCGTAGAAGTGCGTTCATTGATGCTCAGGGAGGCCGATGGCCGTGGGATCGTCGGCTTCGACTACCTGCGGGTTCGTGCCGGACTGCTCGCTTCGCTCATCCATCGCGCCTGGACCTTGAGCGAGATTCGGCTCGAGCACCCGGACATACAGGTACGCATTGCAGCCGACGGGGCCGTGAATCTGGCCCAGCTCGCGCCACCAGCGAGTGGGCCGCCACCGCCGCCGAGCCCTCCTAACCAACCATTGCCGGCAGTGCGGATCGGACGGCTCTCGGTCACCCAGGGCAACGTTGGCTTCGAGGACTTAAGCCGCGGCAAACCCTTCAGCGCCACGCTGCGTCCGATCGAATTCAGTCTGCAGGACTTCCGGACCGCACCGGAGTTCGAGAACCGCTATCGCTTTGAAGGCACGACCACGGCGGGTGAGCAGCTGGCCTGGTCGGGTCAGTTCTCGGTGCAGCCGCTGGGCTCGAACGGGCAATTCGCGATCACCGGACTCAAGGCGACGACGATTGCCGCCTATCTGCAGGATGCGCTGCCGTTTGATCTGCCCTCCGGTGCGCTCGATCTGAAGGGCGAATACAAGCTGACACTGGCCGGGGATCTGGGGCTGGGCATCGAGCTACCGACCCTTGAGTTCAAGCAGATCGGGATCGCGCCCAAGGGCGTAGCCGGCGATGTGCCCTGGATCAAGGTGCCGTTGCTGGCGGTCACCGGAACCGCCGTCTCGCTGGCACAGCACACCGTGGTCGTGAACAGCGTGCTGCTCGATGGCGCGCAGATCAGCGCCTGGCGCGAACCCAACGGCAACCTGAATCTGCCTGAACTATTTCAGGCGCATGCCGCAGCGGCTGCCAGCACGGCGCCCACCACACCCGCGCTCGTCGTTGCAAAGACACCCGCGGCCTCACCGGCCCCCGCGTGGGCGATCAGCGTCGGCACGCTCACGGTTCAGAATGCCAGCGTGGCCGCGGAAGATCGGATGCTCACGCCGGCAGCCAAGTTCATGCTCTCGCCAATCGGATTTACGGTGGCTGGGTTCTCCACGGCGCCGGGCAGCAAGCTCACGATCGACAGCAGCATCGGTTTTGACGGCAAGGGCCAGCTCAGCGTGAACGGCGACGCAGTGCTTGATCCGCTGAGCACGGAGCTGAAGATTGAACTTAC
>Ga0302317_10001779_pt1 | contig 15463 bp, 16 predicted proteins | sample III_Palsa_N3_3_FD_200450 | JGI IMG/M metagenome (GOLD analysis project Ga0302317, IMG submission 200450) | Peat permafrost microbial communities from Stordalen Mire near Abisko, Sweden - III_Palsa_N3_3 | ecosystem: Environmental > Terrestrial > Soil > Palsa > Peat permafrost | place: Sweden...
ACGGGGGAGGTGGCGCGACGCGACGGAGGGGGCAAGCGCCGAGGCAGCGATTCAACTCCAAGCCAATCCGCTTTAAGACGAGCCGCCCCTACCGGCGCATCACTACATCGATCCGGCGCGAGGATGGCCGCCCGGCAACGCCTCGGTTGGGGGCGACAGTGATCTGCAGCACGCCGTCGCTGAACTTGGCGGCGGGAGCGTGGCCAGGCAGGTACACCACCCGGTTCAGCTTCAGCCCGTCCCGCGTCTTCTTGTCCAACCCCGCGATCGCCTCGGCGGTGACGCTGGCGGCGTCGGCGATCAGATAGGCCGACTCCGGCGTCACATCCGGCGCGTCGAACACCACCAGCCGCTGCAGGGCGTGAGAGGCGTGGGCGCTGGCCTGGGCGAGGCGCTGCAGCAGGGCGGCCGGCGACAGGATGGCGAGCGGCCGGATCGGCGGCGCCTCTCCCTGCAGCGCGACGGCCGTCCCGCCGGGGCTTTCCATCGTGAACAGCGTCAATCCGCCCAGCCGCGTGGCCCGCAGCATCGGCTCGCCAAGGTCGTTCTTATAGATGGTGTCGCCGCGCGGACCGGGCTCCGGTTGCAGCACCCAGATCTCCTGGCTGGACTCAAACCGCATCAACGGCGGCGAGGCCGCGCGGTCGAAGATGAACGCCTCGCCGCTGTCGGGCGCGTATATGGCCACCGGCGGCGCGGTTTGTTCGACCTGCTGGTTGTGGTGACGTCCACCCAGGAGCAGATCGCTCAGGCTGCGAGGCCCGGCTTTCGCCTCTGAAGTGATGCACGCCGCGGCCAAACCGCAGACGACAAGCAGGCCGAGCGGTCTGGAGCGTCTCATGCCACAGCGGATGCGCTAGGAGTGGGGCGCTTTTTGGACACGGCCAAGGCGATATCAAAGCGGCCCCCGCCAGGGACCCGGTGTTTCAGGCAGCCATGTACTGGCCGCCGTTCACGGTCAAGGTGGCGCCGGTGACGAAGCCAGCGTCCTCGCGGGCCAGGAAGGCGACGCAGGCGGCGATCTCGGCGGCGGTTCCAAGGCGGCCGACCGGAATGCCGGCGATGATGGACTTCAACACCTCCGGCGCCACGGCCTGCACCATCTCGGTGTCGATATAGCCGGGGGAGACGGCGTTGACGGTGATGCCCTTGCGCGCGGTTTCCTGGGCCAGGGCCTTGGTGAAGCCGATCACCCCAGCCTTGGCGGCGGAATAGTTGGTCTGACCCATCTGGCCCTTCTGGCCGTTGATGGAGGAGATGTTGATGATCCGGCCGTAGTTGCGCTCGCGCATGCCGTCGATCACCTGCCGGCTCATGTTGAAGATGGAGGCGAGGTTGACGAAGATCACCTCGTTCCACTGTTGCGGGGTCATCTTGTGCAGCATGGCGTCGCGGGTGATGCCGGCGTTGTTGACCAGCACGTCGATGGGGCCAAGCTCGGCCTCCACCAGTTTGACGGCCGCCTCGCAGTCGGCGAACTCGCCGACATTGCCCTTGACGATCATCACGTCGAGCGCCTTGGCGCAGGCCTTGGCGGCCTCCTCGTTGCCCGCATAACCAACCGCCACCTTGAAGCCGTCGGATTTCAGCCGCTCGGCGATGGCGTAGCCTATCCCGCGCGTTCCGCCGGTGACCATTGCGACACGGGCCATAGTTTCCTCACCTGTTATCTGGTTCTGCGCCTTCTTAGCCGGGCGCGGGTCTCATAGAGACCGAAATGTTCGCCCGTCGCAATAAAACGCAGCGGATCGGCAATGGTCGCAGGCGCACTATTTTTTCACCGTCATCCCCGCCCTTGTGGCGGGGACCCATGGTTCGGTTGAGCGCAAGCCGCTGCCGCTGGCGGCGCTGAGGAATGGGTCGCCGCCACAAGGGCGGCGATGACGGGGTGGGTTGCTTTGTTTGAACCCTCAGGGACGCTCCACGCACATGGCCACGCCCATGCCGCCGCCGACGCAGAGAGTCGCCAGGCCCTTCTTGGCGTCACGCTTTTGCATCTCGTAGAGCAGGGTGGTGAGGATGCGCGCGCCCGAAGCGCCGATGGGGTGGCCGATGGCGATGGCCCCGCCGTTGACGTTGACCTTGGAGACATCCAGGCCGAGCTCGCGCACCACGCTGAGCGATTGGGCGGCGAAGGCCTCGTTGGACTCGATCAGGTCGAGGTCGGAGACCTTCCAGCCGGCCTTTTCCAGCGCCTTGCGGGTGGCCGGGATCGGGCCCGTGCCCATGATCTCCGGATCGACCCCGGCGTGGGCCCAGGAGGCGATCAGCGCCAGCGGCTTCAGGCCCCGGCGCGTGGCCTCGTCCTCACTCATCAGCACCAGGGCCGCGGCGCCGTCGTTGAGACCCGAGGCGTTGGCGGCGGTGACGGTGCCGTCCTTGGTGAAGGCGGGCTTGAGGCTGGCGACGCTCTCATAGGTCGCGCCCAGGCGGATGTATTCGTCCTTGGAGACGATCACGTCGCCCTTGCGGCCCTTGATGGTCACCGGGGCGATCTCGGCGTCGAAGCGGCCGGAGGTCTGGGCGGCCTCGGCCTTGTTCTGCGAGGCGACGGCGAAATTGTCCTGGTCCTCGCGGGTGATCTGCCAGCGGGCGGCGATGTTCTCGGCCGTCTGGCCCATGTGGTAGCCGTGGAAGGCGTCCCACAGGCCGTCCTTGATCATGGTGTCGGTGAAGGAAAGGTCGCCCATCTTGTGGCCGTTGCGGACGTTGGCCGCGTGCGGCGACTGGCTCATGCTCTCCTGGCCGCCGGCGATGACGATGCCCGCGTCGCCTTGCAGGATCTGCTGGGCGCCCAGGGCCACCGCGCGCAGGCCTGACCCGCACAGCTGGTTCAGGCTCCAGGCGGGGCTTTCCACCGGGATGCCGGCGTTGACCGAGGCCTGGCGGGCCGGACCCTGGCCGGCGCCGGCCTGCAGCACCTGGCCCATCACCACCTCGTCGATATCCGCAGGCTGGAGGCCGGCGCGCTCGATCGCCGCCACGATGGCGATCCGGCCAAGCTCATGCGCGGGCAGGCTGGCCAGGGCGCCGTTGAACGAGCCGACCGGTGTGCGGGCCGCGGATACGATGGCGATCTTGCTCATGATGGTCTCCTCCGGGAGAGCGTTCGGGGCGCCGGGCTTTGGGTAGCCTGGGGACCTCTACGTTATGTAGGGGCCTTCAGAAAGCCGGCAATGTTCAGTGGCAAAACGACGACACCCTAAGTCAAAACGACGACTGGCGCATCGGCGCCGCATCCGCGATACTGCAGTGCGGCGTAACCATAAGCCTTGCGCGTCGGCGAGGAAACCTGAGGGGCAGAATGTCGGAGACTGAACAGGCCGGCGCCGCGGGCAACGGCGACAAGGTCGTGATCAAGAAGTACGCCAACCGCCGGCTCTACAACACCCGCTCCAGCGCCTATGTCACGCTCGAACACCTGTCCGAAATGGTCAAGGAGGGCGTCGATTTCGTGGTCTATGACGCCAAGACCAACGAAGATATCACCCGCTCGGTTCTGACCCAGATCATCTTCGACGAGGAGAACCGCGGGGGCGCGCAGAACCTGTTGCCGATCCAGTTCCTGCGCCAGCTGATCCGCTTCTATGGCGACTCCATGCAGGCCTTCGTGCCCAGCTATCTGGAGATGTCGCTCAACGGCTTCACCCAGCAGCAGGAGCGGTTGCGCGGCCAGGTCGCCGGCGCCATGGGCGTGGCGCCCGGCATGGTGTTCCTGGAAGAGCAGGTGCGCCAGAACCTGGTGCTGTTCGACCGGGCGATGAAGATGTTCACCCCCTTCGCCTTCGCCAAGCCTGAGGACACCGCCCCGCCGGCGCCCGCAGCCGAGCCCGCCAAGGCCAGCGAAACCTCCCTCGACGATCTGAAGCAGCGTATGGAAGAAATGCAGGCGCAGATCGCCAAACTCGCGGCAAAAGAGTAGGGCGCGCACGCGTTCTTAACCCTGCTGGTGTAAGGCTGCGGGCGGATTTCCTCCCAGCTCCTGATACGCCCTAGCTAAGACCATGTCAGATTCCGATGCGCCGCCGCCGCGCTCCCCGTCCCGTCGCCGCAATATCCGCCGTGGCGGCGCTCAGGATCGTCGCGCCGAGGGCGAGGCGCGGGCCAACCTGCCCGCTGTGATCGCCGTCACCAGCGCCGGCTCAGCCAGAGTCACGGCGGCCAAGGCCGGCCTCGACCAGGTTTCCGAATTCACCGCCCAGCTGATCGGCCAGGGCGTCTCCAAGCGCGGCCTGCGCGGCGGGCCCGAGACCCTGGACAAGGCGCGATCCTCCTACCTGGGCGCCGAGTATTCCGGCGACGCCGACCGCCGCCCCCCCACCGGCCGGATCACCAAGACCGATATTTAGGCGCGCCGTACGTGGTGGATCACCACTGCGGGCACGGGCGGGGTCGCTGTCTACCTATTCAAACGCCAAGGCGCGAAGGACGCAAAGGAAAGCGCGCAGCGCAACAAGACCTGAGTGCTGTCTGGCCGATTGGCGCGCGGGCTTAAGCCCGCCTTGGCGTCCTTCGCGCCTTGGCGTCTAAACGACTGCCTTGGCGCCGCGCGCCAACATTACGCCTTCCCAATCCCGTCCAGCTTGGCCAGCGCCACGGCCGGCAGTTTGAGCTCGGCGGCGGCAAGATTCTCGCGCAGGTGAGCCAGCGAGGAGGTGCCGGGGATCAGCAGCATGTTCGGCGACCGCTGCAGCAGCCAGGCCAGCGCCACCTGCATGGGTGTGGCGCCCAACTCGCGCGCAACCTCCGACAGCGCCTCGGACTGCAGCGGCGCGAAGCCGCCCAGCGGGAAGAAAGGCACATAGGCGATCTTGAGGCCCGCCAGTTCGTCGATCAGGGCGTCGTCCTCCCGGTTGGCGACGTTGTACAGGTTCTGCACACAAACCACCGGGGCGATGCTCCGCGCCTGGGCGACCTGGGTTGAGGTGACGTTGCTCAGGCCCAGATGGCGGATCAGGCCCTGCTGTTGCAGCTTGGCCAGGGCGGTGAACTGGGGCTCGATCGAGGCCTCGCTGGGGCCGTGGCCGGTGCCCATCACCCGCATATTGACCACGTCCAGGGCCTCAACGCCCAGGTTGCGCAGGTTGTCATGGACGCCGCTCTCAAGGGCGGCCGGTGTCTGCGCCGGGTTCCAGGAGGCGTCGTCGCCCCGCGTCGCGCCCAGCTTGGTCACGATCACCAGGTTCGCCGGGTATGGGTGCAGCGCCTCCTTGATCAGCTGGTTGGTGACGTGGGGGCCGTAGAAGTCGCGGGTGTCGATATGGTTGACCCCGCTGGCCACCGCCTCGCGCAGCACCGCCAGCGCCTGATCGCGATCCTTTGGCGGCCCGAACACGCCGGGCCCGGCCAGCTGCATCGCCCCATAGCCCATCCGGTTCACGGTGCGGTCGCCGAGCACATAGGTCCCGGCGGTGGTGATATTGGTCATGGCGCGTCTCCGAGGCTGAATGCGCCTCTATATGGGCGCTTGGCGGCGGTTCGGTAACAGGGGCGACCAAGCAAGGGTTAAGTCATCCTTAGGGCCGCCGGGACACGATTCATCGAGCGTGTTATGATTCGCTAAGACGGGGTTCAACCGAGGGTCAGCATGGAACCCGACAGCCTGGATCGTGAGATCGAAGCTTACCGCTTGCTGTTGCCGGGTATCAAGGAACGGTATGGCTCGGTGTGGGCCCTGGTCGCCGACCTGAAGCTGATTAAGACCTTTCCTGTGTTTTCCGAGGCCGCTCAGTATGCGCGCCAGCATTTCGGCAAACAGCAGGTGTTGATAAGACATACCGACGAAACGAAGTTGGAGTTCGCCCCTTTCGTTCTGGTACATGCCGAGAAGTAGTTGGCCGGCAAGACCTGGATCACCGGCCCCAACGTCGAGGTCACCCTGCACAGCGACGACGTAGGGTCGCCTTCGGTCGATCTGCAGGGGATCATCGACACCGGCGCGTCGGTCATCTGCCTCGACAGTCGGATCGCAAAGCGACTGGGCCTGGTGTCGTCGGACAAGCGATGGGTTGAGATGGCGGACGGCCGGGTCGTGGCCTCTCCCGGCTACAGTGCGAGGATGACCATCCCCGCGTTGGGGTTTGACAGTTTTGTGCAGGTCTGCGCGGTCGACATGGAATATCCCAGCAATCGTATCCTGCTGGGCCGCTCATTCCTGCGGGACTACATCGTCAACTATGACGGCCCGAAGGAACAATTCCAGTTTCACGAGACGTCCCGAGATCAGCAATATTACTTTGATCACGATGAGTAAGTTGGGCCGCCGGGCGGCGCCAACATCCCGCCTGCGGACGACTGACCGGGCGCACCAGCGCGGCGCCGTGGCCATCAAGAATCTACGCGCATTGACTAAGGCCAGCGCCGCCGGCGCTTTACGCACTTAGCGGCCCTCGCCGCTGATCCCCCCGGACCCCCGACGGGAAAGGCCCTGGCCCGTGTGGCAGTTGCGCCAAGATACCCCAATTTCCCCTTTGTTAACCATGATCGGCGAGCTTCGGAGTCAGTCCCGGGCCCGCGTCGCATGTTCTCCAAGAAGCCTCTCGCCTATGCCGGCATGAACGCCCAGGTCCCGTCGGGCGGGGCGAGCGTGCTGGTGGCCGCCGCCATGCGCAACCCGGCGCTCAGCGTCGGCGGCGCGGCGCTGCTGTTCGTGCTGGCCGGCGCGGGCGTGTTGCTGGCGGCGGGCGATCCGCACGCCGGCGATCCGATGGTGCGCATGCCGGTGACCCAACCTGGCGCCCCACCCCCGCCAGGGTGGAAAGAGGCGCTGGCCCCCGACACCATGGGCAATGCGCCGATCAGCATCAGCGAATTGCAGCTCACGTCGGGCGCGGACGCGGGGCCGATCCAGGGCCAGGCGGTGATCAGCTTTCCCGGCGCGCCACAGGCGCCCGCCCCAGTCGATCATACCGGCCAGGCCCTGGCGGCGGCGCCGATCGCCGGCTTCACCTCGCCCGGCCCGGCCGGCGCGCCGCTGCCGGCCATCGCCCCGGACGGCCGCACCCCCGCCGAGGCCTACGCCCGGCCGTTCCATTCCAACGGCAGGCCGAAGATCGCCCTGGTGATCGGCGGCCTCGGCCTGAACGCCAAGGCGACGCGCCAGGCGATCGAGCAACTTCCGGCCGACGTGACCCTGTCCTTCGTCCCCTATGCCGACGGCCTGCAGGGCTGGATCGACCTGGCGCGGCAGAACGGCCATGAGGTGCTGCTGGAAACGCCTATGGAGCCGACCGACTATCCGGACAACGACCCCGGCCCCTACACGCTGTTGACCGGCGCGGCGCCAAAGGAAAACCTGGGCAAGCTGGACTGGCTGATGTCGCGGGCCACCGGCTATTTCGGCCTGACCAACTATCTGGGCTCCAAGTTCGTCACCAACGAGAAGGCCATGGCCACCCTGATGCTCGGCGTGCGCCAGCATGGGCTGGCCTTCGTCGACGACGGCTCGGCGGTGAAGATCGGCGGCGGCGGCGCGCCGCGCGCCTCGGCCGACCGGGTGATCGACGACCAGCTGGCCAGCGACGCCATCGAAAACCAGCTGCTGGGCCTGGAGGCGGCCGCGCTGCAGAACGGCCAGGCGCTGGGCTCCGGCTTCGCCTATCCGGTCACCCTCGAAGAAGTCACCCGCTGGGTCGCGGCCCTTCCCTCGCGGGGCTATCAACTGGCGCCGGCGTCGGCCTTGACGATGCGCCGTTAGGCAGGCTGCGCCGCCGCGGAATCGAACAGGTTCGCTTCCAACCGGCGACAGCCGCGTCAGCCGGGCGACGGAATTCGCCTGTCAGCGTATCTCCTGGTTCAACTCGACCGATAGGAAGCTAAGCTTTAGATCGGGATTGGCATTCGATCAGGCGGGCTTTGGAGCGGTTTGGGATCATAGCGCCCTTTGTCGCGGTTCTGCTCGCGACCGCCGCGCCAGCGCCCCTGGTCGGCGCCGATTGGTATGGACCTGCGGACAAGCTTCCCTACGGCGCGCCGAGCCTCTACCTGACCGACCCCGCCAAGCTGACGAAATCGATCTCATACCAGTTGTTGCGCGCGGGATTGGGGGGGCCAAGGCTTGACCTGTTCCCGCCTGAGCCCACGTCGTGGGATGGCTGGTTTCAACCCGGTCCGCCGGTGCAGGTGCGGGGCCTCAACCCCTACAGCGTCGAGTACCGGTACATCGAGCGCAACATGGACCGGCTTCCGTATGACGCCCTCCCGCCTTGCCAGACGAGCGAATTCCAGCGTCAGGGCCCGATGCCCGACCTGGTGGAGGTCGCCCTGCACGAGGTCGCCCACTATGTGTCCTTCCGCCTGGCGCTTGATCCGCTGGCCTATGGGAAGCTGAAACAAGAGGCCGACGCCTATAATCGCGACCCCTCGACACCGCCGCAATCGCGGGTGCTCGTGACCTACAACAACGTCAACGAGGACATCTCCGACGTGAGCGCTGTTCTCTATATCTACTCCAACTATCGGGACACCGCGGTCAACGACGCCGAAGCCCAGGCCAAGGCTGACATGCGTATTGCGGAGTATCTTGACTGGGAACATGACACGTCGGGGGCGATCGCGGCGGCCCGCAAGGCGTTCTTGCGGAACCCGACCTACGGGCTTGGCGTCGTCGAGACCACCCGGTGGGCGGCGCGCCTGGTCGCCGGCCTGCCCCTGGCGACCGTCGACGCCCGCCTGCAGGCGGCGGCGGAGCTTGGAGACCCGCTACAGGGCGATCCGGCTTTCGAGGCGCGCTTCCGCGGCGCCCACGACCGGATCATTGCCGCCAGAAATCGCTTCTGCGGCGTCGGCTGAAGTGCGGCGATAGCTTTTCTCGCCGCCTCGCGGTCATTAAAAGGGTGATCCGGGCGCCCGAGCGCCGTCGCTTAAGGCGTTCCCCGCGTGCAAAACCTGTCGCGCCATCGGCCCAACGTCGGGATGGTGCTGTTTCACCCCGACGGCCGGGTCTGGGTCGGCCGCCGCGCGAGCGGCGCCCGCGATCCCTACTGTTGGCAGTTTCCGCAAGGCGGGGTCGACGGGGATGAGGACCTCTACGCCGCCGCGCGCCGGGAGCTGGCGGAGGAGACAGGCGTGACCACGACCAGCCTGCTCGGCCGCACCACCGAGTGGCTGACCTACGACTTCCCGCCCGAGGCCAAACGCCATCGCGACGGCTGGATCGGACAGAAACAAATCTGGTTCGCCCTGCGGTTCGAGGGCGACGAGGCCGAGATCGATCTGCAGCGCCAGCGGCCGCCGGAGTTCGACGGCTGGCGCTGGGTCGCGCTGGATGAAACGCCGGAGCTGATCGTACCGTTTAAGCGTAAGGTGTACGAAGACGTTGTCCGCGCGTTTACAGTGTTTGTCAGGAATGTGAATGGCCAAAGGCCACCAGCCTAAACCCACCGTCATCATGGTGCATGGCGGCTTTTGTGGCGGCTGGGCGTTCGACGCTTTCCGCAAGCCATTTGAGGCCGCGGGGCATGAGTGCCTCGCGCCGGACCTGCGCGGCCACGGCGTCGATGGTCGCGGCGTCGCCGGCGTCTCCATGAGCGACTTCGCCGGCGATATCGCCGACCTTGTGGGCGCCCAGCGGGAGCCGCCGGTGCTGATCGGCCATTCCATGGGCGGGCTGGTGGCGATGATGGCCGCCGCCAAGGCGCCCGTGCGGGCGCTGGCGCTGCTGGCGCCGTCGCCGCCCTGGGGCGTGCCGGGCGCGAGCCTTGAGGAGGCGGCTTCGGCCATGACCCTGCATGCGCTGGGCCCATTCTGGCTGCAGGCGGTCGAGCCCGACTTCGCCTCCGCGCGGCTCTACAGCCTCGACCGGTTGGATCCGGCGGCGCGCAAGGCGACCTTCGATCGGATGACCGCCGAAAGCGGCCGCGCCCTGTGGGAGACGCTGAACTGGTGGCTGGACCCGTTCATGACCACCTCGGTGCCGACAGATCGGATCAAGGCGGCGGCCCTGGTGATCGTCGGCGCCCGCGACATGATCCATCCGCCGGCCACGGTGCGGCAGACCGCCGAACGCCTGGGCGCCGAGTACCGCGTCTTCGACGGCATGAGCCACTGGCTGATGGCCGAACCCGGCTGGGAGGAGGTGGCGCAGGCCTGCCTGGACTGGACCGCGGCCTTGCCGGCCGAGGCGGCGGCTTAGGCGGAAGCGGCGTCTCGCGCCCGCTTAACAAAGCCAATACCAGACCCAGGTTATGATGGCGGTTCGCTCGGGGGCCGCGCATGTCCGACGCCTTTCTTGATCGCCTCGCCGGCTTCGGCCAGAGGTTCGGCCAGACCCTGGGCGACCTGTTCCTGCGGCCCGGCTCCAGCATCTCCCTGGGCTCGCTGGCCTGCGCCTTCGTCATTGCGGCCAGCTATGTGGCCGTCAAACGAGGGCGCCGGGGCAAGACCACCAATCCGCGCCTGCTCCTGCGCGCCCTGCTGCCCCGTCGGTTCATCGCCAGCCCCAGCGGCCGCGCCGACATCGGCTTCTTCCTGTTCAACACCTTCGCCGCCGGCGTGCTGTTCGGCTGGGCGATCCTGTCGACCCACGCGGTCAGCGTCTTCGTCCACGAGGGCCTGACACGTCTGGTCGGCGACAGCCGGCCGCCGCCGATCTCGCCCTGGGCCGCGTCGGCGGAGATGACGGTGGGGCTCTTCGCGGCCTATGAACTGGGCTACTGGGTCGACCACTATCTGAAGCACCGCATCCCGCTGCTCTGGGAATTCCACCGGGTGCATCACACCGCCGAGCATCTGTCTCCGCTGACCAACTTCCGCGTCCATCCGGTGGACTCGATCCTGTTCCTCAACTGGCTCGCCCTGTTCATCGGCGCGGCGCACGGGGCGATGACCTGGGGCATGGGCGCGCCGGCGCAGGCGGTGCTGCTGTCGGGGACAAACGTCCTGACTTTGATCTTCCTGTTCCTGCTGGTCCACCTGCAACATTCGCACATCTGGATCGCCACGCGCGGGGTGCTGGGCCGGCTGATCCAGAGCCCGGCGCATCACCAGTTGCACCACTCCACCAACCCCGCCCACTTCAACACCAACTTCGGCGGCAGCCTGGCGCTGTTCGACTGGCTGTTCGGCACATTGCTGATCCCCGCCGCCGAACCCCAGCGCCTGACCTTCGGCGTGGAGGCGCAGGGCGAGCGGCCGCATTCGGTGGAGGGGGTGGTGATCTCGCCGTTCGCGCGGGTTTGGGCGATGGCTCGCCGCCGCGCTTCAGCTCTGCTGGAAGGCGAGACTCAGACGGCCGCGTAGTTCAGCGCGGCGGTAATGTCGCCGGTCTGGAGCAGCGGATAGTCCGCCAGGATTTCTTCTCGGCTGGCGCCGGCCGCAAGAAGGTCCAGCACATCCTTGACCCTGATACGCAAGCCGCGCAGGCAGGGACGCCCGCCGCATTGGTTCGGGTCGAGGGTTATGCGATGGAGTTCACTCGTCATCGGGCCTCTCGCTGCGGAGCGGGATGTGCTGGCGAATATATCACGTTAGTCGCATACGAGCATTCTCCAAGGCGCTGGCCGCCGGTAAGGGTTCCGCCGTGACCGTCAGCGTTTTCGACATCTTCAAGCCCGGGATCGGGCCGTCCAGTTCGCACACCATGGGGCCGATGCGGGCGGCGGGGCGGTTCATCGAACGCCTGCGCGCGAACGGTCGGATGGCGGGTGTCAGTCGGGTCGAGGTCAAGCTCTACGCCTCCCTGGCCCTCACCGGGCGCGGCCACGGGACCGACCGGGCGGTGATGCTGGGCCTGATGGGGTTCGATCCGGCCACCCTGGACCCTGACGAGGGCGAGGCGGCGCTGGCCGTGTTGCGCTCGGGCGGGCGCATGACGCTGGGCGGCGGGCCGGCGATCGGCTTCGACGAGGCCCGCGACATCGTCTGGGCCGGCCGCGAGCGGCTGCCGCAGCATCCCAACGCCCTAACCTTCACCGCCTTTGACGCGGCCGGCGCGGATGTCGCCGCCCGCAGCTATTTCTCCATCGGCGGCGGCTTCGTCCGCGACGAGGAGGAGATGGGCCGCAACACGCCGGACGCTGACGAGGTCGCTGAGCCCTATCCCTTCGAATCCGCCGCCGACCTGCTGGCCATGGGCAAGGCGTCGGGCCTGACTTTCGCGGAAATCATGCTGGCCAAAGAGACCGCCCACGCCCCGCGCGAAGAGGTCGAAGCCAGGCTCGACCGCTTGTTCGACGCCATGGAGGCCTGCATCGACCGGGGTCTGCGCATCGACGGCGAGCTGCCCGGCGGCCTGAGGGTCAAGCGCAGGGCGATGCAGATTCACGCCTCCATCATCGCCAAGGCCGGGCGCGGCCAGGCCGACCCGCTGGCGCCGATGGACTTCGTCAACCTCTGGGCCCTGGCGGTGAACGAGGAGAACGCCGCCGGCGGGCGGGTGGTGACGGCGCCCACCAATGGCGCGGCCGGCATCATCCCGGCGGTGCTGAGGTTCTATGAGCGCTATTATAACGGCACGGCTCAGGGCCGGCGCACCTTCCTGCTCACCGCCGGCGCGGTGGGCGCGCTCTACAAGCGCAACGCCTCCATCTCCGGCGCCGAGGTCGGCTGCCAGGGCGAGGTGGGCGTGGCCTGCTCGATGGCCGCCGGCGGCCTCGCGGCGGCGCTCGGCGGGACCAACGCCCAGATCGAGAACGCCGCCGAGATCGGCATGGAGCACAACCTGGGCCTCACCTGCGATCCCATCGGCGGCCTGGTGCAGATTCCCTGCATCGAGCGCAACGCCATGGGCGCGATCAAGGCGATCGACGCCGCCCGCCTGGCCCTGCTGGGCGAAGGCGAGCACCACGTCAGCCTCGACAAGGTCATCGCCACCATGAAGCGCACCGGGGCGGACATGAGCGAGATCTACAAGGAGACGTCGCTGGGCGGGTTGGCGGTGAACCAAGTGGAGTGCTGAGAGTCAGTTTTCCTTCTCCCGCAAGGGGAGAAGGTGGCGCTAATAAACCTTCCCCGCCCAAGCCGCGTACCTCGCCTCCGCCTCGTCCGCGCTGATCCCTGGCTCAACCACCCCCTCGTAGGTAGCCCGCTCAGCCAGCGCCGCCTCGTCCAGCAATCCCGCCCCTAGCCCCGCGGCCATCGCCGCGCCGTAGGCGGTGGCTTCGCGGACGGTGTGGCGGCGGACGGGGCGGCTGAGGGCGTCGGCCAGAGCCTGCAGGAAGATGGGCGACGCGGTGAGGCCGCCGTCGACGCCGAGGGCTGAGTCCTCGCCGATCAGCGGGCGCATGGCCTCGGCGATCTCGCGGGCGCGGAAGGCTATGCTGTCCACGGCGGCGCGGGCGATGTGGGCGGCGGTGACGCCGGGATGCAGCCCCGCGATCAGGCCGGCGGCGTCCATGGTCATGTGCGGCGCCCCCAGGCCCTGCAACGAGGGGCGGAACGCCGCGCCGGCCGAATCCGGGGTCTCTGCGGCGGCGTCCAGCAGGGCGCCGGCGGAGGGAAACAGCCCCAGTCCCTGCGCGACCCAGTCGATCGCCGCGCCGGCAGTGATGATCATGCCCTCGACGCAGAAGAAGGCCGTCCCGCCGATCCCGGCCAGGGCTTCGGGCGGCAGGGTCGGCATGGGCGAGTTGGGCGCCTGGCCGGTGGAGGCGATGATCACGCCGGAGGTGCCGAAGGTGCCCTTCCAAGTCCCGGCCTTGACCCCGCCGTGGGCGAAGAAGCCGGCCTGCTGGTCGCCGATCAGGGCGGCGATCGGCGTCGCCGCGCCGAACACGGCGACATCGCAGGTCGCCATCTGCCCCACACTGTCGACGATGGTCGGGAACATGGAGGCCGGCAGGCCCTGCCAGTCCATGACGGCTTCGTTCCAGCCGCCGACGAAGTTGTAGTAGCCGCTGAGCCAGGCGTTGGAGAGGTCGGTGACGTGGGCTGCGCCGCCCGACAGCCGCCAGACCAGGAAACTCTCCATCCCGCCCCACAGCCAGTCGCCGGTTCCGGCGGCGGCGAGGGCCGCTTCCAGCTTGCACGACGGCATCTGCGGCCAGGAGAACAGGCCGGCGGCCTGCATTTCCGCCGCGCGGGCTGTACCGGAGAGGTCGTTCCACAGCACCATCGGCCCGGCGGCCTTGCCGCTGCTGCGGTCCCAGACCACCAGGCTGGCGCGCTGGCTGGTGACGCCGACGGCGGCAAGGTCGGCGGGCGCGCGCCCGACCTTGGCCATGGCTTCGCGGGCCGCGTCCAGTGTGGCCGCGAATACGGCCTCGGGGTCCTGTTCGGCGCGCAGCGGGCCGGGATGGCTGGTGGCGATCGGGCGCGACGCCTTGGCCAGCACCGCGCCGCCGGCCTCCGCCAGCAGGGCGGTGGTGGTGGTGGTGCCGACGTCGAGGGCGAGGATCAGCTCAGACATCGGGAGCTCGGGCATCGGGGATCAGGTTGCCGGGGTTCATGATCCCCTTGGGGTCGACCGCCCGCTTGATGTCGCGCAGCAGCGACAGGCCGGTCTCGCCCAGGTCGTGATGCAGGAAGTCTTTCCTGAGCCGTCCCGCGCCGTGGTGGTGGGCGATGCCGCCGCCGCGGGCCGCCGTGGCCTCCATCACCTTGCGCCAGCTCTCGAGATAGGCCGCTTCCATGCCCCCCTTATCGCCCGGCGCGACGGCGAAGCTGAAGTAGAGATTGAGGCCGGTGCGATAGACGTGGGATGAGTGGCCCGAGGCGTTGAGCATCCCGGGAATGGTGTTCAGCGCCGCGACCGCGTCGTCGTAGATCGCCCCGATGACGGTCCAGGGGGCGGAGATCTCGATGGTGTCCACCACCAGGCCGCGCTCGAACAGGTCGGTCCAGGCGGGGGTGGTGTTGCGATGGCCGAGCCAGTCCTCGCAGACCTTGGGATCGGCGGGCTCCAGGCCGGCGGCCTTGGCGAGCTTCGCGGTCTCCGCTAGTTCCACCTCCACCTGGGCGGCGGGGCCTTCGTGGACCATCAGCAGCAGGGCGTCATCGCCGCGGGCAAAGTCGCGGAAGTTCCGCTTGGCCTCGCGGCTGTCATACTGGCGCATCACTGGCGGGCGCCAGTCGGCCTGGACAATCTGGCGCTGGGCCTCGAAGCCCGTGTCCATGTCCTTGGCGTGGAAGGCGCTGTAGGCCTGCCGTTCCGGCTGGCGGCGCAGCGACAAGGTCACGCCGGTGACGACGCCCATGGTTCCCTCCGCGCCCATCACTATGTGGCGCAGGTCCGGCCCGGCGGCTGAGCGGGGCGCCTTGCCCAGGGTGACGAGGCGCCCGTCCGGCAGCACCGCCTCGATGGAATAGACGATGTCCTCGATATTGCCGTAAGCCGTGGAGAACTGCCCCGAGGCGCGGGTGGAGACCCAGCCGCCGACGCTGCTGATGGCGATCGACTGCGGCCAGTGGCCGATGGTCAGGCCGTGTGCGGCGACCGCCTCCTCCGCCTCCAGCCCGTTCTTGCCGGCGTCGAAGCTGGCCAGCAGGTTGGTCTCGTCGATGAAGCGGACGCGGTTCAGCTCGGACA
>Ga0302317_10001784_pt1 | contig 15426 bp, 16 predicted proteins | sample III_Palsa_N3_3_FD_200450 | JGI IMG/M metagenome (GOLD analysis project Ga0302317, IMG submission 200450) | Peat permafrost microbial communities from Stordalen Mire near Abisko, Sweden - III_Palsa_N3_3 | ecosystem: Environmental > Terrestrial > Soil > Palsa > Peat permafrost | place: Sweden...
CCATCGGCTCGCGCCATTCGTGGAACCCGGAGACGGTGTCGCCGCTCTTGGAGGCGCTGGGCATCACCGCCGAGCAGGCCCAGGCCATGGCCGAGGCCCGCAGGACGGCGCAGAACGGATAGGCGGCCCAACGGGCGGCTTGGAACTCCCGCGTTCAGCCGCTATCACCCGCGCCAAACCCGTTTTCGTTTTGAGATCCGCCATGTCCGACACCCCTCCCGACCGCCTCTCCGCCAATCCGGGCACGCCCTTCTATGACGCCGCCGCCCTGGATCGGGGCGTGGGGGTGCGCTTCAAGGGCGTGGAGAAGACCAATGTGGACGAATACTGCGTCTCCGAAGGCTGGGTGCGCCTGACCGCCGGCGCCGCCAAGGACCGCAAGGGCAACGCCATGACGGTGAAGCTTCAGGGCCCGGTGGAGCCCTATTATCGCGACGTGGAGCCTCCCGCGGCGGACTGAGGACGTATCGCGGTCAGACCGCGATCTTCATCACCGGGGCGTGCATGAAGAGGAAGGCCGCGGCGATCCCGACCTGCGCCCCGTAGTAGAGCCACCATACCGCCAGGTCGGCCCATCGGTTGGGCCGGCCCTCGTAGCGGAATAGGCGCAGCGCCAGGATTCCGTCCGAGGCGAAGAAGGCGACCGCCCCCGCCATCGCCGGCCATCGGAACAGGGGCAGGGTGAAGGCGGTGAACACCATGGCGACGATGGCCAGCATGTAGACCGTCACCGGCCCCATCATGGGTCCGAGCTTCGGCGCGATCACCCGGAAGACGATCACCGCCGCGCCCGCCACGGCGATCACGCCGGCGAAGCGGACCAGTTCCTGCTCGAACATGGCGATCCCGCCGCCGGCCCGGAGGAACAGCACGAGATAGGCGGCGTGGGCCAAGAGGAAGCTCAGAAGGCCGAACGGCAGCCACTTCTTCGGATCGCCCGCCAGGAAGCCGTCGCCGAGAACCGATAGCGTCAGCCCTACCGCCACGAGCCACCCCTGCCCGCTTATCCACGCCATCACTGCCATCGCGCCCACCGCGACGGTCTTGACGAGGGTGCGCAGCATCGATGGCGGCTTCTGCAGCAGCCAGCAGCCGTAGAGCAGTGACGCAATCACGGATACGGCCGCAAGTCCTGCGGTCGGCGTCAGCAGAAGGGCGAGATTCAACCGAACGCCATCCGGTTCAGGGTGCGACGGGCCAGCTCCCGGTGGCGAGGCTGGACCGCGCGATTGGCGAAGGCGATGGCGGCGGCGATCACCGCCGCGTCGTCGGCCATGATCAGGCCGGGAATGGGCAGGCGCTTCGGCCGAAACGGCTTGGGAATCACGAAGAAGGCGAGGGCGGCCAGGAGGATCGCCTTGGTGGAGGCGGGGGTTTCCCGGTCGATGGCGCAGAACCACAGCGACACGGCGTCCTCGGCGAACGGGATGTGGGCCGCCACCTTGCGGATCTTCGGCCAGAAGCCCTTGCGAACGACGCTTGCGTTGACGCGCACGGCATGCAGCACAACCGCCCGCGACGCGGGGAGACGGCCGGTTTCAAAGGCGGGTTCTGCTTCCTCGTTCACGCTGATAAACCCTCGGGAAAGCGCGGATCGACGCGCCGAGCCTAGCATAAGAGCACAGGAAAACGCCCATGAAACTCGACTCATCCATTTCCGCCGTGGTCACCGGCGGCGCCTCCGGCCTCGGCGAAGCCACCGCCCGCGCGCTGGCCGCCCACGGGGTCAAGGTCGCCCTGTTCGACATGAACGAAGAGAAGGGCGAGGCCGTAGCCAAGGACATCGGCGGCGTCTTCTGCAAGGTGAACGTGACGTCGGACGCCGATGTGGACGCCGGGTTCGAAAAGGCCCGCGCCGCCCACGGCCAGGAGCGGATTCTCGTCAACTGCGCCGGCACCGGCAACGCCGCCAAGACCGCCGGCCGCGACCGCGCCACCGGCGAGACCAAGCACTTCCCGCTCGACGCATTCAACATGATCATCCAGATCAACCTCGTCGGCACCTTCCGCTGCATCGCCAAGTCGGCGAAGGGCATGCTAGACCTAGAGCCCATCGACGGCGAACGCGGCGCCATCGTCAACACCGCCTCCGTCGCCGCCGAAGACGGCCAGATGGGCCAGGCCGCCTATTCCGCCTCCAAGGGCGGCGTGGTCGGCATGACGCTTCCCATCGCCCGCGACCTCTCCAGCGAAGGCATCCGGGTCAACACCATCCTTCCGGGCATCTTCAACACGCCGCTGATGAACGCAGCCCCGCCGCAGGTGAAGGAAGCGCTGGCCGCCTCGGTGCCCTTCCCCAAGCGCCTCGGCAACGCCGAAGAATATGCGTCGCTCGCTTTGGAGAGGTGAGGGCGAGGGGAGCCGGTGCGCCGGCGCACCGGGTTACTCCGCCAGCATCTGCGTCACCCGGTCGAGCAGGAGCCGCCCGGCCGGCGTGGCGCGAAGGTTGGCGGCGTCGGCGACGATCATGCCGGCGTCGACCAGTTCAGCCATGCGTGCGAGGGACAGGGCGGCAAGCTCCGTCCTCGACACGCCCTCATAGGTGCGAAGGCCCATCAGGAGCCGTTCCTCGGCGCGGGCGCGGGGATCGAGCACGTCGCGCACCGCCAGCCCGTCTCCGCCCTTGGCCACATGGGCGATGTAGTCGGCGATCCCGCGCGGCGTCTCGGTGGCGACCCGCTCGCCGTCGAACGTCAGCCGCCCGTGCGCCGCCGGACCGACGCCGAGGTAGTCCTCGCCGCGCCAGTAAATGAGATTGTGCCGCGAGCGCGCCGCCTCGCCGCGGGCATGGTTGGAGACCTCGTAGGCGTCGAAGCCCAGCGCCTCCAGGGCGTCCTGCGTCTCGTCGTAGAGGGCGGCGGCGAGATCGGGGTCGGCGGGGGCGAAGGCGCCGCGCCGCACCGCCCGGTCGAAGGCCGTCCCCGCCTCTATGGTCAGCTGGTAGGGGGAGATGTGCTCGGCGCCGAGCGCCGCCGCCGCGTTCAGGGTGTCGCGCCACCCCGCCAGGGTCTGGCCGGGCAGGGCGTAGATGAAATCCAGCGACAGGCGGCGAAAGAGCTTGCCGCCCAGCGTCGCCGCCCGCCGCGCCTCGTCCGCGCCGTGATTGCGACCCAGGAAGGCGAGGCTCGCATCGTCCAGCGCCTGCACGCCGAGGGACAGGCGGTTCACCCCCGCGGCGGCGAAGGCGGCGAAGCGGTCGGCCTCCGCGTCGGTGGGGTTGGCCTCCAGTGTGATCTCGATCTCGTCCGCACCGGGCCAGACCGACCGGCAGAGGGCGATCAGCCGCCCCGCCGCCTCGGGATCCATCAGGGAGGGCGTGCCGCCGCCGAGGAAGATGGAGACTAGCCGCCGCTCGCCCAGCATCGCCGCCTGCGCGGTCAGATCCGCCGCGATGGCGTCCACCAGCGCCGCCTGCTCGGCCTTCTTCCCCCGGTCGCGCACCACGGCGAAGTCGCAGTAGGGGCAGATGCGGGCGCAATAGGGCCAGTGGATGTAGACGCCCACAGCCGGGCGCGCGTTCGGGTTGGTCAAAAGAGGGCGGCTTTCAGCGTCTCGAACGCCCGCGCCCGGTGGCTCATGGCGTTCTTCTTGGCCGGGTCCATCTCGCCGAAGGTCTCGGTCTCGCCGTCGGGAATGAAGATGGGATCGTAGCCGAAGCCCTGCGCGCCGCGGCCCGGACAGACGATCCGTCCGTCCACCCGGCCCTCCACCGCCACCACGGCGCCATACGGCCAGGCCACGGCGAGCGCCGAGGTGAACCAGGCGTGGTCGCTGCCCCCCGCGGCGATCATCTCCTGCTCGACCCGGTCCATGGCGAAGTCGAAGTCGCGGCCGCTGGTGGTCTCGGCCCAACGCGCTGAATAGATCCCCGGCGCGCCGCCCAGCGCCGTGATCGACAGCCCGGAGTCGTCGGCGATGGCGATCAGGCCCGAGGCGTCCGCCGCCGCCCGCGCTTTCAGCACCGCATTGCCGACGAAGGTGGCCTCGACTTCCTCGGGCTCAGGCAGGCCCAACGCCCCCGCTGTGACGATCTGGAACCGCCCATCCAGGAGCTCGGCGATCTCCACCGCCTTGCCCGCATTGTGGGTGGCGCAAACCAGTTTCGCGCCGGTTTCGAGCTTCAGAGCCATCCTGTCGAACCTTACTGAATTTTCACAACATTGCGGAAGTTTAATATCGTTAAACGATATGTAATTTGATTGATTACCGATGCGGGCCTATTCCTCTGGCCATGGAGACGCCGCCCCGGCCCTCCACCGCAAGGGTCTCCAAGGCCCTTAAAACCGAGGAGATATCAAGATGTCCGTTTCCCAGATGTTCGACCGCTACGCCAACGTCGCCGTCATCGCCGTGCTGCTCTCCAGCCTGCCGATCGCCGTCTACGGCTTCGTCGCCCACTCCCTCTAAACCGTTCCTCACCCTACCCACACAACCCAACCCACAGGAGATTTTCAAATGGCCCTTTCCAACATGTTCGACCGTTTTGCCAACACCATCGTGATCGGCGCCCTGCTTTCCGGCCTGCCCCTCGCGGTCATCGGCTTCTTCGCTCACTCCTGAGCGACGTCTTGAACCGGGAAGAAGCGTTGACGCGGCGATAGAGATGCCCAAATTGGCAAGCCGCGTCACGCTCCACCGGACCCTAGGAATTCTGCCGACCATGCGCACCCTCGGCCCTGGGTCGATCGCCTCCCTTCTGAAGATCGCGCTGGACGTGGCCTACGCCGCCCTCTGGGCCGCCCTCGTCCTCATCGTCTTCGCCGCTGCCGCCGGGCTCCTGGCCCTGCCCTTCGTGGCCAACAGCGCCAGCAACGTCCTCCAGTTCGACGGGAGCTTGAACGGTCACAAGACCGATCTGGCGACCCTCCTCCATCGCTGGCCCATGCTGCTGGCCGCCGCCGTCGCCGTGGCCGCCTATGTGGGCGTGCTGCTGGTCATCTTCTTCCGCCTCCGCCAGGTGTTCACCACCCTGATCATGGGCGACCCGTTCCGCCCCGAGAACGTGGGGCGCCTGCGCATCGTCGGCCTCGCGCTCATCGCGCTGGAGGTCGTCGGCTATGTGGTGCGGATGGCGCTGGCCTGGGCCCTGCCCGAGCGGGGCGACAGCGTGGACTTCAGCGTCAATCTTTCCGGGTGGTTCGCTATCCTCGTGGTGTTCGTCCTGGCCGAGGTGTTCCGCGAGGGCGCACGCTTGCGTCGCGACGCCGAGCTGACCATCTGATCATGCCCATACGCGTCAATCTCGATAAAATCCTGGTGGACCGGCGCATGTCGCTGACCGAGCTCGCCGACCGGGTGGGGGTCACCATCGTCAACCTGTCGATCCTGAAGACCGGCAAGGCGCGGGCGGTGCGCTTCTCCACCCTGGACGCCCTCTGCCGCGAGCTGGATTGCCAGCCCGGCGACATCCTGCACTTCGTCCCCGGCCCGCCGGACGACCCCGGCGAAGACGGGCCCGGCTAGGTTTCCGTTTACGCCACCACCGCGTCCGGCTGTCGGTCCGGGTGGGCGGCGGCGAAGGCGGGGTGCTTTGTGGCGCGCTCGGCGACGGCGCGGATGGCGGGGAACGGCGTCAGGTCCACCGCATAGCGATTGGCGGAATAGACCTGCGGGATCAGGCAGCAGTCCGCCATCGTGGGCGCGTCACCGAAGGCCCACCCCTCTCCATGCTCGGCGACCAGGGGCTCCAGAACCTGGAAGCCGTCGGAAATCCAGCGCTGGATCCAGGTCCTCTGCCCCTCGTCCGACACCTTCATGGCGGCGAGCGCCCGACCGACGCGGGTGTTGTTCAGGGGGTGGATGTCGCTGGCGATGATCCCGCACATGGCGCGCACCGTCTGCCGATCCCAAAGGTCCTTGGGCAGGAGCGGCGGTTCGGGCCGCATCTCCTCCAGCCACTCCAGGATGGGCAGGCTCTGGGTGATGATGCGGCCGTCTACGTCCAGGGCCGGCACGAACCGTTGCGGGTTCACCGCGCGATAGGCGGCCTTGTGCTGCTCCCCAGCCAGAAGATCGACGGCGACGTAATCGTAGGCCAGACCCTTCAGGTTCAGCCCGATCCGCACGCGATAGGCCGAGGTCGCGCGCCATCCGCTGTAAAGCGTGAAGGCCATCAGGCGACCGTGAAGCGGATGGCGCCGAAGCCGTCGATCTCGCCTGAGACCACATCGCCGGGCTTCAGCGGCCCCACCCCGTCCGGCGTGCCGGTGAAGATCAGGTCGCCGGGCTGCAGCGTCCAGAGTCTGGAGACCGCGCTGATGATCTCGGGCACGCCCCAGATCATGTCCGACAGCACCCCGTCCTGCTTGGTCTCGCCGTTGACCGAAAGCGTGATGCGACCGTCGAAGCCGCCGCACTTCTCCGCGGGGCGGATCGGCCCGAGCGGGGCGGAGGCGTCGAAGCCCTTGCCGGAATCCCACGGCTGGCCCTTGTCCTTGGCGTGGTTCTGCAGGTCGCGCCGGGTCAGGTCGATGCCGACGGCGTAGCCGAACACCAGATCCAGCGCCTTGTCCGGCGCCACGTTCTTCCCTCCGGTCTTCAGCGCCACCACCAGCTCCACCTCGTGGTGCAGGTTGGACGTGCCGGGCGGATAGGGGATGACGCCGCCGTCCGCCACCGCCGCATCGCCGGGCTTCATGAAGAAGACCGGCGGCTGCTCCTTGGGGTCGCCCCCCATCTCCTTCACGTGCTTCCCGTAGTTGCGGCCGATGCAGTAGATGCGACGGACGGGAAAGCGCTGGTCGCTCCCCTCGAGGGGCTGGGTGGGGACTGGCAGGGCGGGGATGGCGAGATCTGACATGGCCTTCACCTACTCCGGTCTTTCGCCCCGATAAAGGCGGCAAGCGCTGGTGCTGGCGTCCCTTATGGGCGAATGAACCGCCTTTCACTTGATGTGGAGGCCGCCGCCGTGCAGCTTGCCTGCGCACTCCGGGGACGCGCCATGCTGCAGATCGATGAGCTGACCCACGTCTACGCCAACGGCGTCAAGGCCCTGGACAATGTGACCCTGGCCATCCCCAAGGGGATGTTCGGCCTGCTCGGCCCCAACGGCGCGGGGAAGTCCAGCCTGATGCGCTGCATCGCCACCCTGCAGTCGCCCAGCGAAGGGCAGATCCATTTCGACGACATCGACGTGGTGAAGACGCCGGAGAAGCTCCGCCGCATCCTCGGCTATCTGCCGCAGGATTTCGGCGTCTATCCGCGCATCTCCGCCTACGACATGCTGGACCACATGGCGATCCTGAAGGGCCTGTCGGAGCCCAAGGCCCGCAAGGCCGAGGTGGAGCGCCTGCTGGAGCAGACCAACCTCTACGGCGTGCGTAAGAAGGCGCTGGCGGGCTTTTCGGGCGGCATGCGCCAGCGGTTCGGCATCGCCCAGGCCCTGCTCGGCGACCCCCGCCTCATCATCGTCGACGAGCCCACCGCCGGCCTCGACCCGGAGGAGCGCAACCGCTTCCTGAACCTCCTCTCCGAGATCGGCGAGAACGTGGTGGTGATCCTGTCCACCCACATCGTGGAGGACGTGACCGACCTCTGCCCCGCCATGGCGATCCTGGCCGGCGGCAAGATCGTCCGCACCGGCGCGCCGACGGCGCTGGTGAAGGAGCTCGACGGCAAGATCTGGATCAAGACCGTCGACAAGGCGGACATTGCCGAACTCGGCAAGACCCATCAGGTGATCTCCACCCGCCTGTCCGGGGGGCGCACCCTGGCGCACGTACTCTCCGACACCGATCCCGGCGACGGCTTCACCCCGCATCACGGCGGGCTGGAAGACGTCTATTTCTCCACCCTTCGCGCCTCGCGTCTCGCGGCCTAGCCCGATGTTCGTCAGGATTATCGGCTTCGAGCTGCGCTACCAGCTGAGGAACCCCGTGTTCTGGACGGGCGTGATCCTGTTCTTCCTGCTCACCTTCGGCCTGACCACCAGCGACCAGATTTCGATCGGGTCCAATTCCAACGTGCATGTGAATTCGCCGTTCGCGATGGCGCAAGCGGAACTGGCCTTCTCGCTCTTCTTCATGTTCGTCTCCACGGCCTTCGTGGCCAATGTGGTGGTGCGCGACGACGAGACGGGCTACGGCCCGATCATCCGCGCCACCCGAATCCGCAAGTTCGACTACCTGTTCGGCCGCTTTCTCGGCGCCTTCATCGCCGTGGCGCTGGCGTTCCTGGCGGTGCCGCTGGCGACCTTCGTCGGCACGCTGATGCCGTGGGTCGATCCGGACAAGATCGGGGCGTTTCGACCGGGCGACTACGCCTACACCTATCTCGTCGTCGCCCTGCCTGGGCTGTTCCTGACCTCCGCCGGCTTCTTCGCCCTGGCCACCGCCACCCGTTCGATGATGGGCACCTATGTGGGCCTGGTGGCGATCCTGGTGACCTACACCATCGTCACCACGATCGCGTCCAAGCCCGAATACATGACGGCGATGGCCTATCTGGACCCGATGGGGTTCGGGGCGGTGGACCTGGTCACCCGCTACTGGACGGTCGCGGAGAAGAACACCCTCCTGATGCCGATCGTCGGCCCGGTCCTGTGGAACCGGGCCTTGTGGTTCACCGTCGCCTGCGGCCTCCTGGCGATCGCATACTTCAGCTTCAAGTTCGAGACGCGGGGCAGAAAGGCGAGAAAAAAGGACGCGCTCGGCACCCAGGCCGTTGCGGCCGCTCCGCCGCCGACCGCCTTCGTACGCGCCGTTCCCCGCTTCGACGCCGCCGCCGCCCGCGCCCAGCTCGTGGCCCGAACCCGGCTCGACATGGCGCAGGTGTTCAAGAGCCCGGCCTTTTTCGTGCTTCTGGCCCTCGGCCTCTTCAACGCCGGCGGCGGCATATGGTTTGTGGACGGCGGTTACGGCGTCGACATCTATCCGGTGACCCGCCGGTTGATCGACGTGCTGCGCGGCGCCTTCGCCTTTATTCCCGTGATCGTCGCCATCTACTACGCCGGCGAGCTGGTCTGGCGCGAACGCGACCGGGGCACCGAGGAGATCATCGACGCCGCGCCTGTCCCAGACTGGGTGTTCGTGGCGCCCAAGATCCTGGCCATCGCCCTGGTGTTCGTCGCGCTGCTGGTGGTCTCCATCGTGGCGGCCGCCCTCATGCAACTGATCAAGGGCTATTCGAACGTCGAGCTCGGCAAGTATCTCTGGTGGTACCTGACGCCCCTGACCGTCAGCCTGACCCTGTTCGCGGTGCTGGCGGTGTTCGTCCAGGCGCTCGTGCCGCACAAGTTCCTCGGCTGGGGCGTGATGGTGATCTACATCGTCGCCCAGATCGTCGCCGTGTCCTACGGTTTCGAACACGGTCTGTATCGCTATGGCGGGGGCGGGCTTATCGGTCCCATAGCACCCCTGTCCGACATGAACGGCCAAGGACGGGCAGGGGAGGCGGGCTGGTGGTTCCGCGCCTATTGGGCCGCCATCGCGCTGGTGCTGGCGGTCCTGACCTATGCGCTGTGGCGGCGCGGCAAGGAGACCCGCCTCACCCCGCGCCTGCGCCGCCTGCCACGGCGGTTGATGGGGCCTGCGGGCGCGCTCCTGGCGTTCGGCGTCGTGGCGGCGGCGGGCGTCGGGGGCTTCATCTTCCTCAACACCAACGTCTGGAACGTCTATCACACCGACAAGGACGACGACCGCTGGGCCGCCGATTACGAGAAGGCGCTGCTGCACTACCAGAGCCTGCCCCAGCCCAAGATCACCGACGTGACCCTGAACGTCGCCCTCTATCCCGACGATCCGAAGGCGGTGGTGAGCGGCGTCTATACCATCCAGAACAAGACCAACGCGCCGATCCGCGAGCTTCACGTCCGCTTCGACCATTATCTGAAAGTGGTGGGGCTGTCGGTGGAAGGCGCGTGGGCCAAGCAGACCTTCGAGAAGTTCAACTACCGCATCTTCGCCTTCGACACGCCCATGGCGCCGGGCGAGAAACGCCGCCTGTCGTTCCAGACCGTGCTGTCGCAGAAGGGCTTCACCAACAGCCGAAACATGACCCAAATCGTCCACAACGGCACCTTCCTGAACGACACGGAGATCGCGCCATTGTTGGGCATGGACGAGTCCATGCTGCTCACCGACCGTTCAAAGCGCCGCAAGTACGGGCTGAAGCCGGCGGAGTTGCGGATGCCCAAGCTGGAGGACGACTCGGCGCGACAGTTCAACCTGATGCGCAAGGACTCAGACTGGGTGAACTCCGATATCACCGTCTCCACCGTCGCCGATCAGACCCCCATGGCGCCCGGCTACAAGACCTTTGACGTGACCGCGGGGGGGCGGCGCACCGCGCGCTTCGTCACCGACGCGCCGATCAACCACTTCTTCTCGATCCAGTCGGCGCACTATTCCATCAGGCGCGCGCCCTATAAGGGCGTGGACCTGTCGGTGCTCTATCACCCCGGCCATCCGTGGAACGTGGACCGGATGCTCGCGGCGCTGAAGGTCGGGCTTGACTACGATCAGGCCAATTTCTCGCCCTACCAGTTCCATCAGGCGCGGATCCTGGAGTTCCCGGCGTTTCAGGGCGCCTTCGCCCAATCCTTCGCCAACACCATTCCCTATTCGGAGGATATCGGCTTCATCTTCGACAGCCGTGACGCCTCCAAGATCGACATGGTGACCTACGTCACCGCCCATGAGCTCGGCCACCAGTGGTGGGCGCATCAGGTGATCGGCGCGCGGATGCAGGGCGTCGCCATGCTGGACGAGACGCTGGCGCAATACTCCGCCCTCATGGCCATGGAGAAGCTCTACGGCCGCGACCAGATCCGCAAGTTCCTGAAGTATGAGCTCGACACCTACCTGAAGAGCCGGGGCGGCGAGACCATTGAGGAGGAGCCGCTGGAGCGGGTGGAGGACCAAGCCTACATCTACTACCGCAAGGGCTCCCTGGTCATGTACCGGCTGAAGGAGATGATCGGCGAGAACGCCGTCAACGCGGCGCTACGGTCCCTGCTGAGGCAATACGCCTTCAAGGGAGCGCCCTACCCGAAATCCACCGACCTCGTGACCCTGTTCCGCCAGGCGGCGGGACCGGACCCGATCAAGCAGCAGCTGATCACCGATCTGTTCGAGAAGATCACCCTCTATGACCTTCGCACCACCAGGGCCGTGTCGAGGAAGCGTGCGGACGGCAGGTATGACGTGACCCTCACCATCTCGGCCAAGAAGCATTATGCCGACGGCAAGGGCAAGGAGACCGACGCGGCCATGAACGAGCCTGTGGACATCGGCCTGTTCGCCAGGGAGCCGGGCAAGAAGGGCTTCACCGCAGGGGACGTGATCCTCCTGAAGCGGATGATGGTGAAGTCCGGCGTCGCCACCTTCACCTTCACCACCGACCGGTCGCCCACCTTCGCGGGCGTCGATCCCTACAACACCATGATTGACCGGAACTCCGACGAGAACCTCACCAAGGTGGGCGGTTAGCAGGCGAAAGTCCCCGGCGGTGATGCCTGTTCATGGTTGGGCTTCCGGGCGACACTGCCTTCAAAGAATCGGCTGAGAATCGGTTCGGGACGAGGGGAGCGATCGTGTCTGAATCCGCCGTATCGACTACGGGCGCCGGGCGCCCTGGATTTCTCGACCGGGATCACATCATCGCCTCGCCGCGGTTCAACCGCTGGCTCGTGCCGCCCGCGGCCCTCGCGGTCCACCTCTGCATCGGCATGGCCTACGGGTTCAGCGTCTTCTGGCTGCCCATGAGTCATCTGGTGGCCGGAGGCGGATATTGCGCCGCCCACGGGTTCATCGACGAACTGACGGCCAGGGGCTGCAACTGGTCGGTCGCCGACGTCACCCACATCTTCGAGACCTTCATCGCCGTGCTGGGCGTTTCAGCGGCGGTCTGGGGCGGATGGGTCGAGCGCGCGGGGCCTCGCAAATCCGGGCTTGTGGCGGCGCTCTGCTGGGGAGGGGGGCTGGTGATCGGCGGATACGGCGTTTCGATCCATCAGCTCTGGCTGGTGTTCCTCGGCTGCGGCGTCGTCGGCGGGATCGGTCAGGGCATCGGCTACATCACGCCGGTCTCGACCCTGATCAAATGGTTTCCCGACCGCCGCGGGATGGCCACCGGCTTCGCCATCATGGGCTATGGGGGCGGCGCCATGATCGGCTCTCCCCTGGCGGTATGGCTGATGGCGAGGTTCGGCGCGCCGGGTGCGCCGGCCGTGGCGACGACGCTGCTCGCCATGGGCTGCCTCTACGCCGTGGTGATGGCGCTCGGCGCCCTCGGCTTTCGGGTCGCGCCCGCGGGGTGGCGGCCGCAGGGGTGGACGCCGCCAGCCGGCGAAGGCTCCGCCATGGTGACCACCCGCCACGTGCACCTGAAGCGCGCCTGGAGGACGCCGCAGTTCTGGCTCCTCTGGGGCGTCCTCTGCCTGAACGTCACCGCCGGCATCGCCGTCATCGCCATGGCCAGCCCCATGTTTCAGGAGGTGTTCGGCGGGCGGCTGCTCGGTCTGCCCGCCTCGGCGACGCTCACGACGGCGCAGAGAGCCGCCATCGCCGCCACGGCGGCCGGACTCGTGGGCCTGATCAGCCTCTTCAACAGCCTGGGGCGTCTATTATGGGCGTCCCTGTCCGACATCCTCGGGCGCAAGCGCACTTATCTCGTCTTCTTCGCGCTCGGCATCGTCCTCTATGCGTTGCTGCCGACCTTGGGACATCTCGGTCTGGCGGTCCTGTTCGTGGCGGCGGTCTGCGTGATCCTGACCCTCTATGGCGGCGGCTTCGCCACCATGCCGGCCTATCTGGCCGACATTTTCGGCACGCAGATGGTAGGCGCGATCCACGGGCGGCTGATCACGGCCTGGTCGGTGGCGGGGGTGGTGGGACCGGCCCTGATCGCAGGCCTTCGACAGGTTCAGCTCGACCACGGGGTGGCCAAGACCCTCGTCTACGACGGCACGCTTTATACGATGGCCGCCCTGCTAACCTGCGGCTTTGTCTGCAATCTGTTCGTCAAGCCGGTGGCGGAGGCGACCTATATGACCCCCGAAGAATTGGCGCACGAACGAAGCCTCCAGCACGACGACACCAGCGGCGCCGACGTGGAAAGCGCCGCCCGAGGACGCTTTGGACTGGTCGGCGTCATCGCATGGGCGACCGTCGGCGCGCCGTTCGCGATCGGCCTGTTCATCGCCCTACAGAAGGCGGCGGCCCTGTTCTAGCCCGCCGCCCGCTGTGTTTTTGTCAATCAGCCGATATGGCCTTGGATCTCCTTGGCCATGTCGAGGTGGTGCTGCACCAGGGGCGCGGTCTTTATAGCGGCGTCCTTGATCGGGCCGGGGCGACCGTTCTGGGCGTAGCCCTGCATCACGTCGAGGGTCATCTGGTGCGCCTGGACCTGCTGGTCGATGTAGGTCTTGTCGAAGTCGGGGCCGTGCGTGGACTTCAGGTCGCTCATCATGTGCATCTGCTCGTCGGTGAGCGCGGGCGGGGGCGGCACGGGCATGCCGGCCTTATGGATCGCCACCTTCAGGCCCATGGTGGTCTTGGTGTGGGCCGACACCATCATGGCGGCGAACTTCTTCACGTGGGGGTTATGCGAGCGGCGCTCCGCCAGGAGACCTTCGCTCTTCTCGAACTCGTCCGACTGGGCGGCCTTGGTGACGAAGTCCATGGTATGGTCGCCCATCATGCCGGGTTGCATCGGGCCGGGCTGCATAGGGCCGCCCGGTTGCATGCCGGACCGCATGGCGCCGGAGCCCTGCTGCATGCCGTCGGGGGCCATGCCGCCTCCGCCCATGGGCTGTGCGGCGGCGACGGAAGCGAGGGTAAGGGCGGCGACGCCCGATAGGATAAGGGTGCGGATCACGTGCGTTTCTCCCGAACAGCATAAGCGCGGCTCAGGGCCGCGACCGCGTGCTGAACTGGCCGCTGTCCGGGTGGTTCCCAGGGTGAAGCTTGGTTGGCGGAAGCCTCAGGCGGCGCGCAGCTCGGTGACGCGGGTGATCTCGGAGATCAGCGCCGCCGCCGACACCGGCTTGGAGACCACGCCGTCCATCCCCGCCGCCGCGTAGTTCGATTTCTGCTCGGCCAGCACGTTGGCGGTGATGGCCACCACGGGGGTGGAGGCGATGGGGCCGTCCATGGCGCGGATGCGGCGGGTGGCCTCCATGCCGTCCATGCCGGGCATCTGGATGTCCATCAGCACCATGTCGTAGCCGCCCCTGGCCGCGGCGGCGACGCCGGCCTCGCCGTCCTCGGCGGTGTCCACCGTGATGCCCAGCGCCTGCAGAAGCTTGGAGATCACGAGGCGGTTCATAGGGTTGTCCTCCACGAGCAGGACGCGGAACTCGCCGATCGCAGCGTCTTCCTCGTTGGCGGCGGCGGGCGCGACCTGATCGCCGCCGATCTCCATCCAGAAGGTGGAGCCCTCGCCGGGCTGGCTGGAGAAGCCGACCGCGCCGCCCATCATCTCAGCCAGGCGCCGGGTGATGGCGAGGCCGAGGCCGGTGCCGCCGAACTTGCGGGACATGGAGTCATCGGCCTGCTCGAAGCGCTCGAACAGGGTCGCCTGAGCCGCCTCGGGCACGCCCACCCCGGTGTCCTGCACCTCGAAGCGCAGACGCGGGCCATCGGGGGTATCGGCGCGGGTCAGGCGCGCCTCCACCGAGCCAGAGGGGGTGAACTTCACCGCATTGCCCATGATGTTGTAGAGCGCCTGGCGCAGCCGCAGGGGGTCGGCGCTGATCAGCCCGAGGTCGGGATCGGCGACAGCCCGCATGGTTAGCCCCTTGGCCGAGGCGGCGGGCTCCAGGAGGCTCGTGATGCCGATCAGCACCTGCGCCGGGTCGATGGGCTCGGGATGGAGCTCGAAGTCCCCGGTCTCGATCTTGGAGAAGTCGAGCAGGTCGTCCAGGAGCTCGGTCAGCATCCGGCCGGAGGCGAGGCCCTCATCCAGGAGCTTGGCGTCCTCGGCGTCGAGGTGATCGCGCTTGATCAGCTGCAGCACGCCCAGCACGCCGTTCATGGGCGTTCTGATCTCGTGGCTGATGTTGGCGAGGAAGCGGGATTTGGCTTCGGTGGCGACGGTCGCCTGCCGCTCGGCCTCGGCCAGGGCCAGCTCCTGCCGCTTTCTGGCGTCGATGTCCTGCAGCAGGCCGACGGCGCGGCGGGGACGACCCAGCGCGTCGTGGAAGATCTCCATCTGCGCGCGGATCCAGCGGGCCGATCCGTCCGGCTGCACCAGGCGGGTCTCCAGCGGCGTCGGACGCTTGGTGTCGAAGGCGGCGACCTGCTCGCGCATGTGCTCGACGTCGTCAGGATGCACGTTCGGCCAGACGCCGATCACGTCCGTGAACCTGTAGGCGCGCCCGGCGACGGCCGCGAAATCGGCGCCGGCGGTGAAGGTCTCGTCCTTGTAGTCGATCTCGAACACGGCGGCGTCGGCGGCGTTCACCGCCAGTTTCAGGCGGCGTGCGCT
>Ga0302317_10001785_pt1 | contig 15425 bp, 11 predicted proteins | sample III_Palsa_N3_3_FD_200450 | JGI IMG/M metagenome (GOLD analysis project Ga0302317, IMG submission 200450) | Peat permafrost microbial communities from Stordalen Mire near Abisko, Sweden - III_Palsa_N3_3 | ecosystem: Environmental > Terrestrial > Soil > Palsa > Peat permafrost | place: Sweden...
CAGTCGGCCAGCCACTCCTCGGCCTGTTCCTTCAGCCGGCCCTTGGACTGGATTCCGATCGTCAGAGGCATTTTGTTTTGGGGCGCGCTCATAGGCCGTGCTCCGAGCCGGCCCAGGCGCGCATGGGTCGCACCATGCAGCCCACGGCGCCGCTGTTCGCCTTGCCGCCCAGGCGGGCGGGCAGGCTGTCATAGCGTCCGCCGCCGGCCACAGACGCCCAATCGCCCAGGGCCGTGCTGTGCACCTCGAACAGGAAGCCGTCGTAATAGCCGAACGCCCGGCCAAAGCCGGTGGACAGGGTCATCTGCGCGTCGGTTACGCCCGCGCCCATGATGATCGAAAGGCGTTTGGCCCAGCCTTCCAGCGCCGCGTCCAGGTTGACCCCGCCCCGCCGGGCCAACGACGCGACCTTGGCCAGGGCCGCGGGCGGACGGTCGCTGATCTCGAGAAACTCCCGCACCAGGCCGGCTTCGGCATCGGTCAGGCGCGGCGCGTGCGCGGCCTCGGCCCTCTGCACCAGCCGATGGACGATCTCCGCGGCCGTCCGTCCGCCCACCGGCGCGATTCCGGCGATGGCCCAGAGATCCTCCAGCACCGCGGTCGCCTCGGACTCCGGCAGGCCCGCCAGCAGCGCCGAGATCCGGTCGCCCTGACGCGCGGGCCGTTCGTGCGCCTGGCCGCGGCTGAGTTCAAGTTGCAGCGCGCGCGGCCTTGCGAAAGCCCGCTTCAGTCGCGCCGCCAGCGGCGCGGCGAGGCCAAGCGCTCCGATGAAGGTGGCGAACAGCGCCACGTCGCCCATCGTCAGGCTGAGATCGTCCCGCCCGCCCGCCGCCGCCGAGCGCCAGGCCAGGGCCGCGACTTCGCCGTCCACGGCCGGATCGCGCCCCTCGCCGAAAGCCTCCAGGCCCAGTTGCAGGAACTCCCGCGCGCGGTTGGAATCGGCCGGCGCGGCGCGAAACGCCTTGCCTTCGTAGGTATAGCGGCAAGGCGCCTCGCCCGAGGCGATGTGGGCGCGGGTGACCGGGATGGTGAAGTCGGGGCGCAGGCAGGCTTCGGCATCCCCCTCGCCCTGGACGATATAGAGCCGCGCGCGCATGGCCTCGCCGGCCAGATCCAGCAGCAGCGACAGGGGCTGGATCACCGGCGGATCGATGGCGACGGCTTTCAGCGCCGCGAACGGCGCGCGGATGGCCGCCAACACCGGCGCGGGCGCTGCGGGTTCGTCGATCATCCCGCGGCCTCGACGATGCGGCGGACGATGGCGACCATCTCTCCGCGCGGCGCGGTGACCTGGCCGGGGCGGCCTTCCTTCCATTGGGCGTGGTCGGTGAGGCCGGCGGCGGCGGCTCTACCCTGATCCAGGTCCTTGATCGTCACCGTGCCGGCGGCGATCTCGTCGCCCCCAAGCATGATGGCGGCCGGCGACAGTCGCCGGTCGGCGTACTTCATCTGCGCCTTCATGCCCGAGGCGCCGAGATAGACCTCGGCCGCGATCCCCGCGCCGCGCAGTTCGGTCGCGGCGGCGAAGTAGGCCTCCATGTGGGTCTGGTCAAAGGCGATCACCACGACGGGCCCTCGCGCCGTGGCGGCCTCGTCCTTGCCGGCGGCGCGCAGGGCGTTGGCCAGGCGGGAGACGCCGAACGAGAAACCGGTGGCCGGGGTGGTCTCGCCGGTGAACCGCGCCACCAGGTCGTCATAGCGCCCGCCGCCGCCCATGGAGCCGAAGCTGACCGCCGCCCCGCGCTCGTCCTTGGTCTGCAGCAGCAGCTCCGCCTCGAACACCGCGCCGGTGTAGTATTCCAGGCCGCGCACCACCGAAGGGTCAAACCGCGCGCGCGCGTCGCCCACGCCCAGGCCTTTCAGCGCCGCGCCGATCCTGGCGAGCTCCTCCAACCCCTCGTCGCCCTCGGCCGAGCCGCCGACCACCCTGGCGATCGCGTTCAGGGTCGCGTCGCGATCGCCCGCCGCGCTGGCTGAGACGAAGGCGATCACCGCCTCGATGGCCTTGGCGCCCAGTTCCGCGCCTTTCGTAAAGGCGCCGGACTCATCCTTCCGGCCCGCGCCCAGCAGCAGACGCACGCCGTCCACCCCCAGCCGGTCCAGCTTGTCCACGGCCCGCAGGACGGCGATCTTCTGGCGCGGATCGTCCACGCCCGCCGCCGTGAGCAGGCCGTTGAGCAGCTTGCGATTGTTGACCTTCAGCACGTAGTCGGCCGGCGCCAATCCGGCGGCCTCATAGCCTTCCACCGCCAGGGCGATCATCTCGGCGTCGGACTCCGGCCGGGCCGAGCCCACCGTGTCGGCGTCGCACTGGATGAACTCGCGCCCGCGTCCCGGTCCCGGCTTCTCATTGCGCCAGACCGTGCCGAAGGCGTAGCGGCGGAACGGCTTGGGCAGGGTCTCCCAGTTCTGCGCCGCGAACCTCGCCAGCGGCGCGGTCAGGTCATAGCGCAGGGCCATCCATTGCTCATCGTCGTCCTGCAGCGCGAACACCCCCTCGTTGGGACGGTCGGCGTCGGGCAGGAACTTGCCCAGGGCGTCGGCGTACTCGAACGCGCCGGTGTCCAGACGCTCGAAGCCATAGCGCTCGTAGACCACGGACACGGCCTCGACGATCCGCCGCTCGGCGCGCAACTCGCCGGCGCGCCGGTCCATGAAGCCGCGGGGGGCGCGGGCGATCGGGCGAAAGGTCTCGTTCATGGGCCGGCGCTTAAAGGATCAGGCCCCTTGGGGCAAGGAAAGCGCCGCCGGTAAGGTCTTGTTTACCATAGCGGCCAATCCTTGTCGGCCACACCCAACCCACGCCTGACGAGGCTTTCCATGTCCTGCGATGTCGCTGTCGCCGCCTTCCTGATGTTCGCCCACGCCGGCCCGGCGACCCAGGCCCAGCTGATCCCGGCCGTCGCGGTCGCCCCGCCTTCGGTGGCCAGCGAGCCGCTGTTCAAGGACATTATCACCCGCGCGGGCCTGCTCAGGGCCGAGGTCGAGAGCTTCCGCAAGGCCATCGCCGGCGTCGATCAGCCGATGCCGCTGCCCGGCTTCGACGGCTTCAGCGCCAAGGTCGGCGAACTCTCCGTGCTGGACGAGCAGGGCCACAAGCTGCTGCTGGCGCGGGGCGCCCCGGACGACCTGAAGTGCATCCTGCACGGCATCTCGCAGGACCTGTCGGTGAAGCTGACCGCGGTTTCGTCGGCCAAATCCGGCAAGGACGAGGACCTGGCCCTGCGCGACATGAGCTTTCTGCTGCGCGACAACGTCGAAGTCATCACCGCCCCGCCGCAGCCGGCGGCTTAGATTCCTTCTCCCTCTTGGGGGAGAAGGTGGTCCGAAGGGCCGGATGAGGGGTCGCGCCGGAGGTCCTGGGTTTCTGGAATCAGACTTTCCGGAAAGGGCTGCGCGACCCCTCATCCGTCAGGCTTCGCCTGCCACCTTCTCCCCCAAAAGGGAGAAGGGGATTAACTGGCCGCCTTGTTCACCGCATCCACCACAATCCCCGGCGTCAATATCTGCGGCAGGGTCACGGGCGCGGCGCCGCCTTTGCCGTACAGCAGGTAGAGCGGCACGCCCGCCCGGCCGTTGGCGGTGAGGAATTGCGCGATGGCGGCGTCGCGGTTGGTCCAGTCGCCGACCATGTAGACCACGCCGGTCTTGCGGAAGGCGTAGGCGACTTCGGGCGTCGACAGGGCGACCCGCTCATTGACCTGGCAGGTCACGCACCAGGCCGCGGTGAAGTCGAGCAGCACCGGCGTGCCGCCGGCGCGCAGGGCCTCGAGCTTGGCGGTGGAGAAGGGGACCGACGCGATGCCGCCAGGCGCCGTCCCCGCTGCCGAGGGCGCGCCGGCTTGTGGGAAGAAGGCCAGGACCACGGCGATGGCCATGGAGGCCGCCGCGAGCCCGAACCGCACCCAGGGCTTGCCGCCGGCGAACCGCGCCGCCTGCGCCTTGCCGTAGAGCCAGGCCGCGAAGCCGGCGAACACGGCGGCCGCCATCAGCGCCGCCAGACCCAGCGTCCCGGCCTGCTGGCTGAACACCCACACCAGCCATGCCGCCGCGCCGTACATGGGAAACGCCAGCACGCCCTTCAGCGTGTCCATCCAGGCGCCGGGCCGGGGCAAAAGCCGCAGCAGCACTGGCGCGAAGGCCAGGGCGGTGAAGGGCGCGGCGAGGCCGACGCCAAGGCTGAGGAAGATGGCCAGGGCGATGATCGGGCCCTGGGTCAGGGCGAAACCGATGGCCGTGGCCATGAAGGGCGCGGTGCAGGGCGCCGCTACGGCCACCGCCAGCACGCCGGTCAACGCCGAGCCCCACAGGCTGCCCGTGTCCGCGCCGCCCGCCTCTCCGGCCGCCGCCTGCAGACCCTCGCCCACCTCGAACACGCCCGAGAGATTGAGCGCGGTGAGCAGCATCACCAGGGCCAGGCCCGCGACCACAGCGGGCGATTGCAGTTGGAAGCCCCATCCCACGGCCTGTCCCGCCGCGCGGGCCGCGATCAGCGCGCCGGCCAGGGCCAGGAAGGTGGCCACCACCCCGCCCAAAAACGCCAATCCTTGCGCGCCAGCCGAAGGGCCGTGGGCGTGACGCGCCAAGGCGATGGCCTTCATCGACAGGATCGGGAACACGCAGGGCATAAGGTTTAAGATTAAACCACCCGCGAAGGCCGAACCGATGGCGATCAGGATCGCGGTCAGGTCCGCCGGGGCGACAGCCGCCGCGGGCGGCCCTAGGCCGGATGCGCCGGTGAGCGGCGGACCGGGCGTGGCGCTGACCTCATAGACCTTGCCGCCCAACGACAGCACCCCGGCCATATGGGTCGGCGGCTTGGCGCCCTTGAACGCCAGCCCGGGCGTCAGGCTGAGGGTCAGGCCGCTCGGCCCGCGCTCGACGGTCTGCGGCTGGGCGTGGTCGATATCGCTGGAGTCGTAAGGAAAGAAATAGGCGCCAGCGACGTCCGTGGCCGTTGCCGCCGCCCCGGTGATGCTCAACTTGAGCGGCGTTCCGGGCGTGACCGACGCCGTCAGCCCGGCCGGCTTTGGCGCGGCGTCCAGGGCCGCCTTGATCGGCGCGGCCCATGTCGCGTCCGGCGTCGCCGCTCGCGCCACGGGCAGCGTTATCGAAAGATCCGCGCCCTCGGGTACGCAGACCTGCTGGCATACCAGATAATCGGCCCTGGCCTTCAGCGTGACGGACCGGCCGACAGAGGCGTCCTTGGAGACGGAGAGCGCCACCGGCAGCAGCACCTGGCCCTCATAGCCGTAGTCCATCAGCGGCGGCAGCGGCAGCTTCCTGGGCGGCGCCCAGACGATGTCGCCGGCGGTCCAGCCGTAGGGCAGGGTCCAGGCCAATGTGGTCGCCTGGCCGGAGTCGCCGGGATTGCGCCAATAGGTGTGCCAGCTGGGTTCGATCACCTGGCGCAGCGCGACATGCACCACGCCGCCGGGCGCGACCGCCGCCTGGTCCGCCACCAGTTCGACCTGGACGTGGGCGCCGGGCGCGGCGAGCGCGGGCGCGCCGACGCCGAGCCATGCCGCGGCCAGAAGCGCGAGAAGGTTCAAGGCATGGAGGGGGTTAAACCGGTTCATGGGCGAACAGCTATCGCCGAGGGGCCGCTTCCACAAGGCTTTGAGATTTATCGACACCACTCGACTCCGAGCCCAAACACCGCGACCATTCACGCGGACTTTTCGAGAACGGAGCGCGGCGTGCTGGGCTATTTCGACGAGATCAATGTGGGCCAGGTGGAGTCGCTGGGGTCGATGGCCATCGACGAGGCGACCCTGGAAAGTTTCTCCGACACGTTCGCGCCCGGCTGGGACATCTCCAACGGCGCCCCCGACGCCCTGGTCTACGCCGTCTGGTCCAAGCTCGACACCGCCGCTTCCCTCGACTGGCCGCAGACCAAGCGCCTGGCCGTCGACGCCCTGCGCTGGGCCCGCAATCCGCCGCACGGCGAGACCCTGCGCGGCCGGATGACGGTGATGGGCAAGGACCCGGTCGGCGACGCCAAGGGCATCGTCATCGCCCAGCACGACCTGTTGGACGAAGCCGGCCGGCTGGTGTTCTCCTGCCTGACGCGGTCGGTGTTCGCGCGGAGGGGGTAGCCACCGTCGCCACCCATTGCGCCCCTCGCAACGAGAGCCTGCCCATGTGCGGAGGCGACTGAGGGCGGGAAAGACGGGGGAGATGCGCCGGACGAATATTTAGCCGCTCACCTCCGCGACGGCGACCGGTGCGGCGCGGGGGCTGCTAAGACCAGGCTCTAGGCTTCGCCGAGATGAGCATCCAGGGGCGCGCGCATCGCGTTTGCGACGCCACCTCGCCTTAAGCTCCTGGCGAGATTGAAGCTCTGGCGATCGACGCACTCAAGGATCGGCCCCTTGGGCCGACCGCGTTGCGGCGAGGCCGAAGGCCTCGTCCTTGACTGCGTCGCACGCCAGAGCAGACTCCGCACTCAGGACTTAAGGGGAAGTCTAGACGAACCGCCAGTTCAGCATGGCCCCACGCGGGGTGGGAAACGTCCGGGATGGATGTCGCCCCGTTGGCTCGCCTTCCCGGCCCGCTCAGACAGGATGGTCTGAAGCTTCTGAGAAGCCAGTACGTGATCGGGATTGGTCGGGTCGATGTGGTCCTTCACGGCGCTCAGGATAAGGCCGCCGCCGGGAGTTCGCTCGGGAAAGAGATCTGCCGGCGGCGTGAAGCCGGCGGCCAGCGGCGCCGATAGGTAGGCGATCCAGGCGCCGTCGAACGGTTGCAATCGTTTGCCCGGGGGAGAAGGCTGCACCGGAAAGGTGGCCGGTCGCAACGGTTCCAGTTCTTCGGCTATGAAATATTTTGCCCAAGCGTACGGGCACGGAAACGACGAGACCATGGCTTCAAGCGCGCCCCGGTAAATCGGATAGGTGACCAGCGCGGGATCGGGAAAGCTCCGGAGGCTTCCGATTTGGAACGACGAATCGTTGTTCCAGTCAGCACCGGCGCAGACTGCTATATCGACCGACCGGGCAGACCCGAACTCGCTCTCAACCATCGAGCCGCGCGCGAGCAGCGTAAATCCCTCCCGCCGGTCAGGCGCCATTCCCTCAATCTGAGTGACGTTTCGTTCGACGAAGGCTGTGAAATCTGGCCGGGCCGTCGCCAATTGGTCGGTCGTGAAATCTACCATGTCGATCATCAGCCAATTGGACATGGCGGGGTCGAGCGGTCCAAGCCGATCTAGAAACGCCAGAAACCTGTCGCCGATAGTGGCAGCTGTATCAGAATCCTTACTCCACAAGGATCGAACGCTATACGTATAACCTTCAATTTTCATATGGCGTTTCCTAACATGGGATGCCATCTAACTTCTATTCTTTCGCGACCTTTATCTTCATCGTGGAATACTCGCCGCATCTCGTCGGCCACACTCTCTTCGGCAAAAAACCAGATCAGCTGGGTATCACCTGCGGCTTGCTCTTGACTTAACGATTGTTTCAAGAACTTGGCGAGCATCCCCTGCCAAGGTATATCGTTCTTAATCATATGCGGCTCAAAGCCTGGGCCCTTATATTCCGCCAATATACCGGTTTGGTGTTGACAATCGTCGATAGAATACAAGGAGCCGTTATTCGGATTTCGGAAGTAGTACGCCATTCCACTGGGTGTTGGGTGGCCTGGGTTGAACAAGGCCTTCATCTGATTTTCGTAGACCTTACCTCTCTCACCTAGATACTTATCAGGCACGGGCGCTGGGCAGAGCTGCGGTTCGCCTCCTTCATTGCCGGTGAGTTCGGCTGTGGAAACAATCAGCGCGACCTTTGCGCCGGCTCGTACCAGGCGGCCAAGTATCCGCCCATTTGGATCGCGGTAGTTGTTGTCGGGGTCCGGTGTCAGCCGCTCAACGTGCTGGGAGCCGTCCGGAGCAGTGAACTTCAACAGAATCCGCGTCTCATCAGGGTTCAAGTAGTAGCTGATGTTGGCGCGGCCCCCGACGTAAACCCATCTTCCGCTTGGACCGCTGCTTGGAATGACCAGAAGGCCGAACGCGGCAATGTAGCCGACAGCTGCGGCAGCCTCGGGCGAGACAAGGCCAATCAGGAAGGGAAGAATGCGTGCAAGCGCAGCGTCACTGAAGCCGCCGAATGCCGGCGCGGGGCCAACAGGGAAAACGAAAGTCGCGGGCGTGAGGTGGGCTATATCGGCCACATCGCCAGTCGGGTTCCTGATTGAGGGCGCTGAAATGATCGCTGGCGTCACAAGCGAAGCATCACCGCCCCCTGAGCGCCCCTGAGTGTCTGCTTGGTCCGTAAGAGACTGAGGCGCCGCGACAGGCGTGATCGGCGGCGGCGCGGCGGCGCTATTATCCGTCGTCCACTCACCGCTTGGCCGGCCGCTTCCCGCCGGGACGCGGGGTTGATCGGGGCTGTATTTGGATATGTCGACTCCGGCCGCACCGTCCCGCAGCACCTCCAGGATCATCTCGGGCGCCACGCCGGCGCGCATCAGGCCGTCGGCCATGAACAGGCGGCGGGAGGCTTCCTCGGGATCGCGTAAGCGATCCAGCCGCGAGAGCGCCAGGTGCAGGTCCGCCGTGGCCAGATCGCCGGCTTTGCGGCGCGCGATCGCCGCACGAATGTGGCCCAGGGCGCCGGCTGCGACGGCTGGACCATAGGCAACCGACAGGAGGGCGGTCAGGCGTAGGTCCCCTCCATCGCCAGCGACGCCATCCGCGGTCGATCTGATTTTGGCGAGCACTGTGCCGGCACCCAGCTCAAGCTGATCGGTGTTGAAACACAATGCTTCCCGATAACTCCGTGGCGAGCGGCGCACACGCCACTCCTGCCGCAACTGTTCCACCAGCAACGGTTATCTCCGGTCTGACGGCCCAGCAGCTCGTGGCCGGACGCTGATTGTGAGTATCTTGAACATAGCAAAGCTTCATCGCTTTGTCAAGAACAAAATGGGAACATATGGTCGCAGCCGGATCGCGTCGCGTTGTGATCTGGTCTTGGCTTTCGCCCATAGGCGGAAGTGAGCGCGCCGATGCGGTCACCCTGTCCCGGATTCACCGTCTTCCCCGTCCTTGAGCCGGGGAACACGGGAAATTTAAACGTTCACCACACCGCCAGCGCCGTCGTGGCATAGTTCCACAACGCCCCGAACACCGTCCCCGACACGCTGGCGGCCACCTTCCAGCCGGTGACCTGGTGCACCATGGCGCCCACCGCGACATTGGCGGCGAGTCCGACGCTGCAGAGCGCGCAGAACTTCAGATAGCCCACCGCAAGCGCCCAGCCGTGCTTTCGACGGTCGCGATAGGTGATCTCGTTATTGATCAGATAGTTGGAGGTCATGGCGACTACCGCGCCAATGAACTGGGCCAGGGCGAAGGTCGCCGTGGGCCAGGCCGCCAGGATCAGCGACGCCAGGCCGACGTTGATCACCACGCCCGTGGCGCCCACCAGGCCAAACATCAGCGCGCGGCTGGGAATGATCCCGCCGCTGAGCTTCGACAAGAGCAGGCCCAGATAGTCGATGACGATCCGCCGATCGAGCTTGCTGCCGCCGGCCAGTCTCTCCCTGAAGGTGTAGGGCAGCTCGACGATCTTCATCGGCGCCGTCTGCGAGGCGATCACATCGAACAGGATCTTGAACCCCTCCGTGGTCAGCCGCGGCGCCACCTGCTCGATCCGCTCGCGGCGGATCATGAAAAATCCGCTGACCGGATCACTCACCTTCTGGCGCAGCACCAGGCGGCCCAGGCTGTTGGCCAGGCGGCTGCCCAGCTCACGCGTGCGCGACAAACCCTCGCTGGCCTCGCCGTCGCCGACGTAACGACTGGCGATGACCAGGTCGGCGTTCTCGGCCTTGATGGTGGACAACATGCGCGGCAGCAGGGTCTCGTCGTGCTGCAGGTCGGCGTCGATCACCGCCACATAGGGCGCGGCGCTGGCCAGGGCGCCCTCGACCACCGCGCCGGCCAGGCCCCGGCGACGCACACGGCGGATGCACGAGACGCGCGGATCGCGGGCGGCGATGGCCTTGACCGCCTCGGCCGTGCCGTCCGGGGAGTTGTCGTCGACGAAGATCACCTGCCAGGCCACGCGCCCGTCCAGCGCCGCGTGCAGCCGCTCCACCAGCACGCCGACATTGGCGCGCTCGTTGAAGGTGGGCGCCACCACCGTGAGATCATGGATGACGGCGTCGGCGCCCGCGTCGCCGGGCTTGGATTCGGCCATGTCGTGCAAAAGGAACTCCTTAAGGGGCGCGGAGGTATCATGACTCCCGAGCAAAGTCGCCCCGCCGGACGCGAACCGTGATCGCCGCCGGGGTGCGCGCCTGAGACTCCTCGCCGCCTTTCCGCTAGAGTGCACGAGCCATGAGCGTCAACGACTTCGACAACGATCAACCGATGTCTCCGGGACTGCCCCGTCCCTGGACCTGGCTCGCCTGTGTGCTGATCCTGATGCTCGGCGCGGCCGGTTTTGTTCGCGGTCTGGGCGGCTCGAAACCCATCGACGCCATCCTCGCGCCCGTGAAGGGACTGCCGGCCGTCGCGGCCCTGATGGCGGCCGACGCCGCGCCGCTTCCTCATAACGATGACTGGTCCGTGCTCAGCGGGCCGAAGATCCTGCCGCCGCCCGCGCCCAGGGCGGCGAAGGCCGCGTCCACCGACGACGCCGACTCGGACGCCGCCGCCGACCAGGCCGCCCCGGCCGCTCAGGTGGATGCAGCGGCGCCGGACGATACTCAGGCGCCCGCCGCCAGGCCGGCTGGCCCGCCGCCGTCCACGCCTCAGTAGGGTCTTGTTCGTATAGGATAAATGCTGGCCGGTGGAGTGGCCCCGCGGCCGAAAACGGGTCTCGCAGAGTCGCGACCTTTGGCCTCAGACAAAAAAACGGCCGCGCCCTTGGGCGCGGCCAGTTCATAGGGAGGAAACGCCCAGGAAGGGCAGAGGCGTGACGAACGCCTCACGAACGAGATATACGATGCAGTGCACAATGGCGCAAGCCGAAATATCACGCGCGCGTCATCCAAAAGCCCGCGCCACCGCGCCATTCCCTTATGTCGCAAGCATTCCCGTCCGGTAAAATCCTGTAACGCGATGTTGCGCCGCACAACAATCATCGTGATCGCTATCATTGTCACGCTGGCTTTTACCCGTACGCTCGCGTACAAGCCCGCGCCTCCCCCGCCCATCCTGTAAGGCCACGTCGACCGCCATGTCGCTCCGTAACATCGCCATTATCGCCCACGTCGATCATGGCAAGACAACTCTGGTCGACCAGCTGCTGGCCCAGTCCGGCATGTTCCGCGCCAATGAGGCGACGGTCGAACGCGCCATGGACTCCAACGATCAGGAGCGCGAACGAGGGATCACCATCCTGGCCAAGTGCACCTCGGTGATGTGGCACGGCAAGGCGGGCGACACCCGCATCAACATCATCGACACCCCCGGCCACGCCGACTTCGGCGGCGAGGTGGAGCGGATCCTGGGCATGGTGGACGGCTGCGTCCTTCTCGTCGACGCCGAGGAAGGCGTCATGCCGCAGACCAAGTTCGTGCTCGGCAAGGCGCTGAAGATGGGCCTGCGCCCCATCGTGGTGCTGAACAAGGTCGACCGGCCGCACGCCGATCCGGACAAGGTGCTGAACGACGCCTTCGACCTGTTCGCCGCCATGGGCGCCACCGACGACCAGCTGGACTTCCCCCACCTCTACGCCTCCGGCAAGCAGGGCTGGGCCGTCACCGACCTGAAGCACGAACACGTCGATCTGGCCCCGCTCTACGACCTGATCGTCCAGCATGTGCCGCCGCCGGAAGCCGAGGCGCGCGCGGGCGAGCCCGGCGCGGTGCTGGCGGTGCTGATCGAAAGCGACCCCTTCCTGGGCCGGCTGCTCACCGGCCGGGTCGACGCCGGCAAGCTTATGCCCGGCATGACCGTCCACGCCCTGTCCCGCGACGGCAAGGAGATCGAAAAGGGCCGGATCACCAAGATCCTCGCCTTCCGCGGCCTGAAGCGCCAGCCGATCGAGGTCGCCGAAGCCGGCGACATCGTGGCCATCGCCGGCCTCAGCAAGGCCACCGTGGCCGACACCATCTGCGCGCCGGAAGTGCTGATCCCGCTGCCGGCCCAGCCGATCGACCCGCCGACCATCTCCATCACCGTCTCGGTGAACAACAGCCCCCTGGCCGGCCGCGAAGGCGACAAGGTGCAGAGCCGGGTGATCCGCGACCGCCTGCTGAAGGAGGCGGAGTCCAACGTCGCCATCAAGTTCAGCGAGACCGCCGACAAGGACGCCTATGAGGTCGCCGGCCGCGGCGAACTGCAGCTGGGCGTGCTGATCGAAAACATGCGGCGCGAAGGCTTCGAGGTCTCCATCAGCCGCCCGCGGGTGGTCTATCAGAAGGGCGAGAAAGGCGAGCGGCTGGAGCCGATCGAGGAAGTCGTCATCGACGTGGACGACGAATACGCCGGCGTGGTGATCGAGAAGCTGTCCTCCCGCAAGGCCGAGCTGAGGGACATGGGTCCCTCCGGCGCCGGCAAGACCCGGATTACCCTGGTGGCGCCGTCGCGCAGCCTGATCGGCTATCAGGGCGAGTTCCTCACCGACACCCGCGGCTCCGGCGTCTTGAACCGCATCTTCTCCCACTATGAGCCGCACAAGGGCGCCATCGAGGGTCGCCGCAACGGCGTGCTGGTCTCCAATTCCGACGGCGAGACCGTGGCCTTCGCCCTGTGGAACCTGGAAGACCGGGGGACGATGTTCGTGGGTTCGGGCGAGAAATGCTACCAGGGCATGATCATCGGCGAGAACAGCCGTCCCGACGACCTGGACGTCAATCCGATGAAGGCCAAGCAGCTCACCAACATCCGTTCCGCCGGCAAGGACGAAGCCGTCCGCCTGACCCCGCCGCGCAAGCTGACCCTGGAACAGGCCATCGCCTACATCGACGACGACGAGCTGGTGGAAGTGACGCCCAAGTCCATCCGCCTGCGCAAGGAAATCCTGAACCCCAGCTTCCGCAAAAAGCGGATGCGCGAGGACGCGTAACGCAGAGTCCTTCTCCCTCTTGCGGGAGAAGGTGGCCCGAAGGGCCGGATGAGGGGTCGCGCCGGCCTCTCGAGTTTCCTGCAAACAGACTATCCGGAGGGGTCCGCGCGACCCCTCATCCGTCTCGCATTCGTGAGCCGCCTTCTCCCGCAAGGGGAAAAGGGGAACGTGTTGGGCGCCCACGCCCAAAGCACAGCGCCCCTTAAATTCTGGATGCGAGCCTTGCTGCGGCCTCGGACTTCGTCAAGGACCGGCCCTTGGGCCGGCCGCGCAGCGGCGCGCTGCGCGCGTCCTTGACCAAGCCCGAGCCCGCAGCTCCAATATCATCCATGGCTTGAAGGGTCGATCAGCATTCGGGGGAATGCAAATCACGAGCTCTGCCATGACGACCACGCGGCGGACATTCGGTCTTCGGCCCTAACTGTCTTCCCGGCAGGCTGATGCGTCGAACAGAAACCACCGGCCGCTTTTCAGCATATGTGCCGCGTTTGTTTTCCACCAAGACGCTGCGTCTGGGTTATGATGATCAAGAAGCTCTACCGCAGCCTTGGCGTTCACCGCGTAGCCGGAGACACGAGAACCTCGGCCGAGGATCGACGCCAACACAAGGCCTGCAAATGACTTTGGCCCTGTAAGGACGCCAAGTCCGGTCCAACCGCGCAGCTGGCGGCGAGCCAACGGAAGCTTCAGCCCAACCCACGCCTCTCGCACCCACTGGGGCGCCTCTCCGATCGGTGGCTGAATAATTTCTATGTGCATCTACCGATCGTTGCATCGGATCGACCGTTGCGCAATCGCGGCAGAGCATATGCGCGAACCCTACAGCACCAGCTCCATCCAAACATCCGCCCTCGCATAGGGTGACACCGTCCGGGCCGGGTCGGTAATCTCCACAAACCCGTGCCGCTGATACACCGCCAGGGCCGGCGCCAGCGAGCTGTTGGTTTCCAGATAGAGTCTGGGCGCGCCCACGGCTCTGGCTTTGTCGACGCAGGCCTGCATCAGGCCGTTGCCGATCCCCTGGCCCTTGTGGCTGTCGGCCACGGCCATCTTGGCGACTTCGAATCCGCCGTCCGGCAACAGCATCAGCGCACAGCAGCCGACCGGCTCGGCCCCGTCGATCGCCATGACGATATGGCCGCCCTTGTCGATGATCTTGGCTGTCGGCGCGTCCAGCACCTCCAGGTCCTTGGCCTCGACGGCGAACAGTTTGCTGATCCAGGCGACGTTCAGGGCCTTGAACGCCGCCGCATGTTCAGGTTGGAAGTCCACGTAGCGCATGCTCGCCATGCTAAGGATTCTCCGATCATGGCCAACCCCATCTACGCAAAGCTTCCGACGACGATCTTCTCGGTCATGTCGGGCTTGGCCCGCGAGCACGGGGCGATCAATCTCGGCCAGGGCTTTCCCGACGAGCCGGGCCCGGAAGCCATCCGCCGCCACGCCGCCGAGGCGGTGCTGAACGGCGACAACCAGTATCCGCCGACCTTCGGGACCGCCGACCTGCGCCAGGCCGTCGCGCGCCACTACGCCCGCCGCCAGGGGCTGGACCTGGACTGGCAGACCGAGATCACCGTCACCTCCGGCGCCACCGAGGCGCTGGCCTGCGCCTTCTTCGGCCTGATCGAGCCGGGGGACGAGGTGGTGATGTTCCAGCCCCTCTACGACTCCTACGCCCCGGTGGTGCGCCGCGCCGGCGGGGTTCCGGTGTTCGTCAAGCTCAGCCCGCCGATCTGGCGGTTCGATCGCGCCGGCCTGGAAGCGGCCTTTTCGGAGCGCACAAAGCTCGTCGTGCTCAACAACCCCCTCAATCCCGCCGCCACCGTCTGCCCCGACGAGGACCTGGCCCTGCTGGCCGAGTTCTGCGTCCGCTTCGACGCCATAGCCGTCTGCGACGAGGTCTGGGAGGAGGTGGTGTTCAACCGCGTTCGCCATCGGCCGCTGATGGCCTTGTCCGGCATGCGCGAGCGCTGCGTGAAGATCGGCTCGGCGGGCAAGATGTTCGCCCTCACCGGCTGGAAGGTCGGCTTCCTCTGCGCCGCGCCGGCCCTGACGGCCGTGCTGGCCAAGGCGCACCAGTTCATGACCTTCACCACCCCGCCCAACCTGCAGGCGGCGGTGGCCTGGGGGCTGGACAACAGCGAGGCCTGGTTCGCGGCGATGCCCGGCGACCTCGCCCGCTCCCGCGACCGGCTCACCGAGGGCCTGCGCCGCGAAGGCTTCAAGGTGCTGGCGAGCCAGGGCACCTACTTCCTCAACATCGACCTGCCCGGCTCCGGCGTCGACGAGGGCGACGCCGCCTTCTGCCTACGGGCGGTGAAGGAGGCTGGGATCGCCGCCATCCCGGTCTCGGCCTTCTACGAAGTCTCGCCGGTCACCAGCATCGCCCGTCTCTGC
>Ga0302317_10001792_pt1 | contig 15398 bp, 7 predicted proteins | sample III_Palsa_N3_3_FD_200450 | JGI IMG/M metagenome (GOLD analysis project Ga0302317, IMG submission 200450) | Peat permafrost microbial communities from Stordalen Mire near Abisko, Sweden - III_Palsa_N3_3 | ecosystem: Environmental > Terrestrial > Soil > Palsa > Peat permafrost | place: Sweden...
AAGCCTCCGGTCGAGATGACAGTCGCCCTCTTTTGCCTCCGGCTATGGCTTCGCAAAAAGCGCGAAGCCTCCGGTCGAGATGACAGTCGCCCTCTTTTGCCTCCGGCTATTTTCTTGGCTTCACGCTCTTCTTTGCGGCCTTCTTTGGCGTATGCTTCTTCGACGTCGACGCGACTTTCTTGATGGCCTTCTTTGCGGCGGCCTTCTTCGGCTTGGCCGTTGGCGCGGGCGGCTTCGCGGTGACCTTCTTGCGGCCGGTTGTAATGGCTGCCTTGATCTCGGCGTTGAGGTCGGCGATGCTGATCGAGGTCGCTGTTTTGCGCAGCCGTTCGAGGCCGTAGAAGGCGCGCTTCTCGGTCGAGAAGACGTGGACGATGAAGTCGACGTAGTCCATCAGCACCCACTCGCCCTGACGGCGGCCTTCGACGGATGTGGGGTAGACGCCGAAGTCACGCTTGAGACGGATTTCGATCTCATCGGTGATGGCGACATTCTGGCGGTCGCTGTTACCACTACAGATCAGGAAGTAGTCGGTGAGGCCGCTCTCGGCGGGATCGAGCGCGAGGATACGGATGTCCTCGGCCTTCTTGTCTTCGCACGCGGCGACAGCGGCTGCGAGTAACTTCTGGGTTTCGGTACTTGGCATGGAACTCCTTCTCAACCTTTCCATGCTAGCTCAGCTAGCACAACTCTGCGCGATCGGCTCGATTCAAGTCCCGTAGAGGTGGAGGCGGCGGATATAGTCGAGTACGGCGGCGGGCATCATGGGCGTGCAGTCTTGGCTGTCAAGTAGCCGCTGGCGAAGATTGGTGGCACTGACTTCCTCGGCGACGCCGCCGAGCAGATGGACGCGTCCGCGCTGCGCCGGAGTGAAGCTGAGCGCGTCGAGCTCCGCCAGCGAGAAGCCGGGGCGGGTGACGACAATCCAGTCGGCGATTGCCAGCAGGGCGTCGGGCGACCGCCAGCGGCGCAGATCGAGGAAGGCATCCGCGCCGACGATGACGAAGATGGAGTCTTGCGCAGAAAGCTCCACGCGCAGGCGGGTGAGGGTGTCGATGGTGAAGTTGGGCTGGCCGCCGTGGAGTGGGGCGTCGAGCGCGGAGGGCTCAAGGTAGGGAAGCTCGTGGCAGAGCAGCGTCACCATCTCGAGGCGATCGGCATAGGAGGCGGTGGCGCCTTCGGGTTTGAGCGGCTGCTGCGCGGTGGGAGCGAGGAGGACGCGGTCGAGTGCGAAGGCCTCGGCTGCGGCGCGGGCAACGGCCAGGTGGCCGCGGTGGGGTGGATCGAAGCTGCCGCCGAAGAAGCCTATGCGCATATCTGCTTTCGATTCTCCCACTTTGCTTCCGATTCGCCCAATTCACGATAAGCGGGGCCAACGAGCCGCAATAAAACGCGAGACCGGTAAGCGAAACCGCGGATATTTGCTGGAATGATTGGTCAGACCAAAATGGTTTCGTATACGATATTTTCCTGCAACCTGTTAGCTGGCCCCTGGGTTTTATAAACCCTGGCGTACCTCCGGTGAGGTTTCGATGCGACGAGTTCCTTCCTATATCGCCACAGTGTTGACAGCTTCAATCAGTCTGGGGCTGCCTGTGTTTGGGCAGGGTCCTGTGGAGAGCGCGGTCACCGCTAAATTCGCGCTGACCAAGGCGACCGCCGACAGGTCGGACATTGTGACCGCGGGCGCGGTGCTGGTGCTGAAGAAAGACAACTTCGTGATGTACTCGTCGGACACGCCGAAGCATTCGACGGTGATCTATAAGGACTACAAGCTGAATACGTCGGGGATGATGAAGTTCTCCGCGTTCAGCCACGCCGTGAACAGCAATGCGGCTCCTATCAATCAGCGGAACTTTGTTACGGGGGAGAAGTTCTGGCTGATCGGCGTGGAGACCGTGCCGGATGGGCTGGTGCTCGAGGTGCTGAGCGATCCTTATAACAATGTCCGCTATACGGGCTCGGTGAAGTTCCCGTTCCCCAAGGGAGCGCAGCCGCCACTCGAGGAGCTGCTGGCGCGGGTCTCGGAGGTGGTCGCACTGGATGGCCCAGCGCCTGCCGCGGAAGCTCCAGCGCCGGAGCCGCCGCCTGCTGCGATGGCTCCTATCGCGCCTCCGCCTCCACCGCCGGATGCCGCGCCGCCGCCGACCATATCCATGGGTGAGAAGAAGGAAGATGTGATCGCGGCCTTAGGGGCTCCGGATAAAGACACAAAGGCCGGCGGCAAAGAGATACTGACCTACAAGGATATGAAGGTAACGCTGACCGGTGGCAAAGTTTCAGACGTAGAGTAACAACAGGCCCGCAACCGGAGAACGGTCGCGGGCACGCTTTCAGGAGAGTTTTCTATGCAGCTCAAGCAATTTCGTTTGGTTAAGTCCCTCTCCGCGAGAGCGCTCGCCCTTACGCTTGGTGCGGCATCCTTTGCCGGCATGACCGCCCACGCACAGACCCCTACGAAGAAGGTGGTGCCGCCGGCGAAGCCAGCTACTGCGCCAGCGAAACCGGCTGTGACACCGGCGAAGCCAAGTGGGCCCGCGAAGCCCACCGCGCCAACGACAGCTTCGCACGGCCCGACTACCTCCGGCCCGACGACTGCTTCGCATGGCCCAACGACTTCTGGTCCAACAACGGCCTCGCATGGGCCGACGACCGGAGCCCCGAGTACTTCATCCCATGCTACTGAATCCCACGGCCCGGCCGGCAGTCCGGCTGGTGGACGTCCCAGCACGGCGGGGCCGGTGGCCCATGGGCCGATGGGGCATCCCGCGCCGGTGGGCGCGCGCGATCTTCATGCGGCGAATGGAAGTGCCGTGCGCATGAGGCCGAACGGGCGTCCCAGCGACATCCACGATGCGCGGCGCGGCATGGACATCCACAACAACCTGGGCGGCGGGCGGCGGGTTATGGTGGAGCGCCCCGACCACTCGCGGCTGTACTTCGAGCGCGGGCGTCCCGGCTACATCTCGCACCCGTATATGTATGGCGGGCACGAGTTCGCGCGCCGTACCTACTACTGGCATGGACGCGCCTATGACCGCTTCTATCGTCCCTACGGCTTCCACGGCATCGGGCTGGAGGTCTATGCGCCGGTGCGCTTCTATCCCATCGGCTTCTATGGGTGGGCGTATCATCCGTGGGCGGTGGGGATCTCGTATGGCTGGGGTTGGGGCGCAGCGCCGTGGTACGGGTATTATGGCGGGGCGTACTTCTCGCCGTATCCGGTCTATGCCGGGCCCAACTACTGGCTGACCGACTACCTGATCTCGCAGTCGCTGCAGGCGCAGTATGAGGCGCAGGTGGCCGCCGGTGCGCCGCCGCCGCCGATGGACAGCCAAGCGCAGCTTAGCCCGGAGGTGAAGCAGCAGATCGCCGACGAGGTGCAGCGGCAGCTTGCACTGGAGAGCTCGGAGGCGCAGCAGAACGCGGCAGGGCAGATGCCCGATCCGGGCTCCAGCGGCATTGCGCGGATGCTGTCGGACGGGGCGCCGCATGTGTTTGTCGCGGGCAAAGAGGTTGACGTGACCGACGCCAGCGGCCAGGAGTGCGCCGTGACTGAAGGCGATGTGCTGCAACTTGCCGGGCCGCCGGGGCCGAACGATACGACTGCTTCGCTGGTGGTTGTCGCGAGTAAGGGTGGGCCGGACTGTCATCGCCGCGCGGTGGTGCAGGTGGCGTTCGACGACCTGCAGGACATGCAGAACCACATGCGCGAGACGGTCGACCAGGGGCTTGAGGACTTGCAGGCCAAGCAGGGACAGGGCGGGTTGCCGCGCGCTCCCGCGTCGGCGATGGCACCACCTACGACCGCGGCGATGGCGCAGGACGCGCCTCCGCCGGACCCTGCCGGTGCGGCCGATCTGAACGCTCAGGCAGCGCAGGCCGACCAATCGGAAAAGGATGTGCTGGGGGCGACGTCAGGTGGCGGGCAAGGGCCGTCGGCTGGCGATGGGGCGATTCCTGCTGATGCTGCTCCGGCGCCGGTGGTGTCGATCCAGATGGGACAGAGCGTCGACCAGGTGCAGAGCGAGCTGGGCGCGCCGACGAAGGTCGTCAACCTTGGGGCGAAGGCGATTTACTTCTATAAGGATATGAAGGTCACGTTTATCAATGGCAAGGTGACCAATATCGAGTAAGGGGCGCGAAGACCCCGGTCTCCAAGTGCGAGAGATCGGGGGCACCCGCTTGTCAGCGTGGTTAGAGGAATGACCTGCGTTACGCAGGCTCGTCGACGCGCAATCTGCTGGCTGCGAGCCAGGCGAGGTAGTCGCGGACCCACGCGGCCAGCACCAGGCTGAGGAGGGTGACCGTGCCGAGCAGAATCCAGAAGTGGCGCGTGAGCCAGATGCGCAGCAGCGAGTAGTTGGAGATGTAGCCGACGTTGTAGCGGGGCGACTCGACCGCGTAGGACGTGAACCTGGATTGGCGCAGCAGGGAGACGGTGTTGGCAATGTCGCTGGACTGGGAGCGTTCGAGGAAGGCGTCGGCGAACTCGTCGACTGCATCGTCGTTTCTGAGTGAGAGAACGACGATGGAGCGGCCGGCGAAGTAGGGCGACTCGATGCCTTCGATCATCATGTCGGGGACGCCTGCCTCATTGGAGGGTTGGCTGTCGCCGATGGTCTTGCCTGTAAATCTTTGCCACGCTTGCTTCAGGCCGGCGAAGTAGTCGGTGTGCTCTTTGAGGTGAACGCCGTTGGCGTCTAAGGTGACAGGGAGCGCGGTTTCGAGCGAGCTGAAGGCGGGCTGATCGGAAGGGGTGCCGAGCAGCAGGTAGTCGTGGCCGTCCTGCATGGTGGTGTCGGGGCCGGAGACCTCGACGCGCAGCGCGGGGTAGCCGGTCTGCATGCCGCAGTGGCTCATCAGATAGAGCAGCAGGGCGATCTCTTTGGGGCTGGGCTGCGCGGGCATGATGATGGTGGTTTCGGCGAGGTCGGCCTTGCGGGTGAAGGGGAAGCCGGCGTTGGCGAAGAGCTCGAGATCGGGCATGGCCGCCCAGTGGTCGAGGCCGCGGATGTCGAGGTAAGAGGTTGGCAGGATTGCCCCCTGGAGGGATTGGGCGCGGCTTCTTGCGATGTCGCCTGGATGAGCGGGGATGAAGTCGAAGTTGAAGAGGAAGGTGTTGCCGAAGGGCCGCATCTCGGCGACGGGGACGAAGACGTTACGCTGGCGGTCGGCGAAGTCGGGGCCGGGGCGCAGGGCGGCTTCAGTGATAAGGGAGCCGTTGAGATAAACACGCAGGGCGGAACCGTCGGCGAGGGGGAGCGCGTTGTAGCGATAGTCCAGCGTGAGGTTCAGGTTCTGGGTTTCGCCGTAGTAGAGGTCGGGCGGCACGCGGAAGTAGGCAGGGATGGGTGTCGATCCATCCGACTTCATCGCCGGCTGGGCGTTGCCGTTGGCGAGCGAGGTGAGCCGCTCGGTGGTAAGCCAGCGGGGCGCGTCGTCGGGCTTGCGCGGCGGCGGCAGAGGGAAGTCCGCGATGCGCACCGAATCGCCGAGGACTGGGGCCGTTTCGCCGGCGCCGGTGTGGGAGGTCTTCATCAAGGCGAGGCCGCGGGCAACAGTCAGGAGCTGATCGTCGTTTTCGCCTGCCAGTATCAGCAGGGAACCGTCGGGGTCGTTGGGATTTGGCTTGAGGCTCAAGGAAGCGCCGGGTGGAATCCCGAGCGAAGCCGACAGCAGCGCTGCGTTGTTGTTGGCGAAGACGATTGCATTGCCGGGCGGGACCGAGCCGATAGAGACGGTGAAGTGTACGGGCCGGGAGCTGGTAAGAATGCCGAACCATGAGGCGACGATGCCTGCAGCCTGCAGGGTGCGCGCGTCTGGTGGAGCGAGGAAGACGAAGGGGAGGGTGGTGGTGGTCTGGAGGTCGGAGTCGAAGAGTGGAAGCGGAAGCAGGCCGAGGTCGGTTTTGAGGGGGACGTGGGCACCGGCGACGAGCACTCTTGAGGAGGCGCCGAGGACCGCCAGTACCGGTAGGTTGGCGGCGTCAGATTGCGCGCCGGTGCCGCCCGTAAACTCGAAGGAGAGCTGGTTGTTGCGGATCAGGAAGTCGGCGGGGAGGGGGAGAGAGATGAAGGTGAAGCCGGCTTGGACGCCAGTTGGGCCGTGAGTGGGTGCGTCGATCTCGGCTACCTTTACGCCGTTGATGCTGACCTTGAGAGCGCCCGCGCGAGGCAGCAGCGATGGGTTGAAGCGATAGGAGATCTCCAGCGCGGCGTGGCGGGCGACCAGGTTATGAGGCAGCACGAATCCGGCGGAGTAGAACGAGTGCGGGCCGTGTAGCTCGACTCCACCCTGTACGCCCATGTCCTTGAGGGTGATGATGTCGTCGGCGGTTGCGGCGGTGACCTCCGGCGGGATTGCCGCGGGTGTGGGGGCGAGTGGCGCTGTTGGGATTGCTTCGGGCGCGGGTGCAGTTGGCGCTGATGGTGTCGCTGTGACGGCGCCGGGAATCTGTGCCGCGGAGACGCCGCCGCAGAGTGCCAGCGCGGCAAACAGGACGATCGCAGCAGATGAGGCCTTCTTGCTGCGAAACAGCCCATACAGGACCTGGTGGAAGCCCGTGAACGAGAGGCGGATGACCCGGGCGAGGCTGAGCAGGGGGCGGTCGGTTTCGATGTTTCTGCGCGCGCCCATCCAGGAGTCGGCGCGGGAGTAGATTGCGCGGGTGAGGGTCTCCTGGTCTTCGATGGTGGTGGTGTTGAAGCGCAGACGCACCTCCTTGCCGCGCACCGCGACAATGTCGGCCTTGATCTGGGCGTCGCCGGTTTGGTGCGGGAAGGCGATTCGAACGGCGTCGCCCGGCTTAAGCTCACCGGACTTTTCGCAATGCAGCGAGGCCCCGCCTACGGATAGGTCCGAGGTGACACCCGCGAGCAGGCTTCCGTCGGCGAATTCAATCGTGATGGGCAGTTCCGCTACGATGCGCACTGAGGCGCGCTGTTGCTTTTGCTCATTGGCGACAGCGCCGGCGACGCCCAGGATCACCATGTTGAAGCAGATCCAGACCAGGTTGCTGATGACCGTGCCGGGATGATGCGGATCTGTGATCGACAGGCGATAGGGCGTCATACAGATGCCGATGAGGTTGAAGAACAGCAGCCAGGTGGTGGGTGCGGCGATGCTGCGATCGAAGCGGGTCTCGGCGAGTGTGCTGCCTTTGTCGGTGACGTTGAAGCTGCCCAGCTTGGGGTTAATGAGCGCGAGCAGGGTGGGCATAAGGATGTAAGGCGCCAGCACGGTCTCATAGATCTCGTTCCAGAAGGAGTGCCGGTGGTTGCCCTGCACGCGCGAGTTGGTGATGCTGGACATGACAAGATGCGGCAGCGCGTAGGCCAGGATCGCGACCCAATAGCCGGGGATGATGGTGAGGCCAAAGATCATGTAGACCAGCGGAGCGCACAGGAAGATGAGCCGCGGCACGGCATACATGAAGTGCAGCATGGCGTTGAAGTAGCAGAGGCGCTGGGTGAACTTCATGCCGGAGGCGAGCATGGGGTTGTCGGTGCGGAAGATCTGGATCATGCCGCGGGCCCAGCGGACGCGCTGGCCAACGTGCGCGGAGAGCGTCTCGGTGGCGAGGCCGGCTGCCTGCGGGATGTTGATGTAGGCGGTGTTCCAGCCCTTCTTCTGCATGCGCAGCGAGGTGTGTGCGTCTTCGGTGACGGTTTCGACTGCGATGCCGCCGACTTCTTCCAGCGCGGTGCGTCGAATGACCGCGCAGGAGCCGCAGAAGAAGGTCGCGTTCCAGAGGTCGTTGCCGTCCTGGATGACGCCGTAGAACAGCTCGCCTTCATTGGGGATGGTCTTGTACTGGAGCAGGTTGCGCTCGAAGGGGTCGGGCGAGTAGAAGAAGTGCGGCGTTTGCAGCATGGCCAGCTTCTTCTCGGCGAGGAACCAGCCGACGGTGACCTGCAGGAAGCTGCGGGTGGGTACGTGGTCGCAGTCGAAGATGGTGACCAGCGGCGAGTCCATCTGCTCCAGCGCGTGGTTGATGTTGCCGGCCTTGGCGTGGTCGTGTTTGACGCGGGTCACGTAGCCGACGCCGGCCTCTTCGGCGAACTGGCGGAAGTCTTCGCGGGAGCCGTCATCGAGGATGTAGACATTCAGCTTGTCGGGGGGGTAGTCCATGTTGATGGCGGCAAGCGCGGTGTAGCGGACCAGGGAGAGCGGCTCGTTGTAGGTGGGGATGAGTACGTCGACGTTCGGCCAGAGCGATTCGTCCGGGGGCAGCGGGATGGGCTTGCGGCGCAGCGGGGCGACGGTCTGCATGTAGCCGAGCACCATGATGAGGATGGTGTAGGCCTCGGCGGAGATCAGGACGAGCATGAGCACGGCGTTGATGGTGAGCCGGTTATTGGACTCGTCGTTGAAGAACTGCACGATCAGGCCGCCGCGCCACCAGACGTAGCGCAGGGTCGCGGCCATCGATAGCAGCATCAGCGCAATGGTTACGAGCTGCGAGTCGCGGCGGCGGCTTAGCAAAAGCGCAATCAGGATGGTGATGCTGCCGACGATGATCTGCTTGGGCCAGCCCAGGTAGATGGTGATGAACTGGAAGAGCAGGAAGGTGCTGCCTAGCGCAATCAGCAGCCGGAAGACTCGGGTGGGCAGCGGGCGGGTGCTGAAATAAGAGTTCACCTCTCTACTCTCTACCTCTTGGGGGCGATGTTCAATACAACAAGGGTGTGGTTTCGCTAAAGGGTAACGCACTCAACAACCATATTCGCGTATTGGGCGTGGCCGCTCGATTGCCTTATCGTCTGGATTGCCCTGGCCGGTTAGATGACGAGATATTCAGGAAGCGGACCGCCGCACAACCGGCCTGCCGGCTTTAAGATAGAACTGTTGCTTCCCCGCTGAATGGATACCCTCTTTGTTTAGACCCAGTACGGTCGCAGCCCTTGCCGTTTCGGCCCTTGCGTTATGCCTGCCGGTCTGCATTCGTGCGCAGACGACGATCAACGTGCCCACGACCGCCTACCCCACCATCCAGTCCGGCATTAATGCGGCCGCCAATGGGGATACCGTGCTCGTTGCGCCGGGCACCTACGTCGAAAACATCCTGCTCAATCAGTCGATCCTGGTGATCAGCTCTGGCGGCGCAGCTGTCACTACCATCGACGGAAGCGCGCTTGGCCCCGTCGTCACGGTCGTTTCCGGCGCCAGCCTTAACCCCTCGCTCCGCGGCTTCACCATCCAGAACGGCGGTAAGCCCCAGCCCAACAGCAGCACCTACGGCGGTATCTATGTCACCGGCGGCCAGGCCACCATCACCAACAACATCATCACCAAAACCTTCTGTACGGGCATCCTCGCCTACGCGTCCAATGTGGATATCGACGCCAACCACATCAACAACACCCTCACCACCGGCTGCACCGCCTTCGAAGGCCTCGGCAGCGGCATCACCATTGCCGGCAACGGCACCCTCCCCAACAACGCCTTCGTCGGCAGTAACACCATCGAGCACAACACGGCCTCTGTCGCCTACTCCGCCGATAAAGGCGGCGGCGGTGGCATCAACATCACCAACGCCAAGTCCGTCACCATGACGTTCAACACCATCGACAACAACACCACCACCGGCTACGGCGGCGCCGTCTACGTAGCCACCACGCCCTCTATCTACTTCATCAACAACCTCGTCTTTGGCAACAAGGGCGTAAGCGGCGGGCTGGATATCGTCGTCCCCGGCAGCAGCGTAGGCCCGCTCGCCGGTCTGCTGGCCAACAACACCATTGTCGATAACACCGCCACTGCCTCCACCGGCGGTTCCGACATCTACATCGGCGGCAACCTCGCGCAGTATGCGCTGGTGAACAACATCATCGTCGGCGACGTTGCCGGAGAGATCGCACTGGATTGCGGCACCACCTATGCCAACCAGACCATCACGCCGCTTATCCTTGACCACAACGACATCTACTCTGCTGTAGGCACAGCCATCGGCGGTGCCTGCACGTCCGCTCCCGCGCAGGACGGCAACATCTCCGCCGACCCCCAGTTCATCGCCGGCACGCCAGCCAACGTTACCGCCGACACGCAGAACTTCCAAATCCTCACCTCCAGCTCCCCCGTCGTCGATTCCGGCAACAACTCCGTTCCCATCCTGTACCCAGACGACCTCGCCGGCGCTCCCCGCGTCCAGGACGCGACCTCGCTCAAGTACCCCGTCGTCGATATGGGCGCTTATGAGTTCACCGGCCTCCAGGACGCCTCGCCTACCGACATCTACCTTTCGCCCTCGACCTACACGCCCATAACCGGGAGCGGTTTGACCCTCACCGCTACGCTCTTTTTTTCCGGCTCATCCAACAGCATCCCCACTGGCACGGTCACCTTTACAGAAGACTACGCCACCGTCGGCACCGGGATTATCTCCTCTTCAGGCACAGCAACCTATACCATCAACAACCTCACCGCAGGCCTTCACACCTTCATCGCCACCTACCCCGGACAAGGCATCTTTACGCCGGCGACTTCGGTCAACCTTCTGCTCAATGCGACGAGCCCTATCGGCGCAACCACTCTCACCACCCTCGTGTCCTCGCTGAACCCCTCCAACGTTGGCCAGCCGGTCACCTTCACGGCGACGGTCTCGACCAGTTCCGGCATTATTCCTACGGGGCAGGTGGAGTTCTCGAACGGCTCAACTACGCTCGGCATACAGCCGGTCTCGACGAGCGGGACAGCGGCGCTGACCACCTCGACGCTGCCGGTCGGGACCCTGACCATTACGGCGGCGTTCGTGCCTAGCGGCACGTTCAACGGCAGCGCGACTTCTCTCACCCAGGTTGTCAATGGTGCGGGCAGTGTTGCGACCCTCGTGGTCAACCCAACCACCGCGGCTTATGGCTCGCCGATTACCGCGACTGCCACGGTGGCCCCCGCTGTGTTGCCGGGAACCACGCCCACCGGCACGGTGACGTTCCTGGTGGACGGAGCTATCAGTGGCCAGGCAAGCCTGCCCGCCGGTGTCGCTACGATCGCGTACTCGAACCTCCCGGCCGGGGTGCACACCTTCGGCTGCACCTACTCGGGAGACGGGACCTACGGCCCGTCCGTCTGCAACTCGGCGACCGCGACTGTCACTGCGGGGGCCTCGGCACTGGCGCTCAGCTCCAGCAAGAACCCCTCGCCGGCGCTGACGGCCATCAGCTTTACCGCAACGCTCACCAGTAACGGCAGTCCAGTCTCTGGAGCTACGGTTACCATCGGCGAAGGCAGCAGCGTGGCCTCCGCGACGACCAACGCGAGCGGCGTAGCGACCACCAACGCGAGTCTGCCCGCCGGGACCTACAGCGTAACGGCGACCTTCGCGGGCAACAACAGCGCCGCCGGTTCGTCCGCGCAGTTGACGGAGATCGTCACCGCGAATCCAACCAGCCTCTCGCTTGCCGCCACGCCCAACCCGGCCTATCAGGGCCAACCGGTAACCTTTACCGCTTCCCTCAGCGACACCGCCGCCGCCGCTTCGCCCTATGGGACGGTGACGTTCTATGACGCCGGATCGCCCATTGGCAGCGTGACGACGCCGGCCGTGGTTGCCGGGAACCCGCTTGCCAGCGTCGCGTTCGTCACCAGCAGCCTGGCTCCCGGCACGCACTCGATCACAGCGGTCTATACGCCGGACGCCAACTCGCTGAGCAGCAGCAGCGCAGCGGTTTCGGTGGTGATCCTTCCCAGCAGCTTCACCTTCACCTCGGCTGCGCCTTCGATCACCATCGAGACGCAGCATCATGCGTCGCTGGGCCTGACCGTGAATTCGATCGGCGGCTTCAGCGGACCGATCAACCTGGCTTGCGGGGCGGCGCTACCGCCGGTGGTGACCTGCGAACTGGCGCCGCAGGTCAGCCTGCCTGCGAACGGCTCCGTTGGGACGACGTTGACGCTCGATACCGATGCCGTGCTGGACTTCAAGAGCTCCGTAGAACCCACTCAGAATCGCGGTTCGCGCTTCGGCTGGATAGCCTTCGCCAGCGTGCTTCCGCTGATGCTCTTCGGCCTGTCTCGCCGCCGCTCGTGCCTGCGTTTGGTCGCGGTTGCGGCCATCGTTGGGGCCGGCCTTACGACCCTGACAGGCTGTAGCGGCAAGTACCCCGCGAGCACGCCGCCCGGCACCTACACTATCGTTTTGACGGCCACGGGGACCCCCGCCGGCGGCGGGCTGGCGACTACGCAGATCATCGACCTGACACTCATCGTTACGCCCTGAAGAGGCATGTTACCCAGCGGTTTAAGGACCCGCAAAACCGCTATAATAATAGTTGCCCATGCCTGACGAAACGAACCCTCTGCTGCCCCTCGGACCCGACGAAAATCCACCCTCCGCACAGGACGCCAACTCCAACAATCCGCCCGCTGGCGGCGGTTCCGGCGGCAATGGGTCTGGCGACGGACCTACGGCGCCCACCGGCCCCGGCGCGCTCTCGATGCTCTCCATCAACATCGAGGAGGAGATGCGGCGCAGCTATCTCGACTACTCGATGTCGGTCATCATCGGGCGCGCGCTGCCCGACGTCCGCGACGGCCTAAAGCCTGTGCATCGCCGCATCCTCTACGGCATGCAGGAGATGGGGCTGCAGTTCAACAAGAAGTACACCAAGTCGGCCAAGGTCACCGGTCACGTGATGGGCAACTACCACCCGCACGGCGACTCGGCGATCTACGACACCATGGTCCGCCTCGCGCAGCCGTTCTCGCTGCGCTACCCGCTGATCGATGGGCAAGGGAACTTTGGATCCGTTGACGGCGATCCGCCTGCCGCGATGCGCTACACCGAATCGCGCATGACACGGCTGGCCGGTGAGCTGCTTGCCGATATCGATTCCGACACGGTCGACTTTGTTCCCAACTACGACGAGTCCACCACCGAGCCGACCGTGCTGCCGGCGCGCTTTCCGAACCTGATTGTGAACGGCGGCACGGGCATCGCCGTGGGCATGGCGACGAACATTCCGCCGCACAATCTTACGGAAGTGCTGAATGCGACGATTGCGCTGCTGACGAAAGACAAGGCCGATACGCGACTCGATCTCGACATCTGCCTCGATCACGTGCTTGGCCCTGACTTCCCTACTGGCGGCTTCCTCTACGGACGTACGAATCTTCGCAACACCTACGCGACTGGGCGTGGCCGCTTTATGATGCGCGCCAAGTGCTTCACGGAAAACATCAGCGGCGGGCGGCAGGCGATCATCGTTACCGAGATCCCGTACCAGGTGAACAAGTCGAACTTGGTCAAGCGCATCGCCGAGCTGGTGAACGAGAAGATCGTCGACGACATCTCCGACATCCGCGATGAGAGCGACCGCGACGGCATGCGCATCGTCATCGAATTGAAGCGTGGCGCGCAGCAGGAGATCGTGCTGAACCAGCTGTACAAGAACACCTCCATGCAGGAGTCGTTCTCGATGATCTTCCTGGCGGTACATAATAACCAGCCGAAGGAGTTGCCGCTCGATAAGGCGATTCATGCCTTCATCGACCATCGTATTGATGTTGTCCGCCGCCGCACCGCGTTCCTGCTCAACAAGGCCCGCGAACGCGAGCATGTGCTGCTTGGCTACCAGATCGCGCTCGACCATTTGGACACGGTCATCAAGATCATCCGGCAGAGTTCTTCGCGAGCCGACGCGCGCGAGAATTTGTTCAGCTACTTCAGCAACAAGCGCATTACGCTGCGCGGCACGGAGATTGCGGGCGTCTCGCTTGACCCGGCGAAGTACAACGTCGACCTGCTGGGTGGCAGCGTCTCGTCGCAGCTCGCCAACAATAGCGGCGGGACGTTGATCCTGAGCTATCGCCAGATTGATGCGATTCTTGAACTGCAACTGTACAGACTCACGCAGCTGTCGATCGATGAGTTGCTGAATGAACTGCGCGCGGTGCGCGACAACATCGCCGAGTATGAAAGCATTCTCGCGAGTGAGCGCAAGCTGCGCACAGTCATTCGCAAAGAGCTTGAAGACATCCGCGACAAGTATGGCGATGCCCGCCGCACCACCATCCTCGATGAATCGACCGAGCTTACGCTGGAGGATTTGATTCAGGATGAGCAGGTCGCCGTTACGGTTTCGAACACGGGCTACCTGAAGCGCACGCCGATCTCCATCTATCGCCAGCAGCGGCGCGGCGGCACGGGACGTCTCGGGATGAAGACGCGCGAGGAAGACTTCGTCGCGCAACTCATCATCGATTCCACGCACGCGTACCTGCTGTGCTTTACCAACACTGGGCGCGTTTACTGGCTGAAGGTGTATGAGATTCCCGATGTCGGCGCCGCCGGCAAGGGCAAGGCGATGGCTTCGCTGGTCGACCTGCAACCGGGTGAGAAGGTGGTGACGATTCTGCCTGTGCGCGATCTCGAAGAGGAGTCGAAGTACGTGCTCTTCGCGACGCGCAACGGCACCGTGAAGAAGACTGCGTTGAAGGACTTCTCGAACGTGATGGCTCGCGGCATCATCGCCATCGGCATCGATAAGGACGACGAGCTCATCACGGCTCGCATCACCGATGGGCAACAGGTGATTTTTCTTGCCACGCACGACGGCATGGCGATCCGCTTCAACGAGCAGGACCTGCGGCCCATGGGGCGGCCGGCGACGGGCAACCGCGGCATCAACTTGAAGAAGGGCGACTACTTGATTGGGGCGGCGGTTACGCCCTCGAACGAAGCTCGCAACAAGGTGCGGCTGGAACGCGCGGCGGCCGCGGGGCTTACGAGCCAGGTAGAGAAGGTGCTCGACGAAGCCGGCGAGAGCGTTGCGGCGCAACCGCTGGAGTTGGCGGAGCCGGGTGAGCTGGCTGCTCCTGTGCTTTCGGAAGAGGCCGCGGCCAAGCTGCAGAAGCTCGATGAAAAGCTTGGGCTTACGCCTTGCCTGATCTTGACGGTTAGCGAAAACGGTTATGGCAAGCGGACGGATGTCGACGCCTACCGGCTGCAATCGCGCGGCGGCAAGGGCGTGATCAACATGCGGGCCACGCCCAAGATCGGCAAGGTCACCAGCATCCAGCTCGTCGACGACACCACGGAGATGATGGTGATCTCGCAATTCGGCAAGATCATCCGCATCGACACCAAGACGGTGCGGGCGGCAGGCCGGGCGACGATGGGCGTCAAGCTGTTGGATCTTGAGGCCGACGATAAGGTGGCAAGCGCGACGGTGATTCCGCCGGAAGACCCCAAGAGCGTGGCGGAGAATGGGGCGCTGTTGCAGTAGAATTGGGGCTCTCGTCACGCGGAGGAGTTTCTGACGGTGCCACATATCTCGCAGCAAACAAAAGACGGGCTCATCGTCGCAGTTACCATCGGCGTTGGCATCGCCACCGGCTTTTTTGTCGATTCATGGACCAAGCATGAAGGCTTCGCCCTCTCTCTGATCGCGTTGGCC
>Ga0302317_10001800_pt1 | contig 15345 bp, 12 predicted proteins | sample III_Palsa_N3_3_FD_200450 | JGI IMG/M metagenome (GOLD analysis project Ga0302317, IMG submission 200450) | Peat permafrost microbial communities from Stordalen Mire near Abisko, Sweden - III_Palsa_N3_3 | ecosystem: Environmental > Terrestrial > Soil > Palsa > Peat permafrost | place: Sweden...
TGCTGCGGCTACAAGGGCTATGTCATCAAGGAGTTCTTCGCCAACTACTTCCTGCACACCTCCGACGTCACCTTCGACATGAAGGAGAACAAGATGATCGTGCACACCACAGACGCCGAACCCTGGAGCGTCACCCTCGTCGACACCGGCGAAGGCACCGGAACTGGCGGCCGCCTCCGCCGCGTCGCCAAATACCTCGACCCCGGCGAAGACTTCTGCATGACCTACGGCGACGGTGTAGCCGACGTCAACATCCCTGCGTCCATCGCCTTCCACAAGAAGCACGGCAAGCTCGTCACCCTCACCAGCGTCCAGCCCGTCGCCCGCTTCGGTGCCCTCGGCCTCAAGGACACCCAGATCTACTCCTTCCAGGAGAAGCCTCAGGACGAAGGCGGATGGATCAACGGCGGCTTCTTTGTCGTCTCCCCCAAGGCCATCGACGCCATCACCGACGACTCCCAGATGTTCGAGCGCGAGCCCATCGAAAAGCTCGTCACCGAGGGCGAAGTCCACGCCTTCTTCCACCACGGCTTCTGGCAGGCAATGGACACCCTCCGCGACAAGCAACACCTCGAAGACCTCTGGAGCAAAGGAAAAGCCCCATGGAAGAGTTGGTAAGCCGCAAGAATATCTGGCAAAACAAGCGCGTCTTCCTCACCGGCCACACCGGCTTCAAGGGCGGCTGGCTCGCACTCTGGCTGGCCTCCAAAGGCGCCATCGTCCGCGGCTACGCTTTGGACCCCTGCACCGAACCCAATCTCTTCACCGAAGCCAAAGTCGGCTCCGTCATCGAAGACATCCGCGGCGACATCCGCGACGCCTCCAAGCTCGAGCCCGCCCTCCGCGACTTCGCCCCCGAAGTCGTCTTCCACCTCGCCGCCCAGCCCCTCGTCCGCTATAGCTACGAAGACCCCATCGGCACCTACGAGACCAACGTCATCGGCACCGCCCGCGTGCTCGACGCCATCCGCCGCACCCCTTCCGTTCGCGCCGTCGTCTCCGTCACCACCGACAAATGCTACGAAAATAAAGAGTGGCTCTGGGGCTACCGCGAAACCGATCCCCTCGGCGGCTACGACCCCTACTCCAGCTCCAAGGCCTGCGCCGAGATCGTCTCCGCAGCCTACCGTCAAAGCTACTTCCACCCCGCCAAACTTGTCGAACATAAAGTTGCCGTCGCCACTGGCCGTGCCGGCAACGTCATCGGCGGTGGTGACTGGTCCCTCGATCGCCTCATCCCCGACCTGGTCCGCGGCTTCCTCGCCGGCGACCCCGTCCTCATCCGGCGTCCCCATGCCATCCGCCCCTGGCAGCACGTCATGGAACCCCTGTTAGGCTACATCCTCCTCGCCGAGCATCTCCTCTCCGCCGACCCCGCCCGCTACGCCACCGCCTTCAACTTCGGCCCCTCCGACGACGACGCGCAGGAGGTCGGCTGGATCGTCGAACGCATGAAAAACTTCTGGGGCGGTAACGCCTCCTGGGTCCTCGACAAAGACCCCGGCCTCCACGAAGCCGGCTACCTCAAACTCGACGCCAGCCGCGCCCGCGCCGAGCTCGCCTGGCATCCCCGCCTCCGCCTGGATACAACGCTGCAATGGCTTGTAGCCTGGTATAAGGCCTGGCAGTCCGGCGAAGACATGCACGCCTTCACCCTCGCCCAAATCGCAGCCTACGAAAAACTCAACCCACTAGGCTAGAAGCTTCAGCACCAGAAAGAAGCGGCCACCTAATCAGCCGCTTCTCCCTCAAACCTCAAGCCTCCAGCTCTCTTCCCTCTACATACCTCACAACGTCTTCGCCAACCTCTTCTTCGCCGGTGCCTCCACACTCTTCTCCACCCCATCGCTATACACCCGTATCGCCCGCCCGCCCACAATCACCTTCGCTTCAACCCCCGCCTCGCAAAACGGATTGTCGATATTCTCCGTATCCAGCACTTGCCGCCAGGGCGTCCCATCTGGGACCTCAGGCAGCGTGTACTCCACGCCTTCATCCGACGCATTCACCAGAATCAAAAAGCTGTCGTCTGACACCTGTTTACCCTCGTCGTCCATCACGCCCAGCGTCTTGCCGTTCAGCATCACAGCCAGCGATTTACTCCACTCCGCCGCCCAGTGCTCATCGGATAACTCCGTCCCATCGGTGTTGCACCACGCCACATCGCGCACCACCGACCCGCGGATCGTGCGGTCCTGAAAGAACTTCCTGCGATGCAGATTGGGATGGTCCTTGCGCAGTTGAATCAACTCGCTCGTAAACTTCAGCAGCCGTTGCCGCGACCCATCCAGCACCCAGTCGTACCACGTCAACTCATTGTCCTGGCAGTAGCAGTTGTTGTTGCCTTGCTGCGACCGCGCAAACTCATCGCCCCCGCTCAGCATAGGCACGCCCTGGCTCAGCAGCAGCGTCGTCAGAAAATTTCGCGTCTGCCGCTCGCGCAGGATATTGATCGCCGCATCGTCCGTCGGTCCTTCCGCACCCATGTTCCAACTGTCGTTGTTGTCGGAGCCATCGCTGTTGTTGTCGCCATTGGCCTCATTGTGTTTCCCGTCATAGCTCACCAAATCGCACAGCGTAAATCCATCATGCGCCGTCACAAAGTTGATCGATGCCGAAGGCGTGCGCCCATCGCTCTGATACAGATCGCTCGACCCCGTCAGCCTATAAGCAAAGTCCGATAGCTGCCCACTGTCGCCCTTCCAGAACCTCCGCACCGTATCGCGATACTTGCCGTTCCACTCCGCCCACAGCACCGGAAAGTTCCCCACCTGGTAACCGCCGTCACCCACATCCCACGGCTCCGCGATCAGCTTCACATCCGCCACCGTCGGGTCCTGGTGGATCGTATCGAAGAACGCCCCCAGCTTATTCACATCGTGCAACTCTCTCGCCAGCGTCGACGCCAGGTCGAAGCGAAACCCGTCCACATGCATCTCATTCACCCAGTAGCGCAGGCTGTCCATAATCAGCTTCAGCACCTGCGGGTTATACACATTCAACGTGTTCCCGGTGCCCGTGTAGTCCCTGTAGTAGCGCGCGTTGTCGGGCATCGTCTTGTAATACGTCGTATTGTCGATACCTTTCAGCGACAGCACCGGCCCCTTCTCATTGCCTTCACAGGTGTGGTTGTACACCACATCCAGGATCACCTCGATCCCCTCTTCATGCAGCCGCTTCACCATGCTCTTGAACTCGACCACCTGCTGCCCATCGTCGCCGCTCGAGCTATAGCGCGACATCGGCGCAAAATATCCCAGCGTGTTATATCCCCAGTAATCGCGCAACCCGTTATCGATCAAATTGCCTTCATCGATAAAGTGATGCACCGGAAGCAACTCGACGGCAGTGATCCCCAGCTTCTTCAGATACGCAATGCTCGCCTCATGCGCCAGCCCCGCATAAGTCCCCCTTAGCTTCTCCGGAACATCCGGGTTGCGCTTGGAAAATCCCCGCACATGCATCTCGTAAATAATCGAATCCGCAATCGGCGTCTCTGGATGCCGGTCGTCGCCCCAGTCGAAGGCATCGTCGATCACAACGCTTTTCGGCACACCCGCCGCGCTGTCCTGGTCGTCCTTCTTCAAATCATCGCCGGACATCACGTCATACGGAAAGATCGGCGCCTTGTAATCCACCTCACCGGCAATCGACTTCGCATAAGGATCGACCAGCAGCTTCGCCGCATTGAACCGCAGACCATTCTCCGGCTCCCACGGCCCATCCACGCGATAGCCATAGCGCTGCCCTGGCGCAATATGACGGATGAACCCATGCCACACAAACGCAGTCCGCTCCGACAGAGAGACGCAATCTACCTGCTTGCCCGCCTCATCGAAGAAACAAACCTGCACCCCCGTAGCCTGCTCCGAATACAGCGCAAAATTCGTTCCCTCGGCACTGGGCGTTGCACCCAACGGATAGGGCTTACCGGGTAATAGCGTGCGGTCCATGGTTCCCTTCTTGAACGCAGTCGCGGCTTCACTCACCGCATTGTCACCGCATCACTGTATATCCAATAGATGCGCCGCCACCCCGGAAAGCCGCACGCCTCAATCACTTCGCCTACTCAACGACCAGCGAAACCGGCGTCGTATGCACCACAATCGCCCCCGCAAGATTCGTCGCAGTCGCCGTAATCGTCAGCATAAACGTCTGGCTCCCCTCAGCCGCGCTCGAGATCGTCCGCGCCCCACAACCACCGACGCCCATCAGCAGCAAGCTCAACGCCACAGGCCATACGCAAAGACTGCGCCGCAACTTCCTTTGCAAGCCCGCAAAAAATATCAACGGCAGCGCAAGAACCCCCAACCCCACACCTCGCCCACCCAAACGCAATGGCCTCGCCAGCCCCACAAGAGCCACCGTCTGCACATTCAGCGCAGAGCTAACCCCCGCAGCCCCCGGCACGACCACCGGCGGCGCGAAGCTAGCCGTGGCCCCGCTCTGCAACCCCGCAACACTGAAGGTCACACCACCCGTAAACACGCCACCCTGCGATAAAACGCTAAGCGGAAAACTCGCGATCAACCCGCCCTGCACCGTCTGGCTCGGCACCGATGCACTCACGCTGAAGTCCGGCATCGCAGCCACAGTCGCGACAACCCCAGAAGACGCGCTGCCCAGAAAATTCCCATCCCCCGCATACGTTGCGGTCAGCATATGGCTGCCTTGCGCCGGTGCGAGGTAGGTTCCACTCGCCACGCCGTTAGCCAGCGTCGCCGTAGCTACAATCGTCGCTCCATCCAGAAACTCCACCTGCCCCGTCGGGACGCCCGCAATCACCGGCGCAATATCAGCCGTCAGCAGCAACGGCAAGCCCGCATACGAACTCTGCGCCGGCGATTGAAGTGCAGTCGTACTCGGCGCGAGAGCAATACTCACCATTGCAACCGCGCTCACCGCGGCAGGATTCAACCCATCGCCCGCGTACGACCCACTCAACGTATGCACTCCCGCACCCAGCGACCCCAGCCCAAACGTCGCCGCCCCACCAGCCAACATCGCACTCCCCACGCTCACGCCGCCGTCCAGCAACGTGACAACTCCTTGCGGCGCCGGCACACTGCCCGCAACCACAATCCCCGCTGACCCTTGCCCATACACAATCGGCTGCGCTGCACTGATCGAAACTCTGCTCACCCGCGGAGCCGCCAGCACAGCCACCGTATAGATATCGCCATTGGCCGCGACCTCCCGCACCATCTGGTTCGGCGTATCCGCAAACACCGGCGCCCCAAAGCTCGACACTGCAACACCCCGCGGCGTATTCAGGGCCCCCGCCGCCGCAACGCTGCCATCCGCCGCAACACCCTGCCACCCGCTGCCCGCAATCGTAGAAATCGTCCCCGCCGCATTCACCATCCGCAGCCGTTGGTTGTTCGCATCCGCAAAGATCACATCCCCCGCCGCATCGACGCTCACCCCGCGCGGAAGAAAGATTTGCGCCGCCGCAGCAGCTCCACCATCGCCCGCAAAGCCGGCCACACCCGTCCCCGCAAAGGTCTCAATCGTCGCATTCGTCTCCACAACTCGCAGCCGGTTATTGTGCGAGTCCGCAATAAAAATCCTTCCATCGCTAGCGACCGCAACCCCGGCAGGCATATCCAGCTCCGCGGCAATCGCCGCCGCCCCATCGCCCGCAAAGCCCTCCACACCATCCCCTGCGACGGTCGCAATCACCCCCGCCGAAACCCGCCTCGCCCGCTGGTTGTTGGTATCGCACACCAGCAGCGCCCCGCTCGCATCCATAGCCAGCGCAGTCGGCCCGCTCAGCATCGCCACCGTCGCGCCGCCGCCATCGCCAGAGAACCCAGCGACCCCGCTTCCCGCAAACGTACCGATCTGCCCCTTGGCGATCGCCCGTATCCGCTGGTTCCCTGTATCGGCAACATACACCGTACCGTCCGGCCCCACCGCAATCCCTTGCGGAGCGTTCAGCAGCGCGCTCGCCGCCGCTCCGCCATCTCCCGCAAATCCCTGCACCCCGGTCCCAGCAACTGTGCTTAGCACGCCCGCCAGCGACACCTCAAACACCTGGTTCCGATTCGTATCCACAAAGAACAGATCGCCCGCCGCATCGTAAGCCACACCCGAAGGCAGCAGCAGCGTCTGCGCCTCCATTCGCTGCATAAAAAGACCCAGCAGCGCAGCCGCAACAGTCCCAGCGCAAATCCTTCGCGACGCACTTCGTCCCGCAGCAGCCACTGAATCCTCCTCAACTTGGCGCCCGGCATCACTCATCGGCGCAACATGCGGATTCATCCACATCATAGCTTGTGGCGCGTTGGCACCACCATTCCGAAGTAAGATGATGCTGAATGATGTGTGCCCCCCGCTTCCGGCTGCTCTGCCTGTTCCTTCTCCTGGCCTCGCCACTCTGCTGCGCCGCGCAGACCCAGCCCGCCGCCCAGAACGATAGCCCCGCAGACTCCACCACGGATGGCACCGCCGAGATCTCCGGCCACATCCTCTCCACCGAAACCGGCCAGCCCATCGAAAAGGCCTATATCTTCCTCACTCCGCTCACTAACACCACCCGCCCTAAGACCGCCATCACCGGCGCCGATGGCTCCTTCCGCATAGGCTGGATCGCCAAAGGCGGCTACACCCTCACCGCCTCCCGCGATGGCTTCGTCACCCAGGCCTTCCGCAACCCCGACGACCACAACCCCGCCACCACCTACACCCTCACCGTCCCCGACGCCGCCGTCCTCGCCTCCATTGACATCTCCCTACCCTCCGCTGCCTCCGCCCACGGCATCATCCTCGATTCCTCCGGCGACCCAGTCGGCCAGGGCGTTTAGATAACAGCCGTCTCCAGCTCCACCGACCCATCCTCCAACGACCCCGCCCTGCCCACCCTCACCGTCATAACCGACGCCGGCGGCCACTTCACCTTCAACCGCCTCGCCCCCGGCATCTATCTCCTCTGCGTCAGCGGCCCCAAAGCCGTCACCCCCAGCAAAGCTGGCTTCACCTACCGCCAGACCTGGCTCGGCGACACCCCCAACCGCTCCGAAGCCCAACCCCTCGAAGTCCGCATCGGCAATCCCGGCCCCGACCTCCGCATCGTCGCCCCCCGCCTCACCGGCCACACCCTCACCATCAACCCCATCTGGCCCGCATCCGCCCCCAAACCCGACCACCTCAACGCCTTCCTCAACGACGGCAGCTACCTGGCCACCTTCAACCCCGACGGCTCCGCCACCATCACCAACCTCCCCGCCGGCGACTACAAAGTCCACATCACCGCCTTCCATGAAGACCAACTCATCGGCAAAGGCGAAGCCTCCGTCACCATGGCCGCCACCGACGCCCACATCCAGGTCAAACTCAAACCCGCCGACCCCGACGCCCCCGCCGAAACCACCAACCCGCCTCAGAAATAGCGAATCGAGTACCACTCATGCGTCTCACTCCCATCTTCCTGCTCTCCGCCATGAGCCCCGACCACTTCCCCACCAGCGCCCGCACCGCCGACGCGCCCGAGATCGCCTTCCTCGGCCGCTCCAACGTCGGCAAGTCCTCGCTCATCAACAAGCTCCTCGGCTCCAAGGAAGCAAAGGTCTCCTCCACCCCCGGCCGCACCCGCGCCATCAACTTCTTCGCCCTCTATGAAGGCACCGCCGCCAAGCACAACGCGAACCCCTCGCTCATCTTCGCCGACCTCCCCGGCTACGGCTACGCCAAGATCTCCCGCTCCATCTCCGCCGAGTGGCCCACCTTCATCGAGCCCTACATCAACGAGCGCGAGCAACTCGCCCTCTGCATCTGCCTGGTCGACACCAACATCCCCCCGCAGGAGAGCGACACCCTCCTCATCACCGCCCTCCGCCAGCTCCAACGCCCCTTCCTGGTCGTCGGCACCAAGTCCGACCGCCTCGGCGGCAACCAGCTCACCAAATCCCTCGCCGCCCTCAAGCAGGCCCACGGCATCGACCGCATCCTCCCCGTCTCCTCCAAAACCGAAAACGGCGTCAAAGCCCTCTGGCCCGAAATCTTCTCCGTCATGCCCAGCTGAGCACTAGCTTTTCTGGTTGTCATTCCCGCAGGGAATCTGCTTCTGCACTTGCTTTTCTTTCTTTCATTCCGCAGCGTAGTCGTATTCAGACGGCGGTTCAAAAGCTCTTCATTTCGTATCGGGAGCTGTTTCGGCGGCCGTTTCGTCGTCTGTCTCCCCGAGAATTTTGAACTTCTGCTCCTTCGCTCCGTTGCCCGCCGCTGAAGATAAGTACGCCGACTTTTTCTCCGTGCGAATCACGATCGTATCGCCGAGTTCGAGGTTCTTTTTGTCCACCTCGCAGGGCTTGGTAGAGCACTCCAGCTGATAGATCTTCGCGCCTGACACAACGCGCAGGAGATGGACCCAAATCGGACCTCCTCCGCCCATTGGCGTGCCGCCACCCGCGTGCGGCACACCGCCGATGGGGGCTCCCATGACAGGTCCGGTCGCTATGCCGGTAATCGGGGCGCCGCCGGTTACAGGAACTCCGGTCACAATGCCTCCACCGGTGGGGCCAGTGGGCATCACCATGACGGGAGCGCCACCCGTTACAGGAACGGCCATCACGGGGCCGGTTGCCATCACGGGGCTGCCTGCAGTGGCCATCGCAATGCCCGGCTGGCTAAACGAGGATGGTGCGGCGGTAGACCACCCCACTCTTTGCCCCGCGATATGCATCCCGGTGCCGATCACCATGCCGCGCTCACTGGCCGGGTTGGGGCTCTTGCCGCTGGCATCGGTCGTTGGCGGGGGCAACGGCGGAATCACTTTGAGCTCCGTCGTGAGAATGCGAAGTCCATCCTCGGCTCCTTTGCCCGCCGGGATATAGGCCCAATCGCCGTCCACACGAAGCTGGACCGTATCGCCGGCTGCAATCGGCTTGTCGTCCACTTTGCAATCGGGCAAACCCATGTGGAAACCCTTTACCTTTTCGCACATCAGCAGGTAGATCTTGCTGTCGGTCTCAACCTGGTAGGAATGCGCTCCTTTGGCAGAGTTCGAAAGCACCTTGCCCTGAATGGGATAAGGCTGAGCATCCCCGCCCCTTGCCCATGAGGTCAACGGGCAGCATGCAAGAGCACAGGAAAGAACTGCGCTGAAATACGAAAAACTCCGTGAGCTTCGTGACATGCCGACTCCTTACTTGTTAGGCGGGGATCTCTTGGATTTAGATTTCGTCAAATTGTATCCGAAGAATCCATGCCGGGTACCCAGCTAGAGGAATACCCTCATCCCACTACCCAACCCGCTCAGCCCACAAGTATCGTTGTCATCATGCGTACTCGCACACCGACTCTCGCCGCCGCAATCCTCCTCCTCGCGCTGCCCGCCTTCCCCCAAGCCCCCAACACCCTCACCCGCCAGGAAAAGGCCCATGGCTGGCGTCTCCTCTTTGACGGAAAGACAACCGCAGGATGGCGCAGCACCCACGGCCCAGACTTCCCAGCCACCGGCTGGGAGGTCAAAGACGGCCTCCTCTCCGTCACCGAACACGGCGGCGAAGAGGGCGGCAACGCCGGCGACATCCTCACCACCCGCAAGTACGCCAACTTCGAACTCTCCGTCGACTTCCGCATCACCCCGGGCGCCAACTCCGGCATCAAGTACTTCGTCGACCCCGCCTTCGCTCCAGGCCACCAGGGCCACGGTTCCGATGTCGGCTTCGAGTACCAGATCCTCGACGACGCCCTCCACCCCGACGCCAAAAAAGGTCGCGACGGCAACCGCACCCTGGCCTCGCTCTACGACATCCTTCCCGCATCGAAGTCCAAGCCCACCCGGCCCATCGGCCAGTGGAACACCGCCCGCATCGTCATCCACGGCACCCACGGCGAGCACTGGCTCAACGGAGTCAAGGTCCTCGACTACGACCGCGCGACTCCCGAGTTCCGCGACCTAGTCGCCGCCAGCAAGTTCCACATCTACCCCCACTTCGGCGAAGCAAACGACGGCTACCTCCTCCTCCAGGACCACGGCTTTCCCGTATCCTTCCGCAACATCAAGATCCGCGAACTCCCGTCCACGCCAGCCCAATAGCCAATAAGGAACACCGTCACCTGGTTAAACCTTCAGCAGTCCGTCGCATCTGCGAAAATAGACCAGTGAAGAAGATCGCCCTCCTCGGCTCCACCGGCTCCATCGGCCAGAGCACCCTCAGCCTCTGCGAGTCGCACCCAGACCGCTTCCATCCCGTAGCCCTCGCAGCCGGCTCGAACGTCAACATCGCCTTCAACCAGTGCGTCCGCTGGCGTCCGCAGCTCATCTCGCTCTCCACTGAGCAACTCGCCGCCGAACTCTCCCTTCGCCTCAAAGAAAAAGGCATCACCGGCATCGAAGTCGTCCACGGCACCGCCGGCACGGTCCGCGTCGCCACGCTCCCTGAGGCCAACTTCGTCGTCTCCGCCATCGTCGGTGTCGCCGGCCTCGAAGCCACCTACGCCGCTGTTCTCTCTGGAAAAACCGTCGGCCTAGCCAACAAAGAATGCCTCGTCGCCGCTGGCGATCTCATCCTCGCCGCCGCCCGCGAGCACAACGCCACGCTCCTCCCTATCGACTCCGAGCACAACGCCATCCACCAATGCCTCCGCGGCGGCTCGGCCAACGAAGTCAAGCAAATCTGGCTCACCGCCTCCGGCGGCCCCTTCCGCAACACGCCCCTCGCCGACTTCGACCGCATCACCCCCGCGCAGGCCCTCAAACACCCCACCTGGGTCATGGGCCAACGCATCACCGTCGACTCCGCCACCATGCTCAACAAGGGCCTCGAGATCATCGAAGCCTGCCGCCTCTTCAACCTCCCGCCCACGCAGGTCCGCGTCACCGTCCATCCTCAATCGACAATTCACTCGCTGGTCGAATTCATAGACGGCAGCATCCTCGCCCAGATCTCCGTCACCGACATGCGCCTCCCCATCCTCTACGCCCTCGCCTGGCCCGAACGCATCGCATCCGATCTCACCTTCGACATGGCCGCCCTCGCCCAACTCGACTTCCAGCCCCCCGACTTCGAACGCTTCCCCTGCCTCCGCCTCGCCTACGAAGCCGCCGCGGCCAGCCAAAACCACTGCATCGCCCTCAACGCTGCCGATGAGATAGCCGTCGAAGCTTTCCTCGCCGGCAGGCTGCCCTTTTTGGGCATCCCAAGTACAATCGAGCGTGTGCTCGCGCTCACCAACGGCGGCTCCCCGGCGTCCATCCCTGAGGTGCTCGCCGCCGACCGCACAGCACGCGATCGAGCCAGAGAGCTTATCGCATCAAACCAATAGATTGTCATCCTGAGCGAAGGACCTGCTTCCTCTCCCCGAAAGTAGCCGCACACACTTCATGCACATCGTCTTCGTCATCGTAGAATTCGCCATCGTCCTCGGCTTCATGGTCCTCGTCCACGAGTTCGGCCACTTTGCCGTGGCCAAGCTATGCGGCGTCCGCGTCGAAACTTTCTCCATTGGCTTCGGCCCCCGCCTCTTCGGCTGGCGACACGGCGACACCGACTACCGCATCTCCATCCTGCCCCTCGGCGGCTACGTCAAAATGGCAGGCGACGCCCCCGGTGACCCCTCCCGCGATTCCAAGGCCATGGACGTCCTCGGTGTCGACATCAACCCCATCGACGAAGCCGAGTTCAACGCCCGCCCCCGCTGGCAGCGTGTCCTCATCGCTCTCTCTGGCCCGGCCTCCAACTTCGTCCTCTCCTTCTTCCTCCTCACCCTCGTCGCCCACTATCACCACGAGGTCGACAAGTATCTCGATGGCCCCGCCGTCGTCGACTACGTTCCGCTCAACACCCCGGCCGCGCGCGACGGCCTTGCTCCCGGCGATACCATCGTCCGCTTCGGCGGAGACGCCAACCCCACCTGGGACCAGATCCTCAAAGACTCCGCGCTCAACGTCAATCACGCCGTCTCCTTCAGCTATACCCATAACGGTCAGCTCGCCAGCCGCGATCTCACCATCTCCGCCGGTGACGGCTCCAATGAGCCCGGCCCCGACATGCTGCCCTCCACCGGCCTCATCCCCCGCGAACAAGCTGAGCCACTCGGTGTTGACACAGTCACACCCGGCGGCCCAGGCGACCGCGCAGGCCTCAGACCCGGCGACGGCGTCGCACGCATTGACGCGCTACAGATTCATTCGCTCGACACGCTCGTCTCCTATCTCCAGGACCGCAGAGGCGCGCCCGCAACCCTGCTCGTTATGCGGCACGGCCAAACCCTCACCATGCAACTGACTCCCGAAAAGGGTGACAACGGCGCCGGCGCTATCAAGTATCTGATCGGTTTCAAAGCAACGCATGTCCCGGTCGAGGTCCAGAAGCTCCCTCTCGGCCAGTCCTTCGTTCAGTCTTACAAGGACAACCGCGACGACTCCACCCTCATCCTCCGCGTCCTCAAGGGCATGTTCACCCGCCACGTCGCCGTCAGTTCCCTCAGCGGTCCCGTAGGCATCGCCCAGCAGATCGACATGGCCACCCAGATGGGCATCTGGACGCTGCTCCGCCTCATGAGCAACATCTCCATCAACCTTGGCATCTTCAACCTGCTCCCGCTCCCCATCCTCGATGGAGGCATGATCGTCTTCCTGCTCATCGAATCCATCATGCGCCGCGACGTCAACCTCGTCCTCAAGGAGCGCATCTACCAGGCCGCCTTCGTCTGCTTCATCCTCTTCGCCGTCTTCGTCCTCTTCAACGACGTCACCAAGCTCCACCTCGGCCACTAACAGCTTCAGCTCGTATCAACGATTTGTCATTCCGAGCGAAGCCGAGGAATCTGCTTCTTGCTCGTGGCTGCATAGCGCCCGCCGGCCTAACCTCTGTCTCTCAACTCCATCACAATCTGCGCCGCCGCCATCCGCGCCTCATCTTCCTTCTCCACCGGAAAGCTGATCGCTCCCACCCGCGCATGCCCGCCCCCGCCGTACCGCTCGCAGATCGCCGCCAGGTTCACCAGCTCGCTCACCGGCCTCTTCGTCCACGGATTCGTCCCCACGCTCACCTTGTTCCTGAAACTCGACTTCGACAGCCCCACGTTATACGTCCCCTCGGGATGCAGATAGTACGGAATGAACTTGTTGTACCCCTCTGTCGGCTGGTCCGTAATGTCGAACGAGATCACGCCCCGCTCGCTGTGTGCCCGCTCGCGTATCAACTCCACTCCCGCCCAGTGCCGCTCCATCAGCGGCCCAATCAACTCCTGCACAAACGGCTGCTCCAACACCGCCTGCAACGGCATCTCCGTCAGCAGCGGAATAAATCGCTGAACTAACGCACTTGAAGCCGCGCTCTCAATCACCATCGTCAACTTCATCGCCGGCGCTTCCATCTCGACGGCGGCCTTCGCGCTCTCATACTTCGCGCCGTCGACAATGTCCGCCCAATAGATCAACTCAGCCAGCGGCGTCACATCCATCCCAAACTTCGTGCTCGCGATATGCGCGATCCAGCTCGTACAACTCGTATACTTCGGATCGAAAAACTCCCGCATCGCCTTCGGCCCAGGGCTTCCATCCGCATTCACCTGCCCCGCGCGAAAATTCGCCTCATCCGCCGCCGTCATAAACGCCGACAGATGATGATCGAACCACCACGTCACCCGCGGCGAAGGCGAATACTTGAAATCCACAATCGCATTCTCCCCATCGACCTGAAACCAGCTCTCCTCAAACAGCGCACCCGCCGTATGCTTCATCCCCAGGTAATCGAAGCTCGAAGCCGTCCCCACACACTCCCTATGAAACCGCGTAAACAACGCAGCCGAGCAGGCTCCGTCAAAACAGTTATCGTGATAAAAAACGCGGCAGTTCAAGCTCGTACATCCTTCCGGCAAAACGCATAGGCCAACACCTCCAGCATATCCGAGCCTCCAGTGAACTTCCGCGCCATCCCTCGCGTATCATCTGTGTTATCCAAACACCGCTTCAGGAGAAGCCACGCCTAATGGACCCCCTCGACGACCAGCCCCTCGCAGAAACCCCTGTCGCCCCGCAGCGCTCAACCATGCAGCAAATCTTCTTCGGCCCCTACGGCCTGCGCGCCGGATGGGGCCTCCTCATCTTCATCGCCATGATCGTCCTCACCATCATGGCGGTCCGCACCAGCTTCCACCTCTACTATCAGCATCACCCCGCCGCGCTCGCCGCCTCAAAAGCTGCCGCCAACGCGCAGAAGTCCGCGCAAGCAGCCGGAAGCACGGAGATGCCCCCAAGGGACGCCATCTTCTCGCACGGCATTCCCTTCGTTCTCATCCTCCTGTTGTCCTGGATCATGTCCCGCATCGAGCGCCGCCGGATCGGCGTTTACGGTATCCCCCCCAAGCCCTACATCGCGGACTTCATCAAAGGCCTCATCAGCGGCGTCTGCGCCTTATCGCTCTTGGTCGGCCTGCTTTGGATATCGCATCTCCTGGTCTTCACCGGCTTCGCCATCACCGGCCGCGCGGCCTTCATCTCCGCACTCGAATTGCTCGGAGCCTTCACTCTGGTCGGGTTCGCCGAGGAGTACGCCTTCCGCGGCTACCTTCAATACACCATCGCCCGCGGTCTCAGTGGAATACTTCCCCCCGGCAATCCCTACCGGAACGCACTCGGTTTCTGGCTGGCCGCGACCTTCCTTTCGATCATCTTCTTCGTCGGCCATGGCAAAAATCCCGGCGAGTCGCCCATCGGTCTTCTCTCCGTCTTCCTCGTCGGCTTAGTCTTCTCGTATTCCCTGTGGAGAACAGGCTCCCTGTGGTGGGCCATCGGCATGCACATCACATGGGATTGGGCACAGTCCTGCATCTATGGCGTTGCCGATAGTGGAATGATGGCGAAAGGCCATCTCCTGCAATCGCATCCAATGGGCAGCCCCTTACTCTCAGGCGGCCTCACCGGTCCCGAAGGCAGTCTCTTCATCCTCTTCATCCTCGCCCTTCTCACCCTCGTCATTCGTTTCACCTTGCCCAAACGTCCTCAGCCCACGCTCTTTCCAGAGCGCGCACCCGTGCTCCCACCGCCACCGGTCTTCATTGATGCTCTCCCAGTAGCCGAAGCGTCCTGATACCCCACCATTTACACTCACGCTTAACGCATGAGCCTCTCTCAACACGATCAGCCACACCCGGACACCACAACCCAGCCCAGCGCGCCTGCCCCCCGCAAGCTGCGCCGATTCACGCTGCGCGGCATCTCCATCACCCTCGGCATCCTCACCACGCTCGTCCTCATCGCCGCAATCACCACCGCCATCTGGCTCCGCCACGCCATGCGCGATGCCCTCCCGCAGCTCGACGGCACGCTCCGCACCCCCGGCCTCACCGCACCCGTCACCGTCACCCGCGACGCCCAAGGCGTCCCCTCCATCA
>Ga0302317_10001806_pt1 | contig 15279 bp, 15 predicted proteins | sample III_Palsa_N3_3_FD_200450 | JGI IMG/M metagenome (GOLD analysis project Ga0302317, IMG submission 200450) | Peat permafrost microbial communities from Stordalen Mire near Abisko, Sweden - III_Palsa_N3_3 | ecosystem: Environmental > Terrestrial > Soil > Palsa > Peat permafrost | place: Sweden...
TTGGGGAACGAGCATGGCCGAGGCGATCAAGGTCGTGGAAGCCGCCGAGACGCTGATCGCCATGGAGCTGGAACAGATGCAGCTGGAGGGCCGCGCATGAGCCGCCTCACCGTCTTTGCCGACGACGCCCCGGGCGGGGCGCGCCTGATCACGAGCGATCCGGCCGAAATCGCCGCCGGACTTTCCGAGATCGGCGTCGTCTTCGAGCGTTGGGCCGCCGAGGCCCAGTTGTCGGCGGACGCCGACGATGCAGCCGTGCTCGCCGCCTACGCCGGCGACATCGCTCGGCTGAAGGCCGACGGCGGCTACCAGGCCGTGGACGTGGTCCGCGTCACGCCCTCCACCCCGAACACCGAGGCGCTGCGCGCCAAGTTCCTGGCCGAGCACACTCATGCCGACGACGAAGTGCGCTTCTTCGTCGAGGGCGCAGCGCAGTTTTATCTGCACAAGGGCGGCAAGGTGTTCGCGGTAGTCTGCGAGGCCGGCGACCTGATCAGTGTGCCGGCCGGCACACGCCACTGGTTCGACATGGGCGAGCAGCCGCGATTCACCGCCCTACGCCTCTTCATTTCGCCGGAGGGATGGGTGGCCCAGTTCACCGGGGCGCCGATCGCTGAAGACTTCCCGAAATTCGAGAAGGCGGCGTGATCGAAGTCCGCGGCGTTCATGCCATCGTCACCGACATCGAGGGCACGACCAGCAGCATCGCCTTCGTCCATGAGGTGCTGTTTCCCTACGCCAGGTCGCGGCTGGACGCCTTCGCGGCCGCGCATCCGGCCGAGGCCGCGCCGCTCGTCGCCGAAGCGGGCGGCCTCGCCACGCTGCATCGCTGGATGGACGAGGACCGCAAGGCGACGCCGCTCAAGACCCTGCAGGGGCTGATCTGGCGCGAAGGCTATCTCAGCGGCGACCTCAAGGGTCACGTCTATCCCGACGCCGCCAAGAGCCTTCGCCGCTGGCGGGCGCAAGGCCTGACCCTGGCGGTCTATTCCTCGGGTTCGGAAGCGGCCCAGAAGCTCCTCTTCGGCCACAGCGTGGCGGGCGATCTCTCGCCGCTGTTTTCGGCCTGGTTCGACACCCGCGTCGGCGCCAAGGCCGAGTCGGCCAGCTATGCGGCGATCGCCGTGGCGCTCGGCCGCGCGCCAGTTGAGATCCTCTTCCTGTCCGACATGACACCGGAGATCGTCGCCGCCCGTGCGGCCGGCCTGCAGGCGGTCAGGCTGGTTCGCGACGACTCGCGCGCGCCTGGCGAGGCGGCCAGCTTTGATGAGATTTCCGTAAGTTGACTTTGCCTTCTGGCCGGGGCCGATGAGCGCCAACACCATTCGGGGGAATCGATGAAGCGTCTGAAACTCGCCCTGGCGGCCGCCGCCGCGCCGCTGCTCTTGGCCGCGACCGCCAACGCCGCCCTGCCGCGCTTTCCCCAGCCGGCTGGCGATCGCATCGTCTTCGTCGCCGACGGCAATGTCTGGTCGGTCGACAAGAACGGCGGCGCCGCCGAGCGCCTGACCAGCGCCCCGGGCCAGGACATGTTTCCGCGCGTCTCGCCGGATGGGAAGTGGATCGCCTACACCGAGGCCAGCAAGGCCGGCACCGACATCTGGGTCATTCCGGCCTGGGGCGGCGCGGCGCGGCGCCTGACCTATCATCCGACCACGGAGGCCGGCACGGGTGGTCGTCACGGTCCGGACAACATGGTCGTCACCTGGACGCCGGATTCCAAGTCCGTCGTCTATCTGACCAAGCGCGACGCCTGGAACGGCTGGATCCAGAACATGTACCAGGTCCCGGTCGCCGGCGGCGCGCCGACGCCGCTGCCGATCGACTCGTCGGTGGGTCTGGCGACCTACGGGCCGGACGGCCACACCATCGTCTACAACCGCATCTTCCGGAACTTCCGCACCTGGAAGCGATACAACGGCGGCCTCGCCCAGCAGTTGTTCACCTATGATCTGAGCAGCCGCCAGCTGACTCAGCTGACCACCTGGTCGGGCACCAACACCTCGCCGATGTGGTGGGGGCGGAAGATCTATTTCCTGAGCGACCAGGACGCCAACCGCCGCGCCAACATCTGGGTGCTCGATCTCGACAGCAAACAGCTCAGCGAAGTCACCCATTTCACCGACTACGACGTCGACTTCCCGGCCCTCGGCGGCGACGCCATCGCCTTCCAGCAGGGCGGCAAACTGTGGCGCCTCGACCTGCCGAGCGAGAAGGTCACCGAAGTCCAGGTCAACGTGCCTGACGACGACATCCGCAAGCGGCCCCACGTCGCCGACGTCAAGGAACAGATCCGCACCGTCGACCCGGCTGGCCAGCCCGACTTCGCCCTCGCCCCCAACGGCAAGCGCACGCTGTTCTCAGCCCGCGGCGATATCTTCAGTGTGCCGACGGAAGACGGCGCCACCCGCGATCTCACCGGCACGCAAGGGATCGACGAGGACCACCCGGCCTGGTCGCCGGACGGTAAGCTCGTCGCCTACACCACCGATTCCACCGGCGAGCAGCAGATCGCCGTGCGCCCGGCCGAGGGCGGCGCCGAGCGTGTGCTCACGTCATTCCCGCAGGGCTACCTCTACGGCCCGATCTTCTCGCCCGACGGCAAGACCCTCAGCTTCAGCGACAGCTCGCACAAGCTTTGGGTGGTCGGCGTCGACGGCGGCGCGCCCCAGCAGGTGGCTCAGGACAAGTTCAGCGAAATCCACGACCAGACCTATTCGCCGGACAGCCGCTGGCTCGCCTTCAGCATGACCGCGACCAACCGCCGCCGCGACCTGTACCTCTACAACCTGACCAGCGGCGTCCTGACCCGGCTCGGCGACGGCTCGTCGATCGACGCCAACCCGGTGTTTTCGCCGGACGGCAAGTATCTCTACTTCGCCTCCAGCCGGCATGAGAATCCAGTCCCGTCCGACACCGATTTCGACTTCGCCATCCTCAAGTCGACCGGCATCTACGCCATCCCGCTCGCCCGCGACACCGCCTCGCCGCTCGCCCCCCGCTCCGATGAGGCCGACACCGACGGAGAACCCAAGAAGGATGAGCCGGCCAAGGACGACAAATCCGGCAAAGCCGACAAGTCGGCCAAGCCCGCCGCGCCCGAGCCAACCCGGGTCGATCTCGATGGCATGATGGCCCGCGCCGTGGCCATCCCGGTCGATCCGGCCAATATCGCCCAGCTCGACGTCCGCAAGGGCAAGATTTTCTACCTCACACAGCCGATCGGCCTGATCGACGGCTCGCTCAAGGGCGAGACATCGGCCCTGCGCGTCTACGACCTCGAGAAGCGCAAGGACCAGGTGGTGGCCGAGGACGTCGACGCCTACTCCCTGTCGCTCGACGGCCAGAAGGTGCTGACCCGCAAGGACAGCAACTACGCCGTCCTCGACGCCAAGCCGGACGCCACCAAGGATTCCGACTCGGTCAAGAAGCTTGACCTGTCGCACATGCGCGAGCTGGTCGATCCGGCCCAGGAATGGACCGAGATGTTCAACAACGGCTGGCGGCTGGAGCGCGACCTGTTCTTCTCCACCGCCATGAACGGCGTCGACTGGAAGGCCGTCCACGACAATTACGCCAAGCTGCTGCCGACGCTCGGCTCGCGGGAAGACCTCAACTACCTGATCGGCCAGATGCTCGGCGAAATGTCCAATTCCCACACCTACGTGGGCGGGGGCGACAACGGCGAGACCGGACCCACCGTCCACGCCGCCCTGCTCGGCGTCGACTGGGCGGTCGATCCGGCCTCCGGCCGCTACCGCATCGCCACGATTCTCCCCGGCGACAACACCCGTGACGACTATCGTAGCCCCCTGGGCCAGCCTGGCCTGGCCGTGAAGGCGGGCGACTATGTGCTGGCCATCAACGGCGTCGAGCTGCAGGCTCCGACCGATCCCGACAGTCTGCTGCAGCTGGCCGATTCCGAGACCACGGTCGACCTGACGGTCGCCGACACGGCCACGGGCGCGCGCCGCCACATTGTCGTGACACCGGTGCGGGCGGAGGGCTCGCTGCGCGAAGCCGCCCAGATCGCCCACAACCGTGAGGTGGTCGACAAGCTTTCCGGCGGCCGGATCGGCTACGTCTACATGTCCGACATGGAGCAGCTCGGGCTGCAGCAGTTCGTGCGGCAGTTCTACGCCCAGCTCGACAAGCAGGCGATGATCCTCGACGACCGCTGGAACGGTGGCGGCTTCATCGCCCCCTTCGCCCTCGAGCGGCTGCGCCGGGTGCTCGTGACTCTGGGCACGAACCGCGAATCCGGCGTCGGCACCGAGCCGGAGGAAGTTCTGAACGGGCCCAAGGTCGCCCTGCTCAACCACTGGTCGGCCTCGGACGGCGACATCTTCCCCTACCTCTTCAAGGCTTACGGCCTCGGGCAGCTGGTCGGCACCCGCTCATGGGGCGGGGTGCGCGGCATCCGCGGCAACTGGCAGATGCTGGACGGTGGCTACGTGACGATTCCCGAGGATGCCCTGTTCACGCCCGATCGTGTCTGGGCGGTCGAGAACCATGGTGTCGATCCCGACGTGGAAGTCGAGAACAACCCGGCCGACCTCCTGGCGGGTCACGACGTCCAGCTGGAAACGGCGGTGGGCATCCTGATGAAGCAGATCGCCGGCAAGCCGGCCGGCCTGCCGGCCCCGCCGCCGCTCGTCCCGGCTTACCCGCCGAGCGGGATCGTGCCGCCCCAACCGGGGGATTAGCGGCGGCGACTTGCCGCCTGCTAGTCGACTCGCCGGCGCCAGCGCCGCACGACGATGGTCGGACCGCCGCCGAGGCCTAGGAAGAAGCCGATGTCGTAGGCCACCGAGGCCGCCCTGGTCTCATAGAGGTGGATGTCCCAGGGAATGGTGTTCGGCAGGAACTTGTGGCCCACCTCCACCAACAGGGTCACCGGCGCAATGATCCCGTGCCAGACGCCGAGCAGGAGCTGGAACGGCCACGCCTGATGTGCGGCGTTCGCCGACTCTGGTCCGCCGGCGGCGCAAGCCGTCAGCAGCAGGGCCAGCCCGATGGCGGCGGCGATGCCAAGTTTCGAGGTCTTCATGACGTATCCTTGTGGCTACGCCAGTTAATGCGTGGGCGGCGGTTTGGCTCCGTTCAGGCCTCGAAGCGGAACGCCGCCCCGTCGCGGCGAATGCGGCCGGCGGTCGGCGCGGAGAAATGCGTGCCGATCACCAGCGCCTCCTCGTCGGCCCACTCGGCGAACAGCCGGGCACGGGTCTTGGCCGACTGGACCTGGTCGCTGTCGAACACCGGCGACCAGTCAGGATGGGCGATCTGACATGGGTGATGGGTGGAATCGCCGGTGATTACCGCCCGCTCGCCCTGGGACTCGATGACCACGCAGACGTGGCCTGGCGTGTGACCAACACTCGGGATGAGTCGCACCTCCGGCGAGATCACGTGGTCCATCTCGACCAGGTCGGCCAGGCCGGCGTCGAAGATCGGCCGCACCGAGTCGGCCAGGATTTGCTGGGTCTCGTCTTCGTCCACCGATGACCAGTGGGCGTATTCCTCGCGGCCGAGCAGGTAGCGGGCCTTGGGGAAGGTCGGGACCCAGCGTCCGTTCTCCAGCATCGTGTTCCATCCCACGTGGTCGACGTGCAGGTGGGTGCAGACCACCGCATCGACGCTGTCGCGCGGCCAGCCGGCGTCGGCAAGATGGGCGAGGAACGGGGTGGCCAGCGGCTGGCCGCCGGTGATGCCCCGAGCCCGGTCGTTGCCAATGCAGGTGTCGACCACCAGGCGCAGACCGGGCGCCTCGACCAGTAAGGCGTGGACCGAGAGCAGCAGCTCGTCCTTGTCGTTGACGAAATGCGGATAGAGCCACGGGCTTTGGCGCAGAGCCTCAGGCGACGCCTGCGCCAGGAAATGCCCGCCCGGCGGGATCGGCAACTCCATCTCGACGATGCGCTTCACCGTCACATCGCCCACGCGCCAGCTCAGCATGCTCGTTTCCTCCGCCTGTCTCTGCATAGATGTTGGGGCCGAATGCGGCGGCCGCCAAGCCTTATGGCGCTTGCTTGCCCCGCAGGATGATCTGGTCGCCGTGCACCTCGTAGGAATCCAGCCGGTCGAGGAAGCTGAGGCCAAGCAGCGAGACGTTCATCGGCGCGCTGTTGACGTACACCGGCACCGAGGTCAGGCGAAGGGGTCCGACCCCGACACTGTCGGCGGTCGCCTCCTGGCCGGTGGCGACGCCGTTAGCGGTCTCCGCCGACTTGGCCTCGCCGTTGGCCACCAGGTGAACGCGCGCCGCATCCTGCGGGCTGAGCACGATCTCGCTCGAGCCGGTGTCGATCAGGAACCGCACTGGCTCGCCGTTCACCTGGCCCATGGCGTAGAAGCCGCCGCCCTCGCTGCGCCCGATCTGCACTTCGATGGGCGAAGGCGAAGTCTGGGTAGAATTGGACGCCGTGACCACCGGGCGGCTGACCATGGGCTCGGCCGGAGCGAAGGCGGTTGCCAGACGCCGGCCCAAATCGAGCACCCCGGCGCGATCCTGGTAGAGCAGGGCCAGCAGGATCAGGATGGCTCCCCAGGTCAGAGCGTACCGGGCCGCTTGGACCATGTGGATCCGGCGCGCGGCCATCAGGCCGCTGGAGACGAGGGCGGCCAGGCCCACCAGCCGCACGAGCTGAAAGACATCCTGCTCGCCGGGCGTCTGGCCGGGCAGCAGCAGGCTCAGAGCCATGACCAAGCCGATCGTGAAGGCCAGCAGACCCAGCCACAGGACGGCGCCCCGCAGCGGCGGGCGGGGGGGCGGCCGTCGCGGCGGCTCGGTCGGCCGCTCGGGTCCCCAGGGTCCGTGGCTATCGCTCATGGTCTCCTTGCGCCTGGACCCGGGGCGGCGGCGCCGTCGGCGGCTGGAAGACCGGCCCACCCTGATAGGAAACATATATCTTGTGCTGCTCGCGGGCCACGAACACCCGGTGAGCGCGGAAGAAATCGGCGCCCAACAGCATCTGCGGCTGATCGGTCACCGGTGTCGGGATCAGGTCGTTGAGCTGGGTTTCCTTGTCGCGCCCAAACAAGTCGACGACCCGCAGCGTGGCGTTGTGGATTGTCTCCTCGCCAAAGCTGAAGGTCGGGAAGACGTCGGCGTATTGCGCTTCCGCCTTTGGTCCCAGGCCTTGGGTCTCGCCCTCGTTCGTCAGGCTGGCCGATTTCAGCGCCACCCCGGCGACAGTCGCCGCCTGTGGTGTCATCACCGAGACGCCAGCCCCGGTGTCCATCTTGGCCACCAGCCGGATGTCGTTGACCTTTACCTCGGTGAGGATCTCGTCGGCGGTGGTCGGGAGCATCGGGGCCACGGCATAGGCCTCGCCCCAGTAGACCACCTGGTCGCCTTCGCAGTCCTTGGGGCGGAAGAACCGGATCTTGCCGTGCGGCAGGTCGAACTCGACGTCGGCCTGGAGCAGGAACTTGCCGCCGACCAGCCCCTGGGCCCCGCCGAGGCCGCGCCCGGTCACCACCAGGTCGGCGTCCCGCTCGCTGAGGTCGCCGAGGCGAAACGACTTCACCCTTGCCGTGTAGACGTCCGACGCGCCGCCGACGCCATAGGCCTTGCCGCCGGTCCGCCTCAGGAAAAGGCCGAGCTTCTGCGCTTCGGCCTCGAAAAGGATGGTGCCAAACGAGCCGGTGTCGACGATCAGCCGCACCGGCTTGCCGTCCACCTCTCCGGTCGTGCTGACCACACCGCCTTCGATGGTGACCGGCATCTCGCCCAGCGCCTGCAGCTGGCAGTGTTTCTCGTCCGCCGCCGCCGGAGCGACCATCGCCGCCGCGGCCAGCGACGCCCAATAGACCGATGCTTTCAAGCCAGCCCCTCTTGTCAGCCGTCCTCGTGGTGGCGGCCGAAGTCAGGCTCTGGTGTTTCCTGGCCGGCGTCAATCACGCTGCGCCGGATGCTGCGCGTGCGGGTGAAGAGCTCGAACAGCTTGTCGCCCTCGCCCCAGCGGATGGCCCGCGACAGCGCCTGCAGGTCCTCGGTGAAGCGGCCCAGGATTTCCAGCACCGCCTCCTTGTTGGCCAGGAACACGTCCCGCCACATGGTCGGGTCGGAGGCGGCGATGCGGGTGAAGTCGCGGAAGCCGCCGGCCGAGTACTTGATCACCTCGCCGCGCGTCACCTGTTCGAGGTCGGCGGCGGTGCCGACGATGTTGTAGGCGATCAGGTGGGGCAGGTGCGAGGTCACCGCCAGGACGAGGTCGTGGTGGCGCTCATCCATGGTTTCGACCTTGGCGCCGAGCGCCTCCCAGAATCGTGTCAGCCGATCCACGGCGGCGAGGTACGGCGCGTCGGTCCGCGCCTGCGGCGTCAGGATGGTGAAGCGATGGGCGAACAGGCTGGCGAAGCCGGAGTCGGGCCCGGAATTCTCGGTGCCGGCGATCGGGTGACCGGGGATGGCGAAGACGCTCTCGGGCAGGGTCGTGGCGAAGGCCTCGGCGACGACGGTCTTCACCGAACCGACGTCGGTGACCACCGCCCCAGGCGCCAGCGAGTCGGAGATCTCTGCCGCCGCCGCGCCGATCGCCAGTGGCGGCATGGCCAGCACCACCAGGTCGGCGCCGCGGACCGCCTCCCTGGAGTCGGCGAAGACCTCGTCGGCGAGGCGGAGCGCCCGAACCCGTTCCAGCACCTGCGCACTCGTATCCGAGACGGCGATCTCACCCGCCACGCCTCTGGCCCGCGCCGCGCGCACCACCGACGACCCGATCAGACCGCAGCCGATCACCGCCATGCGCTGGAAAATCGCCTCGCTCATGCGGCCAGGAAATCGGCCAGGGCCTCGACCACCGCGCGGTTGTGCTCATCCAGCCCGATTGTCAGCCGAAGATGGTCCGGCAGGCCATAGTTGGCGACGCCCCGCAGGATCAGGCCGCGACGGGCGAGGAAAGCCTCGGCCTCAGCCGCGGTCTTCCTGGGCGTCTGCGGAAAGCCGATCAGGATGAAGTTCGCCGCCGAAGGCGTCACCTCCAGGCCGAGGCCGGCGATCTGCTGGGTCAGCCACGGGCGCCATTGCTCGACGTGGGCGAGCGAACGAGTTTGGAACTCGGCGTCCGCCAGGGCGGCGACGGCCGCGGCCTGGCCGGCGATCGAGACGTTGAACGGGAGGCGGATGCGGTCGACGGCGCCGGCCACGTGCGCCGGGGCGTAGGCCCAGCCGACTCTGAGCGACGCCAAGCCGTGCAGCTTCGAGAAGGTGTGGGTGACGACCACATTCTCCGCCCCGCGGGCCAGCGCCAAGCCGTCGCTGAAGGTCGGGTCGCTGTTGAACTCGGCGTAGGCGCCGTCGAGCACCAAAAGCACTTGGGGCGGCAGGCCGGCGTGCAGGCGCTCGACCTCGGCCGCGGTGATGAAGGTGCCGGTGGGGTTGGCCGGGTTGGCGACGAAGACCAGGCGCGTGCGTTCGTCCACCGTCTCGAGCATCGCGTCGACGTCGATGCGGTGGTGGCTTTCCTCGGCGAACCGCACCTCCGCCTGGTTGGCCCGCGCGCCGATGCCATAGGCGTTGAAGCCGTATTGGCCCTGCACGATGTTGTCGCCGGGCGCCAGGAAGGTCTGGTTCAGCAGGGCGAAGACTTCGTCCGTGCCGCAGCCGAGGATCAGCCGCTCGGGCTCCAGGGCATAGCGCTTCGCCACCGCCTCGCGCAGGATCTGGCCGCGACTGTCTGGATAGACGGCCAGGTTCCCAGCCGCCTCGACGAAAGCCGCCTTGGCGAGCTCGCTGCAGCCCAGAATGTTCTCGTTGGCCGACAGCTTGACCGGATGGGCGACACCCTCGGCCGTGGACTTGCCGGGCTTGTAGGGAACGATGTCGAGTATCCCGGCCTTGGCTTCGGGGCGCGTGAGGGGGGCGGTCATGGGCCGCGCCTATGCGGGGGCGACTGGACGCCTGTCAATAAAGCCGGGGCGCCGGGCCGAGGTCGACGGGGCCGAGCCGGGCGCGCCCGTTCTCGAAGGTCAGGTTCGTGCGGCCCGCCGCCGGCGCATCGTCGATCTTCACGCTGGCGGCGAACGCGCCGGAGAGCCGCCCGTCCGGCGCCAGGCCGAGCTTCGCGCCGCTGGCGTCCAGCGTCACGCTCCGGGCGGTGAGCTTCAGCGTCCGTGCATCGATGTGACCGCCAGCCCCCGCCCAGGCGGCCGCGGCGGCCGGCCAGGAAGGTCCGGCGAGCGCCTGCGCATGGTCGAAGATCGCATCGATGGTCAGGGTCGCCGGCGCGCCGCGGGTGAGGGCGCCGAGCAAGCTCGTCGGCGTCGCCTGCGCACCGTCAAGCTCGAGGTAGAAGCCGCCCTGGTCCGCCGGCCCGGCGCGGGTGTGCAGATGGATCTCTTCGGCTCGGCTCAGGAAATAGGCGGCTGAACCCGGCTCCGGCGTGAAGCTCACCCCGAGCCCCTCTAGCGACAGGGCAGGCGGGTGATCGGCCGGATGCGAGATCGACGCGCGCAGAGTTGCGCCCGTCACTTCCACCTTGTCGCCGCTCGGCCGGACGAGCTCTAGGCCATTCGGTGCGACAAGCACCCAGTGGTCGGGCGTGAAGGCCGAGGCTTCGGCCGTGATCCGCGGTGCGTCTACGTTCCAGCCTTTCGGCGCCCCCCAGGAAAGTCCGCGCAGATCGACGTCGAGACGGAAGGGCCAGCCGGAGACGGCGACGCTGCTCCAGGTCAACACGCCGCCGTTCGCTCGCGTCTGCCGGGCCGCGGCGTCGAGTCGCCGAGAAACCTCGGCCTTCAGGTGAAACCAGACGGCGGTCCAGGCGATGAGGGCGATGGCCACGATCGCGAACGGTGCGTAAAGACCGAAACGCCGGGCTCTTTGCGGCGCAGCAGGCGAGGTCATGGGGACGTCCGATCCGGAACGTTGGGTGTTCGGCTACGGCTCGCTGATGTGGCGGCCTGGATTCCCCTTCCTAGAGCGTCGGCGCGCCGTCTGCCACGGCCGCCGACGGGCCTTCTGCATCTATTCAGTGCATCATCGCGGCACACCGCAGCGCAAAGGCCTGGTGCTGGGCCTGGCTCACGGCGGCTCGGTCCGAGGCGCCGCCTACCGTGTCGCCGAGGCCGATTGGCCGGCGACCTACGCCTATCTGATGGAGCGCGAACAGCCGACAGAGACCTATGTCGAGCATTGGGCCCCGGCGCGCCTCGATGGCGGCGCTCTGGTCAGGGCTCTGACCTTTGTCTCCGACCGCAGCCACCCCCAGTGGGCCGGCGACCTCTGCCTCGAGGCCCAGGCCGACCTCATCGCCGGCGCCAGCGGCCTCTCGGGACGCAACGTCGACTACCTGACCGACCTTGTTGAGCATCTGCGCGCCGAGGGCGTGCGCGACCACAGCATGGAGCGGCTCCTGCAGCTGGTCCTGGAGCGCGAGGCGCGGCTGGCGGCGGAATGAGCTTCGTCGTCCTCCTCAATGGGGTCGGCAGCGCCGGCAAGAGCTCAATCGCCCGCGCCATCCAGATCCAGGCGGCGCGGCCTTTCCTGCACATGGCGATGGACGCCTTCCTCGACATGATGCCGCCCCGCTATCTTGGTCACCCAGACGGCTGGCGGTTCGAAACGCTGCAGCAGGATGGTCGGCCGGCCGTCGCCGTTCACAGCGGCGGGGGCGCCAAGACCGCCTTCCGCGGCATGCGCCGCGCCGTCGCCGCCATGGCCGAGGCCGGCGCCAATGTCGTCATCGACGACGTGTTCTGGGACGACGAACTCGCCGATTACCGCGCCCTGCTGGCTGCGCACGACTTCAAGGCGGTGGCGGTGGTCGCGCCGCTCGACGTGCTGGAGCGCCGCGAGCGCGACCGCGGCGATCGCGCCATCGGCCTGGCCCGCTGGCAGTTCGATCGCGTCCGTCCGGGCGAGGAATACGATCTCGTGGTCGACACCAGCGGCGGCAGCGCCGAAGCCTGCGCTAAGCGCATCATCGAGGCCTTCGCCCTATGAATGTAGCGTCGGCGCCTCGCCGGCGGGCGCCGGCGCTCTTGCTCAGTCCTCGAACGGGTCCCTGAGCAGGATGAGATCGTCCCGCTCGGGGCTGGTGGTCAGCAGGCACACCGGCGCGCCGGCCAGTTCCTCCAGCCGGCGGACATACGCCTGCGCCGCCGCCGGCAACTGGGAGAAGTCGCGCGCCCCGCGCGTAGCCTGGCTCCAACCGGGCAATTCCTCGTAGATCGGCTCGACGCGCGCCTGGTCGGTGAGCCCGGCCGGCAGATAGTCGATTGTCGCCTCGCCGAGGCGGTAGCCGACGCAGACCTTCAGGGTCTCGAAGCCGTCGAGCACATCGAGCTTGGTGAGGGCGATTCCGTCCACGCCGCCCAGCACCACCGACTGCCGCTCCAACACGGCGTCAAACCAGCCGCAGCGTCTGGGGCGACCAGTCACCGTGCCGAACTCATTCCCCCGCTCGCCCAGCCGCGCGCCGATTTCGTTGGTCTGCTCGCTCGGGAAGGGGCCTTCGCCCACCCGCGTGGCATAGGCCTTGAGGATGCCGAGCACCCGGCCGATGCTCTTGGGGCCGACGCCGGCCCCCGCTGCCGCCTGGCCGGCCACGGTGTTCGACGAGGTCACGAACGGATAGGTGCCGTGGTCGACGTCGAGCAGGGTCGCCTGGGCGCCCTCGAACAGCACCGGCTTGCCGGTCGCCTGCGCGTCGGCCAGCACCCGCCAGGCCGGCTTGGCGAACGGCAGGATCTTCGGGGCCACGGCCAGCAGGTCGGTCATCAGGGCAGTCGGATCGACCGGCTTTAGTTCCAGGCCTTCGCGCAGGGCGCCATGGTGGGCAAGCAGGCGTTCGATCTTGGTCGGCAGGGCGGCCGGGTCGGCGAGATCGGCGACGCGAATCGCTCGGCGGCCGACCTTGTCCTCATAGGCCGGACCGATGCCGCGGCCAGTGGTGCCGATCTTGCCAGCCCCGGCCCGCGCCTCGCGGGCGGCGTCGAGATCGCGGTGCAGGGGCAGCACCAGGCAGGCGTTGTCCGCCAGCACCAACAGGTCGGGTGTGATCGCCAGGCCCTGGGCGCGGCCGGCGGTGATCTCGGCGTCCAGCGCCCAGGGGTCGACCACCACCCCGTTGCCGATTACCGACAGTTTGCCCTGCACCAGGCCGGAGGGCAGGAGAGAGAGTTTGTAGATCTGATTGCCGACCACGATGGTGTGGCCGGCGTTGTTGCCGCCCTGGAAGCGGACCACGACCTCGGCGCGGCCGGCCAGCCAGTCGATGACCCGGCCCTTGCCCTCGTCGCCCCACTGGGCGCCGATCACCGTCACATTGCCCACGTCTGTTCGCCTCTCCGGAAATAAGGAAAGGCCGGGCCTTTCCGCCGGGGTTTAGACTGGAGTTCCCCGAGTCTCCAAGGCCAAAACCCGCTACGGCGAGGGCGGTTGGCGCGCTTCGGCTAGGGCGGCGGTGTGGCCGGCCAGAGTTCCGGTGGTCGGGATTGGCACGCCGGCGCAGACCTTGACGGCGATCCGGGCATAGGCGCTGCCCTCGACCAGCGGCTCGGCCGGCGCGGCGGCCAGGGCCACCACCGGCGCGCCGGTCTCGTCATAGCCGGCCGAAGCGACGACCTGGTCGGTCTTGGAGGGGCAGTCCACCGCGTGATGGATGAGACCTTGCACCGCCTGGACTCCCAGACCGACGGTGACCGCCGGAATGAACGCTTCGTAGGTCCAGAAGTCGGCCACATCGCCGCTCTTGGCCGCCCGACTCGTCACCAGGAAGGTTTCGCCATGCTCGTCGCGAGCCACCGGCAGCAACGGCCCCTCCGGCAGCGGCGGAGCGGTGGAGAGGTCGCCGGGCGTGGCGGCAGGAATCTGTGATTCGGCCTCGGCGGGGCGGGGCGCGGGCGGCGTCTCCGAGGGGGCGGTCGGCACCACCTCCTGCGCCAGTGCGAGCGCGGCCAGGGCGGCGAGCGCGATCAGAGGGTCAGGTCTCCGGCCAGCGCCGCCTCGGCCAGGGCGCAGTGCATGGCGATGCCCCGCGCCATCACGGTCTCATCCAGCACCATGCGGTTGGAGTGCAGGGCGCAGCAGGTGCGCCAGTCGCCTCCCTGCGGGGTCGCACCCAGAAACACCATGGCGCCAGGGACCTTCTGCAGCACGTAGGAGAAGTCCTCCGCCCCCATCATCGCGTGGGGCATGGTCCGCCAGCCGGCTTCGCCGAACAGACCGATCGCCGTGCGCTCGGCGAAGTCGACTGCCCGCTGGTCGCAGACCGTGACGGGGAAGCCGTTCTCGATGTCGACCTCGGCCTTGAGGCCATGGGCTGCAGCGATCTGCTCGGCCACCCGATGCGCCCCTTCGTGAACCTCGCGGCGCGTGCGCTCGGAAAAGGTGCGGATGGTGCCGAGCAGCCGGCCGTCCTCAGGGATGACGTTGCTGGTGGTGCCGGCGTGGATGTGGGCAATGGTGATCACCGCCGGCTCGAACACCGAGACCCGCCGGGTAACCATAGTCTGCAAGGCGATAACGATCTCGGCGAGGGCCGGGATCGGGTCGTGCGCGTCCTGGGGCATGGAGGCGTGGCCGCCGGCGCCTACCACGCGGATGCGCAGAGTGTCTGAGGCGGCCATCAACGGGCCGCCGCGACTGGCGAAGACGCCGCTCGGCATGTTCGGCGTCACGTGCAGGGCGAAGGCGGCGTCAGGCAAGGGGGAGAGCAGGCCGTCCTCGATCATGAAACGGGCGCCGTGCCAGCCTTCCTCGCCCGGTTGGAACATGAACATCACCGTGCCGGCCAGGCGGTCGCGGCGCTCGCAAAGGGCCCGTGCGGCTCCGGCCAGCATGGCGACGTGGGTGTCGTGCCCGCAGGCGTGCATCGCCCCCTGGTGTTGCGAGGCGAAGGCGAGGCCGGTGTCTTCGGTCAGCGGCAGAGCGTCCATGTCGCCGCGCAGCAGCACGGTGCGGCCGTTGGCCGGCCCCCGCAGAATGGCCATCAACCCGGTGGTCGAAGGCCCTTCACGGATCTCCAGCGGCAGGCCGGCCAGCGCCGCCTTCACCTTGGCGGTGGTCTTCGGCAGGTCCAGGCCCAGCTCCGGCTCGGCGTGGATGGCGCGGCGCAGCTCGATGGCGGCGGCAAGCCCGGCCTCGCCCGCGCCGGTCCAGGTCTCGGCGTCGATGGTCATCGCGTTCATGTCAGGCTCCTCGCTAGCGTCAAACTTAGACCGTCGCGAGGCGGCGGAGTCCAGGCGGGGACCTTCAACCCCGTCGGAACGCGATCGGCTGACCGCCGCCGCGGGCGGCGATGCGGGCGCGCGCATCGGCAAAAGGCTCGACCG
>Ga0302317_10001809_pt1 | contig 15265 bp, 8 predicted proteins | sample III_Palsa_N3_3_FD_200450 | JGI IMG/M metagenome (GOLD analysis project Ga0302317, IMG submission 200450) | Peat permafrost microbial communities from Stordalen Mire near Abisko, Sweden - III_Palsa_N3_3 | ecosystem: Environmental > Terrestrial > Soil > Palsa > Peat permafrost | place: Sweden...
CTGGCGTGGCTGGACCGCGTGCTCGACGGCGCCGTGGCGCGCCAGCGCTCGGAAGGTCGCTGGCGTGGCGAAGACGATCTTCGCGGCGTCTACGTCTCGCCGGAGCTGGCGACCGCGGTGATCGCGGCACGCACGGTGGGCGCCTCGGTGCCGGAGGCGATGCCCGCCGATCGTCCGGGGCCGCTAACGCGGATCGCGCATTGCTTCGGGCTCGACGCGTTCGAGCGGTTCGCGCTGCTGCTGGCGCTTGCACCAGAGCTCGACGGGCGCTATCGCACGGTGCTCGGCTACCTCAACGACGACGTCGCGCTGGGTGCGCCGACCGTCGCGCTTGCGGTCGAGCTGTATGCGGGAGCCGGGCCGCATTCAGCGCCGTTGCGGCGGGCCTTCCGGGCGACCTCCCCGCTGGTGCGCTACCGGCTGCTTAGGCTGCGAGCGGCAAGCGGCTCCAGCTCGCTGCTGCGCCACGGGCTCGAGGTCGATGACTGGGTGGTCGCCCGGATGTTGGGGGAGGAGACACCCGGTCCGTTCCCCGGGGAGCGCTGGCAGCGCATCGAGCCCCAGGACGGGGTCGGCGGCGGGCGCCGTTCGCTGCCGCTCGTCGTCGTCTGCGGCGACCGCCGTGCAGCGATCGAGGACGCGGCCGGGCGTCTGGCGCGTCCCCTGATCGTGGTCGACCTAGAGGACGCCGACGATCCTGAGGAGCGCCTGCGGATCGGCGCGCGACACGCTCGGCTCGACGGACTGGGACTGGCGATCCACGCGCCGGACACACCGCCCGCGTTGACCGCGCTCGCCACGGCGCTCGCCAACGACGGCCTGCCCGTGGCCGTGATCCTGGAGGACGCCGGCACCGACGCGCTGCCCGACGACTGGGAGCGCGTGCGGCTGCCCGCCGTCTCAAGCGCCCAGCGGCGCGCACGCTGGGCAGGCGCCCTCGCCGCCGCGGGGATCGCGGCTCCCGCTGACGCGCTCGAAGCCGTTGCCGCCAGTCATCCGATCGGGCTCGAGCGCGTCGACGCGGCGGTGGCCCGCCTGGCGAGCGCGGACACCCGCGGCACCCTCACTGCAGGCGAGCTGCGGGCGGCCGCGCGCGCGGTGGCCCGCCACCAGCTCGGCAGCCTCGCGCGCCTGGTCCCCGACGTGCGGGCGTGGGAGGACCTGGTGCTCCCCGCGGCCACGGTTCGCCAGCTCCGAGAGATCGCTGCAGCGATCGAGCACCGCCAGCGCGTGCTGCACGACTGGGGCTTCGGCACGCGCGCGGGAGGCCGCGGGATGCATCTCCTGTTCAGCGGCGCGAGCGGGACCGGCAAGACGCTCGCGGCCAGCGTGATCGCCGGCGAGGCCGGCTACGCGCTGTACGCGGTCGACCTCGCGCGGGTGGTTGACAAGTACCTGGGAGAGACCGAGAAGCAGCTCGATCGGGTCTTCGCCGAGGCGTCGGCCGCCGGGGCGGTGCTGCTGTTCGACGAGGCCGACGCCCTGTTCGGGCAGCGCGCGGAGGTGCACGATGCGCGTGACCGCTACGCCAACGTCGAGGTCGCCTATCTCCTGCAACGGCTCGAGGCGCACGACGGGGTCACGATCCTCGCGACCAACCTGCCCCACCACCTCGACCAGGCGTTCGCGCGCCGCCTGCATCACCGGGTCGAGTTCCCGATGCCGGATCGCGCCCTGCGTGAGCGCCTGTGGCGCGCCGTGATGCCGGAGCAGGCGCCGCTCGATCGAGACCTCGAGCTCGGCCTGGTGGCCGAGCGGTTCGAGCTGTCGGGCGGCTCGATCCGCAACGCGGCGATGACGGCCGCCTACCTGGCGGCGCATGAGGACCGGCCGATCGCGCTGCGCGATACGGCGCACGCGGTCGCCCGGGAGCTCGAGAAGACCGGCCGGCCCGCCACGCGGGCCGAGTTCGGGGATCTTTACCCACTGCTGTCCGCGGCCGGGGAGCCGTAGCGGTGTCGGAGCTGTCGCCCACATGCCATGCCTGAGCCGGCCACCCTTCACGTCAAGGTCGAGCCGATCACCGTCAAGCCGGAGAGCGAGGCGCCGGCGGCAATCCCGGCTCCGCTGCTCGCGAGCGGTGACGGAGCCGCGTACCCAGGGGGTGTCGCCCTGGCCCTGACGCCCGCGGCGACCATCGCCGCCGCCGGCCCCGATAGTCCCTCGCCGGCACTCGCGGCGCTCGTCGCTAACGTCGCCGCGGTCAGCGGGAACGCGGCTGCCGGCCGCGTGGTCGCATCCCAGGCGGGACCAATCTCTCCGGCATCACGTGTCGCGCTGCCCCAAGCGGCCTCGACGGGGACCGCGACCGCATCCGGAGCACGCGCGCGACCGGGGACGGCTGCGCCGGCCGCTGGGCCCGACCACCAGGCCGCCGAGGGCGAGGCGGCCGGGGCCTCCGACCTCGACGCCTGGAAGGCGGCTGTCAGCTCGGCGACTGCCGCGATCGCCCCTCCCGCGCTCGAGGACGTGACCACCAGCGCCGACAAGCTCGCCGCCGGCGCCGACGCCACCCGGCAGGCGCGGGCCGCCCAGCGCCCCGACCCGTTGCGTTCCGCGCGCGAGCGCCTGGCCCCCGAGCCAAACACCGAGTTCCCCGACAAGCAGCTTGACACCTCGGAGGCCGACCGGGCGCTCGCTTCGGTCAACGACGCCGGCGCCAAGCTCAAGCTCGTCGACCAGACGTTCCCGGCGATGACGCCGATGCCGAGTGAGCTGGCCCCTCTAACGCGGCCACCAGCGCCGATTGCGGGCGCACCCGACGCACCGGCTGCCGCGCCCGCGACCATCGAGCCCGCGACAGCCGACCCGAAGGCGCAAGCGATTCCCGGCAAGCTCGCCGCGGTCGCGCCGGCCCGGAGCGAGCAGGTACCCGCGGCGCCGGTCGTTGTCTCCGATCCGGGCGCCGCCGTGCTGGCGCCACTTCCGCCCACGCAGGCGACGCACATCGGCGACGTCGTCGCGAGGCTACTGGCCGGCGCACCGGTCTTCGCACGTCAGATCGTGGACGCCGCGAGTCAGACGTTGGACCCGCGCAAGGAGGTGGGCGAGCTGACCGCAATCGCCGGCCGGCTGCTCCCCGCCGAGCAGGATGCTCTTACTGGCGAGCTCCAGGGGATCGCCACCGCGGCGGGCTTGTCCGCCGACGCGTTGCAGGCGAAGATCGCCACCCAGGTGGCGGCGACCGGCCAGCAGGCCGCCGCCGCCGGGGCGAGGTTGGACGCCCGGGCGGAGTCGGCCAAGAACGATGTCGAGCAGCGCGGCGACCAGGACCTACGGGAGACCTCCGGGGCGGCTGCGGCGGTCCGAGACGAGGTCGATCGCAAGCAGGCCGCGGTGAAGGGCGCCGCCGACCCGGTGGTCGTCAACGGGCGTCGCGATACCTACCTCCAGAACGTCGCCGACGGCGTCGCCTCCGGCGAGGCACGCCTGCACTCGGCGATCGACAGACGGACCTCCGAACTGCAGCGAATCGCCTCCGAGCAGAAGATGGAGTACGCGCGCCAGACGCAGACCGTGGCCGAGCAGCTGGAGGCGGCCGCCGCCGATCCGACCGCGGGACGGATCGCCGCGCGTCCGGTGCGCGACTGGGATGAGCAGCGGGCCCAGGAGGTCGACGGCCACCTCGCCCGGCTGACACGCGAGGCCCGCGAGGATCAGGAGCGACTCGAGGAGCAGCTGAAGAGCGCGGCCAGCGCGGCTCGTGACCAGGTGCGCGACTGGGCGGCCGCTCGGCTCGGATATGAGCGCAGCTGGTGGGATCGCCTGTGGGACCTGTTCACCGACTGGGCACACCAGGCCAAGGTCGACAACAAGGCATGGGAGGCTCAGCGCAGCGCCGACACGCGTGATCAGGTCGCTGCCGACTTCACGATGCTCGCCAAGCTCCACGACGACCTCGTAGCCGGCAACCGCGATGCCGTCATCACCGGCCTGTCGCAGCTCACCGACGCGCAGCGCGACGTCTTCGCCGAGTTCTTCCGCTCCGGCGGCCGAGACACGGTCGGCGCGGTGGCGGCCGGGCTGGCGGCGCGGCTGCGCAACCGCCGCGCGCCCGAACTCGCCAAGCAGCTCGAGGATACCGCCATCGCCGAGCTCGGCTGGGAGGCGCTCAACCGGCTCGGGGCCATCCAGACCCCCGGGTTCGATGCTGGCGTGCTCGTGCGAGAGGTGCGGGGGTCGGTCAAGGGCTGGGGGACGGACGAGAAGAGGCTTTTCAAGGCATTGACCGGACGAACCCCGATTCAGGTCGCGGCGATGCGCAAGGCCTACGCGGCCGTATACGAAGGCCGGAACATGGACGAGGACATCGACGACGACTTGTCGGGCTCAGAACTGGAGCGCGCCAATGCGCTGCGCACGGGCGACCCTGTCGCCGGGGCGGTGGCCACGCTGCACGACGCGATGGAGGGACTGGGCACCGACGAGGAGCTGATCTTCCGCACCTTGCGCGGGAAGACGCCGGCCGAGCGCGACGCGATCATCGCCGCCTACAAGGAGCGCTACGGCGTCACCCTCCAATCTGATCTCGATGACGAGCTGTCCGGGAACGAGCTCGGTCAGGCGACGGCCCTGCTCCAGGGCGATCACGCGAAGGCCGACGCCATGGCGGTCGCCGAGGCGATGAGCGGACCGGGCACGGACGAGGACGCGATCAACGCGGTCTACCAGCAGATCCGGGACGAGGTCGAGTCTGACGCCGTGGCCAAGGGCATGAACACGGAGGAGGTCAGGGCCGAGATCCAGCGCCGGACAGAGGCGGTGAGACGTAGCTATGGCGTCGAGTTCGCCGGCGGAGACTCGGCGGCGCTCGAGGCGGCTTACCGCGACGAGCTATCAGGCGGCGAGCTCGACATCGTCCTCGCCGCCGAGGCGGCCGATCAGACGGCGGTCGACGCTGCGAAGATACAGATCGAGCACGAGTCGCTGTGGACCTCGGACGACAAGGTCAACGAGGTCCTCAAGGCTCAGCACAGCAGAGCCGAGCGCGAGGCGCTGCGCGACCTCACCGTGGAGTTCAACCGGCACGCGCAGGCGATGACGCCGCAAGCGCGTAGGGCAGGACGGGAGCGGCTGCGGGAGCAGGCCACGGTCCAGGCCGACGCCCGCGCGAAGGAGAACATGCGGGCGCTCAAGGAGACCTACGACCGCAATAACCATGAGGACGGTGCATTCGATGCCGTGATCGACTGGGAGGTGTCGGGCTACTCACAGGACGAGGCGCGCGAGCGCATCGGGTCGGGCGGCAAGCTGTCGGACGCCAAGGAGATGAAGTACGCCATCTTCGGCCTCGGAACCAACGAGGAGGTGATCCGCAGCACGCTGAGGGGCAAGTCCAAGAGCGAGCTCGAGCAGCTCGCCGCCGAGTACAAGCAAGAGACCGGCAACGACTTGGCCGAGGATCTCCACGGCGATCTGTCCGGCCGCGACGAGGCCGACATGACGAGCATCCTCGAGACCGGCGACAGCACCCGCGCGGAGAAGCTCGCCTATCTGCAGCGCCGCAGGCAGTGGGAGCTGACCGAGGGCACCGGCTATTTCGGCGGCGGGCTCGTCGATGAGGAGACGGCGGTGCTCGAGCGCACGAGCGAGACGGCACAGAAGGCCGCCGACGAGTACGAGCAGGCGCGCAAGCAGTTCGGCGACGACGATCCCCGGACGGTGGCGACCGGTGAGCGGTTGGACCGATGGCTCGGCTACGGCGAGAAGGACATCGAGCGCCGTCGCGAGGAGCTGGACGCGATCACCGACACCCTGGCCACCGTCGGGGCCGTCGTCATCGGAGTCGCCGTCACTGTGCTCACCGCGGGGGCGGCCGCTCCCGCGGTCGCCGCCGCCGCGGCTGCGCTCGGCACGACGACCACGGTCGTGGCAGCGGTCGCCGGGGCCGTCGCCGCGACCGCCGCGAGCATCACGATCAAGGAGGACTTGAAGGGCGGCGCCTATGGCGGCGAGGACATGGCTGTCGACTTCGTCCAGGGGATCGCCGAGACGATCGTGGCCGCCACGACCGCCGGGACGGGTGAGGCGACGTTCAAGTTGCTGGCGCGCTCCCCGGCGTTCGCCGCACTCGCGCGGGCCGGCGAGTCGGGACTGCTTGCGCAGCTCGCCGTGAAGGCGACCGAGAGCGGGATCGAGGGCGCCATCCAGGGACTGCCCTCGGGCATGATCGGGGCGATCCTCAACGAGAGCACCTGGAAGAGCTCGGATCCGTTCGCGGTGATCATGCGAGCAGGCGGCCAGGCGTCACTTCAGGGCGGCGTGATGGGTGGAGCGATGGGAGCCGGCTTCGAGGGCGTGATGAGACACCGAGCGCCCGCAGCAGTTCACGGCGGAGAGCCCGGCGGCGCAGCTCGCACCCCGGCCGCGGCGGAGCACGCGCCTCCCGTGCGTGCCGCCGATGGGGCGCTCTCAGACACGCAGTCCAGCGCACGCGCCGCGCCGGCGCAGCCGGACGCGGTGGTTCCCGACCACATCTCGTCGCAGTCCGAGTCGCCCATACCGGTGCGGGCGCCCGAGGAGGTGGGCCACCCGGCCCGGCGCGTATCGCCGGGCGGGCCGGAGGACGAGCCGACGGGAAAGCTGGAGCGTCCCGCCGAGGAGGAGACCACTACCGGGCGCACAACCGACGAGCCGACCCTGATTGACCTGCGGGAGGGATCGATCATGCACGGGCCGAAGCTCTCGGCCGCCGACGCGGAGACGATGTACGCCGGCACCATCGCCGATACCCCTCACCGCGAGGCCGCGATCTACGAGAACGTCGACACGGGCGAGCGGATCGTCGTCCAGGGCACCGAGTCGATCACGAAGGTCGCGCCGAAGGTCTGGGCCGAGTTCGCTCCCGAGCATCCGGATAGTCGCTATTGGCGTGGGATCAAGCACTATCACCCGATCGAGGAGGGCGGCGTCACCCCGCAGGAGAACCGCTACCCGAGCGGCAGGGGCGGCGACCTCGACAGCATCGCAGCCGACGCCCAGTTCGCCGGCGGGCCGCAGGCCCAGTCGATCGACATCGTCACCGAGTCCGGCCCGGAGAAGATCAACTTCGGCTACGACCCCACCGACGAGCGCCCGTATTGGGTCGATCTTCCGGGCCCCGAGGGATCTCGAGTGCAGGCGCGCCTCGAGTCGCTCGAGGCCTATCACGAGTGGTACAAGCAGCAGACGGGCTTCGAGCTCGCGACGGTCGACGACGAGCCGACCGCCGGGCAAGGCCAGGTAGGCCATACACCGGAGGGACTGGCTGCCCCAGGCCCCAAGCGCGGCGGACCGAGCGAGCCGCCGAGGACGGCGGAGGCACCCAGCCGCCCTTCGCGCGAGCCGTCGCTCCGTTCCAAGCCGGCCGACGTGCAGCAGCGGCGGATCGACGAGCTCAACGAGCTGTTGCCCAACGTCCCGATCAACCGCAACTCGCCGCTCCGGGTGCATGCGGCCGACCTGCTGGCCGAGATTACCCCTGAGCACAACGAGCTCCTCCTGAAGATCCTCGAGAGCAACCCGGCCAAGGCCGGTGACCGGCTGACGATGCTCGGTCGCTTCGAGACTGCCGAGGATCTCGATGCCGCGCTCGACGCCCACTTCAGGCGGCCAGAGGAGCCCTTCGCCGGTTCACGGCAGATGCAAGAGCACCTTGACGAGGTCGCGCCGTTGGTGGTCGATCAGGAGGGCGTCCAGATCAAGCAGATGATCCGTCCCGAGCGCGTCGATCCCGGCGAGATCTTGACCGCGCGCAGCAATCTCCGGGCGAACATGACACCGCCGGAGTGGGCATCGAAGCCGGGGGACTGGAATGCCCACCATCTCATCCCGTTCGAGTTCGCCCACGATCCGATCTTCGATGTCCTGCGCGCCAACGGCGGCTGGGACCACAACGATCCGTTCGATGGGATCGCGCTGCCCACGCGTCTCGGCATCAAGGGAGCCGAGGGGCTGCCCGTGCATCAGGTCACCGCCGAGGTGGTGAATGGTACGGGCAGCCCGGCCTCCGAGCGCCAGACGCTCATCGACCTTCGGGGACACGGGGTCCTCAACGAGCACGTCGGCGAGCGCCTCGCGGCGCTGAGGCAATACCTGGACGATCCGGTCAAGCTCCGGGAGGAGGTCAACAAGTTGGTCGCCGACCTGCGCCACGATGTCGAGACGTCGGTCGCGCGTGGGCTGCCGGTGCAGTTCTGAACGCCGGGTCGCGCGCCTGGCCCCGAGGGCACGCGCGCCAGCGGCTGGGCCTCGCCTCGTCCGAGCACCGATGGCCAAAAGGCCCTGCCGCGACTTGCGCGCCGCGGATCTAATGTCCGGCGAGCGCGTGCGCGAACGCGAGCGCGTCCACGCTGCCGAGACCGGTCGCCATGTTGTAGCCCGGATGCGCTTCGAAGCCCGGGATGGTGAACAGTGGATTGCCTTCTTCGTCGAAGTCGGTGAACGTGTTGTTGCCCTTGGTGATGTTCGTTATGCCGCTGTACGGCGCGTGCGCGAGCAGATACATGCGCGGGTTGATGAGGCCCAGCGGATGGCCCGCGATCTGATCGGCGATCGCGACCACGCCCGCGAACAGCGGCGTGGCGACGCTCGTGCCGCCCCAGAAGCTGAACGTGTTCGGCGCCGGTTCGCCGGGAACGGTCGTCGGGTACGAGGTGTAGATCAGCACGCCGCCGTTGACGGCCGCGCTCATGCTGATGTCCGGAGTCGCGCGATGCAGGCCGGACCCCGTCGGCACCAGGTACTGGTAAGGAGGACGAAGGAACACGTGCGAGGGCCCGCCGCCGCTGGCGGCGGTGCTGGTTCCGAGCACTTCGTTCCAGACGTTGTCCGGCGCCGTGCGTTCGCCGGCGGCGTTCAGGTGCAGTTGCGTGCCGCCGACCGATGTCACGAGCGGGTCCGACGACGGCCACGAGTTCGCCTGGTAGGGCAGGAATTCATCGTTCAGGTTCACACCCGCGACGCCTTCGTCGCCTGAGGCGCCGAGCACGGTGACGCCCTGCGTGGCGGCGTTTTCGAACGCCGAGCGCAGCGAGAACAGCGTGCGCAGGTTCGGGAACGTCTCCTCGGTGGCACCAAAGCTCTGGGAGATGACCTGGCCGAGCCGGTGATCGATCACGTAGTTCTCGGCCGCGACGATCTGCGGGAAGCCCTGGACGCCCTCGGTCTCCGCTTCGGGCGTCTCCACGAGCAGGATGCTCGCCTTCGGAGCGACCGCGTGCGACCACTCGACGTCGATCGAGGTCTCGCCGGCCCACCCCGACATTTCTTCGCTCGCCGGTTCGAACGGCGGCACCGCGCCGGCCGGCTGGATCACCTGCATCGATGGCGGGTTGGGCAGGTGAAAGGCGGAGTCGAAGTGGCGCAGGTCCTGCTGGATCGTGGGCGAGCCGTAGGAGTCGACGATCACGATCGTCTGTCCCTGCCCTTCGTTGCCCTGCGCCCACAGACGCGGCAGGTCGTAGGCCCGCTCGACCTGCGAGGGCTGGTAGCAGGCGAAGCCGAATTCGGCTTCGCATTCGGCCGTGGTGGGAGCGCTCGAGCGGTTCAGCGACACGTGCGGCTCGTGGCGCGTCATCGGATAGGCGGAGCACACGGCTGTCGTGCAACCCAGCGCCAGCGCCAGAACCATCCCCGCCGCCGCGGTCGCTCTGCGAAATCGCCTCATGCCAGCCTCCTCATCCTTGGGCAGTAAGTACCAGGTGGCCTCGACAGCCAGGGCGTGATCTTACTCCTCGCCCGCACGATGCGTCTCGAATGCTCAGGCCTCGTCCCGAGGCCATAGGATGCGCGGCCATGCCCTCCCTGGTGCTCGTCGAGGAACCGGCCCCGCACGTCGTGCAGCTCGCGCTCAACCGGCCCGAGCAGCTCAACGCGATGAACGCCGAGCTGTGCGAGGCGCTGCACGTCGAGCTGCGCAGGATCGCCGCCGATCGCGCCTGCCGCGCGGTCATCCTCACCGGCGCCGGGCGCGGCTTCTGCGCCGGCGTCGATCTGCACGGCTACGGCGCCGCGCCGGGCAACGACGGCAGCGACGAGCCACGCGACCGCCTCGCCAACCAGGAGCACATGTCGACGCTCGTGCTCGGGCTGCGAGCGCTGCCCCAGCCGGTGATCGCCGCCGTCAACGGCCCCGCGGCGGGTCTCGGCTTCGCGCTCACCCTCGGCTGCGACATCCGCTACGCCAGCGCCAGGGCGGTCTTCCGCGCGGCGTTCATCAACATCGGCGTGTCCAACTGCGACATGGGCACGAGCTGGCTCTTGCCGCGCCTGATCGGCGTCTCGCGCTCACACGAGCTGATGCTCACCGGGCGCCGCTTCGACGCCGAGGAGGCGCTGCGGATCGGCCTGGCGGCCGACGTCGTCGCCGAGGAGCAGCTGCTGCAGCGCGCGGTCCAGGCCGCCGAGCAGATCGCGGCGCTCGCCCCGTGGGGCGTGCGCCTGACCAAGCGCGGTATGTGGGCCGCCCTGGAGATCCCCTCCCAGCAGGCCGCCGTCGAGTACGAGGACCGCCAGCAGATCATGGCCACGTTCAGCAACGGCGTGCCCGAGGCGGTGGGCGCGTTCCTGGAGAAGCGCCCCGCGCGCTTCGCCGACTAGCGATGAGCGATTCCCCGACAGCCGCGGGCGGCCTGTTCGACGTCGCCGGCAAGACCGCGCTCGTCACCGGCGGCTCGCGCGGCATCGGCCTGATGATCGCCCGCGGCCTCGTGCAGGCCGGCGCGCGCGTGATCGTCTCCTCGCGCAAGGCCGCCGACGTCGAAGGCGCCGCCCAGGAGCTCGGCGCGTCCGGTGACTGCCACGCGATACCCGCAGACATATCAACACAGGACGGCGCGCAGGCCCTCGCCGCCGCCACGCGAGAGCGCTTCGCCTCGCTCGACATCCTCGTCAACAACGCCGGCGCCGTCTGGGGCGCCCCGCTCGAGGAGTTCCCCGCGGCCGGCTGGCAGAAGATCCTCACCACCAACGTCGAGGGCATCTTTCACCTCACGGTCGCGCTCCTGCCCGAGCTGCGCGCGGCGGCGAGCGTCGAGGACCCCGCGAGGGTCATCAACATCGGCTCGATCGACGGGCTGCGCGTGCCCTCCGTCGAGAACTACAGCTACAGCGCGAGCAAGGCTGCCGTTCATATGCTCACCCGCCACCTCGCCAAGCGCCTCGCCCCCGAGCACATCACGGTCAACGCGATCGCGCCGGGGCCGTTCGAGAGCAAGATGATGACGTGGGCGCTCGAGGACCCCGAGCTGCGCGCAGGCGTCGAGGGAGAGGTGCCGCTCGGGCGTATCGGGCGCCCCGACGACGTCGCCGGGCTCACGCTGCTGCTCGCCTCGCGCGCCGGCGCCTACATGACGGGAACCGTTATCCCCCTAGACGGCGGCATCACCGGCTGCGGCTAGGACTCGCTCGCGCCGGTGCGTCGTGAAGAGGCCGAGCGCGTAGCGCCCCGCGGGGTGCTCGCGCGCGCGTTCGACGAGCGCGGCCGTGCTGGGCGCCAGGGCGTCGGGCTGCGGCAGGGCCACGCCGTACACGGGCGGCACGATCACCGCGGCGGACATCGCCGCGAACGTCAGGTCGGCCGCGCCGAAGCGCTCGCCGCAAAGGTATGGACGGCCATCCGCGAGCAGCTCCGCCACATGGTCGAACTCGCCCCAGACCGCGGCCTCGTCCTCGATCTCGATCCCCGGACGGACTTCGAGCACGCGCCGGATCACGCGCACGATCAGCGGCCATCCATAGCGGGTCACGCGGTCCTCCCACGCCGGCACGCCCGCGTTGTTGAAACCCAGGGCGAGCCCGCGCTGCGTGAACATGTGCACGTACATCAGCCGCCGCCCCTGCGGCCCGAGCTCCTCGTCAAAGCGTCTGCACAGCCGCTCGACCTCGCGGCGGTCGTCGGGCTCCTGCGGGAACAACCGCTGCTCGACCGGCGTGCGGGCATCGACCCACTCGAGGATCTCCTGCGACTCGCCGATCGCACCCTCCGGCGTAACCAGCACCGGGACCGTGATCCCGCCGCCCGCGCGCCTCGCATAGAGCTGGTGGATGCCCTGCACATGGCGCTCCTCGTGGTAGGGGATGTCCACGCGCTCGAGCGCCCACCGCGCCTTTTCGCAGTAGTGGCTGATCGGGATCGTGACGAGCCGCAGCGTGTCCATCTCAGTACACGAACGCCGATAGCGCCTGCGCGATGTCCGCCGCCGGCAGGGGTCCGAAGCGCAGCGTCCACGATCCGTCGAGCTCCTGGCGAAACGTGTGCGGCACTCCGTCTCGTTCCAGCTCTACCTGGTGCTGACGCGCGCGCTCATAGCCGGAGCCGCCCTGGAACGTCGCGTCGAGTCCATAGCGGCCGTCGTCCACCGGCCAGATCGTAAGCCGATCGGGGACCGGGCCTGCCCGGGTCGGCAGCAGCGCGCTCGGGGTCACCCCGATCTCGTGGGCCGGTGGGTCATGCGTCCACGCTATCGCAACAACACCGTGCATTTGACTTGTACCCTTCTGTGCATCTCGGCAGGCGGGACTGAAAGGACCGAAGTGGTGAGCGAGTACCTCGTCATCTACGAGCACAACCAGACCGGATGGGGCGCCTATTGCCCTGACCTCCCGGGTCTCGGAGTCGCCGGCGCTACCCGCAAGGAGGTCGAAGGCCTGATTCACGACGCCATCGAGCTCCACATTGAAAGCTTGCGGGAGCGAGGCCATCGAGCAGTCGACGAATTCAAGGCGATCAACGAGGACACCCACGGCCACGACGCCAGTGATGCGCTACTGGTCCGCCCCGGGCAGGCGATCCGCGGCACGGTTCGCCGGGGACACGGTCGCGCGCATCGGCGGCGCCCGCGGATGCCTGCTCACTCGCGCTTCAGCAAGGCGGGCATAAGCATGGCCCACCACCAGGACGCTTGTCGTCAAGCTGAGGCAAGAGCCTTCCGCGTATGTTTAGCGGAACTGTGAGTTGGCAGGGAAAGATCTCGGCGCATTGCAGGCGGCCGGTTGCACCGAGCATGTTCGTGGTGTGGCGAATTGCGCTCGTGCTGGGATGTGCGATGACGCTCGCTAGCGGTGCGGCGCAGCAGGCACCTGCGTTCTATACGCCTCCTATCGCACCGCTCTATTGGTCCGGTCTGATTCCCGTCGATCCAGGCGGTCCCATTCTGGGAATGTCGTGTCCGTCAACGTCGCTGTGCGTGGCGAGCGACGATCACGGCGATGTCGTGACATCGACGGAACCTGCCGGCGGCACTGGCGCGTGGACTGTCGCGGACATCGACGGCAAAGATGCGATCAAGGGCGTGTCGTGCGTGTCTGTCTCGCTGTGTGTCGCGATTGACGCAGACGGGAACGCTCTGGTCTCGACCAACCCGACTGGTGGCGCGGCTGCCTGGACGCTCACGCCCGTGGACCCGGTCACCGGCCTCAGGGAGATCACGGGCATCTCTTGCGTGCAGGGACCGCTCTGCGCACTCAGCGACAGCACCGGCAACGTCGTGACGTCTACGAACCCAATGGGAGGCACGGGTGCTTGGGCGATCACCGACATCGATGGCGCGAGCGCGCTCGAAGGCATCTCCTGCAGTTCGACCTCGCTCTGTGTAGCGGTGGACGGCGCCGGGAACGTGCTGAGTTCGACCAGTCCAACATCCGGGGCTGGCGCCTGGATTCGGACGAACGTGAATGGGAGCGGCCCAATCCTCGGGGTCTCCTGCACCGCCGCGCCGCTATGTGTCGCGGGAGCGGCCACCGAACGACGAGAGACCCCACGCACCGTATTGGCTTCAACCAACCCGTCTGGCGGCGCCGGCGCATGGACTGCGACCTCGCCACCTCTGGAAGCCAGCCCCGGCGCGAGTTTCGGCAGCGGAATCTCGTGTGTCCAAGAATCGCTGTGTGCAGCAGTCGAACGCGGCACCAACGGCGGGACGGTATGGCAGTCAACCGAACCGGCTGCCGGAGCGGCCACATGGGCAGGCTCAGGCCCAGGGTTTGGGGTCTTCCTAGAATCCATCTCCTGCGCGACGCGATCGCTCTGTGTCGTCGGCGACTCGCAGGGCAACATCGCGAGCAGTATCGAAGCGCATCCGCTCTCGGTCTCGCTACAGGGTGCTGGCATCGGCCGGGTAAAATCGACGCCGAGCAAGTGCCCGTTCACGACATGCACCCGGTCAGTACCGCCGGGCGCGATGCTCGCACCGGCGATATCCGAGATCGCGTGCAGCAACCTGATCGGGCCGCCGTCGGGTGCTGGGACCTGTGAGCTTGGCTATCCCGCGGGGACCGAAGTCACGCTCACCGCCGAACCGGAAGCGGGCTCGATATTCACCGGCTGGGGTGGGCCGTGCCAGGGCAGCACCCTGACATGCACATTGACCATGGACGCGGATGAGCCCGTATTGGCGAGCTTTACACCTGCGTCGCCGCCAAACCCCGCCATAAGCGGCCTCACGGAGACAGTCAGCACTTGGCGCGAGGGTCGGGCGCTCGCCCAAATCGCCGATCGTAAGACGAACCACAACAAGCTCCCCGTGGGCACGACGTTCTCGTTCAGCCTCAACGAGGCGGCCAGCGCGAAGTTCACGTTCACCGAGCCGACCGGCGGGCGCAAGGTCGGGAAAACATGCGTAGCGCGCACCAACAAGAACAAGCGCGAGCGGCGCTGCACTCGCACGATCGTTGCCGGCACCCTAACCTTCGCCGCGCCCTCGGGGACCAACGAGGTACGCTTCGACGGGCTCATCTCGAAGCACAGAAAGCTCAAGCCCGGAACCTACACGCTCGCCGTGACCGCAACCGCGTCAGGCCAGCAAGCGACAAACAGAACGCTGCACTTCACGATCGCGAACAGCTAGGCACTTCCGATCCGCAGTTGCGCCAGAGCCGGAACCGACCGGCGCCAACTAACACCGGTCAGCGAGTAGAAAGCGCTCGTGGCCGCGGGTGTTGGCAGACTGCTGTGCGTGCTTCGGACTGATGAGACTTGGCATCGTCTGCGCGAGTGGACCGCTGGATCCGCGACCTCCGAGCGGCTGGCGGCGCAAATCTTGGTGGCTGAGGGCTTTATCGGGGTTGATCCTGCGCATCCGCTGGGAGGCCCTGACGGCGGTAGGGATGGCCTTGCTCGTCGAGACGGGCGGCTTTGGGTTTTCGCGGTTTACTTCCCGCGGCGGCAAAAGAGCTTTGGTGAGGTCAAGACCAAGTTCGTTGCCGACTGCGAAGGGGTCGCACGCGCGGGTGCGGCGGGGATCGTGTTCCTCACCAATCAGGAGCTCTCGGTTAGCCAACGTCGGCA
>Ga0302317_10001811_pt1 | contig 15259 bp, 9 predicted proteins | sample III_Palsa_N3_3_FD_200450 | JGI IMG/M metagenome (GOLD analysis project Ga0302317, IMG submission 200450) | Peat permafrost microbial communities from Stordalen Mire near Abisko, Sweden - III_Palsa_N3_3 | ecosystem: Environmental > Terrestrial > Soil > Palsa > Peat permafrost | place: Sweden...
TCACCATCGTTGACTGTCCCGGATCCAGCGACTTCGGCGGCGGCGAGGATCTGGCCCTGCCGGCCGTCGACCTGGCCATCGTGGTGGTTGACCCGCAGCCCGACAAGGCCATGCAGGCCCAGCCGATTCTGCGCGCGCTTGAGGCGATCGGCCTGCCGCACGCGATCTTCGTCAACAAGATCGATCAGGCCAGAGGCCCGATGAACGCCTTGATCACCGCCCTGGAGGCGGTCAGCACCGCCCCCCTTGTGGTGCGCCAGCTGCCGCTGTTCGAGGGCGAGCGGGCCACCGGCTTTGTCGATCTCGCCCTCGAGCGCGCCTTCATCTACCGGCCCGGCCAGGCTTCGGAGCGGGTCGCCATACCCCCCGAGATCGAAGCGGCGGAGGGCGACGCGCGCTTCCATATGCTGGAGCAGCTGGCCGAATACGACGACACCCTGCTTGAGCAGCTGGTGATGGATATCAAGCCGGAGCAGGACCTGGTCTTCGCCGATCTGGTCACCGAGATGCGGGAAGGCAAGATCACGCCGGTCTTCTTCGGCTCGGCGCAGAACGACTTCGGCATTCGCCGGCTGCTGAAGGCCTTGCGCCACGAAGCCCCGCGCTATGAGGCGGCGGCGGCGCGCCTGGGCCTGGATGGAACCTGCGCCTATGTGTTCAAGGTTTCCCACGCGGGGCAGATGGGCAAGCTCGCCTATGCGCGGGTGTTCGGCGCAGGCCTGGCCGATGGGGCGGACCTGACCCTGCCCGGCGGCGCGCACAGCCGCGCCGGCGGGCTGTTCGTCGTCAACGGCACGGGCCTGCGCAAGGTGGCCTCGTGCCGCGCCGGCGACATCATCGCCATCGCCAAGATCGACTCCGCCCTGGCCGGTCAGGTGCTGTCCGGCGACGGCAGGGTGCGAACGGCGCCGGAAACGCCCCGGCGTCCGCCCCTCTACGCCCTCGCCATCGAGGCCAGGGACCGCAAGGACGATGTGCGCCTGTCCGCGGCCTTGTCCAAGCTGCTTGAAGAGGACGTGGCCCTGAGCGTGCGGCGTGATCCGGCCTCGCAGCAAACCTTGATGGAGGGCCAGGGCGAGGGCCATCTGCAGCTCACCCTCGACCGGTTGCGCCGGCGCTACGGGCTGGAGGCGTCGACCAGCCGGCCCGCCACCGCCTATCGCGAGTCGATCCGCAAGGCGGTGACCCAGCGCGGCCGGCATAAGAAACAGTCCGGCGGACACGGCCAGTTCGGCGACGTTCTGGTCGAGATCAAGCCGGGCCTGCGGGGTTCAGGGTTCTTGTTTTCGCAAAAGGTCACCGGCGGCGCGGTTCCCAAACAATGGATTCCCGCGGTCGAACAGGGATTGCGCGAGGGCGCCGAACGCGGACCGCTGGGCTTTCCGGTGGTCGATCTGGAGACCGTGCTGCTGGACGGCTCCTATCACAGCGTCGACAGCTCCGAGCTCGCCTTCCGGCAGGCCGGGCGGATCGCCATGACCGAGGGCCTGCGCAGCTGCGCCGCCTACCTGCTGGAGCCGATCGACAAGCTGACCATCACGGCGCCCAGCGCCAGCACGCCGAAGATCACCGCTTCGGTATCGTCCCTGCGCGGCCAGATCCTGGCCTTCGCCCCCAAGCCCGGCTGGCCCGGATGGGACGAGATCGAAGCCTATATGCCCGAGGCCAACCGCCGCGACTTCATCATCGAACTGCGCGGCCTGACCCATGGTCTTGGCGTGTTCGAGTCGGTGTTCGACCATATGTCCGAGGTTGGCGGTCGCCTGGTGGATGAGATCGTGAAGGCCAGCCGGGTTGGATAGGGGGCCGGGATATCGGCGCCTTCTCCCGGGGGAGACCCCTGCAAGAGGTTTGGCCCGTCCTCGATCCTTCGACAGGCTCAGGGTGAGGACGGAGAGGCGACCTTCATGAAAGCCGAGTGTATGATCGCTGATGCGCCGCCTCAGCGCCGGCTGGCGAGGCGAAGAGACGAGGTCCTTGCTTGCAGTCTGTCGCTCTGATCGTTGTGGTCGCGGCGGGCCTCTGGCTCGTCGGTGTCGCGTTGCTGATGGCCCTGCGTCCGCGCTATTGCCTTCACCTGTTCGAGACGATGAGCGCCAATCTGGCGCGCTCAAACTGGCGTCTCCAGTTCACTGAGCAGGGATTGCGCGTGCTCGCCGGCGTGGCGCTGATCATACGGGCGCCGGCCTCCAGGCTGCCGCTGGTCTTCGAGGTTGCGGGGTGGCTTTTGGTTGCCACCTCGCTGCTGATCATGGTCGCCCCGATCCGGTGGCATGGCGCCTACGGGACGTGGTTAATGAGGCGGTTTACGCCTCTGGTGTTTCGCATCCTTGCGCCTGTCCCGGCAGCAGCAGGCGCAGGACTGATCTATGCGGCGCTCTAGAGGCGCTGTGCGCGCTATTGCGAAATTGGGGACACACACCAATTTCGCGCTTGCGGCGACTGGGCGGACTGCGTGGTCTCTCGAAATAGGTGTGTGTCCCCAATTTGAATGAGCCGAATATACCATGACAGCCGCAGGCGGCGAAGGTGCGTCCTTCGAGGCTCGCCGCTACGCGCCGAGCGGCTCAGGATGAGGAGGCTTGGCGGAGTTGCTTTGCTTTTCCACCCAAGCAAGAAACGGGGACACATACCAATTTCGTTGGCTTCGAACGTCTGAACTCTCCGACCGCCTGAATAATTGTACGTGTCCCGGTTTGAGTGTCCCCGTTTGATTGAAACGGGGCAAATGCGGCTGGAAAACCTTCCCAGGCCGGATAAGCTTAGCGAATGGATCGGCGCTGGAAAATTGCTCTACTGATTGCGGCCAGCCTGACAGTGCCGGTTGCTCGAACGGCCACTTCAAAGCCGACAGCCAACAGTTCGAGGTGTAAATCCCCTCATGATCACCAGGTCGATATTGAGGGTGTCCAGTGTTTCGAAGCACCCAACAATCGGCAATCTGTTCGGGTCGACCACGGTCAAATCGTTGTCCGATATGAGAACCGCGAATACCCAATGGGTTCGATGGACTACGGCTCCATTCTTTGGAGTCCTGGGTCTGACGGATTTGCAATTGGAGATAGCAACGGTTCTGGGGAGTCGGACCTGTTCAGCTATGTCGATCTCAGCGGGCGCGCACCGCGACGCACCAAGGTGCTGAGGACGTCCGCCGCCAAACTATATGCTCAACGGTTTCAATGCCCCGCGACCGGTTCATATGTTTATTCGTGGGTCGATGGCTGGCAGGAAAAGCGGCGCATTCGGCTGATCGTGCAAGAGGGCGTGCATAGCGAACGTTGCGTCCACTCAGACCCTGCCGAGGTGGAGATCGGCGTTGTCGGCGATCCTCGAACTGGTCGAATCTACCGCGTTTTGAGCCAGGAGGACGTTCTCAAAGAATGGTGCTCGAATGAACAGCGCTCGAAATTCGGTTACTGTTATGAGGAAGCGAAGGCGAAGCCTGCTCAGAGCACCCACTGACAGCGGTCAACGAGCGAACTTGGACTCAAGCCTCACCGCCGCCGCCCCTTGCCTTTGCCTGGCCGGACGCCCTTCGGCAGGCCGCTGGGGCCGCGTCCGATGGGCCCACGCCCTCTCGCGCCCAGCCTTGGCCGCGGCGCCTTGGGGTCGGCCGCGTCCGGCTCGCTGAGCATCTCGAACAGCAGCCCGCCAGTGATCGGCGTGGCTTCTCGCAGGCGCACGCGCACCGGCGTCCCAAGCCGCCAGCGCTGGCCGGTGCGTTCGCCGACCAGGGCGTGGAGGCGGTCGTCGTGGATGAAGTATTCGTCGCCCAGGCTTGAGACGGGGACCAGGCCGTCGGCGCCGGTTTCGGTGAGGCGGACGAACAGGCCGAAGCGGGTGACGCCGGTGATGCGGCCGTCGAACTCCGCGCCCACGTGCTCGGCCAGATAGGCGGCGACGTAGCGGTCGGTGGCGTCGCGCTCGGCGGCCATGGCCCGGCGCTCGGCGACAGTGATGTGGTCGGCGGTCTCCTTCAGGCGGGCGATATCGTAATCGGTCATGCCGTCGTCGCCCAGGCCCAGGGCGCGGATCAGGGCGCGGTGGACGATCAGGTCGGCGTAGCGGCGGATCGGCGAGGTGAAGTGGGCGTAGCGGTCCAGGTTCAGGCCGAAGTGGCCGATGTTCTCGGCCGAATAGACCGCCTGCATCTGGGTGCGCAAAACCACCTCATTGACGATCTCGCCATGCGGGCCGCCGCGCATCTGCTCGAGAAGCTTGTTGAAGCGGTCGGTGCGGGCGGGTTCGCCCCGGTTCCAGGGGACATCCAGGGTGGCCAGGAAGTCGGCCAGGTTGGTGAGCTTCTCCTGGCTGGGGGCGTCGTGGATGCGGTAGATCAGCGGCGAGCGCTTCTGTTCAAGCGTCTCGGCGGCGCAGACATTGGCCTGCACCATCATCTCCTCGATCAGCTTGTGCGCCTCGAGCGAGGCGCGGGCGTGGATCGAGGCCACCTTGCCGTCCGGGCCGATGACGATGCGGCGTTCGCTGCTCTCGATGGCCAGGGGCGAGCGTTTCTCCCGCGCGGTCTTCATGGCGCCGTAGGCGGCCCACAGGGGACCCAGGACGTCCTTCATCAGCGGGCCGGTGACATCGTCGACCTGGCCGTCGATGGCCGCCTGGGCCTGTTCGTAGGACAGCTTGGCGGCCGAGCGCATCAGGCCGCGGACGAACTTGTGGGTGAGCTTGCGGCCGTTCTTGTCGAACACCATCCGCACGGCGATCGTCGCCCGCGCTTCGCCCTGGCGCAGGCTGCACAGGCCGTTGGACAGCCGCTCCGGCAGCATCGGCTCGACCCGGTCGGGGAAGTAGACGCTGTTGCCCTTCTCCCGCGCCTCGTTGTCGAGGGCAGAGGCGGTGCGGACATAGGCGGCGACATCGGCGATGGCCACCCAGACCACCCAGCCGCCGATGTTTTTCGGATCGTCGTCCGGCGCGGCATAGACCGCGTCGTCGTGGTCGCGGGCGTCGGAGGGGTCGATGGTGATCAGCGGCAGGTCGCGCAGGTCGGTGCGGCCGGCGAGGGTGGGGGGCTTGGCCGCTTCCGCCTCGGCTTCGGCGGCAGACGAGAAGCCGGTGGGGATGCCGTGGGCGTGGATGGCGACCAGGGAGGCGGCGCGCGGCTCGTCCTCGCGGCCGACCACTTCCAGCAGCTTGCCATGCTTGGGGCCGTAGCGATGCTCGCCGCCGCTGATCTGGGCCAGCACCAGGTCGCCGTCGCGCAGGTCTTTGCCGTCGAACGCGGAGAGGGCGAGGGTGTCGCGGCTCTTGCGGTCGACCGGCGCGACCAGGATTTCGCCGCGGCTCTTGCGGACGACGCCGAGGATCTTGTGAGCGCTCTGGCCGAGCCGCTTGATGACGCGGGCTTCGGGCGTCCCGTCCGCGCCGGTCTCGAACCGCACAAGCAGCCGGTCGCCGACGCCGGGCGCGCCGCCCACCAGTTCGTGCTTGCCGGGAACCAGACGGACGGTGGGCGTATCGTCCTCGCCCTTGGTCAGCCGGACATAGAGTTCGCCGTCGGCGTCCTTTTCGGTGACATCCGCCACGCCGACCGGGGGCAGGGCGCCGGCGGCGGCGAACCCCCTGCGGCCGCGCTTTCCCAATTGTCCTTCTTCGCGCAGGGCGGTCAGCATATGACGCAGGGCCCGGCGATCGGCGCCCTTCAGCCCGAACGCCTTGGCGATGTCCGCCTTCTGCGCCTCACCGGCGTCGCGCAGGAAGGCCAGCAGGGTCTCGCGATCGGGCAGGCCTTGAGGGGGTTTGGGGGGGCGAGGCATGGGGGAGGCTATAGCCGTTCAGAGGTCGCGCGAACACCTCTCCCTCCGGGCTAGCGGATTCACACATCGTGCCGTTTGAGCGCGAGATGCCCCACAACTTTCCTTCTCCCCTTGGGGGAGAAGGTGGCGGCGAAGCCGACGGATGAGGGGTCGCACCGGCGGAAGGGATTGTCTTGGTTGGTGTTATCGCGCCGACGGGCCGGCGCAACCCCTCATCCGGCCCTTCGGGCCACCTTCTCCCCCAAGAGGGAGAAGGATGCGGTCAGGCGCGCCCCTAATGGATTGAGTTCGACGCCACCTTGGCCGGCCTAGGGCGATGCATCATCTTCTGCACGAAGACTCCCAGTTCCGCGACATCGATGACCCCGTCGTGATTGGTGTCGATCTCGGCGAAGTGGGCCTTGACCACGGCGCCGATGGGGCCGATCAGCTCCGACTTCTCGATTCGGCCGTCCATGTCCGTGTCCAGCATGCCCAGGAAGCCGGCGGCCTGCAGGTCGTCGTCATAGGTGTTGGGCTTGTCGGAGGTCTCGCCCACCCAGCGATAGCGGATCTGGGTGTAGAGCATCTCGTCGAAGGACTGTTCGCCCCAGGGCACGGTGCGGCCCGGATTGGGGTTGGCCGGGTTCCGCTTGGAATTGTCGTAGGTGTAGACGGCGATCAGCTTGGCCCCCGCCGGGATGTGGATCGGCTGGGCGAAGTCGTAGTCCCGCTGCCAGGTGAAATTGTAGTGGGGCAGGGCGATCAGCAGGGTCTTCTTGCCGTCGGCGGTCTGCAGCCACAGCTGTGACGAGGCGCCGCGATAGTGGGCGTGGGGGAAGACGGCGTAGAGCAGGGCCGCCTTGGGGAAGGTCACATAGGTCCGCTGTTCCCAGCTTTCCTGGCCCGGCGGGATGGAGATGTTCTGGTTGGACAGCACGCCGGTGTGCATCACCAGTTCCGGCGCGTCCTTGTAGAAATAGAGCGCCATCTTGGTGTGTTCGGTCACGGCCTGGCCGTAGGGCGTGTAGTGGTTCTGGAAGCCCACCGCGCCGCCGGGCGGCATATAGACGCCGGTGTTGCTGGGCTCGATGGTGGACTCCATGCCCACCGCATAGGTGCCCATGGAGGCGCCCCAGCTGTTCTCGAAGGCCTGGCTGCCGGCCTTGGGGGGATCGGTGATGTAGCCGGTGAGCACATGGTGCACGGCGGCCCGGTTCTCCACCTTGATGGTCGACGCCCGCAGCCACTCGCCCTTGGTCAGGGGGTTGAGGGTGAAGGGGTGCTGGTAGTTGACCACCCCGGAGGCCGGGATGTTGAAGGCCGGGATATCCAGCACCAGGTCCGGCTTGCCCAGGGGCCATTCGGAGGCTGTGAAGGTCTTGGCGCCCAAGGGGTCGGCGCCCTCGCCGCGCGGCGCGCCGGCCTCGATCCAGTGCACCAGGGTGCGGGTCTGATCGGCGGTCAGGCTCTTGTCGCGCAGGAAGTGGCCCACGGTGGGGTCGGCGGCCCAGGGCGGCATGCGCTGGGTGCGGATCACCTCGCGGATCATCGGCGAGGCGGACTTGACCTGCTCATAGCTGGTGAGCGGCATGGGGCCGATGCCGCCCTTCTCGTGACAGGCGGCGCACTTGTCTTCGATGATCGGCGCCACGTCACGGACGTAGGAGATGTTGGCCTGGGCGAGCTTGTCCCGGTTCGGGAAGTCGATGGGGCAGCCGGTGGGGGCCTGGCTGGCCACCGTCACCGGCAGGCCGGCGGCCAGGGCGTCGAGGGCTTTGGCCGTGGAGTCCCGGTCGGCGGCCGGGCCGCGATAGGCAATCTTCCAGGTCTTGGGATCGATGACGATCACCTCGGCGCCGCGGGTGACCCCCAGCTGTTCGCCCACCAGCTGGTAGCGATCCAGCAGCACCGGCATGGCATAGCCGTGGGCCTCGGCCTCGGCCTGGATGTCCTCGCGCCTGTCGGTGAGCGAGGCGTTGAGCATGAAGAACTCAACCCCCTTGGCGCCATAGGCGTCCTGAAGGGCCTTGAGCTGGGCGGCCGAGGCGTGGTTGGCCTTGCAGCCGTCCTGTTGGGTGACGATCACCACCGCAGTGTCGTCGCGCATGCGCCGCAGTTCGTGGGACAGCAGGTTCTGGTCGGTGAGCCGGAAGTTATCCACCTTGATCGGGGCGCCGACCTGGGCGTCGCCGGCCGTGGCCACGCCGGCGCTGGTCAGGCCCAGGCAACCGAAACCCAAGACCGCGACCGCCGCCGTGGCCGCCAGACAAGCCCGAACCGTCTGCATCGCCGTCTCCCTGGATCAGCCCGAAACTCGCCGCCGGGGTCGCCCCTGAATGCGCGCGTCCATTGTGCGCGATCGGCGCGCCTTTGTCAGCGCGAGGCTACCGGGGTCTGTCGATATGTCAATGTGCGTTGACTTGTGGTCAGCGCTCCGAACTCGGGTTAACAAAAGCGAAGTCGCACTCTCGATCGTCATCCCGGACGTCCCGCAGGGGCGATCCGGGACCCAGGGGACTGGGCTTGAACCCCTGGGTCCCGGTTCTGCGCTGCGCTCCGGCCGGGAAGACGATGAAGAACAATGCCGCGTTAACCCGGATTCGTTGCCCTGGACCTATGACGGCGAACGATTCCAGCGACGCGGCTCGGCATGCGGAGACGGTTTGACCTTGGCTTGCGCTACGTCAGGCGGATCATGCTGGCGAACTCGGCCCAGGAGAGCGTGCGATGGAACTGATCAGCGACACCGTGGACGTCGGCGGCCCCAAGGGGCCGGCGCATCCCAAGACCTTTTCAGCCCCGCCGCCGGTCAATCTGTGGGACCCGGCAGACTTCGTCAAAGGCCCGCCGCTGGACGCGTTCGCGGCCATGCGCAAGGCCTCGCCGATCGCCTGGCAGGAGGAGCCGGAGGACCGGCCGGGGTTCTGGGCGGTGACCCGCTATGAGGACGTGATGCGGGTCAATGGCGACCCTCAAACCTTCTCCTCCCAGCGCGGCGGCATCCTGATGGGCACTCAGAAGTCCGACATGCAGCTGGCCAAGGCCTCGCTGGATGCGATGATCAACATGGATGCGCCCAACCACCTGCAGCTGCGCCGCGAGCACATGCCCTATTTCACGCCGGCCTATCTGCGCGGGCTGCAGGACCGCGTCGAGGGCGAGGTGACGCGGCTTTTGGACGTGATGGCGCCCATGGGCCAATGCGACCTGGTTCCGCAGCTGTCGGCGCAGCTGCCGCTGTTCACCCTGTGCGAAATCCTCGGCGTGCCGCAGGAGGACCGGCCCAAGTTCCTCACCTGGATGCACTTTCTGGAGATGGCCAACTCCTTCGCCGCCGAGCGGGCGGGGTCTGGCGGCGGGCTGGAGGGCGCGGCGGCGGAGATTCCGCCGGAGGCTCAGGCCTTCCTGGACGCCTTCAAGGCGGCCATCGACCAGATGTTCGAATACGGCCGCGACATGATGCACAAGCGTCGCAAGGACCCCCAAGCGGATCTCATGTCGGCCATCGCCCGGGCCCAGCTGGACGGCGAGTTCCTGGCCGACGAGTATCTCGACGGCTCCTGGCTGCTGATCGTGTTCGCCGGCAACGACACCACCCGCAACACCATCTCCGGCACCATGGGGCTGCTGACCGATTTTCCCGAGCAAAAGGCCAAGCTGATCGCCAAGCCGGAGCTGATGGGCGGGGCGGTGAACGAGTTCATCCGCATGGTCAGCCCGGTGATCTACATGCGCCGCACCGCGACCCGCGACGTGGAAGTCGCCGGCCAGCAGATCGCCGAGGGCGAGAAGGTGATCATGTACTACGGCTCGGCCAACCGGGACGAGGCGGTGTTCGCCAACCCCGACGTGCTGGATGTGGAGCGCGCCAACGCCGACAAGCACATCGCCTTTGGCTATGGCCCGCACACCTGCGTCGGCAAGCGGGTGGCGCAGCTGCAGCTGGAGGCGGTCTATCGCCAGATGCTGGCCAGGTTCCCGGACATTCATCGCGACGGCGAGATGACCGTGGCGCCGAACAACTTCGTCTACGCGATCCGCAGCATGCCGGTGGCGTTCACGCCGGGGTGAGGGGGCGTTTCGCTTAAGTCGTGACGACCAGATATTTCACGTCATGGCCGCCCTTGTGGCGGCCACCCATTGAACGCTCAGCTGCGAACCTCAAACGTTTGCGATGCGGAACCATGGGTGGCCGCCACAAGGGCGGCCATGACGGAGGAAGTTGGACAAGGGGACACGATACCTATCCCCTTGAGGCAAGCCGCACGGCAGAGCTGGGGATAGGTATCATGTCCCCTTGTCTTCTCTGTGGGCCGTGTAATGCAGCACGGCCGCCAACCCTAGCCCGCCCACCAGCAACGCCGCGCCCATCCACAGGACGCCGTGGACGTCCTTGTCGCCCACCACCACCGCCGCCAGCGCCGGGCCTATGGCGGCGGCGAGCAGCTGCACCGCGCCGCTCTGGACCGCCGTGCGGCGCGTGGCGTCGACCTCGATGGTCATGGGGATGAAGAAGGGCGGCACGACCAGGACGACGATCCCGTGCAAGGCCATGGCGGCGAACACGACCCAGACCGGGGTGGCGACGCCAAACAGCAGCCATGTCGCGAGCCAGGCCAGCGTCCCGCCGACGAATATCCACAGATACCGCACCCGGCCCGCCACCAGCGTCGCGATGGCGCCGCCGGCGATCTGGGCGGTCAGCTGAACGGTCACGGACGTATTGGCCAGCGCCGGGGACAATCCGTGCGCCTGGGCGATGGGCTGCAGATAGACGCCGACCGCCGCCCCCGCCGAGGCCATCAGCAGGATCGAGGCCATGGCCAGCCAGCCGCGCGGTGGAGGCAGCCCACTCTCGCTTTCGCCCTTGGGCAAGGGCGTGAACTGACTGGGAATGAAAAGGCAGAACACCACGCACGCCAGGCCCGAGATCGCCAGCAGGCCGAAGCCGCCGTTGGCGCCGAACCGCGGCATGAGAAAGGTCGTGAGCGCCGCCGCGGCGATGACCTGGCTGATGGTGCTGGCGGTGAACAGCACCGCGGCCCAGCGCTCCGGCGTCGCGGTGCGGGCGATCATGCTGATGGTGATCCAGAGCAATATGCCTTCCGGTATCCCCGCCGCGCCACGCAGCAGCATGATGCCGTCGCCGTGCATCGACATGGTGGCCCCGTCCGCCGCCGCCAGCAGGAGCGAGGCGATGACGCCGATCAGCTTCAGCCGCCGGGTCGGGACCAGGGCGCTGAACAGGCCGGTGGAGATAGCCATGACCAGGGCTTCGGCGGCGGCCGACAGACCTATGCCGGCCTGGCTGAGCCGCCCTTCATTGACCAGGGCGCCGAACAACAGGGAGATCAGGCCGGCGAGCAGCAGCGAGACGATCCCGACGCCCATGGCGGCGGTGGCCTGCAGATCCGTCGGCGGCGGCCCGAAGGCGGCGTGGATGGAGTGGTCGTGGGTCGGGACGGGGGGCGGATCGCTGGCGGTCATGGCGGGGACGTTAACGGAACCGGCGCGGCTTGGAAGCGCGGAAATCGCCCGCCTTTGCGGGTCCAGGTTTTTGGCCTAATTCCGGCGGCGCCATGCAGCTTGTCGCCATCGACGCCATCGACGATCCCCGCATCGAGCCCTACCGCGCGATCCGCGAGCGGGATGTGGCGGGGCGCGAGGCCGGCTTCATCCTGGAGGGCGAGGTGGTGCTGCGCGCCTTCGCCAGGGCTGGGCGGTATGGGCTGGCCTCGGTGCTGCTGGCGGAAAAGCGGGTCGAGAAGCTCATGCCAGTGCTGGCGATGCTGCCCGCGGCGCCGATCCCCACACCGATCTATGTCGCGCCGCAGGCCGTGCTGGACGCGATTGTCGGCTTTCCCATCCATCGGGGGGTGCTGGCGCTGGGGCGGCGCGGGCCGCCGGCGTCGGCCCCGCCGTTGATCGAGGGGTTGGGTCCAGAGGCTCTGGTGATGGCGCTGATGGGCGTCAGCAATCACGACAATATCGGCGGCCTGTTTCGCAACGCGGCGGCGTTCGGGGTGGATGCGGTGCTGCTGGACGGCGCCTGTTGCGATCCGCTCTATCGCAAGGCCATCCGGGTCTCGGTGGGCGGCGCGCTGATGGTTCCGTTCGCCCGGCTGGCGCCGGACGAGGACGTCGTGGGCCTGCTCGGGCGCGCAGGCTTTCGCTGCCTGGCGCTCAGCCCTGGCGGCGCGACGGCGCTTGGCGACGTCAAGCGCTCGGGGCGCACCGCGTTGCTGCTCGGCGCGGAGGGCGCGGGCCTGTCGGACGCGATCCTGGCGCGTACGCAGACCGTGACGATCCCGATGTCAGGCGTGTTCGACTCGCTGAACGTGGCGACCGCCAGCGGGATCGCGTTGTATCATTTGCGGCGGGGCGGCGGGTAGTTTGAACGCGGGCGGCAATAGCGCTCCCCTTCTCCCCTTGGGGGAGAAGGTGGCGGCGAAGCCGACGGATGAGGGGTCGCGCCGGCGGACGGGATTGATGTTGTGAGGACTGCGCGCGGATAGTTCAGCGCGACCCCTCATCCGGCCCTTCGGGCCACCTTCTCCCCCAAGGGGAGAAGGCTTAGGCCCAGCGAGGTGCGAAGGCTCAGCTCTTCTTCGGACGACCGCGCGGCGCCGCCGGTTTGATCGGCTTTACTGGACGGGACACGGCCTTGCGACCGCCCTGGCCCAGGCCCATCTGCTTGGCCAGCTTGGAGCGGGCGCTGGCGTAGGCGGGCGCCACCATCGGATAGTCCTTCGGCAGGTTCCACTTGGCGCGATATTCCTCGGGCGAGAGGTTGTACTTCGCCCGCAGGTGCCGCTTCAACGATTTGAACTTCCGGCCATCCTCAAGACAGATCAGGAAATCGTCGGTGATCGACTTCTTGATCGAGACGGCCGGGGTCCTGACCTCGGGGACCGGCTCGGGTTCGACGCCCATGCCGCTCAAGGCGCCGTGGATGTTCTTGATCAGGCTCGGTAGATCGGCGGCGCTGACCGCGTTGTTGCTGACATAGGCCGATGCGATGTCGGCGGTCAGCTCGATCAAGGTCGCAGAGGATGTTTCGCTGTCGGACATTGCCGCCTCCAATGCGGTTTTGTAGAGGGCCAAGTTGTCCGCCGCTTGGTTTCCAGCGGCGATTCGGCCTGTTCAAGAGTAACAGAAGCGCGATTCTCCACTCAAATCCAATAGAGATGAGTGTCGGTGTGTCTTAAACAAAAAGACTCCACCTGCGCAAGCCTCTGTTTTGGGCAGGATATCATTTTGGAATCGGGCGAGCTCAGTACCCGCGTTTCCAAAATCAGAAGATGAAAAGCACCCGCGAGCGCCGCGCGCTCATTATCGGCATGGCCGACAGGCGTTGGACGTCCGGCGCGGCGCCCAGATGTCATGGGCCCGTGGTCTGGACGATTCGACGGGTCTGTAGTGGATAACACCGCCGGTTAGAGAAAACGACCTCGGCCCGCGGGTATTGGAGTCGATCCAAGGCGTTGTGGGCGCGGCAGGATTTGAACCTGCGACCAGCTGATTAAGAGTCAGCGAGGTGACGGGTCGGACGCCAGTGTCCGTTCTTGAGATTCTAACGGGCGCCCGATCAGGCGGAAACCAGTGGTGGCCAAGGCCGGAAGCCGAAAACGGCAAATGCACGAAAGACGGAGAAATCCGGACTCTGGCCGCTGCTGACTCAACCGCGACCTTCGCAGGGTCCGCTTTCGGGTACTTCATCCGCGATGGTTCGGCGGGGGCTCCTGTCCATAATGCTCAACGGCAGCTCGGGAGCTTAGACGACCGCTGATCGTTGGGGCCACCCGCGTCCACCAATGTCACAACGCCCGGCGCAGTCACGGGTCAGGCCAACGTCTCTCTACTCGGGACGCGCCAGCCCGACAGGTTTGAGCCTCCACTCAAGCGGTCCTTTCCAACTTTTAACAATCGCGCCGTGGTGACTCGACCCGATTGTGCCTAACGTCGTTGGCTGGTGTTCAGGGGGACGGGGTTGGTCAGAGTGATCGGCGTCAAGTCGGCCTTTAACCGGTAGGTCCAAGCCCCGCAGACAAGGGAATGCGCTCTTGAATTATGGAATAGGATGGCGGGTCGCCATGGCGGCCGCTGCGTTCGTCAGTCTTGGCGGAGCCGCCAAGGCCGGACCGGCTATGTCGGTCGATGAAATGATCGCCAAGCATGTCGCCGCCCGCGGCGGCGACGCGGCGCTCAAGGCGATCAATACCCTCACGATCACCGGCAAGTTCCGCCCGCCGGGATTCGATTCCGACCTGGCCTATTCCGAAACCATCGCCAGACCCGGCAGCGCGCGGATCAACATCACCCTGCAGGGGCTGACGGTGGTCCAGAGCTATGATGGGGCCAGCGGCTGGCAGGTGCAGCCTTTCAACGGCCGCAAGGACCCTGAGACCCTGTCCAACGACGATGTGAAGAGCCTGCAGGAGGAGGCGGATTTCGAGGATCCGCTGATTGACCACGCCGCCAAGGGCGCGGTGGTCACCTACCTGGGCATGGAGGATGTCGACGGCGCGCCGACCTACGCCCTGCATGTGGCCCTGAAGAACGGCGACAGCCAGACCTGGTACCTCGATCCGGACCTGTGGCTCGCGGTGCGGGTGACGACCCACACGATCCAGCGCGGCGTCGAGACGGTGAACATCACCGACTTCGGCGACTACGAAAAGGTGGCCGGCGTCTGGTTTCCATTCGAGCAGTCCAGCGGCCAGCAGGGTCAAAGCGCCCGTCAGCTGCTCACCTACGACAAGGTTGAGGTCAATCTTCCCCTCGATTCAGGCGCCTTCGCCCGCCCGGCTGTGAAGCCGGCCGCGGCCCATTGATCAGGAGCGCGATATGACCCGCACCCGCACATACGCGCTCGCCGCCGTCAGCCTTCTGGCCCTGGCCGCCGCTGCTCCGGCCATGGCCGAGCCGGCCGCCGCCACCGCGGTGAAATTCTCCAGCGCCACCATTTCGGGGCTGGGCGTCCGCAACATCGGCTCGGCGGTGATGAGCGGCCGGATTTCAGCCCTCGCCGGCCGGACCGACGCCGACGGCCGCACCCTGCTGCTGGTGGGCGCGGCTTCCGGCGGCGTCTGGAAGTCGAAAGACGGTGGCACGACCTTCACCCCGATGTTCGACAAGCAGCCCGTGCAGTCGATCGGGACCATCGCTCTGGATCCCAACCACCCTGACACCTATTGGGTCGGCACGGGCGAGGCCTGGACCCGCAATTCCGTCTCCATCGGCGACGGGGTCTACAAGACCACCGATGGCGGCGAGACCTGGACCAACGTCGGCCTGCCCAAGAGCGAGCGGGTGGCCAAGATCCTGGTCGATCCCTCCAACAGCGACGTCGTCTACGCCTGCGTCGCCGGCGCCTTGTGGAGCGACAGCGCGGACCGCGGTCTCTATCGCACGGCCGACGGGGGCAAGACCTGGACCCAGGTGTTGAAGGGGCCGAATCTGTCCACCGGCTGCGCCTCGATCTCCATCGATCCGAACAACCC
>Ga0302317_10001823_pt1 | contig 15180 bp, 16 predicted proteins | sample III_Palsa_N3_3_FD_200450 | JGI IMG/M metagenome (GOLD analysis project Ga0302317, IMG submission 200450) | Peat permafrost microbial communities from Stordalen Mire near Abisko, Sweden - III_Palsa_N3_3 | ecosystem: Environmental > Terrestrial > Soil > Palsa > Peat permafrost | place: Sweden...
TCTTCGGCCCGTCGGCACTGGCCGCGCCCGACCCCAGGATTCCGGTCATGAGCATTCCGATCATCATCAGCTTCTTCATGTGCTTCGCTTTCCGGTGACGGGCTCAGGACTAGCGGCTCAATTCCATGGGCTGCATGGTCGCGCGCGTGCCGCTGGTCTCGCCGGCGGCGCGGGTCAGCACACCCAGCTGCTGCAGCAGCGGCGCCAGGCTGGCCAGGCGGCCGAGCGAGACGCCGACGGCACTGCCCGCCGTGTCGTCATCCTCGCCCGACACGCCGGCCAGGATCTGCTGGATCGGCGAGCGCGGCTGAGGATAGGGCCTGAGCGTCACCGGCTGGTCGGCGGCGATATGGGCGGCCTGCTTGGCCAGGTCGACCGCGACGTCGAGCCCGCCCAGCGCATCGACCAAGCCATTCTCCTTGCCCTGGACGCCGGTCCAGACGTGGCCCTTGGCGATGGCCTCGACCTTGGCCGCATCCATCTTGCGGCCCTCGGCCACATGGGCGATGAAGGCGTGATAAACCTCGTCCAGCGAATGTTCAAAGCGCGCATACTGTTCGGGCGTGTAGTCGTGCAGCGAGCTGTCGATGCCGGCGTTGCGGCCTTGGGCAACCTCGTCCCAGCTGACGCCCAGCTTGTCCCACAGGCCGCCGGTCAGGAACTTGCCGCTGAACACGCCGATCGAGCCGGTGAGCGTGCCGGGTTCGGCCACGATCTTGTCGGCGGGGGCGGCGATGTAATAGCCGCCGGACGCGGCCGTGTCACCCATGCTGACCATCAGCGGCTTGCCGCCGTCATGGGCCCGCTTCAAGGCGCGCCAGATCGTTTCGGATGCGATGGCGGAGCCGCCGGGGCTGTCGATGCGCAGCACGATCGCCTTCACCGCCGGATCGCGGGCGGCATCGCCGATCGCCTTGACCAGATCGTCGGCGGCGACGCCGTCGCTGTCGCCGGTCGGGCCGCTGGGGGCTCGCCCGCTGCGGATCTCGCCCACGGCACGCAGCAGGGCGATGACGTCGCCGGTCGGCGCACCCACCTTGATCGCATCCAGATATTGCGGGCCGCTCAGGATCTTGACGCCGGTGCCGGCTTTCTTGCGCGCGGCATCCATCGCCTCGTCGGCATAGCCGATATGGTCGACCAGATGCTTGGCCAGCGCCTCGTCGCCCGGATAGGGGCCACCGTCGATCAGCGTGCGAACGTCGGCGCCGGCCAGCTTGCGGTCCTTGGCGATGCCGTCGGCGGTCTGGTCGAAGATCGAGCCGACCAGGCCGGTGAAGGCCTCGCGATCGGTATCCGGCAACTTGGTTTGGGTCATCTGGGTTTCGGCCGATTTATATTCAGCGCGACGGTCGAACGAGGCGGTTATGCCCAGCTTGTCGAGCGTGCCCTTGAAGAACGGCAGTTCGGCCGCGACGCCGGTCAATCCCAACGAACCGACCGGCTGCAGCCAGATCTCGTCGAAGGCCGAAGCCAGATAATAAGCGCGCGTTCCACCGCCCAGATCGCCGAAACTATCGGCATAGGCATAGGCGAATTTGCCCTTGGCGCGGAAGGTTGCGATGGCGTCGCGCAGCTCCTGCACCTGGGCCAGGCCCAGCGGCACCTCGCCGGTGCGTGCCACCAGCCCGCGGACGCGGCCGTCGTCGGCGGCGCGGCGGATCGCGTCGATCGTATCGGCGAAGCTGATCGTATGGTCGCCCAGCACGGCGTCGACCACGCCCACCGAGGCCTTCTCGGTCTGCGGCCGCTCGAAATCGAAGCGCAGGACCGTCGTCTCCGCGACCGCCGTCTTCTTGTTGCTGAAGTGGATGCTGGCATAGATGCCGACCGACACGATCAGGATGGCGATAAGGCCGACGACAGCGAAGAACCACAGGACGAAGCGCATGAAGGGGGAGTTCCTGATCGGGGACGCTCAGCGATCGAGCGTGTGATACTCGGGATTGGGCATCATGTCGGTCGCGGACGCCATGCGGTTCGACAGGTTGAAGAAGGCGGCGGTCTCGGCCAGATCGAAGATATCCTCCTCGCTCAGGCCCTGTTGGCGCAGCGCGTCGCGATCGCCGTCATCGATCAGATGGGGTGTCACCGTCAGTTTCCACGCGAAATCGAGCATGGCGCGCTGACGACCATCGATCTTGGCCACCCGATAGTTGAGCGCGATCATCTCGCCCAGCTGCGGATCGCCCGACAGTTTGCGTACCGCCTGGCCATGGGCGACCAGGCAATAGTAGCAGCGGTTGGCCGACGAGACCGTGACCGCGACCATTTCGCGCTCCAGCTTGCTCAGGCCCGAGGGCGCCAGCATCAGCTCGTTATACAGGGTGATGAAGTTGTGCAGCTTGGCCGGACGCAGGCTGTAGGCGTGGAACACGTTCGGCACGAAGCCCAGCTTCTCGACGCATTTCGCGTAGATCGCCTTCAGATCCTCGTCGAGCCCGGCCGGATCGCCGATGCCCAGGGCCGAAATGTGATCGGGTTGCGGCATGCTGCTCCTCCGGTTCGCTCTTGGTTGTGAGGACCCTAGCACAAACGCCAAGACCGCCGGCAAGGCTCCCGTAGCCCCGGATAGCCCGACTGTCATGGTCGTGGACTAAAATGGGATCGGATCGCCGCGGCCTGGTGTTCTTGGGCCGAACCCTTCGGAGGAGTGCCCCATGACCGTCATCCTGGCCGTGGCCGACGCCCAGCTTCACCTCGCCGATCTGGTCGAGCATGTGGCGGCGGGCGAAGAAATCATCATGGTCCAGGCGGGCCAGCCGGTGGCGCGCCTGGTGCCGATGGAACCGGCGGGACAGGGCGATCCGGCCCATCGTGGCACCCGCACCCTGCAGGCCGGCTTCAGCGATCCGACCGCGATCCAGGTGCAATGGTCGGGTGCGGCTTGAGGCCAGGCCGTAGACTCATGAGCGCGCAACCAAAGGCGCATTAACGCGCGGCACGCCTCTCGGTTTATTGGGCAGAAGCGGCTCGATCGCGAACCACTCGAAGTCGGTCAGATCATATCGGCTCATGCCGGTCCTGAATCAGAAAACCACGCTCGTGGAAATCCCGTTCATGGATTCACGACCTGGCACTACAAGGTCGGTGATCCCGCCGCCCAAGCTTTGGTGGCCTGGCAGCTTTCCATCGCTCGGGCGTAGGCGGGGCGTGTCGTCGTGCGGGCGAGATAGGCACGCTCGACTGAGCCCGGGGTATAGTTGCTGGTTCGCAGACCAAGCAGGAGGGCGTAGCTCACTGAAATGTCGGCAGCAGTGAACTGGTCTCCGGCGAGAAAAGGGCGATTTGCGAGACGCCGGATGACCAATCCCAGCCGGCTATGAAAGGTCTCTAGTGCCCAGCTTGTGACCCGGGCGTTTCGTTCTGCTTCGGGCGCGAGTGCGCGACCGACGAAGACGGCGTTCATTGGCCCAGCGAGCCCAGCCTCTCCCAGATGGAGGAATTGCAGATAGGCGGCGAAAGCCGGATCATCCGGGGCGACGGCGAGCGGGCTCGGGCCGTGGCGGGCGAGCAGGTATTCGAGGATCGCGATCGATTCGACCATGATCGTCTCGCCGTCCTGTAGCGCGGGGATAAAGCCGGCGGGGTTGATCGCAAGGAAGTCGGGATCATTCTCGACAGCGAGCAGATCGACCGGGCGCAGCCGATAAGCCACTCCCAATTCCTCGAGCAGCCAAACGACACGGAACCCACGACCTTCACCATAGACGGTGAGCATATTTGAGCGTCCTTGCGTTGGGTTAAGTGCTTTAGCGCGAAACTGCTATCGCTCGGCCACGGTATGCTCAAGGCTTGGCGAATACCCGTCATCCTGCGGCGCCGGTCCTCCTCACTTATGGGTTCACGCGCCAGGCTCTACCCGCATTGCGCCCGGTGCTGCAGCAGATGATCGGCCAGCACCAGCGCCGCCATGGCTTCGCCGACCGGAACCGCGCGAATGCCAACACAGGGATCGTGCCGGCCCTTGGTCACGATCTCGGTCTCCTCGCCGGCGATGGTGATGGTCTTGCGCGGCTGCAGGATCGAACTGGTCGGCTTGACTGCGAAGCGTACGACCACGTCCTGGCCGGTCGAGATGCCGCCCAGGATGCCGCCGGCATGGTTGGCGGTGAAGCGCACGCCGTCGTTGCCCATGCGCATCTCGTCGGCATTCTCCTCGCCGGATAGCGCCGCCGCGGCAAAGCCATCGCCGATCTCGACCGCCTTGACCGCATTGATCGACATCATGGCCGAGGCGAGATCCGCATCGAGCTTCTGGTAGATCGGATTGCCCAATCCGACGGGCACGCCGCTTGCCACGATCTCGATCACCGCACCGATCGACGAGCCGGCCTTGCGCACGCCATCCAGATAGGTCTCCCATTCCGCCGCCGCGACCGGGTCGGGGCACCAGAACGGGTTGCGCTCGACTTCGGCCCAGTCCCAGCGCGACCGGTCGATCTTGTGCGGGCCCATCTGCACCAGCGCGCCGCGGATGCTGATGGCGCTGCCCAGCAATGCCCGGGCGACGCCACCGGCCGCGACCCGCGAGGCAGTCTCGCGCGCCGACGACCGGCCGCCGCCGCGATAGTCGCGGATGCCGTATTTCGACCAGTAGGTATAGTCGGCGTGACCGGGGCGGAACTTGTCCTTGATCTCGCCATAGTCCTTGGAGCGCTGATCCTCGTTCTGGATCTCCAGCGCGATCGGCGTGCCGGTGGTCAGGCCCTCGAACACGCCGGACAGGATCCGGACCTGGTCCGGTTCCTGCCGCTGCGTGGTGAAGCGCGACTGGCCGGGCTTGCGCCGGTCGAGCCAGTGCTGGATATCCGCCTCGTTCAAGGGCAGCCGCGGCGGCACGCCATCGACGACGCAGCCGATCGCGGGCCCGTGGCTCTCGCCCCAGGTGGTGAAGCGGAACAGCACGCCGAAGCTATTGCCGGCCATGGACGGTCTACCTTCAAGCGCCTGTCGAGTTCACGACGGCGATGTCCGGCGCGTCGATCGCCTTCATGCCGACGACGTGGTAGCCGCAATCGACGTGATGGATCTCGCCCGACACGCCGCTCGACAGGTCGCTGCAGAAATACAGCCCGCTGCCGCCGACATCGTCGCTCTCGACGTTGCGCTTCAGCGGCGAATTATACTGGTTCCACTTCAGGATATAGCGGAAGTCGCTGATGCCCGAGGCGGCCAGCGTCTTGACCGGGCCGTACGAGATGCCGTTGACGCGGATGCCTTGGCCGCCCAGGTCGACCGCCAGATAGCGCACGCTGGCTTCGAGCGCCGCCTTGGCCACGCCCATGACGTTGTAGTTCGGCATGACGCGCTCGGCGCCCAAATAGGTCAGCGTCACCAGGCTGCCGCCGTTCGGCATCATGGCGCTTGCCCGCTTGCACACGTCGGTGAACGAAAAGCACGAGATATCCATGGTGCGCAGGAAATTGCCGCGCGTCGTATCGGCGTAGCGGCCCTTCAGTTCTTCCTTGTCCGAGAAGCCCACGGCATGCACGACGAAATCGATCGAGCCCCAACGGTCGGCGAGGGCGGTGAAAGTCTGATCCATCGAGGCTTCGTCGGTGACGTCGCATTCGACCACGAAATCCGACCCGATGCTGGCGGCCAGCGGACGTACGCGCTTTTCCAGCGCCTCGCCCTGATAGGTGAAGGCGAGCTCTCCACCCTGCGCGTGGACGGCTTGAGCGATGTGCCAGGCGAGCGACATGTGATTCGCCACGCCCATGATCAGGCCTCGCTTGCCGGCCATGAGGGTCCCAACGTTCGCCATAAGACGGCTGCTCCTGAATGCTTAACGATCAAAACTGGGCGCGATGCTACACGAAACACCCCGGCGGCGGGAATGGCTGCCGGCGGGCCACGCGGTTTCGAAGAACGATTGATTGAATTGCCTGCGTTTGCCTGATGTACATTGTGCACACAAGGATCGGAGGCCGGGATGGCGGCGACCGCGAGACTGATCGTACAGATGACACCGGTCGAGAAAAAAGCCCTAGACGAGCGTGCGGCGCGGGCCGGAATCTCCACGACGGAATTCGTCGGGCGGCGGGTTGGACGCGACGAATTCGGCGATGGCTATAACGATATGGAAGTCCTGCTATCCGCGCTCGAGGCCATGGCCCCGAATATTCTCGCCTCGCTCGATGAAGCGCTGACAGTCGCCGGCGTTGTCGGCACTGCACTAGACAAGATCGCGCAAGGCCCGGCGGAGGGTGCCGACAAAACATAGGGCGTGCTTGGAAAGGTCACGGGCTCGCCCTAGAGTTACCGGGACGTTTTTTCGGCCGACGCGGTAGGCGCAAGGCATGATCGACCAGAATCTGATCGAACGAGAGCATGTGCGCCCAGCGCCGAACGAGGCCGTCTGGCATCGGTTGGTGCGTTTCGTGCGCCATGTCGTCAAGCGCTTCATCGAGGACGGCTGCTTCGCCGCCGCCGGTGCCTTGAGCTATACGACCCTGGTCTCGATCGTGCCGCTGCTGGCGATCAGTCTGGCCGTGCTCTCGGCCTTTCCGATCTTCGACAAGCTGCGCGAACGTGCGCTCATGCTGATGTTCGATAATTTCGTGCCGACCGTCGGCGCCACGATCGAAGAATATATCAGCACCTTCGCCCAGAGCGCCGGCAAGACCACGGCGATCGGGCTGATCGTGCTGGCCGTGACCGCGATCATGCTGCTGGCGACGATCGAGGATCGGCTGGATGCGATCTGGCGGGTCCATGCGCCCCGACGCTGGCTGGCGCGCATCCTGACCTATTGGACCATGCTGACGCTCGGGCCGTTGCTGTTCGGCGTCGGGCTGTCGGTCTCGGCCAGCCTGCATGGCATTACCCGCGACATCGCGGTGGTCGGCGCCTCCCAGCACCAGGTCGAGGAATGGCTGGGCCAGCTCGCCGCCTATGCGCCGTTCCTGCTGGAATGGCTGGGCTTCACCCTGCTGTTCTGCCTGATCCCCCATTGCCCGGTGCGTTGGCGCGACGGGGCGATCGGTGCCGTGATCGCGGCTTTGCTGTTCGAGGGCTGCAAGGCCAGCTTCACGCTCTATCTCGGCCATTTCAACGCTTACCAGGCGATCTATGGCGCGCTCGCCGTCATCCCGATCTTCCTCTTGTGGATGTATCTGTCGTGGAGCGTCGTGCTGTTCGGGGCCGAGGTCGCGGCGGCCGTGCCGGTCTGGGGTCTGGTCGCTCCGGGCGAGGTGCTGGCGCGCCAGCGGGTCGATCTCGATCTGGGGTTGGCCGTGGTCGCCCGCCTGGCGCAACAAGGCCGGATCGGCGGCGCGCTGTCGTTCCGGGTGCTGGCGACGGAGCTGACGGCTCCGGTCGGCCTGTTGTCCAATTGCCTGGACCGGCTGCTGGCGGCGGGCTTCGTCGCGGCCAGCGTCGATGGCGGCTGGGTATTGGCGCGCGACTTGGCCGCGACGCGGCTGGTCGAACTCAAGCGCGCGGTCGAGACCGAGCCGGATTTCCATCGTGGCCGGCGCAACCCGCGGCTCGGCCGGCAATGGCAGCCGGTGACCGAGGCCGAGCAGGCGGCGCTCGACGTGCCGATCGCCGAGTTGATCGGCGAAAGCTGATCAGTATTTCGGGCGGACGCTGTAGCTGTGGCGCTTCGACCATTGCTCGACCAGCTCGGTCAGCTCACCGTCCTTGGCGGTCGGCAGCACGACCTTGAGCGTCACGAGCTGATCGCCGGTGCCGCCCAGCCCCTTGCCGCGCAGGCGCAGCACCGTGTCGGTGTTGGAGCCCTTCGGGATCTTCAGCGACACCATGCCCTGCACGGTCGGCACCGTGATGGTGGCACCCAGCACCGCCTCGGGCAGGGTGACCGGCAAGGTCATCAGGATGTCCTGGTCGCGCCGGGTGAACAGCGGATGCGGCTCGACCGTGATCTCGACGAACACGTCGCCGGCCGGCCCGCCATTGGCGCCCTGGCCGCCCTGGCCCTTCAGGCGCAGGGTCTGATTGTCCTGGGTCAGCGGCGGGATGTTGATGTCCAGCACGCGCTGGTCCTTGATCACCAGCCGCTTCTTGGCGCCGACCGCGGCCTCGGAGAACGAGATGGTCAGGGATTGATAGATGTCGGCGCCGCGCAGCTTCGGCCCGTTGCCGGCGGCGTCGCGCTTGAAGCCCCAGCTGCGGCCGAAGAAACTGTCGAGCCCGTCGTCGTCGAACGGGTTGCCGCGTCCACGGCCGCCGTTGCGGGCCGCGGCCTCGGCGGCGGCCAGCTGATTGTCGTACTGGCGCCGCTTGGCATCGTCCGACAGCACGTCATAGGCGGCCGTGATGTCGTTGAAGCGCCGCGCGCTCACCGGGTTGTTGGGATGCAGGTCCGGATGCAGTTCTTTGGCGAGCTTGCGGTACGACCGCTTGATCTCGTCCGCACTGGCATCGCGACCGACCTGGAGAGTAGCGTAGGGATCCATCATTGGGATTATCCTGCCAGCGGGTTAGCATTCCGTAAACCCGCCCTAAAACAGACGAGCGCCCAAGGGGTTGGCACCGCCCACCCCGATCGCCAGATCAAGCGGCGAATTATCGGAGAACGACATGGACGACGCCCGCGATCCCTATGACTTGTTCGATGCCTGGTTTGCCGACGCCAAGGCGAGCGAGCCGGCCGACCCGAACGCGATGGCGCTCGCGACCACGACGCCCGACGGTTTCCCGTCGGTCCGAATCGTGCTGCTGAAGGGGCTCGATCGCCGGGGCTTCGTGTTCTACACCAACGTCGACTCGCGCAAAGGCGAGGAACTGCGGGCGAACCCGCGCGCGGCCCTGTGCTTCCATTGGAAATCGCTGAAGCGCCAGGTTCGCATCGAAGGGCCGATCACGCCCACGACCGACGCGGAATCAGACGCCTATTTCGCCGGCCGCCCGCGCGACAGCCGGATCGGCGCCTGGGCGTCGGCCCAATCGAGGCCGCTCGACACGCGCGCCACCTTCGAGCGCCGCATCCGGGACTATGACGAGAAATACCCGGGCGAGACCGTGCCGCGGCCACCGTTCTGGTCGGGCTTCCGCCTGACGCCGGCCAAGATTGAATTCTGGCAGGACCGGCCGTTCCGCCTGCACGACCGCTTGGTGTTCACGCCGGAGGGGGCCGGCTGGGCGATCGAGCGGCTCTATCCGTGAGGCTCAATCGGCTTTTCGCCGTCGTGGGCCTGGTGCTGGCGCTGGGCGGCTGCCACCAGGAGCCCGCGACCGACGAGGCGGCGGCGCAGCTGGCCTATCGGCGCGGGTTCGAGGCGCTCAACGCCGGCGACTGGCTGAAGGCGCAGCAATATCTGATCCAGGCGAAACAGGCGTTTCCCGACGATCCTTATGTGCTGCTGAACCTCGGCGTGGTCGCCCAGCGGCTCGGCCGCTTCGACGAGGCGCGCCGCTATTTCCAAGAGGTCGTCGACATGGCGCCCGACGACGTGCCGGAGCATGTCTCCGATCCCAATCTCGCCGGCAGGTCGCTGGAGGATCTGGCACGCATGGCGCTGACAACCCTGCCGAAGTGATCTAGCGCAGCAGCGGCAGTGCGCCTACATTCGGGACATCATGAGTGAAAGCCCCGTCCTTCTCCTGACCGGTGCCAGTCGCGGCATCGGTCACGCCACGGTCAAGCGCTTCAGCGATGCCGGCTGGCGCGTCATCACCGTCAGCCGCGATGTCGTGCCGCCCGAATGCCGGCGCGACCCGAACTGGACCCAGCATATCACCGCCGATCTGGCCGATGCCGGGACGCTCGACCAGTTCATCGCCGACGTCCGCGACGAACTCGCCGGCGGCGCGCTCCACGCGCTGGTCAACAACGCCGGCATCTCGCCCAAGACGCCGTTCCAGGAACGGCTGGGCTGCCTCAACGGCGACCTCGCCGACTGGCATCAGGTGTTCCAGCTGAATTTCTTCACGCCGCTGGCCTTGGGGCGCGCGCTCGCCTCGAACCTGGCCAAGGCCAAGGGCGCGATCGTCAACGTGACCTCGATCGCGGGTCATTCGGTCCATCCGTTCGCGGGCTCGGCCTATTCGACCTCGAAGGCCGCTCTGTCGGCGCTGACGCGCGAGATGGCGGTCGAATTCGCCCAACTGGGCGTGCGCGTCAATGCGGTGGCGCCGGGCGAGATCGAGACGGCGATGCTGTCGCCCAATACCGACGTGCTGATCCCGCGCATTCCCTTGAACCGCCTGGGCCAGCCCGACGACGTCGCGTCGGCGATCTTCTATCTGTGCGCGCCGGAATCGACCTACATCACCGGGACGGAAATCTACGTCACCGGCGGGCAGCATTTGTTTTAGGGCTTATCCGCAGCACCTTTGGCTGAAGCCGTCGATCCAGGTCAGCCGCGTGTCCAGCAGCTGGATCTGCAGCGCCAGCCAATCCTTGAACAGGTTGCCGCCGTCGCTCTGTTCCTCCAGCTCGACCAGGCGCTGGCGCTCGCTTACGGTGAGCGTGCGCAGCAGCGTGATCTGTTCCAGCCGTTCCGGCGTGGTCAAGAGATGCAGGAAGCGCATCTTGAGTGCCACCACCAGGCGGCTCAGTTCGGTGTTGGGCGAGCGGATCGGCGCCTTCAGCAGCTTCAGCAGCATCGCCTCGCCGTCCGGCGTGAGCGTCAGGCGCGGGTCCTTCTGGCCCAAATCCTCGGGCAGGTCGGTGACCACGCCCTCGGCGCGCAGCAGCTCGATCGAGATGCCCATCAGGTCGAGCGACGGGCCGACGATGCGGCTGATGAACAGCTGGGCGTCGGCCGCGACCTCGCCATAGGTCCTGGGCTTGGTCGCGAGCGCGCCCAGGGCCGCGATCTTTACCGTTTCGATCGGAACGAGTGAATTATCGCGGTACATCGGCGGGTGGGATCAGGCGGCGACGGCGCGGCGCAGCATCAGACGACCCCAGACCTCGCTCATGGCATCGACCAGATGATCGATGTCGGCGGAACTGTGCAGCGGCGTCGGCGTGATGCGCAGACGCTCGGCGCCGCGCGGCACGGTTGGGTAGTTGATCGGCTGGATATAGATGCCGTGGCGCTCCAAGAGGTCGTCGGACGCGCGCTTGACCAGATGGGCGTCGCCGACCATGACCGGCACGATATGGGTCTCGCCCGGCATCACCGGAATGCCGGCGGCGACCAGGCGCCGCTTGACCTCGGCGACGGCCGCCTGCTGGCCGTCGCGCTCGGCTTGGCTCACCTTCAGGTGCTGGATCGAGGCCCGGGCGCCGGCGGCGGTGACCGGCGTCATCGAGGTGGTGAAGATGAAGCCCGCGGCGTAGGAGCGGACGAAATCGATGAGTGCCGCCGAGGCCGCGATATAGCCGCCATGGCAGCCGAACGCCTTGCCGAGCGTGCCTTGGATCACGGTCAGCCGGTCCATGATGCCCTCGCGCTCGGCGATACCCGCCCCGCGCGGACCATACATGCCGACCGCATGGACCTCGTCCAGATAGGTCATGGCGCCATGCTTGTCGGCGACGTCGCACAGCTCGGCGATGCGGCCGATGTCGCCGTCCATCGAATAGACGCTCTCGAACGCGACCAGCTTGGCGCGCTCCGGCCCATATTCGGACATGAGGCGATCGAGATCGGCCGGGTCGTTGTGGCGGAAGATGCGCTTTTCGGCGCCGGAATGCTTGATGCCCTCGATCATGGAGGCATGGTTGAGCGCGTCGGAGAACACGACGCAGTCGGGCAGATATTTGGCCAGCGTCGACAGCGCGGCCTCGTTCGCGACATAGCCGGTCGCGAAGATCAGGGCGGCTTGCTTACGGTGCAGGTCGGCCAGCTCGCGCTCCAGCTTCACATGCTCGTGGCTGTTGCCCGAGATGTTGCGGGTGCCGCCGGCGCCGGCGCCGACCCGATCGAGCGCGTCATGCATCGCCGCGATCACGGCCGGATGCTGGCCCATGCCCAGGTAATCGTTCGAACACCAAACCGTGACCTCGCCGCCGGTGCCGTGATGCCAGGCGCGGGGAAAGGCCCCGACCTTGCGTTCCAGCTCGGCAAATTCCCGGTAACGCCCCTCTTGCTTGAGCGCATCGATCCGGTCGGCGAAAAAATGCTCGTAGTTCATCGGCACATGTCCCACGGACAATCACGGTTTCACGAACGCTTCCACGTTCCGACTCATCATGCGCCGCATCAAAACGCAAGCGTCAGGGCGGCTTGTCGCACCCGGTGCCGAGCCCCATGCGGCGCACGCATGGTCAGATTTAAGGGCAGCGACCCTGCCCGCAAGTGCTTACCGGCGCAAATCCCAACGTCGAATTCGGCAATGATCGCGGTGGTCTTGCCAAAGATTGCTTAGCATTGCGCCCGACACCGCACCCGGATATTCAAACCCTAAGCGCGCCGCCCGGTCAAACGGCTCGTATCGACCAAGGGAATTTCGTAAACCCGACTCTTTCAGGTTGATCCTGTCGCGCGTGGCGCCGGCTGCGACACAAAAGATCGCGGGGTAGGCCCCTCAAAACATTTGACTTGCGCGCTGCGGCATAGCGCAATCTTGCCCCTGCGGAAGGTGACCACGCCCGGGGAAACGAGGCTTGGCATCCGACAGGGGTAGGCGATCGATGACGATCGATCCGCCGGGGCTTGCATCGATCGAGGGGAAGAGAAACATGCGAAGGATTTTCAATCGCTTGGCGACGGGTTTGATCGTCGCCGGTCTGGCATTGCCATTGGCTGGAACGGCCTCGGCGGCGACGCTGCGCTGGTCGAATGACGGCGATGTCAATTCGATGGATCCCTATGCGCGCAACGAAACTTTCCTGCTGACCTTCCTGCAGAACATCTACGAACCGCTGGTCCGCCGCTCCAAGGACCTGAAGGTCGAGCCGTCGCTCGCGACCGAATGGGCGCAGACGGCTCCCGATGTCTGGCGCTTCAAGCTGCGCCAGGGCGTGAAATTCTCCGACGGCACGCCGTTCAACGCCGACGACGTGCTGATGTCTTACAAGCGGGCGCGTGCGCCCAGCTCGAACATGGGCAGCTATTTCGTGACGGTGCTCGATCTGGTGAAGGTCGATGACTACACGATCGAGTTCCATACCAAGGGGCCGGATCCGATCCTGCCCGAGGAACTGACTAACTGGGGCATCATGTCCAAGGTCTGGGCCGAGAAGAACAATGCGACGGTTCCGGCCGACCTCGGCAAGGTCACCGAGGAAAGCTATGCGACCCGCAATGCCATGGGCACCGGCCCCTACATGCTGAAAGAGCGCGTGCCGGACGTGCGCACCGTGCTGGTCGCCAATCCGACCTGGTGGGACAAGCCGGTCGGCAACGTGACCGAGGCGATCTTCACCCGCATCGCCAATCCCTCGACCCGGGTCGCGGCCCTGCTCTCGGGCGAAATCGACTTCGTCTATACGGTCCCGCCGCAGGACGTCGACCGCATCGCGTCCACGCCCGGCACTAAGATCCTGAAGAAGCCCGAACTGCGTACGATCTTCCTGGGCTTCGACCAGAATCGCGACGAGCTGCTGGAAAGCAACATCAAGGGCAAGAACCCGTTCAAGGACGAGAAGGTCCGCGAGGCGTTCTATCGCGCGATCGACGAGAAGACGATCGTGGCCAAGGTCATGCGCGGCCAGGCGGAAGAAACGGCGCTGATGATCGCGCCGGGCGTCAACGGCTTCGACAAGGCGCTGAACGAACGGCCGGCCTATGATCCGGCCAAATCCAAGAAGCTGCTGGCCGATGCGGGCTATCCGAACGGCTTCGAGACCGGCATGGACTGCCCGAACGACCGCTATGTGAATGACGAGCAGATTTGCCAGGCCGTCGTTGCCATGCTGGCGAAGGTCGGCATCAAGGTGAACCTGCTGGCCCAGACGCGGCTCAAGTATTTCGGCAAGATCGGCTCGCCCAACTACGGTGCCAGCTTCTACATGCTGGGTTGGACGCCCTCGACCTATGACGCCCATAACATGCTGGCGTCCCTGGTCGCGACCCGCACCCCGGCCGTGGGCCTGGGCGACAACAACGACGGCGGCATCTCCAATGCCCAGATCGACAAGGATGTCGGCGAGATCCAGGTCGAGACCGATCAGAAGAAGCGGCAAGCGCTGATCGCCGACGCGCTGGGCGTGATCAAGAACCAGTACCTCTACATCCCGCTGCATCAGCAGGTCGTGGTCTGGGCTGCGCGCAGCAATGTCGAGGTCGCCCAGATGGCCGACAACTACTTCCCGCTGCGTTTCGTCACCGTCAAATAAGCTTCGGCAAATAAGGTCCCGTCCGGACCTTGATCGACGCGTTCACTCCGCCGCCGTCCCTAGGGGGACGGCGGCCTACGGTTGGGATGAAGAAGATATGCGACTGATTTCCGGGCGAATTTCGGCGGCCGTGCTGGCCATGCTCCTGGGTGCTATGCCCGTGATCGGCACGAACGGGGCCTCGGCCGCGACGCTGCGCTGGTCGAATGACGGCGATGTCAATTCGATGGATCCCTACGCGCGCCAGGAAACCTTTCTGCTGACCTTCACGCAGAACATCTACGATCCGCTGATCCGCCGGTCCAAGGACCTGAAGCTCGAGCCGGCGCTCGCGACCGAATGGGCGCAGACCGCTCCCGACGTCTGGCGCTTCAAGCTGCGCCAGGGCGTCAAATTCTCCGACGGCACGCCGTTCAACGCCGACGACGTGCTGTTCTCGTTCCAGCGCATCCGGGAAAAGACCTCGGCGCTCAACAGCAATGTCGCGACCGTCGCCGACGCGGTCAAAATCGACGAATACACGGTCGATTTCCACACCAAGGGCCCCGACCCGATCCTGCCCGAGGAGGTGACCCAATGGGGCATCATGTCCAAGGTCTGGTGCGAGAAGAACAACGCGACCGTGCCGGCCGACCTCGGCAAGGTGACCGAGGAAAATTACGCGACCCGCAATGCCATGGGCACCGGTCCCTACATGCTGAAGGAGCGCGTGCCGGACGTGCGCACCGTGCTGGTCGCCAATCCGACCTGGTGGGACAAGCCGGTCGGCAACGTGACCGAGGCGATCTTCACCCGCATCGCCAACCCGGCGACCCGCGTCGCGGCCCTGCTCTCGGGCGAAATCGATTTCGTCTATACGGTGCCGCCGCAGGACGTCGACCGGATCGCGACCACCTCCGGCACCAAGATCATCAAGTCGCCGGAGCTGCGCACGATCTACCTCGGCATGGACCAGATGCATGACGAGTTGCTGGAGA
>Ga0302317_10001827_pt1 | contig 15151 bp, 15 predicted proteins | sample III_Palsa_N3_3_FD_200450 | JGI IMG/M metagenome (GOLD analysis project Ga0302317, IMG submission 200450) | Peat permafrost microbial communities from Stordalen Mire near Abisko, Sweden - III_Palsa_N3_3 | ecosystem: Environmental > Terrestrial > Soil > Palsa > Peat permafrost | place: Sweden...
GGCCCTTGGCGGGGTCGAGGGGCAGAGCCCTCGCCTTGCTTACTTCTCCATCAACTCGCCTTCGGCCTGAGCGCGCGCATGAGCCGCCGGAGGCCGGAGCGCTGTTGGGACCAGTAGGAGCCGGTGTGCATGGCTTCGTCGGCGGAGGGGTCGCCGGTGGGGGCGTAGATCGGGGCGAAGTCGGCGGTGCCGAACATCAGGTCCCACCAGGGGAAGATGGCGCCGTAGTTGACGCTGCGGCGGCCGGCGGCGCGGATGCCGTGGTGCAAGCGGTGGAAACGCGGCGAGATCAGCAGGTATTCGCCGATTGGGCCGAAAGAGATGCGGGTGTTGGCGTGGGAGAAGCTTTCGAGGAAGCGCGCGACCAGGACCAGCAGGGGAAATTGCATCGGGGCGACGCCGATGACCAGGGCGATCGCGCCGAACCAGAAAGCGGAAATCAGGTCGTCGAGCAGGTGGTTGCGGTCGTCGGACCAGAAAGTCATCTGGCGCTGCGCGTGGTGGAGCGAGTGCAGGCTGTACCACCAGCGAAATTGGTGCGACAGCCGGTGGCGCCAGTAGTCGGCGAAATCGAGGATGATCAGGTAGAGCAGGAAGACGATTACGGAGTGGCCGAGCAGGATCGGGAAGATGGTTTCAAGCGACGGCGGGATCCAGCCGGCGTCGACGATGAAGCCGTTGACCCAGGTTTGTACCGTGTAGAAGGCGACGAAGGCCACGATCGGCACCAGGCCCACGCGCATGATCAGGGTGTAGAGGACATCAGTGAGCACGGCTTTTTGGTCGGGCCAACGCTCGATCGGGCGGACGCGCTCCAGCGGCATGCACACCGCGTAGGTCGCGGCCACCTGGATCAGGCCGTAGATCGCAAACAGCGCCCAACCGTAGGAGATGTCCTCCCACTGCATCATGTGGAGCTGGTAAAGCAAGGGCAGCAGCCAATGCTCCTGCATCCAGCCGGCGCCGCGATCGGCAAATTCGCTGAAAAAATTCACCTGATAATCACCCTAAGTGTTCGTCCGGCAAGTGGAGGTGAAGAAGAAAGTCTTCTTTTTGAAAAAAGAAGCAAAAACTTTTATTCAATATCATCGGAATACATCGTCCGCGGAACGGCATGAGCCAAAAATTCAAATCGACAAAGTTTTTTTGCTGCTTTTTGTTCACAAAAAGAAGATTCTTCCCTGCTGTTAACCAATTAATTTCACTCATTATAGTTCCGGACCGACACTAACATCACCGACACTAGCATCACTGACACTAGCATCACTGGGGCCGCTATCCGTTGTGGGGATGGGTGTTGAGCCAGATCCCGTGTGGGGAGAGGCCAACCGGGATGACTAGATAATTTCCGCTTGCCGGGTCAAGCACGGCCACGCTCTCGGCAAAGCGGCGCGCCACCCAGATTTTGCCGTCGGGGGCGAAATCCAGATCGTCCGGGCCGCCCGGCATGCGGTAGGTGCGGAGTAGATCGAAGTTTTTGGCATCGATCACCGAGATCGAGCCCGCGACGCGGTTGCAGATCCAGATCTGCGAGCGGTCTGGGGAATAGAACAGGTTGTGCGCCCCGGCCGCCGTAACGATGTGCCGGATGGTGTGACCGTCGACGGGGTCGACCACGGCGACATAGTTGGAGCCCATGATGCCGACCAGGATCTTGCCGCGGTCCCACAGCACGCCCGCCGGGGTCAGCCCGACTTTGGTCTTCCACAGGACAGCGCCGGTTGCGGTGGAAATCGCCATCAAGCTGTCGGTGCCTTGGAGGCTTACGAATACCGTGCCGTTGTCGGGGTTATAGGCGATGTGGCTCGGCATCGAGCGGGCGCGGATCCGGTGCAGTAGCGTGAAGCTGTTGCCGTCGTAGATGTCGATCTGGGCGCGCGCGAAGCCGGCGACGGTGAGGTACTGGCCGTTGGGGCTGAACTGCAATTGATAGGGGTCGGCCGCCGCGATCCGCCGCTGGAAGCGACCGTCAGCGGGGTCGAGAAAGAACAATGCGTTGCCGCCGTCGTCGGCGACGATCAGTGATCTGCCGTCGGGCGAGAGCACCAGGTGGTTGGGCTCGCGCAGCATCGGGATGCGGCGGAGTTCCTGTTTGCTGTCCATGTCGATCACGCTCACCGCCGGATCGCGGCTGTCGACCACGAATGCGAGATGGGCGGCGAACGCCGTCCGGCAGCACAGCAGGGCGAGCACGGCGGCGGCGAAGGCGAGACGCATCATTTGATCCAGTCTATGAGAATCGGCGGCTTATAACATGAAAGAGCGGGTAAACCCGCCAGCGATGTGTTTCAAGCGAAGTTACTATTTGCCCATTTATCGCGGGGCCGGGTGGCGCAGCGGCATAACCAATCTTGACAGCAGCCGCCATAGTTCGGCCATCACCCAAGACCTATATCAGGGTTGTTACGGTCTCGCGCGAGCGCGGATTCACTGGATTAGGAAATTCCTGCAATGAAAACGGCATCCAAAATTCTATGCACCGGTGCGGTGTTGCTGATGGCTACCGGATTGCTCGGCGGCTGCGTGTATCCCGCGCCGGCGCCGGGGTATTACGGTTATTATGGGCCGCCCCCTGCCACGGTGGTGGTCGGCGGTGGCTGGGGCTGGGGTAGAGGCTGGGGTGGGGGTTGGGGCGGGGGCTGGGGTGGGGGCTGGCGGCGCTGAGGCGCTTCCGGACCGACCTGTCGGATCGAAGCTTCAGTGATGCTTCATGGCGTCGAGCACGCTCAAGACCGCCGGCCCCATGATGATCATGAACAGCGACGGAAGCACGAACGTGATCAAAGGGATGGTCATGATCGCCGGCAACCGGGCGGCCTTTTCCTCGGCTCTGATCAGCCGTTCGTCACGAAATTCGTTGGATAGCACCCGCAACGAGTTGGCGATCGGGGTGCCATAGCGCTCGGCCTGAATGAGGCTGTTCACCAGCGCGCGGAGCTTGGCCATGTCGGTCCGGTCGCTCAGATTCCTGAGGGCCTTGTGGCGATCGGGCAGGTAGTTCAGCTCGAGCGCGGTGACCAGCATCTCGTCGGACATCTCGGGCGCGGCGCGGGCCATTTCCTCGCCGACGCGCTTGAAGGCGGTATCCAAGCTCAGGCCCGCCTCGGTGCAGATCACCAGCAGGTCGAGCGCGTCCGGCATTGCCTTGGTCAGTTTGGCCACTCGCCGATTGCCGATCCACCGGAGCACATAATCGACCCCGAGCAGCCCGATAATGCCGAGCGGCGCGAAAATGAAAATGGTCTGAACGATGCTCAAACCGAGCTCGGTGCGGAACAGCATCACCAAGACCGCCGTGACCACGATGGTGAGCGGCAGGAAAGCCTTGATGAAGAGATATGCGGTAGCCGCGTCCTGGGACCGCCAGCCGGCCCGGCCCAGCATGAAGCTGATGCGTTCGATCTGACGGCCGCGCATGAGATTGAACCGGGTGACCGAGTAGGACATCATGCTGAGCATCGATTGGCGAAAATCGGTGCGGGTCCGATTGCGGCGGACGACATCGACGCCCGCGCGCAGTTCGTCGCGAATTTTGGCCAGACCGCGCAGACGCGCGTCCACCGGATTGCGTTCGACCAGACCAAACCAGACGCCGGCCAGCGCCAGCACCACTGCCGACGCCGCTAGCAGGACCGGCCCGTCGCCGCTGCGCAAGAAAGCTGCAAACCATTCGTTCATGTGACAAGCGCCGATTGTTGCGGCGCGCGCTGCCCGTAGGTCCCTGCGCGATGCCGCTGGTTCAGAATGGGGGGCGCTGACATCATATCTCGAACTGACCTAGTTTCATCATGAACCACACCCCACCGACCAGGAACGCGGCCGCCATGCCAAGGATGAAGTGACCGCGCGGATCATCGAGCAGAACACTGATGTAAGCGTGGTCCAGCACATCCAGCGCGCCGAACATCAGGATCGGCAGCGAGCCCAGAATATACGCGGTGGCGCGGGCTTCCGACGACAGTGCCCGGACCTTGAGCTTCATCTGCTTGCGCTTGCGCAGCGTGGTCGCCAGACCCTCGAGGGTTTCGGCGAGGTTGCCGCCGGTCTCCTGCTGAATGCTGAGGCTGATTTCGAAGAAGTGAAAATCGGCCAGGTTGAGCCGCTTGGACATCGCGGTCAGCGATTCATTGAAGGTCCGGCCGAGCGTCATCGAGTCGACGATGGTGCGAAACACCTCGCCGACCGGATCGGGGATTTCCCGCCCGACCACCCGCATCGACTCGTTGATCGGCACGCCCGAGCGCAGGCCGCGCACCAAGAGCTCGAGCGCCTCGGGGAACAGGGACATGAATTTGTTCTGGCGGCGCTCGATCATGAACGAAATCACCTTCCAGGGCAGGAAAATCGCTGCCGCCAACGAGCACAGGAACGTGACTAAGAGCGACAATCCCAGCATCCGCTCGATTGCGAAAAATACGATCGCACCCACCACCAGCGATCCGAACAAATACACCGTGAGCGAAACATTGGTCCCGGTCGCATCCAAGCGGAGCCGCATCAGCGACATCCGCGGCAGGACCCGTTTGATCATGGTGTCAAGGCTGCCCGCCTGCTCGTCGGGCGTATCGCGCCGGATCGTGGCCCGCGAGGCCATCTTCAGCGCGGTGGTGGCCGGATTGGTGCCGGCCTCGGCGGCGTCGCTAATCCGGCGCTTTAGCCGCTTGTTGTGGACGCCTTCGTAAAGCGCGAAGCAAGCCCAGCCGATCGTGCAGACGATGAAGAATACCGCCGCGCCGAGCGTGACGCTAAGCCAGTCGAGCGAACCCAGAAGCGCTGACGTATTCATCCGTCACCCATCGCGGTTGCTCGCCGCGATCATCGGCCGGCCCCGCGGATCAAGGGCACCGACCGAAAACAGAGCCCAAGTCACTGTCACTGCCCAAGTCACTGTCACTGCCCAATTCGCTGTCACTGCCCAGCTCTCTGTCATTGCCCAGTTCTCTGTCATTGCATCGTCTCGTAGAGCGCTCTTTCGAGGCCGAAATAGGCGGCCTTCGGCGCAAAATGGGGCCGCAATCCCGACGAACGGAACTTCCCGGAGAGCTTGCCGTCGCTCTCTTCGCCTTCGACCTCGAACGCGAACAATTCCTGGGTGATGATGACGTCGCCATCCATACCGAGCACCTCGGTGATGCTGGTGATACGGCGCACGCCGTCGCGCATGCGGGCGATCTGCACGATCATGTCGAGCGCTGACGAAATCTGAGTGCGGACCGCCTTGGAGGGCAGGTTGATGCCGGCAAGACCGATCATGTTCTCGAGCCGGGTCAGGGTTTCGCGCGGCCGGTTGGCGTGGATGGTGCCGAGCGAACCTTCGTGACCGGTGTTCATCGCCTGCAGCATGTCGACCGCCTCGGCGCCGCGGACTTCGCCCAGGATGATCCGGTCGGGACGCATACGCAACGCGTTCTTGACCAGATCGCGGATGGTCACTTCGCCGTTGCCCTCGAGATTGGCCGGGCGGGTTTCCAGGCGCACCACGTGGGGCTGTTGCAACTGCAGTTCGGCGGCGTCTTCGATCGTGACGATGCGCTCGGCCGGGTCGATGTTCTGGCTGATGGCGTTGAGCAGCGTGGTCTTGCCCGAACCGGTGCCGCCCGAGATCAGAATATTGAGCTGGCAGCGGGCGGCGATCTTGAGCAATGCCGCCATTTTCACCGAGATGTTATTATTCTGCGACATGATGTCGAGGGTGATTTTCCGCTTGGAAAATTTGCGGATCGAGATCGTCGGGCCATCGATCGCGAGCGGCGGGATGATCACGTTGACACGGCTGCCGTCAGGCAGACGAGCGTCGCAGACCGGACTCGATTCGTCGACCCGGCGGCCGATCCGGGTGACGATGCGGGTCGCGATGTTCATCACGTGGGCGTCGTCGCGAAACCGGACCGAAGTGAGCTCAAGCTTGCCGGCGCGCTCGACATAGACCCGATGCGCGCCGTTGACCAGAATTTCGGTCACTTTTTCGTCTGCCAGCAGCGGCTCGATCGGCCCCAGCCCCAGCATGTCGCTGAGCAGGCTGGTCACCAGATCGCGCTGCTCCACCGCATTGAGCTGGATTTTCTCTTCCAGCACGATTTCGCCGACCAGACCGTCGAGCTGCTGGGCGAGATCGCCGCGCGGCAGGTTTGACGCGACGCCGAAATCCAGCCGCGACATCAGCTTCGGCTGGATCATCTCCTTGGTGGCTTCGATCCGCAGATGCGAGGCTTCGACCGGTGGCGGCGTGCCCGGCCCGGTCTGCGGCATGGCGAAGGTCTGGGCGTGGTTGAGCTTGGCGTTCTCGATCGTCTGGTTGAGCAGCAGCGTCACCAGGTGGCGCAGGCCGATGGTCTCGAGCTCGACCTTGTCGCGCTGGGCATAGGCGCGTACCAGGGCTTCAATCCGGGTCGATAGCTCGCGGCGATCGAGGGTTCTGCCCTCGTTGATCGGAATCCGCTTGCTGAGTGCTACGGAAAGTTCGGGAACGATGGCGGTTTCCCACAGCCCGGGTTCGAACGCGGTGGCCCCCGGCGGCAGCTTGACCAGCGGGGCGACTTCCACCTCGCGTTGCACGAACGGGATCGGCGTCTGCACATCATGGGTACGGCGTCCGAAACTCATGGCTGGCCTCTTTTCGGTTTACCGAACGAGAACAAGCGCTCGAACAGGCTGGGCTGCTGCGTCACCGTGAGGCATCCGGCGGCCTCGGCGAGGGCGCGGAGCGCCGGCAGGGCGGGGCTGCCGGGGGCGGCTTCCGGCACCGGTTTGCCAGCGTTGATCGCATGGGGAACATAGGCGGCATCTTCGGGGATTTTGACGGTGAATTTGACCCCGATCGCCTTTTCGACTTCGGCGGGGGAAACCTCGCCTTTCTTCGCGATGCCCAGCCGGTTGCCAGCGATCAGCCGCTTGGCGGTCGGCGCCAGCTTGCCGGCGAGGCCATAGAGCCGCGCGGTGTCGCGAATACCGGCGAGCGAGAAATCGGTGACGATGATGATCGTCGCGGCCTGCTCGAGCGCCTGGCGCAGCACCGCCGGGTCGGCGCGCGGTACGTCGAGGACGGTGCGCTGAAAGCCTTGGCGCAGACCACCAACCAGGCGCTTGATCGCGTCTTCCGCGAGCATCCGGCGCAGGTCGAAGCTGGGCTCCGCCGAGAGCAGGGACAAATACCGGCCATGCTTGACCGAGGCGCTGGCGACCAGCAGACCGTCGATCCGGTCGGGGGTCGCGAGCGCGTCGGCGAGACCGCGGCCGCCTTCGAGATCAAGCGCGAGGCCGGCCGAGCCGCCCATCAGATCGAGATCGACCAGAACCGTGCGCTGGCGGTCCCGCTCCGCTGCCAACCAGGCGAGCGATGCTGCCACCATGGTGGCGCCGACACCGCCGCGGGCGCCGACCACGGCGACCGGGCCGAAGCCGGCGGACGTCGACAGCACGGTCTCCTTCAGCGCCAGCGGTTCGGGCGGCTGCAAGGCGGCGCGCAGCTGGGCCTCGGTCACCGGTGTATGCAGATACTCGACCACGCCGGCACCGCGCAGCGTACGGTAGAAGTGGATATCGTTGATATCGCCGAGCGCGATCACCCGGGTGCCGGGCACGCAGACCTCGGCCAGCCGGTCGAGTGCGGCCAGCGGCTCCGAGGCGCCGGTGAGATCGACCAGCAGGGTGAGCGGCGACGGATCGTGGGCGATGAGTTCGATCGCCCGCTCGATACCGCCCATGACGATTTGATCGCTGGGCGGGGAGACGTCGATCGCCCGCGCCACCACTTCGCGCAACTCGGGATCGCGCAGGAAGGCAAGCACCGAGCCTTGCGGCAGTCCCGACTTGCCGAGCGGCGAGTCGGCGTGGATTTCCATCGAAGCGGTCACTGGATGCCTCCGACGTCAGAGACGAAGCTCACCCCTTTGTCGATCGTGCCGGCGTGATACGCCGCCACCCCGTCGGCCGCGTAGTCGCCGTCGGCGGCACCCATGGTCGAGCCGCGCAACAGATCGGCCGGATTGGCGACCATCCGCGCGAGATTGGTGAGCGTGGCACAGCCGAAGTTGCTCGGCGAGGTGTTGCTGAAATCGTCCGCCTGCGGCTTGGTCCAATCGGGACAGCTGGGACCGCTCACGATGTAGCGACCGATGTTGACCACGACGACATCGTCACCCGGCGCTTCGCTCGAGGGTGCGGCGCCGCCTTGGACCTGCGACGCTTCGAGCGTACTCGGAGACATCTGCAGCGACCGCAGGATCAAATCTACGCTTGCCTGGCGCTGGGCCGCAAGCGTGCTGCCTTCGCCGTAAGGTCCGGGTACCGCGTCGATCGTCACCTGATCACCGTCGCCGGTCCTGGCGGTGGATAGAAAATTCGACAGCGCCTGCCCCTGGCCGGGACTCATGGCGGATGAGGCGGGATCGAACTTGACCGGCCAGCTCAGCACCGAATAGGTGAGCTTGATCTGCTTGGGGACCTCGGTCTGGGTGGCGGTGAGCGTGGTCGGTGAGCAGGCACTTGCCGCCAGCGCCAAAGCGAGCGCCGCCGCCAGCGCGCTTGGGCGCAGCAACTGACTTGGTAGCAGTTTCGCCCGGGGCCATTTGCGGAAGGCCCTCTCGCTGGAAGCCGATAGCTGTGATGGTTGCGGATACATAGCCATGTGCCTCAGTTCAGGATGAAACCGGCGGGGCCGATTAGACTGCTTCCGGAAGCGCCCGCCGGCGCCGGGACCGCCGGCGAAATGGTCGCATGGGTGTCCTTGCCGGAAAGGTAGAGATCCGTGTCGGTCGGCGGGGTATAGCCATCGGTTGGCGCGGCGAGCGGACCGGAGGAAGGCCGCACCAGATACGGCGTCACCAGTATCACCAGTTCGCTCTCGCCTCGCTGGAACTGGGTGGAGCGGAACAGCGGTCCGAGCACCGGCAGATTGCCGAGGCCGGGCAGGTTGTTGGCGGTGTTGGTGAGGTCGTTCTGCAGCAGGCCGCCGATCGCGAAGGTCTGCCCGCTGGCGAGTTCGACCGTGGTTTCCGCCCGCCGGGTGGTCAGCGCCGGAATAATGTAGCCGGAGATCTCGACCTCGCCTTGGGTGGTGAGCTGGCTCACTTCTGGTGCTACTCGCAGACTGATCCGGCCGTCGGCCAGGATCACCGGGGTGAACGAGAGCGAGACGCCGTAGGATTTGAATTCGATCGATGCCGATCCGGTGGTGGAAGACGGCACCAGGATCGGGAATTCACCGCCGGCGAGGAAGCTCGCGGTCTCGCCCGAGGTCGCCGTCAGGTTCGGTTCCGCCAGGGTGTTGATCAGGCCGTTCTGATCGAGTGCGTCGATCACGCTGTCGATCAGCGTGCCGCCTTTATTGAAACCGGCAATGATGCTGTCGGTGGTGTTGCTGTTCACCGAGTTGCGATCGATGATGCTGGTGATCCCGCTGGCGGATCCGGGGACAACGCCCGAGCTCCCGCTCGCCAATACCTGAGTGCCGTTGGCGAGGCCGAACACGAAGTTGCCGGGATGCAGGATGGTATCCCAGTTGAGACCGAGATCCTTCACCACGGTATGATCGACTTCGGCGATCCGGACGCGCAGATTGATTTGATCGGTCGCATCGACCACCACCCGGTCGATCAGCTGCCCGGAGCCGGTGAGATAGCCGCTCGCCAGGCGCTTCACCACGTCAGCTTCCACCGCCGACCCGACGTTGCCGGTGAGCATCACCGAACTGCCGACCGCGCTCGCCCGCAGCGACGCCGTGGGATAGATCGTGGTGAGCGCAGTCTGCAGGGCGGAAACATCGTTCTCGACCTCGACCGGCCGGCTCAGGATCATTTGCTGGGCGCCGTCGATGGCGTAGAGCGAGGTGCCGCCGGCAGTCTTGCCGTAGAGGAAGATCAGGCGCGGGGTCTTGACCTGGATGTCGGCGATCGCGGGGTTGGAAACAAAAATGGTCGCTGCGTTGCGCGGCAGATTGATCAGCGTGCCTTGGCCGACCCCAAGCTCGATCGGCTCGCCGGAGGCGGTGATCGTGGTTTGCGACCGCGCCGGGTGGTTCGCGGCCGCGAGCAGCGCAACCGCGGCGCCGAGGCAGATCGCCAGGCGGCTCAGATGACCAATGACGAAATTTGGCGTTTTCATGATCACCTCAGGAGCCGCTTTGCGAGTTGGTGGAGGCAGGTATCGTCTTGGTGAAACTGCCCTGCACCGTCACGCCGTTCTTTTCGGCGGTGAAATTGCCTTGCAGCACCGACTCGCCGGCGCCGACGGTGGAAACTGTCGTGCTGGCCGAACCGCCGCCGACATCGCCGCGCACCACCGTGACTCCGATGCCTGCGCTGCCGGTGCGCGCCGCCGTGCGGCGGGTCAGGATCGGGCTTACGTCGCTGTCGTAGGTATAGGTAAAAGGTGCGCTGGCGAGCGACGGGTCGCCGTTGGCGGCGCTGCGTAGCACCACTGAAAGACTGCCCATCTGCTTGGCGACTTCGACCGCCTCGGCTTGCTTCGGGGTTACTTCGAGCGTCACGGTCCGGCCATCGAGGGTCTTCTTGTCGGCGTCGCTTAAGCTTTGGTCGATTGCCACCACACGCAGATCGACCAGGATGGTCTCACTGGCGAGCCGAGGCCGGGCCCCGGGATTGTTCACGTCGATGATCTGCTGCTCCAGGATGAGATCGACGTGGTCGCCGGGCAGCACCAGGCCGCCGGCGCCGGTGACCGGCGACAGCGGCGCCGAGACCGCGTCCATCCCTGGCTTCAGCACCGCGGCAAGAAAGCCGCGCTCACCCGGCTGGATCACCATGTTGGTGGTGATGGGCTCGCCGGGTGCGATGTGTCCGCGCACGACGGCGCCGACGAAATTATTGATGGTGCCTTTGCCTTCCACCACGTAGGTGCTGTCGACCTGATCGTTGGGCCAGCTCTGCCATCGCATATCGGTGGCGTCGAGCAGGGTACCGGCGCCGAGATCGTTGGCCGCGACCAGCACCGAGGTCTGGGTCGGGCGTTCGGTAACCGCGACCGGCGCGGTGCTCTGAGTAAGGCGCTGATTAAGAAAATGCACCGCAAAGAATGCGAGTACGACCGCCAGGACGAAAAAGAAGATGGCGCGCGATCTCAATGGGAGGTCCCCCCGGCGGCTAGGTCCATTAGGATTCTGAAACCGACATAAAATCCGCCGCCGGCGATCGCCACGCCGTAGGGAATTTTCTGCGACGTATCAATCGGACCGGGGGCGAGCATCCCGCCTGCTCCCTCGGTGCGAAACCGGCGCACGCGTTGGAGCAGAACAGCCCCCATCGCCAGCGCTCCGCCGGCCAGGGCAGTGACCAATAAAAATGGCATCAGCAGCGCCGAGCCGGCCCACAGGCTGGCGGCACTGAGAAACTTGACGTCGCCGCCGCCGACCCAGCCGCGCTCGAACAGCGCGAGACCGACGCCAAACACCGCGGCGGCAACCAGCAGCGCCCAGGCCCAATGGACCGGCACCGGACTGGCCAGCGCATGCAGCGGATAGAGCGCCACGATTACCAGCGATGCGAGATTGGGAATGCGGAAACTCGCCGCGTCATGCCACGCGGCGTAGAGCATCATGGCGAAAAATCCGCACAATGCAGCTTGGTTCAGCAAAACTTCCGCAGACATCGCGGCAGGGGACATCGCGGCAGGGGACATCGTGGCAGACCTCGTGTGATCTTCTGCGGGCGGCACCGTGAGCGCGTTCGAGACCGCCACCAATACCACGTTCGCCGGGGTGGCAAAAGGAACCTTCGAATGCGCGCCCGCGGTCAGATTTGGGTATCCAGAGTGGAGAAGAAGGTCGATAGATTGGTCCCTACCAGGGCGAGCGCGGTAATGATAGCGACTGCGATCAGGACGCAAAGAAACGCGTACTCGATTGCAGTGGCGCCGCTCTCATCGCTGAGAAGCCTGGAATATCGCAGAAAGTTCGTAACCATCCTTGTCATGACGACTATCCGTTTTCGTGTGGGTAAATTAACTAGAACAACCAGCCATTAGCGGAAGCCCTGTGTTCCGACCACCTACCAGTGCCCTATTACGCCACAACGGGCGACCCTACGGCGCCGCTCGGATTCTCTGCAAGAACAAAATATCCGGGCATACCGGCGCTGAAGTCACGCAAACAAGCAGATCGCGACCGGGAGCGGAAAGATGAATTTCCCGCCCCCGGCGCGTCAGGCATTAGAGGTCCGAAGCGACGTGGCTGAACACGGTCGACAGGTTCTGGCCGAGCAGCGTCAGCACGCCGATCAGAACCACGGCAACCAAGGCGGCGATCAGGCCGTATTCGATGGCGGTCGCGCCGTCTTCGTCTTTAACCAAGCGAGCGATAAGATTCGACATTTTTAGACTTCCTTTTGCAGACGAGGGTTGATGGTGTGGGTCAGTATCCTAGCGCGGAGGCTTTTTGATACCCGACCACGCTCGACCGGCAATCTATGTGAAGTACTGTTAAAGCTGCGTTATGGTCCAATAAACAGATTCACAATTCTCGTTATAGGCTTTGATTCAAGCGCTTAGCGCGCACGAAAGCCGGATCGAGGCACAATTAAGGTTGGGTTTACCAAGATAGCGTTCATGTTGCGGTTGTCTGCCGCTTCGAAATGAAGCCGCTAACGACAGCGACGGATTGAAATCAATGATTTTCTCGCCATAACGCGGCGCCGCAGCGTCGCTGCGTGCGTGCCGGCTGCGGCGTTGCCGCGAGTGCGACTATAGATCGCTCGCGACGACGCTGAATACCGACGATAGTTGACTGCCGAGGAAAGATAACACCCCGATCAGTACGATCGCGACGAGCGCTGCTAACAGGCCGTATTCGATCGCGGTGGCGCCGGTTTCATCTTTGCAAAGGCTTGCGAAATTCGACATGAGGGGAGGCGACCTTCGGTTATAACAATTAGTTAGTTCAGTTAACCTTTCGGCGCCTTCAGGGCACCGCTACCGCCGAAAACTTTGCGTTGTCGGATCGCAACGAGATTAATTTCGCTAGTGTAAAGGTGGCGTAATGGCCGTCGGGGTATAAATCCGAATCTAGCCCAAGCGACTTGCTGTGCGAGCTCCCGGCGGGCTCCCAATCGCTCACCAGCGGGCTCGTTATCGCTCGCGTCTGGCTATCGAATCCTTTCGGTCAAATCCCGGATGGGGCGCCGTGGCGCCGCTCCAGCCGCGCTTGAACGGCGCAAAGACAAAGCAGAATCAATGGGATCAGCGCTCCGATCGGCCAGCGGAACGAAGCCGCCAGGCTCCGCACGAGGATCGGCGCCGCGTAAATCAACAGAAGCAGGCTCTTCTCCCAGCGGAAGAAGCCGCGCGCGCGGCCGGCGCGAACCAGCCACGCGATGGCGATCCCGCCCAGCACTAAATCATAATATAACGCGAGCGGAACGGCCGCGAGCGTGGCCGCGGCCAGGGTGGCCGCCCGGGTGGGTAACGAGAACTCCCCCCGCCAGACCTTTGCCACCAGCACTGCGGCGCCCAGCGACACCGCGGCCTGAACCGCGTAGGCCGGCGCAGACCCCGCGCCGAGCAGGCGCAGCGCGCCGAAGACGCTGACGAACCCGCCGAAATCGATCTGGCCCGACTCGTAATTCGCCCGCGAACCCAGGAAGGCAGCGGCGAAGCCGCGCCAGGTCTCCCAGCCAAACAACAAGGCAGAAAGCGCGACCAGCGCTGTGACGGTGATCGCCGCGGCGGCGAACGCCCGCCAGCGCCCGCCGGCGGCCAGCGCGAGCGGGACCAGGAGACCGAAGTGCGGCTTGTAGCACAGGGCGCCAAACAATATTCCAGCGAGGCCAGGCCGCCGGTCGATCAGCAGAGTCGCACCGCCGAATAGCGCGGCGGTGAGAAAGCCGTTCTGGCCCACCCCGAAGTTGATCAGCATCGGCGGGAAGGCGAGCAGCGGCAGCAGCAGCGCCCACTTCCGCCGGTCATCGGGGCGGCGGACAATCCCCACCAGCGCCGCAAGGCAGGCCGCCAGCGTCGCGGTCTCGAAGGCGATCAGGGAAACGCTGTAGGGCAGCAGGGCGAACGGCGCGCAGAGCAGGATGAACACCGGCGGGTAGAAGAATAATGCATACGAAACGCCGGGGGTGGCTTGCTGTTCGGCCGCATAATGCAGGTGCTGCACATACGCGGCAGCGGGAGACCCCGCGAGGGCCAGGCGCCCCGCGGCATAGAAGCTCACGAAATCGGCCGAGACCGATTGTTTCAGCTGGTAGAGCCAGCCGTGGGTTGCCGCCACCAGGTAGACGAAGGCAAGTAATTCAAAACCGAGCAGAATGGCGCTGTAGGCAAAGATCCGCTCGGGAACCAGCCAGTCGCCGCTCGCGATCGTCGAAAGCAGATTTCGCAACGATTTTGGCATATCCGCTCCGCGACGAGACCCATGCATTAGTTAAGCGAAGCCGAAGAGTCTTCTTTTTTGAAAAAAGAAGCAAAAAACTTTTATTCAATTAGTGCCCTGCCTGTCCTGCGAAATTTCGCAATTGATTAAATTAACAAAGTTCTTTTGCTTCTTTTTGTTCACAAAATGAAGACTTTCTCCTTTCACTTCCCTGCTCGCGTGGGCGATACACAGCCCCAGCAGCGACCAGGTAACCAAAACCCCCAGCGGCAGATGAAACGCCCGTCCGACGCTGCGGATCGCCAGCGGCGAGACATAGATCGCCAGCATCGAGCTTTTTTCCCACGCCATAAATCCCTGCCGCCGGGCATCCCGCACGAGCCAAACCATCGCGAGCCCGCCGAGCATCAAATCGTAGAACAAGGTGAGCGGCACCGCGACCAGAGTCGCTGCCGCGAGTGTTGCCGCTCGGATCGGCAGCGACAGATTCTTCCACCAAACCCATGCTACCAGAACCACCGCCGCCAGTGAGGCCGCAGCTTGCCCACCGTAGGCGATCGCCCGGCTGGCGCCCACCAGCCGCAGCGCGCCGAACGTGCTGACGAAGGCGGCGAAGTCGACCTTCCCGGACTCGTAGGTCGCATGCGAAGCGGTGATCGCCAGCAGAAAATCCCGCCAGGTGTGCCAGCCGTAGAGCAGCAGCGTGAGCCCGATCAGCGCGGCGCCGGTAAAGCCGGCGGCAGCGAAGCCGCGCCAGCGCCGGCCGGCGAGCAACGCGACCGGGATCAGCAGGCCGAACTGCGGCTTATAGCAAAGCGCGCCGAA
>Ga0302317_10001838_pt1 | contig 15076 bp, 14 predicted proteins | sample III_Palsa_N3_3_FD_200450 | JGI IMG/M metagenome (GOLD analysis project Ga0302317, IMG submission 200450) | Peat permafrost microbial communities from Stordalen Mire near Abisko, Sweden - III_Palsa_N3_3 | ecosystem: Environmental > Terrestrial > Soil > Palsa > Peat permafrost | place: Sweden...
CGCCCGGCGCCACCGCTCTTCGCGTAAGCCTGGCCGCGATCATGGTGGTGCTGATCCTGCGGCCCTGGCGCGCCAAGCTCACGCCCAAGTCCATCCCCATCCTGCTGGTCTATGGCGTCACCCTCGGCCTGATGAACTACTGTTTCTACTGGGCGCTCAGCCTGGCGCCTCAGGGCGTGGTCGTGGCGCTGGAGTTCAGCGGGCCGTTGGCGGTGGCGATCGGCTCTTCCCGGCGATGGATCGACTTCGCCTGGATCGGCCTGGCGGCGATCGGGCTGGTCTTCCTGCTGCCGTTCGGCCACTCGGCGAGCGCCGTCGACCCGCGCGGCGCGGCGCTGGCCCTGGTCGCCGGCGGCTTCTGGGCGATCTACATCCTGGCGGGCCGCAGAGCCGGCCGCGCGCACGGCCGCTACGCCACGGCGTTCGGCATGATCATCGCCGCCGCCATCGTCTTGCCCCTCGGCGTGATCCAGGTCGGCCCGCGGCTGTTTTCCCCAGCCTTCCTGCCCGTGGCGCTGCTGGTCGCCCTGCTCTCCAGCGCCATTCCCTACACCCTGGAGATGTTCGCCCTGATGCGCACCCCGCCACAGGTGTTCGGCACCCTGATGAGCATGGAGCCGGCCCTCGGCGCGGTGCTGGGCCTGGGCATGCTCAAGGAGCATCTGACGCTGACACAATGGCTGGCTATCGTCGCCGTCATGGGGGCGGCGTTCGGCGTGGCCATCACCGCCCCGCCGACGCCGTCCATCGAGGAGCTGGGTTAGGGAGATAAGGGGACATGATACTTATCCCCGGGTCTGTCGCGCGATTTGGCTCAGGGGATAAGTATCATGTCTCCTTATCTCCTTATCCCCGCGCCAACGACGCCAGCTTCAGCACCGTGTTCCAGTTTCGCGCCGTGCCTCGCGCACCTAAAGCGCGCTCGATCACAGTGATGGTGAGCTTCGACTCGCCCTGGCCGTCGGGGTAGACGATGTAGGCGGCGCGGCCCTTGGTGTCGGCGTATTCGCGGCCCTTGATGGCGCCCCGCAGGGCGGCGAGCGCGCCCTCGGCGACCACGGACTTCAGGGTGACGACCACCAGGCGCGCCGGGTCATCCCGCGCCTCATCCGTGAAGGGATTGGCGGCGATGGCTTCTTCCCATTCGCCCGCGGTGCGCACGAAATAATCCGCCTGATAGCCGAACCGCCGCCCGGATTCCGCCTCCAGCACAGCTTCGACGGCCTCGTCCGTCCCGCCGCCCCGGAACACCAGGTTGCCGCTCTGCAGCAGGGTTCGGACGTCGGAAAACCCCAGGCCTGTAACCATGGCCCGCAGGTCGGCCATCGGCATGGACCGTCCGCCGACGTTGACCGCGCGCAGCAGGGCGATCCGGACCGGCGGACTACTCACTGCGCGGGACGGACCGGAACGGCGCGAACATAGACGGAGGTGGTGATCGGCGGCGCCCGCTTGGGTTGGGCCGCCAGCGCCGCCTCCGCCGCAGCCCGCGCCTTGGCGTCGGCGTTGGCCTTGGCGCGCATTTCCAGCCACACGCCCGACCCCACCAGCGCCGCAACCAGGATGATCAGCGTGATCAAGGCGATCAGGTCACGCCCGCTCAGGTCTCGTCCGCCCAGCTGCATCATCACCGCGCCGCCCGATCCGCTCGCAGAGACGGCGCCACATGCTCCATCCGAAAGCCCATGCCCATCACGCGGGCCGGAATCTGCCGCAGCAGTGGAATGGCGTCCAACAGCTTGGCGGGCCAGGGAACCTTGATCGGGCCTTTGGCGGCCAGGAGCGGCGTCAGCACACGGTTCTGGATCGCGACTTGGAGCGCCTGCATCATCTTGACCGGGCCTTGCCGCCGCGCCTGTACGGCCGCAAGCGGCCCGTTGCCGACGGGTCCGCGCTGCAATGGCCCGGCAAGCGCGTTGGCTGCCGCCACGGCGTCCTGGATCGCCAGGTTGATTCCTACCCCGCCAATCGGCGACATGGCGTGGGCGGCGTCGCCGATACACAGCAGGCCCGGCTTCCACCACCTGGTCAACCGATCGACCGCAACGGTGAGCAGCTTGACGTCGTCCCAGGTCTTCAGCGTCTGCACCCGGTCGTGGGTCAGCGGCGCGGCCTTAACGATACGCTGGCGGAAGGCCTCCAGGCCCTCGGCCTTGATCGCATCGAACCCGCCCTTGGGCGTGACATAGGCGCATTGGAAATAGTCGCCGCGCTCGATCATGATCATCAGATGCCCCGGCCCCATGCGGCCGAGCGGAACGTTGGCGTCATCGGGTCTGCGCGGCAGGCGCATCCACAAGACATCGATCGGCGCGCCCAGGTCGACGCTCTGCATGCCCGCCTTGGCGCGCAAGACCGAATCGCGGCCATCGGCGGCGATCACCAGCCTGGCCTCGATGTCGAGGTCGCCTTCCGGGCCCTTGGCGCGCACGCCGGCCACGCGGCCCTTTAGCTCGATCAGGTCCAGCGCCTCGCAACTCATGCGAACATCGAGATTGGGGTAGCGTTGGCCGGACTCGCGCAGGAAATTCAGGAAATCCCACTGCGGCATCACCGCCATGAACTTGGCCTTGGTCGGAAGGTGACGGAAATCGGCGACCTGGACCGTGGTGTCGCCGATCAGGGCCGACAGCTGCAGAAACGCGTTGTGCGGACGCTTCAGGAAATCTTCCAGCAGGCCAAGCTCGCTAAGGGCTTCCATCGTCGATGGATGGACAGTGTCGCCACGGAAGTCGCGGAAGAAGTCCGCATGCTTTTCCAGCACCGACACCTTCAATCCCGCGCGGGCGAGGATATAGCCGCACATCATGCCCGCCGGCCCGCCTCCGGCGATGCAGCAGTCGGTGACCAGGGTTTGCGTCATGGGCCAAGCTTAGTCACCTCGCGCAACAGGCGAAAGCCGCGTTCGGCAGACCTATTGTTCGCGGAGCCTCGAACCCCGATAGTCGCAAGCTTGTTGGGTCATCGGGGGCCGTATGAATCGCCGCTTCACTCTGTTCATCGTCGCGGCCATGGTGCTGGGCGTCATCGTTGGCCTGGCCTGCAACGCCCTGCTCAGCCCGGCTGAGATCAAGTCCACGGCGGCGGTGCTGTCGGTGGTCACCAATGTCTTCCTGCGGCTGATCAAGATGATCATCGCGCCCCTGGTTTTCGCGACCCTGGTGGCCGGCATCGCCCACATGGAGGACGCCGCCGCCATCGGCCGGGTCGGGGCCAAGACCATGATCTGGTTCGTCGGCTGCTCGCTGGTTTCGCTTGGGCTCGGCCTGATCCTGGTGAACCTGCTGCAGCCTGGCGCGGGCCTGGCGCTCAAGGCCGCCTCGCAGGCCGGCGCCGCGGTGGCGACCCAGGGCTTCGACCTGGAAGGCTTCGTCGACCACATCGTACCCACCTCCATCTTCAAGGCCATGGCGGACAACGAGATCCTGCAGATCGTGGTCTTCTCCTGCTTCGTCGGCACGGCGGTGGCGCAGTTGGATGGCAAGGCGCCGGCGGTCCTGGCCCTGGTCGAGAGCGGCGCGGCCATCATGCTGAAGATCACCGGCTATGTGATGACGACCGCGCCCTTCGCGGTGTTCGCCGCCATCGCCGCCACAGTGGCGACGCAAGGCGCCGGGGTGTTGTTGACCTACGCCAAGTTCATCGGCGACTTCTACCTGGCCCTGCTGCTGCTCTGGATGGCGCTGTTTGGCGTCGCCGCGAGCCTCCTGCGCGGAAGGCTGGGGGCGTTCATCGCCAGCATTCGCCAACCGGCGATCATCGCCTTTTCGACGTCGACCTCGGAGGCGGCCTACCCCAAGCTGTTGGAAGGCCTGCAGACCTTCGGCCTGCCGCGCCAGATCGTCAGCTTCGTCCTGCCCTTGGGCTATTCGTTCAACCTGACCGGCTCGATGATCTACTGCACCTTCGCGACCATCTTCATTGCCCAGGCCTACCATATCAACCTGAGCGCCGGTCAGCAGATCGGCATGCTGCTCCTGATGATGATCACGTCCAAGGGCGTCGCCGGCGTGCCCCGCGCGGCCCTGGTCGTCGTCGCGGCGACCCTGCCGATCTTCCACATTCCCGACGCCGGCCTGCTGCTGGTGCTGGCGGTGGACCACCTGCTCGACATGGGCCGCAGCTGCACCAATGTGATCGGCAATTCCGTGGTCAGCGTCGCCGTGGCGGCGTGGGAAGGGCGGCTGGGTGAGGCCGCGGCGGAGCCCGTTCCAGCGGAATAGATACCGCGGATAAAAGTTACAATTTCCGCTTCTGCGCCAGCGCACACACCGTCGCCGAGCCGATCGGCCCCACCTCGTCGTAGAGGAAGCACTCGCCGATCGCGACGCCGCCGGTGGCGCCGTGATTGACCACCTCATAGCCGATCCATTCGGTGGTCGGCGAGCGGTGCAGATAGAGGGTCACGTCGCTGTTGATGTAGCCGAGCCCCTTGTCGCCAGCGTTGGCGTAGGGACTGGCGAAATCGGCGGAGACAGCGACGCGGGTGAATGGCGTCAGCGGCTCGCCGCTGACCAGGTCGCGGACCTCGGCCATCCAGGTGCGGCGTTGCCCGACGGTTCCCATCGCCCCGTCGATCGGCCGCATGGCCCACATCCCGCCCATGCCGGCGCGTCGATCCTCGGGCGGGGCGATGTCGGCGGGCTTGGGCACAGTCCAGTTCGGCGGCGTCCAGACCGTTCCCTCCGCATTCTCGGTCCGCCGCAGCAGCTGGCAGGTCGCCCGCGCCATGCTGACGCCGCCGCTGATGAACTCCGCGTCGATGACCTTGATCCGGTAGCCTTCGCGGACGACGGTGGTCGTTACCTCCACCGGCGACAGATCGGGCAGCTTGTACATGTCCACGGTCAGCCGCGCCGGCTGGAATTCCGGTGAACCATGGCGTTGTTCGATCACATGACCCAACAGGCCGGCGATCACCCGGCCGTGCAGAGAATTCGGATCCCACGGACCCCGCGCGACCTTGCTGGGGGTATAGACGTCGCCCTCGCGGGTGAAGAAGGGTTCGGCGTTACTCGTCATCGACAGCAGTCTCTTCGGCTCATCGTCCTGGATTGCAACGGGCGTAGCCGTGCGCAGGTTGGATTTCAAAGGCTTTCGTCCCGGTCGTTGCCGGTAGAGCGCGACGACGGTAGGCTTTGTGGGCGTGGGGCAAGGGAACGGTGTGATGACGGCGGACTACGGCGTGCGGTCTACCCGGCGAGGTTCTTCGATCATATGGATCGTTCTGGCGATTGGCGTCGTCGGGCTCGGCGTCCTTGTCTATCGCTTTTGGGCCGGCCAGATCGCCGTGGCGCGGGAATGGACGATCGCCGGTCCGCCCTGCCCGGCCATCAGCCGCGAGGCGCTGATCGCCGCCGGCCTGCAGGCCGCCCCGCAGGGCGATCTGCGCGGGTTCCCAGACATGAACAGCGACTACGACAATGTCCGGTTCGGCCGGCGGTTCGGCTATGTCAGTTGCGCCGGGATCCACGACAACGGCGGCCTCAGCCTGGACAGCCATCCGGTGTGCCAATTTACCCGCCCGGTGGTGGTGACCGTCACCAGCGCCAAGGGCGTCTTCTATTTCAACACTGGCGGCACGGCGCCGGCGACCGTTACTGTTCAGGATGGCGTGCCGCGCTGCGTCCTGGCCAACCGGTTCAAGGTCAACCACAACTATTTGACCGATCCGTCGAGCACCGACGCCGCGGCGGGCGCCGGTTGAGGCTGGCCAGAGACGGCAGGTGTGACAGCACCGGTTATCCAAGTTTACCCCGTTCCCTCGCCCTCGTGGCGAGGGCCCATTGGACTCGAACGGCAGGAGGTTTGACGCGGCGTCGCCGTCTGCACCCCTATCGGCATGGTTCGGCGCTCAATGGACCCTCGCCACGAGGGCGAGGGAACGGTGAAAACTAGAGCGCGTTGAAAGTTGGCCTACCCGCTCAGCGGTAGGGATCGGCCTTCGCCAGATAGCCCTGGACGTAGTCGGCGACGCCGTCCTCCAGGCTGGTCATCGGTCCGTTATAGCCCGCGGCGCGCAGCCGGCTCATGTCGGCCTCGGTGAAGTACTGATACTGGCCGCGCAAGGCGTCCGGCATTTCGTAATATTCGATCCGGGGCTCGAAACCGGCCGCGCGGAAGGTGGCCTCCGCCAGGTTCTTGAACGACCGGGCAAGGCCCGAGCCCAGGTTGTAGACGCCGTTCACCTGTGGGCTGGCCACGAGCCAGGCGATCACGTCGGCGACGTCGCGGACATAGATGAAGTCCCGCAGCTGGCCGCCGTCCTCGTAGTCCTCGCGGTGCGACTTGAAGAGCCGCACGGTCTCGCCCCTGCCCGCCTGCGGCCAAATCTTGGCCACCACGGACTTCATGGCGTCCTTGTGCTCCTCGTTCGGGCCATAGACGTTGAAGAACTTCAAGCCCGCCCATTGCGGCGGCGCGGCCCCCCTCGCCGCTTCGCGCGCCGCGAAGATGTCGAACAGAGCCTTGGACCAGCCATAGGCGTTCAGCGGCCGCAGGCGGCGCAGGGACTCAAGGTCGTCCTTGCCGTCGAACCCGAAACCGCCGTCGCCATAGGTCGCCGCCGACGAGGCGTAGATGAGCCGCCGCTGGTTCTGCGCGCACCAGCGATAAAGGTCCCGCGACAGGGTGAAGTTGGTGTGGATGATCTTGTCGGCGTCCGGCTCCATCGTCGAGGAGACGGCGCCCATGTGGATCACCGCCTCCAGGTCGGCGAGGTTGCGGTCCAGCCAATCGAACATGGCGTCCGGCGCCACGAAATCGCTGATCGGATGTTTGGCCAGGTTGCGCCATTTGCCGCTGGCGGCGTCGCGCAGGCGGTCGCTGGCGGCGATGTCGTAGGCTCCGTCTTCGGTCAGCCGCGCGACGATATTGGAGCCGATGAAGCCGGCGGCGCCGGTGACCAGGATCAGCTTGCCGCTCACTTGGTGGTCGCCAGCTTGCGGATGGTCTCGGTGGTGGAAAAGCCGTCGACCAGGCCGGCCAGCTTTACCTCGCCGCCATAGCTCTGCACGAACTCGTGGCCGACCACGCCTTCGACCGTATAGTCGGCGCCCTTGATCAGCACGTCGGGCCTGGCCGCCTGGATCAGGGCGATCGGGGTTTCCTCATCGAACGAGACCACGAGGTCAACCGACCCCAGCCCCGCCAGCACCAGGGCGCGGGATTCCAGGTCGTTCACCGGCCGGCCCTCGCCCTTCAGCGCGCGGATCGACGAGTCGCTGTTCAGGCCCACGATCAGCTTGTCGCACCAGGACTTGGCCTGGGCGAGATAGGCCACATGCCCCCGGTGCAGGATATCGAAGCAGCCGTTGGTGAAGCCGACCTTCAGGCCCTGGGCGCGCCAACGGGCGACGTCGCCGGCCATCCGCTCAGGCGTGGCGATCTTGGCTTCGACCGGCGCGCGGTGGGCCGAGATTTCCGCTTCGACGAGCTCCTCGGGGGTAACGATCGCCGTGCCGGCCTTCTCGACCACGACGCCTGACGCGAGCATCGCCAACTCCACCGCCTGTTCGATTTCGGCGCCCGCGGCCAGCGCCAGGCCCAGCGCCGCCAGGGCGGTGTCGCCGGCGCCGGAGACATCGAAAACCTGCCTGGGCAGGCCGGGGAAATGGCGCACCGGCTTGCCGCGCACGGCCAGCGACATCCCCCTTGCCGATCGGGTCACCAGAATGGCCCGGCAGGCGCAATGGTCCAGCGCCGCGCCGAGCGCGATTTCTACCTCTTCATCGGTCCCGGTCGGCAGGCCGGTGGCGTGCGCCAATTCGGCGGCGTTGGGCTTGACCACATCGGCCTCGCCGAACCGGACGAAGCTGCGGGCCTTGGAGTCGACGATCAATGGCGCTCGGGTCGCCCGCGCGGCGGCAAGACAGGCGGCGATGACCGTGTCGGTGACGACGCCCTTGCCGTAATCTGAAACCAGGATCGCGCCGGCGTCCGCCGCGGCGAAGCCGATCAGGTCGATAAGGCTGGCCTGGGTTTCCCGGCTCACCTCGCCGACGTCCTCCTGGTCGACCCGCAGCAGTTGCTGGCCGCCGGCGACGAAGCGGGTCTTCAGCGTGGTGGCGCGACCGACCTGAGTCGCCAGATAGCCGTGCAAACCGTCGATTTCACCGATCAACTCGGTCGCCTGATGCGCCACCCGATCGTCGCCGACGACCCCTACAAGCGCCACCTGGCCGCCCAGGGCGGCGATGTTGCGCGCGACATTGCCGGCGCCGCCGAGCATCACCGACTGCGACCGGTGGGCCATGATCGGGACCGGCGCCTCGGCCGAAAGCCGCGCCGCGTCGCCGTGCACGAACTGGTCGACCATCAGGTCGCCAACGCAGACGATGCGCCCGCCTTTCAGGCGAGACAGCAGGCTTTGAAGCTCGGTTAGGTCCATCTTTTCCTAAAATAAGATCAGGCGTTCAGGCGCCGCTTGGCCAGCGCGTCATACTCCAGCAATTCGCGCACCAGGTCTTCGAACTGGCTGAGCGGCACCATGTTGGGGCCATCTGACGGCGCGTGGTCGGGATCCTGATGGGTTTCCATGAACACGCAGGCCACACCGATGGCCACCGCCGCTCGGGCCAGAACCGGCACGAACTCTCTTTGTCCCCCCGACGTTGTCCCCTGCCCGCCCGGTTGCTGGACCGAATGGGTCGCGTCGAACACGATCGGGCAACCGATCTCGGACATGATGGGCAGGGATCGCATGTCGGAAACCAGGGTGTTGTAGCCGAATGAAACCCCGCGCTCACACGCCATCACATTGGGATTGCCGGTCGACAGCACCTTCTCGATGACGTTCTTCATGTCCCAGGGCGCGAGAAACTGGCCCTTCTTAACGTTCACGACCTTGCCCGTCGCGCCGGCCGCGATCAGCAGATCCGTTTGCCGGGACAGGAAGGCGGGAATCTGCAGCACGTCGACGACCTGGGCCGCCTGCACGCACTGATCGTTCTCATGCACGTCGGTCAGAACCGGCAGGCCGACGCTCTCGCGGATCTCGGCAAAGATCGGCAGCGCCTGGCCCAGACCGACGCCACGCGCGGTGTTCCCCGACGAGCGGTTCGCCTTGTCGAAGGAGGTCTTGTAAATCAAGCCGATATCCAGCCGCTCGGCGATTTCACGCAGGGCGTGCGCCGTCTCGAGGGCGTGCTGGCGGCTCTCAAGCTGGCAGGGGCCGGCAATGATCGTCAGCCGCTCACGGTTGCCGATACGAACAGTCCGTCCGCCGGGCGCGGCAACCTCGACCGTGGAATTGGGTTGTGTCAAAGCATGGCCCTGTTGATCCGCTGTTCCAAACGCGCCGTAGAAGTGAGGCGCCCGGCAAGAACAGACAAGGGCCAACGGAGCTAATATGAAAGTCGCCGTTATCGGAGCCGGCGTATCCGGATTGGGCGCCGCCTACGCCTTGAAGGACAAGGCCGAGGTCGTTGTCTACGAAAAGGACGCCCGGCTCGGCGGCCACGCCAACACCGTCACCGTCGACTATGACGGGACCGCGGTGGACGTCGACACCGGCTTCATCGTCTACAACGACCGCAACTACCCCAATCTGGTCGGCCTGTTCGATGCGCTGGACGTGGACAGCATCCAGACCGACATGAGCTTCGCCTTCGCCTGCGCCAACCTGCAATGGTCGTCCAACTTTCCGCGCGGGGTGTTCGCCCAGAAGCGAAACCTGGTCAGCCTGAAGTTCATGCGGATGCTGTCCGACATCCGCCGCTTCAATCAGACGGCCATCGAAGACCTCAACGCCGGCCGCCTGCGCGACTTAAGCCTCGGCGGCTACCTGCGCCTGCGCGGCTTCTGCGAACGGTTCGAAACCCACTACCTGCTGCCCATGGGCGCGGCGATCTGGTCGACCAACCCCCACGGAATTCGCGAAGCGCCGGCGGAAAGCTTCATCCGCTTCTTCGCCAACCACAGCCTGTTGCAGATGGTGCAGCCGAAATGGCGCACCGTGCGCGGCGGCAGCCAGGTCTATGTGGACAAGATCGCCGCCCTGCTCGGCGACCGGGTTCGCACCGGGCTCGGCGTCCGTTCCGTGCGGCGCATCGCAAGCGGCGTCGAGCTTGTGGACTCGCTGGGCCAGGTGGATCGGTTCGACCAGGTCATCCTCGCCTGTCACTCCGATCAGGCCCGCCGGCTACTGGCCGACGCCGACGGCGAGGAGCGTTTGTTCCTCGGCGCGATCCGCTACGCCCCCAACCGGGCCTACCTTCACCGGGACACGTCGCTGATGCCGACCCGCAAGGCCGCCTGGGGCAGCTGGAACTACGTCGTCGACCAGTCCGGCGAGGACCTGGGCGGCGTCACCTATTGGATGAATGGCCTGCAGGCGATCGATCCCGCGCGTCCGCTGTTCGTCAGCCTCAATCCGAAGACCGCGCCGGACCCTGACCTGACCTTTGGCGTCTACGACTATGACCATCCGCAATTCGACTCAACGTCGCTGGCGGCCCAGCGCCAGTTCCACCGCATCCAGGGTCGCGGCGGGGTCTGGTATGCCGGCGCCTGGCTGGGCTATGGCTTCCACGAAGACGGGCTGACATCCGGCCTGCGCGTCGCCCTGGCCCTGGGCGGCGAGGTTGCCTGGCGGTTCGTCGATCACCGCATCCAGGGCGGCCCGCTTCGAGCGCCGATCGAGAGCGACGTCATGCCGGAAGCCGCCGTCGCGTGATGCGCCCCGCCAGCCTTTATGTCGGGCACACGACCCACAGCCGGCTGAGGCCCCGGCCGCATCGGTTCAGCTATGGCGTGTTTCAGCTGCTGATCGACGTCGACCGCATCGACGACGCGGTCGCCGGCCTGGCCTGCCTGAACAAGGGCCGCTTCGGCGTCTTCTCGTTCGCCGAACGCGATCATGGCGCGCGCGATGGCTCGCCGCTGCGGCGCTGGGTCGATCAGAAGCTGGCTGACGCCAAAATTGCGGGCAGCGCCCATACGATCCGCCTGCTGTGTTTTCCCCGCGTCCTCGGCTTCGTCTTCAACCCGATCTCGATCTTCTTCGTCCATGCGGCCGACGAGCGGCTGGAGGCGGTGATCTATGAGGTCAACAACACCTTCGGCCAGACCCACGCCTATGTCCTGCCCGCCGTCGGCGCGGCCAAGCAACGGCAGGCCGCCGACAAACGCCTCTATGTGTCGCCCTTCTATCGCGTCGAGGGCGGCTACCGGTTCGAGATGGCCGCGCCGGACGAAACCTTCCACCTCGTCATCGCCAAACAGGTGGATGGCGAGGTCGACTTCACCGCCAACCTGATCGCCGAGCGGCGCGCGCTGACTGACGCCGCCCTGCTGGGCCTGTTCTTCGGCATGCCGCTGATGACGCTGGGCGTGGTCGCGGCCATCCACTGGGAGGCGCTCAGGCTCTGGATCAAGGGCGCCCCGTTCGGGGCTCGCCCGCCTGGACCGAAGACGGGCTTTAGCGTGGGGCGTGCATTTTCCCGACTTTCATGGAACGATGCCCGAGCCATGAGCGGGAGGGGTTCTAATCATGAACAACATCGCCCAGCTGACCACCGCCGACGCCCTGGCCCGCGCGCGGCCTGACCTGAGGCGCGCGCCGGCGATCTTCCGGTCCGCCGTCAACCTCGCCGCCAAGACCTGGTACTTCGGCGGCATCACCTTCGTCCTGCCGTCAGGCCGCGAGATTCCCATTCACGGCAGCGAACCGGGTCCCGATGCGCGTCTGATCATCAAGGACTATCGCTGCATGGCGCGGGTGATGTCGGCGGGAGATATCGGCTTCGCCGAAGGCTATATGGCTGGCGAATGGGATACGCCGGACCTGCCCGCGCTGCTGGAATCCGCCAGCCTGAATTTCGATCGCATCCAGCAGCTCGGAGTCGGCAACCCGATCATGCAGGTGTTGAATTTCATCGGCCACCTCTTGCGGCCGAACGATCGCGAGGGCTCGCGCAAGAATATCCACGCCCACTATGACCTGGGCAACGCCTTCTACGAGCGCTGGCTGGACCCGACCATGACCTACTCCGCCGCGCGCTTCGAGACGCCGGAGCAGCCCCTGTCCGACGCCCAGACACATAAGTACGCGACCCTGGCGCGATCGATGGACCTCGGTCCGGACAACCATGTGCTGGAGATCGGCTGCGGCTGGGGCGGGTTCGCCGAATTCGCCGCCAAGGAGGTCGGCGCCAAGGTCACCGGCATCACCATCTCCACCGAACAGTACGACTTCGCCAGGAAGCGGATGTTCGAACAGGGGCTGGCGGAAAAGGCGGACATCCGCCTGATCGACTATCGCGACGTCGACGGCGCTTTCGACCGGGTCGCGTCCATCGAGATGTTCGAGGCGGTGGGCGAGCGTTATTGGCCGACCTATTTCGAGAAAATCCGCGATGTGCTGGCGCCCGGCGGCCGGGCCGGTCTGCAGATCATCACCATCCGCGACGAGCTGTTCGACCACTATCGCAGCCACGCCGACTTCATCCAGAAGTACGTCTTCCCGGGCGGCATGCTGGGTAGCGAACAGCGTCTGCGGCAGGAAACCGACCGCGTCGGCCTGGAGTGGCGGGCCGTCAGCCGTTTCGGCCAGAGCTACGCCGACACCCTCGCCCAATGGGCCGTCAACTTCCATAACGCCTGGGAGGACATCCGTACGCTCGGCTTTGACGAACGCTTCCGCCGGCTATGGCATTTCTATCTCAGCTACTGCGAAGCCGGCTTCCGCTCCGAGCGCACCAACGTCATCCAACTCTGTCTGGCGAAGGGTTAGATCATGACGTTCGGGGGAAAGGTCTGCATGGCGGCGATCGCGGCGCTCCTGCTCCGGGCGTCCGCGGCGGCGGCCGCGCCGGCCCCGGTGGTTTTCTTCGATATCGCCGCGCCGAGCCTCCCGGCGCAGGCGGCCTTCTACCACGACATCTTCGACTGGAAGATCGCACCGGGGGGCACATTCAGCGTTCCCGTCGCCCTGCCTCTGCCCGGCAACCTGCGCGCGGAACCCTCAAGCGACGGGCGTTTCAACGAACGGGTCATCTACATCGGCGTGCCGGACATCAATGCGACCCTGGCCAAGATCGTCGCTCATGGCGGATCAATCGTCTTTCCGCGTCAGGTCGTTCCGGGCGTGGTGATATTGGCCTTGTTCAAGGACCCCGCCGGCAATCGCACCGGCCTGGTGGAGATGGCGAACGGCAAGCCGGTCGTCCCACCTGTGCATTAGCGCCAGCGCGCGCTTGCCCCGGCCGCCCCTTTGCGCATAGCGTCGCCCGGCTTTTGACCGGTCCGAGTTCGCCTGCCCATGTCATCCCCCAGAAGCGTCGTCGACGCCATCGGCAATACCCCGCTGATCCGCCTGAACCGCGCCAGCGCCGCCACCGGCTGCGAAATCTGGGGCAAGGCCGAGTTCATGAATCCGGGCCAGTCGGTCAAGGACCGGGCGGCCCTGTTCATCATCCGTGACGCCGAGCGGCGCGGCCTGTTGCGCCCCGGCGGCCTGATCGTCGAGGGCACCGCCGGCAATACCGGCATCGGCCTGGCCATGGTCGCCTCGGCCCTGGGCTACCGCTGCGAGATCGTCATCCCGCGCACCCAGAGCCAGGAGAAGAAGGACGCCATCAGGCTGCTGGGCGCCAAGCTGGTGGAGGTGGACGCGGTTCCCTATTCGAACCCCGACAACTATGTCCGTTATTCCGGCCGGCTGGCCGAGGAGCGCGCCGCCACAGAGCCCAACGGCGCCATCTGGGCCAATCAGTTCGACAATGTCGCCAATCGCCAGGCGCATGTGGAAACAACCGCGCCGGAGATCTGGGCGCAGACCGGGGGCCGCGTCGACGGCTTCATCTGCGCCATCGGCAGTGGGGGAACCCTGGCCGGCGTCGCCCTGGGCCTGCGCGAGTTCAATCCCAGGGTCGCCATCGGCCTTGCCGACCCGCTGGGAGCGTCGCTCTACAACTGGTACGCCCACGGCGAACTGAAGGCGGAGGGAACCTCGATCACCGAGGGCATCGGCCAGGGCCGCATCACCGCCAACCTGGAAGGGCTGACGGTGGACTATCCCTACCAGATCCCCGACGCGGAAGCCGTGGAGCAGGTGTTTGACCTCACCGAGCACGAAGGCCTCTGCCTGGGCGGATCCAGCGGGATCAATGTCGCCGGCGCGATCCGCCTGGCCCGCGACCTTGGCCCGGGCAAGACCATCGTCACCATCCTTTGCGACCACGGCTCGCGCTATATGAGCAAGCTGTTCAATCCGGCGTTCCTGCGCGAACACGACCTGCCCGTTCCGAGGTGGATGTGATGACCAAAGACCCCACTGTCTCCACCGACTGGCTGGCCGAGCGACTGGACGACCCCGGCGTCGTCGTCATCGACGCGACCTGGTTCATGCCTGGAACCCCGCGCGACGCCCGCGCCGAGCACGCCGAAAAACACATCCCCGGCGCGGTCTTCTTCGACATCGACGAGATCTCCGACCACTCCAACCCCCTGCCCCATATGCTGGCCGAGCCCGCGGATTTCGCGGTGCACGCGCGCCGGCTTGGGGTCGAGCCGCACTCCAAGGTGGTGGTCTATGACGCCCAGGGTCTGTTTTCGGCGCCCAGGGTCTGGTGGAACTTCCGCGCCATGGGTCATGACGCCGTCTGGGTGCTCGACGGCGGCCTGCCGAAATGGATCACGGAGGCGCGCCCGCTGGAAGTTGGCTGGCCGGAACGGGCGCACGGGGAGTTCAAGGCCCATCCCCAGCCCGACCTGGTGCGCTCGATCGACCAGATCCGCGCCGCGCTGGAGCAGAAGTCAGCCCAGGTGGTTGACGCGCGTCCCGGCGAGCGCTTCCGCGCCGAGGCGCCCGAACCCCGAGCGGGTCTCCGCGGGGGGCATATGCCGGGCGCCATCAGCGTCCCGGCCTCAGCGATCATCGTGAATGGCCGCCTTGCCGACAAGGCTGTGCTCAAGCGGCGATTTTTGGCCGCGGGCGTCGACCTGGCGGCGCCGATCATCACCAGCTGCGGTTCGGGCGTCTCGGCGGCGATCCTGTCGCTGGGGCTGGCGCGGCTGGGTCGATGGGACGCGGCCATCTATGACGGCTCCTGGACCGAATGGGGCGGCCGGGCCG